>Ga0181533_1006515_pt1 | contig 10577 bp, 8 predicted proteins | sample PEATcosm2014_Bin_45_FD_119772 | JGI IMG/M metagenome (GOLD analysis project Ga0181533, IMG submission 119772) | Peatland microbial communities from MTU Mesocosm Facility, Houghton, MI, USA - PEATcosm2014_Bin11_60_metaG | ecosystem: Environmental > Terrestrial > Soil > Wetlands > Peat | place...
ACATCAGGGTTTTGTTTTAGAAAAATGCCTCCGGCCGCGCAACAGAATTCCTCGGCTTTTTCATTGCGACCCTCGAGCCCTCTGCCTAACGTTGAGCGCGTTGTGGCAGTTAGAATCTGGCTCTGGCTTTCAGTGCTCGCAAGCGCGGCGGGGTGGGGCCTGTCCGCCGTGGGACAGTTGAATCGCCTTGGGTACGCCCTCGTCTTCGCCGCTGCCGCGGCGGCGTTGTGGGGCGCGCGCAAGAGACTCCGGCGGGAACTGCCGCCGCCGCGCCGGTGGCGGCGGTTGCGCCGGCGGTTGCGCCGGCCCTGGCCCATGGGCTTCGCGCTGCTCGCCTCGCTGGTCTTCCTGGGAGGGGTGCTCTATCCGCCGACCAATCATACCGCCTTCACTTATCGGATTCCCCGAGTATTGGATTGGCTGGCCCAAGGGCGCTGGCACTGGATTCATACCATCAGCTACCGCATGAACGACCGGGCGTGCGGCATCGAATGGCTCAGCTCCCCCTGGCTGCTCTTCACCAGGTCCGACCGGGGACTCTTCTTGCTCAATTTCATCCCGTTCCTGCTGTTGCCGGGCCTCATCTTCAGCGTGTTCACGCGCCTGGGAGTGCGGCCCCGGGCGGCCTGGCACTGGATGTGGCTCCTGCCAACCGGCTACACCTTCCTCCTCCAGGCCGGCAGCGCCGGCAACGATGCTTTTCCCACCGTCTATGGTCTGGCCGCGCTCGACTTTGCCTGCCGCGCCTGGGCGACGCGCCGGCCCTCGGACCTTTGGCTTTCCCTCCTCTCGGTGGCCCTCCTCACCGGCACCAAGGCCAGCAACCTGCCGCTGCTCCTGCCCTGGACGGTTCTGGTCCTCCCCTTGCTGCCCTTGCTCAAGGGCCGGCCCCTCGCCACACTGGGCGTCGCCTTGCTCGCGGCGGCGGTTTCCTTCCTCCCGACCGCCATACTGAACATCGTCCATTGCGGCGACTGGTCCGGTCTCAAACTCGAGCGCGCCGGCATGGACCTCAAGAACCCGTGGGTCGGCATCTGGGGCAACGCGTTGCTCTTGCTGCTCCATAACTTCGTCCCGCCGATTTTCCCCGCAGCCGCCTGGTGGAATGCATCGGGCTTGGGCCTGCTCCCGCCCGCCATGGCCGGGGCCCTTACGGCCAATTTCGAGAACGGGTTCCACCAGCTCAAGGAATTGCCGACTGAAGACTGGGCGGGTTTGGGTTTTGGCCTCAGCCTGCTGGTCGTGCTCTCTGTGCTCGCCCCCATTCGCCAGGGCAGGGCAGGGGAGCCTGCGCCTCCACTTGCCGTTCCGGCCCGGATTCGCCGGTGGGTGTTGGTCTGCGCGTGGGCGGCCTTGCTGGCTTACTGCGTCAAATCAGGGATGGCCACCGGGGCGCGCATCATCTCGCCCTACTACCCGCTGTTGCTGGCGTCGCTGCTGGCCGGAGCGCGGCAGTCCGAAATCGTCCGCCGCCGATGGTGGCAGTGGTCGGCCTGGGCTGTGCTCGGCCTGGCACTCGTGGTCCTGGTGCTCACGCCCGGACGCCCTTTGTGGCCGGCCCGGACCGTGCTGTCCAAGGGCCTGGCGCTGCGGCCCGGAGAGCGATCGCTCGCGCGCGCCCTCAATGTCTATGCCGTCTATGCGGACCGCTGGGACCCTCTGGCCAATGTCCGTGCCCTGCTCCCGCCCGGCCAGGCCGTAACCGGGTTCCTGGCGGACGGCGACGACATCGACATCTCCTTGAGACGGCCGTTCTTCGAGCGGCGGGTGGAACATGTCCTGTTGGAAGATTCGCCTGCCGACCTCCGCCGCCGGCATATCCGGTATGTGGTGGTCGGGGGGGCTTGGCTGGCCTCCCGGCATACGACCTTGGCCGCATGGCAGGCCCGCACCGGGGCCGAATTGATCGGCGCCACCATGGCCACCTTAAAGGTCGCCGAAGGACCCCAAAGCTGGTACGTTCTCCGCTTGCCTGACTGAGCGGGTCTTCTTGAGCGGGCGTTTTTGATTGAGCAAGACCTGCCGCTCTGCTATCAAAGCACTCGAACACTGGCGCAGATATATATATGGATAAACAACGGACCAAGAGCATTCTCGAGGGTTTTCGATTGGATTTTCTGGAATGCTGGCAACGGCTGCCCAACAAAGGTTTTTTCTTTGTGCTCCTGGCTGCCTGGCTGGCGTTGTTCCATTTTGCGGGCAATTCCACGCTCGGCTACGTCCATTCTCCTTCGCTGTTCGCCTTCATGCTTAACGCCTACCACCCCAACCTGGAGGCGTGGCTCCGGACTTTTGACCTCAATTCCATCTCTCATTGGATGAGCGACGGCGAGGAAGGCCATTGCCTGCTGGTCCCGTTTGTCGTGCTCGGGCTTTGCTGGTGGAAACGCAAGGAGTTAACCGCCCTGCCGCTGCGCTCGTGGTGGCCGGGATTGGTGATGGTGGGCGTGGCGCTGCTGCTGCACCTCTTCGCGTTCTTGGTCCAGCAGCCCAAGCTCTCTATCGTCGCTTTGTTGACGGGGTTCTTTGGCTTGATGGGGCTGGCGTGGGGACCGGCGTGGCTGCGGGCCAGTTTCTTCCCTTTCTTCCTCCTGGTGTTTTGCATCCCGCTCGGGGGCCTGGTCCAGCCCATTACCTTCAATCTGCGGCTGCTGGTATGCCAGTTGGTTGATTTCGTGGCCAACAACTTCCTGGCCATCGAGGTCCAGAGGCAGGGCACTTCCCTCATCAGTCGGGCCGGGCATTACCAATATGAAGTCGCCGCCGCTTGCAGCGGGTTGCACAGCCTCATTGCCACGCTCGGGTTGGCTACGGTCTATGCCTTCGTCGCCTTTCGCACCTGGTGGAAACGCGCGCTGATGGTGGCTTCCGCATTTCCCCTGGCGGTCCTGGGCAACCTCATGCGAATGCTGGCCATTATTATTGCGGCGGAGATCGGCGGCCAGGCCGCGGGCAACAAAGTCCACGACGGCGGCCCTGGCGGGGTGTACAGCCTCCTGCCTTACGTGCCGGCTTTTCTCGGCCTGATCCTCCTGGGCTGTTGGCTCCGGGAGCCTAAGCCGCAAACCCCCTTGCCCTTGGCAACTCAAGCAACATGAACCGCCAAAAGTGGACCCTCCTGCTGGTGGCCCTGGTCATGATGGCCGGCGCCCTTTCCTTGCTGGCCCACCTGCGCGCCCACCAAAAACTCGGCCGGCCAGGGGTCAAGACCCACCCCTTGCCCGATGGCATCCGGCTCCAAGTCGATTTGCCCGAGCGCGTCCTGGATTATACCTCCAAACCGTTGGAGGTCGAGAAATTGGTGCTCGACTTCCTGCCGCCGGACACTAGCTTCGGCCAAAGACGCTATACCGCCCCGGATGATTTCTGGATTCAAATCAGCGCCGTCCTTATGGGGACGGACCGGACCAGCCTGCACAAACCGGAAATCTGCCTCGGCGGCTCCGGTTTGCGCATCGAGGACGCTCTCTCCTCGGAAGAAAGCATCCGCATCCCGGGGCCCCGGCCTTACGACCTGCCCGTAATGAAACTCGTCACCACCCGGCAAACCAAGGCCGCCAACCAGCAGGATGCCCAGCGGCTCATCTATGTTTACTGGTTCGTGGCCGACGGGGAACGCACCGCCAGGCATTCCCAACGCATGTGGTGGATGATCAGGGACATGGTGCGCACCGGCGTCCTTCAACGCTGGGCCTATATCGCCACGTTCGCCATCTGCGCCCCAGGCCAGGAGCAGGCCGCCTTCGAGCGAATGAAAAAGTTCATCGCCGCAGCCGTGCCGCAATTTCAGCTCTGAGTGCTATGCTTCGCCGCGACCGACTCATTCGGATGCAGGTCCACCAGTTGATGGATGCGTGCCTGTTTGCGCTTAGCTTTTGGCTCGCCTTCAAGCTGCGCTCCATCGATGCGGTGAGTGACTTTTTTCACATCCTGCGCGTCAACATGCCCTTTGAGAAGTACGTGGTGTTATATGTGCTGTTGATTGCGGCGGCGCCGCTGGTCCTGGAGGGCCAGGGTTTCTACGACCGCTCGCTGCTCGGCTCGAGGCGGCGGATGCTTTGGCCGTTGCTCAAGACGTGCGTCTTTCTGTCGCTGGGGGTGGCGGCGGGATTGCTCTTGCTGCGTCTTTACCAAACCGCGCGCGGGGTGGTAGTGTGGTTTGGGGTCCTGAGCTTTGCGATGGTCGTGGCCAAGGAGGAACTGCTTCGTCTGGCCTTGCGCAGCCGCCTGGCCCGGGCCCAATACCGGCGGCGGTTCATCCTGGTGGGCGTGCGGGAAGAGTTGGCGCGCACGCGCCTGGAGTTGGCCCAGGCGGCGGGGGGAGAGCTGGAGATATTGGCGCAGTTGGAGCTCGAACAGGGGCCGGTCTCCCGCCTGGTCGAGTTGCTCCACGAGTACTCCGTCAACGGGGTGATGGTCAGCGCGCGCCGGGCCTATTTCGAGCCGGTCGAGGCGGTCATCCGCGCCTGCGAGATCGAGGGAGTCGAGGTGTGGCTGGTGGCCGACTTTTTCCAGACCCAAATCTCACGCACAAGCCTGGACGATTTCAACGGCCGCCCGGTGTTGGTCTTTCGCAGCGCGCCCGAGGCCTCGTGGGAGGGAGTGGCCAAGAAGGCCCTGGATTACGTCCTGGCGTGCTTCTTCCTGGTGGTGTTGGCGCCACTTATGGTCCTGGTGGGGCTGCTCATCCGCCTGAGCTCCCCCGGGCCGATCCTCTTCCGCCAGCAGCGCTCGGGTCTCAACGGGCGGCCCTTTACCATGTACAAGTTCCGGACGATGGTCAGCAATGCGGAGCAACTCAAACACGAGTTGGCCGCCTTGAACGAAATGAACGGGCCCGTTTTCAAGGTTAGCAAGGACCCCAGGATTACGAAGCTGGGCAGGCTGCTCCGCAGGTTCAGCATCGATGAGCTGCCGCAGTTGATCAACGTCCTGCGCGGGGAGATGAGCCTGGTCGGCCCCAGGCCCTTGCCGGTGGACGAGGTGAAGCGTTTCGATGATCTGGCCCACCGCCGCCGCCTCAGCGTCAAGCCCGGGCTGACCTGTCTGTGGCAGGTCAGCGGGCGCAACGACCTGAAAGATTTTAGAGAGTGGGTCAGGCTGGACCTCGAGTACATAGACCACTGGTCTCTTTGGCTGGACCTCAAAATCCTGTGCCGGACTGTCCCCGCCGTGTTCAGGGGAGCGGGGGCCAGGTAAGGAGGCCATTCAAAATAACATGAACACTTTCGCTTGGTCTTTTGACCGCTGGCTTCGTTGCTCGCTCGTTACAGACCGCTCCGCGTATGCGCCTCGCTCGCGCCTCGCCAGCGGTCAGAATCCCGGCGCGCCAGTTGTCCATGTTATTTTGAATAGCCTCCTAAGGGGCCGGAAAGGAGATTGAATGACTGCGCGGGCAATTCAAGCGGCAAACAGACCGGCGCCCCAGGCTCCGGCTTCCGTCGTGACGGGGGCGGCCGGCTTTCTAGGCTCCCATCTTGTTGACCTGTTGCTGGCGCGCGGACACAAGGTCATCGGCATCGATAACTTCGTCACCGGCGCGGTGGACAACATTTCGCACTTGGGCGGCAACCCCATGTTCAAGTTCATCGAGCAGGATGTGACCGAGTTCATCTTCCTGGATGCGCCCGTGAACTACGTTTGGCACTTCGCTTCGCCTGCCAGCCCGGTTGACTACCTCGAGCTGCCCATCCAGACCCTCAAAGTAGGCTCGCTTGGCACTCACAAGGCCCTGGGCCTGGCCAAAATCAAAGGCGCCCGATTCCTCCTGGCCTCCACCTCGGAGATATACGGCGACCCGCTGGTGCATCCTCAAACGGAGGACTACTGGGGCAACGTCAACCCCATCGGACCGCGCGGCTGCTATGACGAGGCCAAGCGTTTTGCCGAGGCCCTCACCATCGCCTATCACAAGGAGCACGGCGTCCAAACCCGCATTGTGCGCATCTTCAACACCTACGGTCCCAGGATGCGCCTCAACGACGGACGAGTCGTGCCTGCCTTCATCAGCCAGGCCCTCAAAAACAAGCCCCTTACTGTCTTCGGCCGCGGCGCCCAGACTCGCAGCTTCTGCTACGTCTCCGATTTGATCGAGGGCATCTTCAGGCTCATGCACTGTTCCTACGACCTGCCCGTCAACATCGGCAACCCCGCCGAGATGACCGTCCTTGAGTTCGCCAAGGAAATCATCCGCGCCACCGGCTCCCGCAGCCGCATCAGCTTTAGGCCTCTGCCCCAGGATGACCCAAGGCAGCGGCGGCCCGACATCTCTCGAGCCAAAACCCTCCTGGGCTGGGAACCGCGGGTGCCTCTTGCGGAGGGATTGGTCAAGACAATCGAGTATTTCCGCCGCAAAGTCTGACCGGTCCGGCAATTTCTTTTCATTTTTCTCTTTTCATTAGCCGCCTTTTGCCTTTCTATTTGGCCGTATAGCAAATGCTGAATCCAAAATCATTTCTGGCGGTCGATTTCGGGGCGGGCAGCCTTAAACTGGCTGAGTTCGAGGTAAACGAAGCCGGAGGTTTGCGTCTAAAGCAATACGGCATCAAATCCCTGGGCGCCGAAGGCGCGCAGGACTCGACTCGCGAGGCCGCAATTCAAAAGGCATTGCAGGAGTTGCTCGCGGAAAAGGCCGTCAAAGCCAGGAACGTCAACGTCTGCGCCCCCGGCTTCCATGTCTTCTCGAAATTTGTCAAATTGCCCCCGGTAGATGCGGGCAAAGTCACTCAGATCATCCAATACGAAGCCCAGCAAAACGTCCCCTTCCCGCTGGCCGAGGTCGTTTGGGATTACCAGATCCTGGGCACCACCCCCGGCGGCGAATTGGAGGTCCTGCTCGTCGCCATCAAGGCCGATATTGTGGAAGGCCTCTTCCGCGTGACCGAGAGTGCCGGCCTGCGCCTCCAACTGGCCGACGTCTCCCCCGCCGCCCTGTGCAATGCGTTTCGCTACAACTACGGCGATTTGGAAGACTGCACGATGCTCCTGGACATCGGCGCCAAGACCAGCAACCTCTTGTTCTTCGAAAAGGGCAAAGTATTCTCCCGGAGCATCAACCTGGGCGCCAATTCCATCACCCACGATTTTGCAACCGAAGCCAAGCTCAAGTTCGAGGCCGCCGAGAAGCTCAAGATCAATGAGGGCTTTGTGAGCCTGGGCGGCGCATACGAAGAGCCGGAGAACCCACAGCAGGCCGCCATCTCCAAGATCGCCCGCCAGTTCATGACCCGCCTGCACATCCAGGTCAACCAGACCATGCAGTTCTACCGCGGCCAGCAGGGCGGCTCGGCCCCTCAGAGGCTCTTCCTGTCAGGCGGGGCCTCCCTCATGCCCTACACTGCCCAGTTCTTCGCAGAAAAACTCAACGTCCCGGTCGAGTACCTCAACCCCCTCCGCAACGTCCAAATCGACCCCTCGATCAACCTCGAGGACCTGGCTCGCGTCGCCCATTCTCTCGGCGAAGTCGTCGGTCTGGGCCTGCGCAACCTCGCCCAGTGCCCCGTCGAGCTTAACCTCATGCCCGACAGCACGCTTCGCTGGCAGAGTTTCAACCAGAAGAAGCCCTACCTGCTCGCCTCTGCCATCAGCCTGGCCGCAGTCGTCTTCCTCATGGGCGTGCTCTTCGACCAGTTGGCCGAAGCCAAAAACAAATCCGAGGAGGGCTTGCGCAAAATCGTCGGACCCGCCTCCGTCAAGCAGGAGAAATTCACCGCCGCCTACGCCAAACTCAAAGCGACCCAGGATCAAATCAACCAGGTCTCCGGCTGGATGGGTGATCGCTATTATTGGCTGGATGTCCTCAAGGAAATCCGCCAGGCCCTCATCCGCGTCGAGGCGGACACCAAGTCCAGCTTCGGCACCGATGCCGGCCTATGGGTCGATTCCCTCAACACTTTCACCCCAGGCGCCGATGCCATGGCTGGCGATGCCATGACCATCGGGCCGCCCAGGGCTGCAACCCAAGCCGCGATTAGCGCCGCCGCCGCCGCCAGATACGGGCTGCGGTCGCCCACCAGTCCCGGTGCCGCGCCCGCCGCCCCAGGCGCCCCGGGCGCCGCCCCCGCCAAGCCCAAGGACCCCAACGTGATCGACCGCCTCGATGTCACCTTCCGCGGCGTGAGCCTGGCCTCCCTTTCCGAGAAGGCCCAGGCCGATGCCAACCTCGTCATGGCCTACGCCGTCCAGGCTGAGTTGCGCGGCAGCGCCCTCTTCGACCCCACCAACACCGCCCTCTCGAGCAGCCTCGGCCCGATCGAGGACCCGGGCACCTTCACCTTCAAGATGAACATCCAACTCAAGCGCCCGCTCAAGCTGTAGTATGTCCTGGATCAAACGCAACCTGTATTTCCTCATCGGCAGCGCCGTCGCCCTGGCGCTCATTGGCCTGGCGGGCTTCTTCCTCTACACCAAGTGGCAACTCAACGGTGCGAACCTCGCCAAGCTCAACGCCGATTACGCCACCTTGGGCGATCTCAACAACAAAAAGCCCCACCCGGGCAATGACAAAATTGACAACATCGCTGCCGCCATAAACCAGACCACCCAACTGCTGGCCTTCAAAGAAAAAGCGCGCGCCCACTTCCAGCGCATCCTGCCCATCCCGGACATGCCCAAGACCGAACTGACCGACCAGAGCTTCGCCACCAACTTCAGCCGCACTATCAACCAGCTCCAGCGCGATGCCACCAACGCCAGCATCAGCTTGCCCGCCGATTACTATTTCTCTTTCCAGGCACAGGCTCGCAAGCTCTCCTTCGTCCCCGGCAGCCTCGAATCCCTCTCCCTCCAACTTGGCGAGGTCAAAGCTATATGCGACGTCCTCTTCAAAGCCAAGATTAACGCCATCGATAGCATCCGGCGCGAATGCGTCTCGCCCGATGACAAGGCCAGCAGCAGCACCGGCGATTATCTGACGGACAAGTCCCTCACCAACGCCCAGGCCGTCATCACTCCTTACGAGTTGACCTTCCGCTGCTTTAGCCAGGAACTGGGCAACGTCATCGCCGGCTTCGCCTGCTCGCCTTACTCCATCGTCGTCAAGGCCCTGAACGTCGAGGGCCTGAGCGCCAACGCCCTCTACCCCGAACTCGGCCCCAACCCCATGACGCCAACGCCTCCCCCACCAGTCTCCTACGCTCCAACCCCGTCCCCCTCAACCCAGGAATCAGACGCCGAGAAGCGCAAGCGAGCCCAGGATGCCATGGAGCGCCGCTACAGGCGCTACGGCCCAGGGATCATGAACAGACCGGCGCCTGCCCCCCAGGTCCGACCCCAGCCCCAGCCTTCGGTCTTGGGTGCGGGGGCCGGCGGGCCCGCAGGTCCCGCGAAAACCGGCCCCAACATCGCCCTCGACGAGAGGCAGTTAAAGGTCGTCATGTTGGTCGGTATTGTGAAGCTCGAGTCCAAACCCGTCGCCCCCACTCCTGTGAAGCTCGCCGCCAAACCCCCCGCTGCCAAATAAGATGGATTTCTTTAAAAAACACTACGAGAAGATCCTCCTCGGCGCCGTCCTGCTCGGCCTGGCCGGAGCGGTCGGCTTCCTGTTCCTCAAGATCGCCAGTGAAAGAGAGGAACTCCAGACCAAGGAAGCAGAACTTACCAGACCCAAAGTCACCGCGTTGCCCGAGTTGGACATGGGCGCTTACCAGACCTTCCTCCAGCGCCTCACCGCCTCGGCCGTCCTCGACTTGTCCACTCCACACAAGCTCTTCAACCCGATGCCCTGGCGAAAAGCCACCGACGGCCGCCTCGTCAAACTCGACGCCAATAGCGTCGGCCCCAAGGCCCTCGTGGTCACCAAACTCAACAAGCTCTATCTCGATCTGACCGTCGACAATATGGACCTCGAAGGTCCCGCCCCCGCGTTCACGATCGGCATCAAACGCGAAGCCGCCCCAAATCCCAAGGACCGGGTCAAAACCACTCGCCGCTGCAAGGTCGGTGAGAAAAACGACCTCCTCGTCCTCAAGGAGATCCGAGGCCCCCAGGACAATCCTACCAACCTCGTCGTCGTCCTCAACGACTCCGGCGAAGAGGCCGTCCTTCCCACCGAAAAAACCAATGCCTTCCGCCGGGTCGACGGTTACACCGCCGACCTCAAATACGGCCCGGAAATGCGCACTTGGGCCAACAAGCGCGTTAATACTCCTCCCCCTCTCACCTTCAATGGCGAAAGCTACGACATCGTTGCCATCAACAAGAACGAGGTCGTCCTCAAAGCCAAGTCCAACCAGAAGAAATGGTCCATCCCCTATAACAGCCCAGATTAGAAGCCGATGCAAATTAACTTGGACAATATAACTTGCACATTATTATCTTGCATCGGCGACTGAGTTTTTATTCGCACCCATTAAACCGCGCTTCTGCCCGGCAGACGCAACCGAACCCATGATGAAAGCAGCTACCCTCCCACTCGGCCTAACCCTTTTGCTTGCGACCCTGCCGGCGGCCCGCGCCCAGACCGACGACAAGGACATCGCCATCAGAGAGGCGGTTTATCGCCAGGCCAATGTCATCTACCTCCGCGATAAATTGGTGCAGGCCCACGACGCCCAGGAACGCGGCGATTTGGCCGTCGC
>Ga0181533_1006517_pt1 | contig 10574 bp, 10 predicted proteins | sample PEATcosm2014_Bin_45_FD_119772 | JGI IMG/M metagenome (GOLD analysis project Ga0181533, IMG submission 119772) | Peatland microbial communities from MTU Mesocosm Facility, Houghton, MI, USA - PEATcosm2014_Bin11_60_metaG | ecosystem: Environmental > Terrestrial > Soil > Wetlands > Peat | place...
ATGCCCGGCTCGCGTGCGCTGACGCGGCGAGCCAGGTCGGCTGCGCAGCGGCTTGCAAACGGACTCCCCGACAGAAGTTCTTTCATCAGGTCGCGGATGGCGGCGCGGCGCGGCGGCGCCTGACAGAGAAAATCCCGCATGGCGGCCCTGCCATCGGCTTCTCTCCAACTGCGCGGGACTACCATCGATCTTCCTCGCGCCGTCAGTATAAACGGTTTATCGACGACGCTCGCCGAGCGACTGCTCGCTGACTACTGACAACTTTGTGACGATAGTTCTACCATAGACGCTTGTACGAGAACGCAGGCTCACGCGCCCAGGACCACGTCAAGGATAGTCCAGAATGCTTTCAGCAGAGCTGATCGTCAATCTTCACGATCGCGAAACCCGTGCTTGGCACCAGCCGGCGGCGGGAGCCGCTGAACCCAAACCATACTCAGGCTCGGATTGGCTCAACCTGGTCAGCGAGCAGCATGGCGCCAACTTCGACCTCTGGCACATTGAAGACGAGGCTCGCGCGCCGGACGCAACCGACGCGGAACTGGCTGGCGTGAAGCGCCGGGTGGACCGGACCAACCAGCGCCGCAACGATCTGGCCGAGGAACTGGACCGCGCGCTGCTTGGCTGGCTTGAAACCCAGAGCCTGCCCAACCCGGAGGCCCCGCTCCACTCCGAGTCGCCGGGACTGATCATCGACCGGCTGTCGATCCTGGCGTTGAAGATCTACCACACGTGCGAAGAGGCCGAACGCACGGACGCGCCCACAGGCCACGCCGGCCGCAACCGCGAGCGGCTGGCCATATTGGAAGAACAGCGCGCCGACCTGGCCCGCTGTCTGGATGCCTTGTGGCGGGAGACCTTGGCGGGGACGCGGCGCTTCAAGATCTACAGGCAGTTGAAGATGTACAACGACCCGTCTCTGAACCCGGCGATTTACCGAAAACGATCCAATGAACCGAGCGTATAACTCGCACATTCACGACTGCCTTGACGTAGCACGGGGTTATGCGTATAAAGAGGGCCTGAGGAGCGCAATTCCCAAGCGCAGGTTTTCAGCCGGCGGCGATGCGGCTCAACTTGGCGTCCCGGTATGCGCGCTCACGGCAAACCCATGACGCACGAGGACAGATCCGGGACTCCCGGCCGCAAGAAAACAACCCCCGCGGGCACGGGACCCGCTTTCCAGCACTACCAGGCTGCCGTGCATCTGTTGCAGCAAGGAAAATACGAAAAGGCGCTGGCCGCCTTTCAAAAACTGCTTCCCGAGGCGCCGGCCGAAATCAAGGAGCGCTGCCAGATGTACATCAGCACCTGCCAGCGGCAACTGGAGCGGCCTAGTCTGGTCTTCGCCACGCCCGAGGAGCACTACGACTACGCCATCTCGCAGTTGAACACCGGCTACTACGAAGAGGCGCGCGAGCAGTTTAGCAACATTCTGGCTGCCCATCCCGGCGCAGACTACGCGTTTTACGGGCTGGCCCTGCTGGACTCGATCACCGGGCGCACGCAGGATTGCCTCAGCAATCTGGCCCGGGCCATCGAACTGAACCCCAGGAACCGGCTCCAGGCCCGCGCCGACAACGACTTCCAGAGCATGGTGGACGATCCTCGCTTTACCGAGTTGTTGTATCCTGAGATTCCCTAAGGCCTCTTTTGAACTCTGCGATCCCAACCAGCACCCCACCATCGAGTCAGGAACTGTCTCAGCAGCCGTCTGCCGAAACGGAAGAGCCGGCCTTCGTCCAGCCCTTGCGCGTAGTAGCCATCGGGGGCGGCACGGGGCTCTCAACGCTGCTGCGCGGATTGCGCCAGCATGTAACCGCGACCGGGCATCCCGCTGCCGCGCCGGGGCCGATTTCCGACCTGGCCGCCGTGGTCACCGTGACCGACGACGGAGGCTCCTCCGGCCGCTTGCGCAAAGGCTTCAACATGTTGCCCCCAGGCGACCTGCGCAACTGCATGGTGGCGCTCAGCGAGGAAGAGGACCTGCTGGCCCGGCTTTTCAACCATCGCTTCCGCGCCGGCGATGCGCTCAAAGGGCACAACTTCGGTAACCTCTTTGTGGCCGCGCTCACTGAGATTACCGGCGACTTTGGCCAGGCAATCCAACTGGCGTCGAGAATTCTGGCCACCCGTGGCCGCATCTACCCGGTGACCACTGCAAACGTTACTCTGGTGGCGCGCATGGATGATGGCTCGCTGGTGCGCGGCGAAACCAACATCACCGCCAGCCGCCGCCGGATCGTTGAGTTGATGCTCGACCCCGCGGACGCCGCGCCGCTGCCCGAGACGCTGGAGGCCATCGAACACGCCGGTCTCATCACTGTGGGGCCGGGCTCGCTCTATACCTCGCTGATCACCAATCTGCTGGTGCGGGGCATTCCCGCGGCCCTGGCCAGCGCCTGCGGCGTGCGCGTCTACATCTGCAACCTGATGTCCCAGGCCAACGAGAGCCTGAATCTCACCGCCTCCCAGCACATCGAGCGCATTTACGAGCACACCCGCGCGCCCATATTCGACTACGCGCTGGTCAACACTGCATCCTTTTCGCCCCAAACGCTGGCCCGCTATGCGGCTGAGGGAGCGTCGCCCATTATTCCCGACATCGAACGCATAGAAGCTCTCGGCGTGCGCGTCCTCGCCGGCAATTTCGCCAGCGAGGAAAGCGTCGTCCGCCACGCCGCCGGCCCGGTGATCGGCGCCCTGTTCGCGTTGGGACGCACCGTTCCTGCCCGGCGAACCTGGAAGATATAGCGGATTTCGCTTCCCCATCCCTCCCGCGTTGAAGTAAAGTAAAGCGGCGCGGCCAAGCGTCTGCGCTGCGTAGTCAAACAGGAGGAAGTATGCGCAAGACCCCAATTTGGATCACTTTGAGCTGTTGCCTGTTCGCCTTGGCTGTCGTCGCCCTGGCGCAAGCCGTTAGAAAGCCCGGCCTGTGGGAGATGACTGCCAACATGACCTGGCAGCAATCGCCCTTGCCGCCGGGCATAACACTGCCCCCGGGAATGAAGTCGCCTTACAGCGGCATGACCACCACCACGCAGGTTTGCCTGACCCAAGCCATGATCGACAAGTACGGTGCGCCGATGTCGCAGAACCGCGACTGCCAGATCACCAACATCCAACTGAGATCCTCCAGCATGAGCGCCGACATGGTGTGCAGCGGAAAGATGAGCGGCAAGGGAACGGTTGAGTCCTCGTGGACAGACGGCAACCACGCCAAGGGCAAGGTGCATTTTGCGGGAACGATGCAGTCTGGCCAGAACTCGATGCCGGTCGAGTGGACGGTTGAGTCTTCGTCTGTTTACAAAGGCCCCGATTGCGGCAGCGTCGCTCCGCTCCCCATGCCAGCCGGCAAGTAGCTTTGCGTCAACGGTTTACAGCTCTCGCTGAAGTATGCGGGGTGCTGGGTTCCCACATCTCGATTTTGAGATGTGGGAACCCTTACCCCTTCACCGTCCGCTTCAATTGCCCGCAGGCTGCGTAGATGTCGCGCCCGCGCGGCTTGCGCAGATAGGTGGGAATCCCCTCTGCAGTCAACCTGCGGCGGAACCGTTCTGCGGCTTCGGGTTCTGGAGTTGTGTAGTGGAAATCCGGGCCCGGGTTCCAGGCAATCAGGTTCACCTTGACGGGCAATCCCGTCCGCCGCACCAGCCGGGCGACCTCCAAAGCGTGCTCCTGCCGGTCGGTCACCCCGCCCAGCAGGACGTATTCAAAGGTAATTCGCTCGCGGGGGCGGAGCTGCACACTGCGCGCCGCGGCCATTACCGCCTCGATGGGCCACTTGCGGTTGATGGGCATGATCTCGCCGCGAATCGCATCGTTGGGCGCGTTCAGGCTGATAGCCAGCTTGGGCCGCACCTCTGCCGGTTCCAGGGCAAATCGCTCGATGCCGGGTACGATCCCCGAAGTTGATACCGTCATCCGCTGCGGGCTCAGCCCCACTTCCCGAACCAGCAGCCGCACCGCCGCCATGAAGTTGTCGTAGTTCAAGAACGGCTCGCCCATCCCCATAAAGACCAGGTTCACGCGCTCTCGGCCCACCTCCACACTGTGACGGTCAAGTACCACAATCACCTGGCCGGCAATCTCGCCCACGCTCAGGTTGCGCTGCAAGCCGAGTTTGGCCGTCAGGCAGAACCGGCAGTTGACGGCGCAGCCCACCTGGCTGGAGACGCAGATGGTGGCCCGGTCCCAGGTCTTCCCTGCTGCGTTCTTCCGGTCCCCCTCCTGCGAGCCTGGATCGCTCCCGTCCCCATCGCTCCCGTCGCCGGTTTCGCCGTCGTCGCCTTCAGGCATCCAGACAGTCTCCACCGTAAGGCCGTCGCCGCCGTGGCCCTGGACCAGATAACGCTCCGTCCCATCCACCGACTGGAAGACCTGCGCAATCCGTGGCCGACCCACCTCCCAGCCTTCAGCGGCCAGCCGCTGGCGCAGCGGTTTGGGTAAAGTAGTGATTTCATTTAATTCCGTAAGCCATTGGCGATACAGTGCTTCCGCCAGCTGGCTTCCACGCCACGCTGGCTCGCCAGTAGCTGCCATCCGGGCCGCCAGTGCTTCCGAGTCCAATCCAAAGAGCGGAATACGGCTCGCATCGGCCGGGTTTTTGGCGTCCAATGGAACGGGTTGGCTGGAATTTCCCTTCACGGCTGGGTCGAGCATAGAGCATTTCTTCCCCTCATGCAGCCCTGGCTAACCCAGCTGGGTTGAAATCCAGGCCTTTGTTCGCGGATCGCAGGCATTCATCGCAGGCCACGGCGCTGCGGGCAGCGTACCTGTTGAGCCCACATTGGCCTACAATCGAGCTTGAATCCGTGACTATGAACCCCGAGCGAAATCTTCGCCGCACCGTGCTGCCGAACGGCCTGATCGTCCTGACCGAGCGCATGGATCACCTCCGTTCTGAGGCCATGGGGGTGTGGATCAAGTCCGGCTCCCGCTGCGAGCTCGCCGAGACCAACGGAATCTCCCATTTCGTGGAGCACATGCTCTTCAAGGGCACCCGTTCCCGCACCGCCCAGCACATCGCCCGGGAAATGGACTCCATCGGCGGCAACCTGGACGCCTTCACCGGCAAGGAAACCATTTGCTTCAACGTTAAGTCGCTGGCCGACCACGTCCCCATTGCTTTGGATGTCCTGACCGACCTGGTGCTCAACCCGGTCTTCGCCGCCATCGATATCGAGCGCGAGCGCGGCGTGATTCTGGAAGAGATCAAGATCGACGAAGACAATCCCGACGTGCTGGTTCACGAGCTCTTTACGCAGAGCTTCTGGAAGGACCATCCCCTGGGCTGGCCCATCATGGGCACCTCGAAGACCGTCGCGCGCCTCGACCGGGAGAAGCTCTTTGCCTATCACGGCGACCGCTTTCACGGCGGCAACATGGTCTTCTCCGCAGCCGGCAACCTGGACCACGACCGCTTTGCAGAGGAAGTGGGAGCCAAGTTCTCCACCCTAGCCGGCGGCGAGACACTGCACGAACTGTCGGCGCCCGAGCCCGGCGCCCGCATCGTATTGCGCAACAAAAAATCACTGGAGCAGGTGCAGATATGCCTCGGCGTCCCCGCTCCGCCCATCACGGACGAAAACCGTTACGTCACGCTCATCCTGAACACGGTCCTCGGCGGCGGCATGAGTTCGCGCCTTTTTCAGACCATCCGCGAGGAGCGGGGCATTGCCTACTCCATCTACTCCGACCTGAGCCCCTATCGCGACACAGGAACCCTTTGCGTCTACGCCGGAACCTCGACGGGCAAGGCACTCGAAGTGGTGGACCTGATTCTGGCCGAGTTCCGCGATCTCAAGGAAACCGCGCTCGGCGAAGAAGAACTGACCCGCGCCAAGGATCAGCTCAAGGGAAACATCCTGCTGGGCCTGGAGAGCTCGAACTCGCGCATGGCCAACCTGGCCCGCCAGGAGATGTACTTCCACCAGTTCATTACCGTGGACGAAATCATCGCCCGCATTGACGCGGTGGACGCTTCTCAGGTGCAAACCATGGCCCAGCGCCTCTTCGACCCAAATCGCATCGCCGTGACGCTGCTGGGCCGCCTGGACGGCGTCAAGCTCAGCCGGAAAAGGCTGGCGTGCTGACGAGCAGCTTCTAGCCTCTAGCCTCCAGACGTTGGTCTTCGGCAAGGCCCTCAGTCGTGCCGGACACAAGAGCTAGAAGCTAGGGGCTGGAAGCTGAAAGCTGCCTTTCCGAGCGCCCCATTTCCCTTCCGCGTCTGTACGTTGTAGCATTCTGTCGAAGGGGCAGGCCAACTTCCGGCCTGCTCCACGAGGCGCTGGAATCCCATGAATCGCAAGAATTCGCACTGTCGCACGCACCGCGCCAACCGTTCCATGCAGCCCAACGGCTTTACGCTGATGGAACTGCTGATCGTCATGGCCATCATCACCATCCTGATGCTGCTGGCCATCCCGACCACGCAAAAGCTCTTCAAGCACTCCCATGAGCTTTCGGCAAAGAAGTCCTTGCAGACCATCCAGCAGGCGCAGATGATGTACGAAGGCGACTACCCAAGCAACGGCTTCGCCTGCAATCTTGCATACCTGGGCGGGGATCCCTCCGCTGGACCGCCCTCTCCCACATCCGCGCAGATGCTGCCCCAGGATTTGGCCAGCGGCTTCAAGTCGGGCTACATCTTTGCCATCGGCAATTGCACCAAGATGACGGCCAACGGCACGGACCGGGTCACCAGCTACACGGTCACCGCCGTCCCCGCGACAGTGGGAAAATCCGGCGACCTTGGCTTCTGCCTCGACCAGTACGGCGCCATTAAATCCGACCCCGCGGGCGGCACCAACTGCACCCAGCTCGTCCAATGAACCTGGGTAAACGCTTGCAGAGCGGCGGCCTGCTTCTGGCCGCTGCGCTGCTGTCAACCTGCCTCTGCGCTCAACAGCGTTCGCCGTCCGTGAAGGACCTGGCCCAGCGCGTCGACCGTCACTACAACCAACTGCACTCGCTCAAAGCCGGTTTTGCCGAGAGCTATGAGGGCCTGGGAATACAGCGCGCCGAGAGCGGCACGCTGCTGCTGCTCAAGCCCGGCCGCATGAGGTGGGAGTACAGCGCGCCGGCCGGCAAGCTCTTCCTGCTCGACGGCAAATACGCCTGGTTCTACTCCCGCGGCGACTCTCAGGTCCAGCGCATCCCGGCCAAAGAACTGGACGATCTGCGCTCGCCGCTGCGCTTTCTGCTGGGCCGCACCGAACTAGAGAAGGAGCTGAACAACCTGACGGTGGCGTCTGCCGCCGAAGGCCGTTTCACGCTCTCCGGCCAGCCCAAGGGTCAGCAAGAGCGTGTCAGCCGGGTCACCCTGACCGTGACCGCCGGCGGCGTCATTACCGGCATCGAGATCGAAGAGATGGACGGCGCTCTGACCCGATTTACCTTTACCGGAGAGCAGCCCGATGCGCCAGTCCCTGCCGAGGCCTTTCACTTCACGCCGCCGCCGGGTGTGCCGGTTGTGGATGCGCTGCCGCCGGTATAGTCAACGAGTCGGCGAGTCAGGCGGGGCTGCCAGATTAATTCGCTCTCGGGCTCTTTGGGACCTTATTGTTGTGTGGAATTATGTTGAAAAACTGCCCACCAAGATTAGAGAATATCGAATGGTAACCACTCGACCTGAGTCCATTACTATTCGAGTCGCGAAAACGGCTGATGCTGATGACATCAGCCGTGTCATCTTGGACTCTCTCCATTTTACGAACGCTGTAGACTACTCTCCCGAGATTATCAGCAGAGTTGCTAAGAAATTCTCCCCCGCTTGCGTCGAAAACTTGATTGCGAAACGGCGAGTTTTGGTCGCACTAATGAACGCTCGGATTGTTGGCACGGCGAGCCTTGATGGTAACGTCATTCAAACAGTTTTCGTTGCTCCGGATGCTCAGCGTCGAGGGGTTGGCAGGAGCCTAATGTGCGAGATCGACCGCATTGCCCTCGATATCGGGCTCCATATGCTAACCGTTCCCTCTTCCATCACTGCCGAAACGTTCTACGCAAAGCTAGGCTTTGTTGGTGTACGCGACAACTATGACGGCGAGGAGCGAACAATTATCATGGAGCGGAGGCTTTGAATCGCTTGGCCGCATAGCACTTAGTCATTCGTTGACGGAGTGGAACGACTCCGGCTCAACCTGTGCCGAAGTGCTGACAATCGATTTGGCTGGATCGCTGATTCGCTATTCGTACCGCAGCGCCTCGATGGGGTCCAGGTTGGCCGCGCGGATGGCGGGAATCATGCCGCTGACCAGGCCGGTAACGACCAGAATTCCAGTAGCCACAATGATCGAAGACGGCGAGATGATAAGACGGATATCCGCCGACTCGGCATTCTTGGCCAGGGCGCTGTAAAAGGTAATGCGTCCCACCATCAGTGAGACCAGGTAAGCCAGAGCGATGCCTGCCACGCCTCCCACACTGGTGATGGCCAGCGCTTCGGCCAGAAACTGTACAAGGATGTGATGTCTGCGCGCGCCCAGCGCCTTTTCGATGCCGATCTCGCGCGTGCGCTGCTGCACGGCTACCAGCATGATGTTCATCAGGCCGATGCCCGCTATACCAAGCGTGAGCGCGCCCACCAGCGAGAGGAGCACCTGCAAGGCAATGGTAAGAACATTGAACTGATGCAGTTGGGTCATCAGGTTGGCCACATGAACGGCCTCGTGGTCCGAGGGGCGGAAGTGATGGGCCGCGCCCAGGGTCTCGCGCAGAGCCTTCTCGGCCAGTTGGTTGTCGCCATGGTAGCTGAACCAGACCCCATCAATGTACATGGTGTCCTTCAGGTCGCTCATGGTGTTGAAAGGTATGTAGATCTGTCGGTTGATGTCGTTGTCGTCGCCCTCCTGCATCTTGGGGCGCAACACGCCGACAACGGTGAAGAGTTCGCCATTCAGGCGGATCGTCTCGCCTAGCGCCCAGCCGCCGGAAAAGAGCTTGGTCTTGGCCTCAGAGGCGATGACGCAAACGTGCGCCCGCTGCTGGTCCTCTGCCCCGTTGAAGAAGCGCCCCTGATCGGGATCCATCTTCAGAATGTCCTGATAGGAGGGTCGGACCCCGTTTACCGTCCAGGTGTAGGTGTGCAGATCGTTCTGCACTGTGACGTCCTTCGATGCGAAGGGCGAGATATGCGTGATGCCCGGAACGGCGTTGGTAACGCGATCCACATCGTCAAGTGTGAAGCGTATCCGGACCCCTGCCTTGTCTCCGCCCGCCTGCTCGGTCGTCTTGCCCGGGAAGTAGCCGATGGTGTTGGTGCCCCACTCGGCGAAGATAGTCTCGATGGCGCGGCTGAACCCGGCCCCGTAAGCCAGCAGCAGCACCACCGTGGCAATGCCCCAGGCCATGCCGATCATGGTGATGGCGGTGCGGCGGCGGTTGTAGAGCATTGCCTCCCAGGCCTGGCCCAGAATGTCTTTTAGCATGGTCGTCGCTTCCCTTCCCTTTGAGCTTCCAGCCTTTAGCTCGTAGCTGACTCCCTACTCCCTCCGCAGCGCCTCGATAGGGTCCATTTGCGCCGCCTTGCTGGCCGGATAAAGCCCAGCGGCCACGCCGCTCAACACCAGAGCTCCCAGGGCCAGCGCAGCCGACCACGGCACCAATTTCGGCGGATCCCAACCCGGCATCTTATCGGTCAGCACTAGCTGCAAAAGCCACATGAACGCCGCCGAGAGCCCAATTCCAATCACACCGCTGATGCCGGTCAACAACAGCCCCTCCCAGAAGAACTGCGACAGAATGCTGCGCTTGGTGGCTCCGATCGCCTTCAGTACGCCGATCTCCCGCGTCCGCTCAGTCACCGAGACTAGCATGATGTTGATGATGCCCACCGCCCCCAGGCCCAGCGTCACAATGCCCACCCCGCCCAAAAACACGTCCATCGCATCGAAGATGGCGCCAATCATCCTCTCTTCCTTGATGGTGTCCCACTCGTTGAAGGCGTCCGTCAGGCTGGGGTCGAAGCCATGGTTGTCTGCGATCACCCGGTGCACCGCGGCCACGGCGGCAGTAGCCTCGCCCTTGGTGGTTGGCTGGTACTGCACGGAGAAGACCGCGTCGCGGGGAATGTTGTTCCCCTTCAGTGGATAGAGCTCCAGCATCGTAGTGATGGGAACGTAGATCTTCTGATCGTCCCAGGTGTTGTTGCCGCGGCCTATCTTGTCCACCTGTCCGACAACAGCGAAGGCTGTGCCGTTGATGGTCACGATCTCGCCCAGCAGCGGATGGCCGGGAAAGAGCAGTTGGGCTATCTTCTGCCCCAGCACCGCCACGCGGCGGTTTTCGCGAAGGTCGGCGTCGTCCAGAAAGCGGCCCTGGGCCATGGGAATATAACGCACCACCGTACAGTTGGGCTCGACCCCGGTCACATGCCCTGAGGTGTTGTTCCACTGGCTGACTTCGTAGAGGTCCGAACGAACCAGCTCAGCGGTGACGCCACGCAGCTCCGGCAGCCGGCGCATCTCTGCCTCGTCGCGCAGCGTCAGCTGGTAGGGCCGCATTCCGGTGTGCTGGTTGGGCAGCGCTGGAATGGTGCCGTTGAACATCAGCACCAGATCGTTGCCCAGTGA
>Ga0181533_1006518_pt1 | contig 10574 bp, 14 predicted proteins | sample PEATcosm2014_Bin_45_FD_119772 | JGI IMG/M metagenome (GOLD analysis project Ga0181533, IMG submission 119772) | Peatland microbial communities from MTU Mesocosm Facility, Houghton, MI, USA - PEATcosm2014_Bin11_60_metaG | ecosystem: Environmental > Terrestrial > Soil > Wetlands > Peat | place...
TCGCTCTCCAGGTCCGAGCGGCTCTCGAAGTACAATCAACTGCTTCGAATCGAGGAGGAACTGGACAGCTCCGGCTGTTACGCGGGTCTTTCGGGTTTTCGGCTGGTTTGAGGCTGACTCCGGCGGCTCATTGGGGGCGGCCCCGATATGGAGGGTATTTGGCAAATCTGACTCCTGCCTGTAGAGCGGTTTAGGCCATGTATCGGAAGGGATGCCTCAACATTGCGGCTTGACTTGACTTGTCTTTTCAAGTAGATATTCAAGGTTACCGAAGGCGGCATACCCAAGTGGTAAGGGAGCGGTCTGCAAAACCGTTACACAGCGGTTCAAATCCGCTTGCCGCCTCCAGAAAATTCAAGGGGTTAGCTCAAATGGGGCTAACCCCTTTTTTCTTTAGGTGTCCATATAGGTGTCCAAGCTAAAAACTAGATGTTCTAGAGACCCCCGTGGAACAGTCGCTTGGACACTCGCGTCGGCAATCCTTATTTTTCAGCGCAACCGAAACTTGCGAAGTCATCGGTTATTGCTAAGTAGCTAAGGTCATGCTATTTAAGGAATCTGCCAGAAAAGAGCTCCCTTTGACCACTATCCTCATCATGAAGGCCAGCGCATGGAAAATATGACGATTGCTGCTATAAAGACTTCGAATTATAAAAATTTGTATTTTGAACAACCTCTTGAGTTAGGTCGCCTAGGCGTTCTCATTGGCCCAAATGGTTCCGGAAAGAGTAACTTTACTGCCATTCTGGAGTTTCTGAAGAACTGTATTGTTGGAACGTCCGATGACAGCCAATCTGTTAGTCAATTTGAGAATGCTGCTGCAGCTCTTGGCGGGGCGAGAATGTTGGATAAGACAATTGGTTTTCCAGCAAATGTCAACCTTGAGTACTATTTTTCACCTATCCCAGATATAACGAAAGGCCTCAGCCTTGATCTTGACCTTTTTATAGGCTCAAAAGATTCAAAAGTTAGTATATCACGCGAGAATTTATCAGACTCCCTTCTTATTAAATCAGATCCATTCTATCATTATAAACTTCATGACATACAGAATAGAGAAGGCGTAGTATCCATATATAAACAAGGTGGTGGTAAGTCTCATTTTGAAACAATCCATAATGTTCCAACTAATGTGCTTGGGCTAAGTATTATACATCATTTACTAGAAAGTAGTAAGACTTCTCCTGAAAAAACTCCTGTATATCGAGTAAATAGAATATTTAATGAATATGTAAAAAGATGGTATTTTTATAATTCAAACTTCATGAATTTGGCAACGATAAGGAATTCAGAACCAAAAATAGGTCCAAGTGATATATTTATATCACCATCTGGACATAATCTCGCTCTTGTTACAGAGAATCTAATTCAGACAAATATAGATTTTGAAGATAATCTGAATGAGGCAATGAGGTCAATTATACCAATAACACGCAAAATTAGGCCAGTGCGTACCGGTCTCATGTCAGTCAATTTAGAATGGCACTTCCATGGCGTCTCTGATCCTTTTTATCTTAATGAATTGTCTGATGGCACTGTGAGAATGTTATGTTGGGCGGTTATATTGTTATCGCCTAGCCTCCCCACCTTACTTGTAATTGATGAACCAGAACTTGGTATACATGTTTCATGGATGCCCGTGCTTGCCGAATGGATAAAGCGAGCATCGATGCGGTCTCAAATAATCATATGCACTCACAGTCCTGATTTGCTCGACAATTTCACGGATTGTCCGCAGAATGTGTTTTGTTTTTCATCGACAAATAAGAATCATTTCTCGCCAAAGCCGCTATCGGAAATCTCGCTCCAAAATAAGTTGCAAGAGGGGTGGACACTTGGGGATCTATATCGAGTCGGTGACCCAAAAATTGGGGGATGGCCGTGGTAATCTGGCTGTTTGCCGGTGGAGGGGCAACAGAAATAAGGGGGCTTGTTCCCTTTTTAGAAAAGCATTATCCAGGCTACAGAGTTCATCGAATGACCCCGATAACGAGGAAACCTGGTCCTCGCCCTGGTTTCACATTGCCCGGACATGGCAGAACAGGTGAGAGTCTCGCTTCTGAAATCCGAGAAAGATTACCAGATGTGTTGGCCAGAAACGAGGAATGCGATGTTATTTTGGTCATCGATGATTTAGATTGCCGTAGCGAGACCGACCATCGGGATAGATTTTTGGATGCCATTGATTCGGCCCATGGTGCTAGCGCCATTACCAGGTTCGTTGGCTTCGCCGCGCCCGAACTAGAGGTGTGGATAATTGCAGACTGGGCAAATTCTGTTGCCAAACACCAGGATTTTCGTGGTAGGCATAATAGGATGCGCCATTGGCTCGTAACAGAGAAGAACATCTCTTTCGAAACTCCGGAATCCTACGGAATATATAATCCCGATAAAGATTCGTGCAACGAGAAGTTGTCGGACGCGATCATTGAATCGACGATGCTACATGTGGATGATCGACTTCTCCCGCGATACTCTAAGGGTTTACATACTCCCATACTGTTGCAAATGATTGATCCCGAGATCGTAAAAGACAAATGCCAAATCTTCAAAAAACTCCATGTATTTCTGAATGAAAATTGCAGGGCACCCCAAGAATTGTCATAAAAAAGTATTCAACGCAAAAATTGGGGAGTAACCCGTGGGCGGTTTCAGTCAAGGTAACCGGGAAATTACTTTTCCCCCACCAAGGCCTTCAGCTCTTCCTTGCTGACCGTGTTGTATCTCTTGAACACGTTCATGGTTTTATGGCCGCTTGCCGCCATGATCCGGAAGAAGTCATGTCCTTGAAGACGCCAATTGTTGATGGCCGTATGCCTCAGGTCGTGGAAGGTGAAGTCTTCAATTGCTGCCTTTTTTCTCGCCTCATCGAATGCCCACTGATGTTTTCCCTTGCCAAATACCCAGATGCCAGGCAGACCACGAGGCATGGCCTTGAACATTTCCACCAATTCCCGGTTTAAAGGAACAAACCGCCCTTCGTTTGTCTCGGTATCGTTCGGACGGAGCTTTATAAACCCTTCCTTCAGGTCAACCTGGTCCCATGTCAAATTCAGTATTTCCCCGTGTCGCATGCCGCCGACTGTGGCACCGGTGGAAAGGCATCAGTCGGCTTGTGTCCAGAATGAAGATCGGGAGGCGTTCTCACCCCCCTCTCTTTTCGATTTTCTCTTCTTCCCATCATCATCTTCGAGCGCCAGCCATTTTGTCCAGCCAGTTTATCACGCGGAATCGCACCGAAAAGCGGAATCCTTGCTGACCTGGCGACGAAGGGCTAAAACCCGCTTCCAGTTGGAACAGAGCCTAAAAGGAAAAGTTACGTAAAGAGGCCCTCGATCCACCCTTGTACAAGGCCACGCCGATTACGCGTACTATAATGGTCCAGATCAGTAAGTTTTTACCGGTTTGGCTTGCAGGAGGACGCCGACCGCTATTATCCCGAGCAGGATGCAGATTGGCTACATTTCAAGACTCCCAGAGGGAAAGAGCCGATATGGATATCCCGATTATCCTGAATTCAATTTGACAGTCAAGAACTTCCCACTAAGACTATTATTTTCGATCAAAAATTCAGGGATGTGACTCCGGCTGAGCAAGCCGATTCTTAGGCATTCTGGAGGGCTGCTTTTACCTGTGAGCAGTGAGACGGCTACGAGCAACTACACTGGGGACGGCGAAAAGCCGGGGGCGACAAAGAGTTAGGTCTTGAGAACAGTCCCCAACTGTTTCCTGAAGCAACATTCAGCCATCCTCTCTTCACTGAGAAGATATCTTTTGTCGGCGGCCTTCCACAGGTTTTGGTGGTATTCATTCTTTTTATTTGAGCATACAAGGATAACTTTCACGCCGTTATCTTTTGCCTTTTTGACTGCGGGCACAAAATCGCTATCACCGGCCACCAAAATGGCTGTTTTGATTCTCGCTTTTGCGCTAAGTTCAACAAGATCAATACTCAGCAGAACATCTACCATCTTCTGAGAGAAACTGTCTCCACGTTTCTCAAGCCGACCATACCGAATCTCAATACTCTCCTGCTGCTCCAGGAACTGAACGAATTTCTGGTATTGCTTGTACCGCGATTTTTCTTCCAGTGTGGGATTCTCCGATTGGTAGGGGGCCGACGTATAATAATAGACTCTGAGCAGGGAAATCGGAGGAATACCAGCATCTTCCATAATTTTTGAAATTAGGAGCGGAACGTTAGCCCTCATGTCCTGTTTCTGAAAAATCTTTCTGACATACTCTCCGTCAAAAAAAATCACAGTGTCTTCGGCCATGCAACCCCCAAAAATGGAAAACCCTTGCTTCCAGATGGAAACAAGGGGGGCATATTACTTCTGCTACCGGGGTAACAGAAGGGGCATATTTAAGATATCGGAAAGCGCGTTCGTTTGCTGAATGCAAATTAAACACTACATTCCCCCATTGTCAATTATTTTTTTACTGGCGAACCCTCCTGGTTTAACTGCACTCTCGGGCAGTATAGATCACGCTGACCAGGTTTGTCCAGAGCTTGAGCAACCGGTTTTTGGCTGAGTTACCGCTTAACTCCAGCGCTCTCGGTAACAGTAGCTAAAACTCGGTAAAAAGTGCTTTTTCGCACCGCAAAACCCTTACAGAGCGGTTCAAATCCGCTTGCCGCCTCCAGAAAATTCAAGGGGCCGGCTCTTTTTTGAGCCGGCCCCTTAAGCATCCGCATATATTTGCCTTCCTTTAATGCCCCCTCAAATGCAAATACTGTTTCCCCTCTTGGGTCGTTGCCGACGGCATGAAATCAGGCAAGGAGCTTCGCATCACGCCTTCGGCAATGAGGGGGGCGCGCATGGAGCGCGCCCTGCCGCAAGAATTTGGAACGGAATCCGGTGACAGACGGCCTAACTCAAAAAACTAAGGTGGGAATTTTGGCTAAGGGGGTTGACAAGAGGCTAGAGCGCCTTTAAGTTGCGCCTAACGAGATTGTGACTGTACTGTTGAATGGTTGGAACATTTAAGAGAATGATTATTTCGAAGATAAGAAGATAATAGGAGAAAGATATGAACAAAATAGTGGTTTTTGCAGTGGCTTTGTCGATTGTGCTTGGCAGCGGCGCTTTTTTAGGCGCGCAGGCTGGTTCCGACCTTTACCCTGCCATTCAAAGTCCTGCTCTTTATGGTTGCGTTAGCTGTAAACCCGCAACGGACAGGGACTTTGACATCGCATCAATTCCTGGAGGTTCCAGAGGGAACAATGAGTGGGAGAGGGACATGTATAATGGGCCGGTTAGCCCATATTAATAAATCTTGGGCCTGCCTCCAGATCCGTTCATAAAAATGGATCGAGACAGCCTTATTTCTGCGATGTGGTCACCTAAAAAACCCCGGCTTGGATTAGTCGGGGTTTTTTTTCACACACTTTATGCTCGTCGACACCGGAATCCGGCAATTTCCAACGTCCGGCGGTATGAAATCAGGCAAGGAGCTCGGCATCACACCTGCCTTCGGCAATGAGGGGGGCGCACGGAGCGGGCCCCGCCACAAGAATTTGGAACGGAATCCGGTGGGAGACCGCCTGACTCAAAAAACTAACGTGGGAATCCAGGCCAAAGAGGTTGACAAGAGGCTTGAGCGTCTTAAATTCGTTATAATAAGATGTTTACAAATATTTTCGGACTGTTGCAACATTTAAGAGAATGACTAGTAAGAATTTCAGGAGAAAGATATGAGCAAAACACTGGTTCTTGCAGTGGCTTTGTCGATTTTGCTTGGAAGCGGCGCTTTTTTCAAAGCGCAGGCGCAATACGGTCCTTACCCTGCCATTCAAAGTCCTCCTCTTTATGGTTGCGTTAGCTGTAAAATCGAAAGGGACAGGGACCTCGCAACGGGCAGGGATTCGCAACCGAAAAATGATTGGGAGAGGGACCGGATGATTGGGCCGATCAGCCCATATTAACAAATGTTTTGTCTGGGCAGATCCTTACCTATGGATGTATCGAGACAGCCTGATTTCCACTATGTGGTGAACACCCCAGGAAACCCCGACTTTGATTCGTCGGGGTTTTTTCTTTCTGTCATACGAGGAGCAATACGCGAACTCGGGAATTATTTGAAATCTCCCCGGAAGCTGGTAAGATTTTGTTTCGGAAGCGTTCTTCTCTATGTTATCAGATTTCAGAACTATGGGAGGTGATGCGAATGGAAGAGAAAAAACCCGCAACCGATCCGAAAGCAATGCTTGTCTCGATCATGGGAATCTTTCAGGGAGTTATCAGTGCCCCGGCGTCGTTTTACCGGCAAATGCCGATTTCGGGAGGCTATGCCGATCCCCTTATTTTTGCGGTTGTTATGGGTGTTGCCGCCGGCATCGTCAGGGTCGTCCTGAGCTTGCTGGGGTTTTCTTTAGCCAAATTCTTCATGCTGTTTTTGACCACAGTAATAATAACTCCGATATTGACAGGGCTTTTCGCCTTTGTGGCAGCGGCCATTCTCTTTGTAATATGGCAGCTTCTGGGGTCGAGGCAATCCTATGAGGTCTCCTTCAGGTGCGCGGCCTATGCGCTTGCGATCACCCCTGTTACCGCCGTGCTCAATTTCATTCCATATCTGGGAGTTGTGGCCGGCTTGGCCTGGATGGCTTACATTCTCGTGTGTGCTTCGGTTGAAGTTCACGGGACGGAGCCGAAGATTGCCTGGATCGTTTTTGGCGCTATCTGCGCCATTCTTGCGCTCGGCTCTGTTTCGATGCAGCACACGGCGAGGAGCTTCCAGCATAGAATGGAGAGCATGGGAAAAGGGCTTGGCGATATCCAGAAGATGAAACCCGAAGAAGCCGGCAAGGCGGTCGGCGAGTTTATGAAGGGCATGCAGAAGGGTATGGATAAAAAGTAGAAGCAGGAAGCAAGGAGCAGGAAGCAAGGAGCAGGCGGAAAATGGCCGAACCGAAACTGATCTACCGATGCCAGCAGTGCGGCTACATAAGCCCGAAATGGATGGGCAAATGTCCCGAATGCCGGGTTTGGGACAGCTTTTGCGAGGAAGTGGCGCCCGGGGGGGCAAGGAAACTGGCCTCGAAACTCGCAAAAACGCTCTCGACCCATCCGGTCAGTCTCGATGAAATCCAGTCCGACGGCGAAATGCGCTACCATACCGGCATCGGCGAGTGGGACCGGGTGCTCGGAGGGGGGCTGACAAAGGGGTCTGTGGTTTTGCTCGCAGGCGATCCAGGCATCGGGAAATCCACGCTTCTTCTCCAGGCGCTTTCCAAGATGACCAGGGACGGTCCTGTTCTCTACGTTTCAGGCGAAGAGAGCCCTCAGCAGTTGAAGTCCCGCGCTCAGAGGCTCGGGATCAGCTCCCGCGACCTGTTCATCTTTTCCGAAACCTCACTGGAAGCCGTACTTGACGAAATCGAGAAGAACCCTCCGCTGGTCGTAGCGGTGGACTCCATCCAGACCATGTACACCAGGCTCCTCGATGTGGCCCCGGGGTCCATCAGCCAGGTGCGGGAATGCGCCTCGAGGCTCATGAGGACGGGCAAAGAAGGCGGGATAAGCATTTTTGTAATCGGCCACGTTACAAAGGAGGGCGCCATAGCCGGTCCGCGCGCCCTGGAGCATCTGGTGGATACAGTTTTATACCTTGAGGGGGACAGGACGCACACCTTCCGGCTGCTTCGGGCGGTCAAGAACCGTTACGGCTCGACAAACGAAGTCGGGGTTTTCGAAATGAAGGAAAGCGGCCTCGAGGAGGTCTCCAATCCCTCGCAGCTACTTCTGGCCGAGCGCCCCAAAGGGGTCTCCGGCTCCGTTGTGGCCTGTTCGGTGGAGGGGACTCGTCCAATCCTGGTCGAACTTCAGGCCCTGGTCAGTTCGACCGGCTGGATGCAGCCGCGCCACACCAGCATGGGAGTTGACACAAACCGGCTCTCGCTTTTGCTTGCGGTGCTGGAAAAAAAGCTCGGGTTCAATTTTGCGCAGCAGGACGTGTTCATAAATGTGGCCGGCGGAGTGCGGCTCGTTGAGCCCGCAGCCGACCTGGCGATGACCACTGCGCTGATGAGCAGCTATCTGGACAGGCCGCTTCCGCAGGACCTTGTGGTCTGGGGCGAGGTGGGGCTCGCCGGTGAGGTAAGGGGAGTCGGGCACAGCGCGCTCCGGGTGGCGGAGGCCTCCAAGCTGGGGTTTAGCGCCTGCCTTATGCCCAGGAGCAATTCGGAGCGGCTTTCGCAGGAAATGGATGCGGGCTGCATAGGCGTCCGTTCCCTTCAGGAGGTCTTGCAGATAGTTTTTGAGGGAGAAACGGGACTGCCCCGGAGCAGCGTTCAGTGATAAGGACCTGCAAATTCTGCCGGATAATTTTGGGCGAACTGCTCGCCTCGATCGTGCTGGAAGATGAATTCTGCGTGGCTTTCCTGGACAGCCGCCCACTTTTTCAAGGCCATTGCCTGCTAGTCCCCAGGGTCCATTACGAGACGCTGATGGATCTGCCGGACTCCCTCATCCGGCCGCTTTTTTCGGACGCAAAGCTTCTGTGCCGCGCGGTCGAGGAAAGCATGAGCGCGGAGGGAACTTTTGCGGCAATCAATAATAGGGTCAGCCAGAGTGTTCCCCACCTCCATGTGCACGTGGTCCCAAGAAGAAGGAAAGACGGTCTGAGAGGTTTTTTCTGGCCAAGGTCCCGGTACGCAGATGAAGGGCAAATGCGGGAGGTTGCGGAACGAATCAGGGCCGCAGTTCGAATGATGAATGATGAAAGATGAATGATGAGTGCTGAATGATGAGTGCTGAATGATGAATTATTTATTTCTCCGCGACTTGAGAGTCTTGACGCTCGTAACGAGGATGGCGGTCAGCTCGTCTGCTTCGTTGAGCAGGTCGGCGAGCCGTTCAGCTTTTAGGATGTCGGCATCGGCAAGGAGCTCAAGCCAATACATGGTTTCCTCCAGTTCTTGCAAGGCGCCTTCGGTCTTGCTGATCATTTCAGCATCCGACCGGCTTCGATTTCCCTCGCGAACTTGTCCACCCACAGATGTTCCGGAACGCAAAAGCTGCTTCCCGATCACCTGTGCTTCGGTCGTCTTCGGCAAAGATGAGTAAAGTCGAATAATCCGCAAGGCAAACAGCTTGGTGCGTTCCAATATGCCCACCTTCTCACTCTTCATCACTGTCTCCCTGACTCGTTACTCATCCTTCATCATTCATCACTCATCATTCAGCACTCATGACGACCGTGGGCCATCCTTGCCGCTCTATTACGCTATCTACCTGGAACCCGGGTCGAGCGAATTTTTTGACCGATTCAAGCCTGCTTTCCAGAAATCCGGCCAGTACGACCCGCCGGGCATTCCTCCACTCCCCGGCCGCAAGGGTTTTTTCGAGGATGGGCCATTCCAGGTTCATGATGAAAAAGTCCGGGCGTATTCTTAGACACCCCATCCGGTCAGCTTCCACCAGGGCGATCCGATCCGCAACTCCGTTTGCCCGTGCGTTTTTCCATGCGGTCTTCAGCGCGAGGGGATTACGGTCTATTGCGAGGACCAATTTTGCCCCCGCCAGGGCGCACGCGATCGCAAGGACCCCGGTTCCGGCGCCAAAATCAAGCGCCGTATGGATTTCATTGGACCCGAAGATTTCAGATATCGCAATCAGGCACCCTTGAGTGGTGGGATGAAGGCCCGAACCGAAAACAACTCCGGGATCGATGAAAATTGCGATCCCGGCGGCAGGGCCGCACGCCTCTGGTCGTGGACAGGTCAAGGAGAGCGTCGAGATCCTTTCGGCGGCGGCCGAAGAGGGGGGAGGGACCGCACCTTGGATCAGCGCTGCCGCCGGGTCAGCCGGCAGCCGGATATTGAAAGATCCAAGGCTGATCTGAGGGACGGAAATGTCCTGCCATTTGTCATAGGGCAAATCGTATCGAGAGGTTAGCCGCCAGTCGGGACGAGATTTGAGCCACTCCAGAATGGGTTCGGCAGACTCTTTTCTGTAAAAAAGATAATAAAAAGGCGGCTCCGGCCAAATCCCCTCGAGGCCTTCATCGGGGAGATTGCGGGGCCGGCCGCTTCCCTTTAGCTCATACACCCGGAGCATCGCCCCTCACAGAGAAGGCATCCCGCGAACGCCCAAAGCGGACTATAGACACGTCGAGCGGTCGCCTTCCGCGCTACGCGAAGCACCTTCCGCCTAACGGTAAACTGGATGACCAGCTTCCGGCTAACGGCCGGTAAGTGGAATCAGCAGATTATTACCGCTAAGGAATGTCCGCGAGAGCAGTTCACCAAATGATCCTTTAGCAGTGTTGTTAACAAGTCTGCCATACGAGACTTTAACGGCATTATTACCGGAACGTTATTGAGTGAGCCATCTCCTGTTGGGCATCGGGGCTTTTTGAGCACCCTGGGACGTAGTTGTTTCGACTGGCTTTCCGGCATTTATCGGAACGGTCTCTTTCTCGTCAGGGGCCGGTTTGGCTCCCGAGGCTGCAGCGTCTTTAAGAAGCAATTCAGGATTGCGTGTAGCCAGCGCCTCAGCCTCCGCCGAGGCCGCCTGCGTATTTTCCTCCGGTTTGCCGAAAATCTTTTGGTTTATCTGTTGGGCAAA
>Ga0181533_1006526_pt1 | contig 10567 bp, 6 predicted proteins | sample PEATcosm2014_Bin_45_FD_119772 | JGI IMG/M metagenome (GOLD analysis project Ga0181533, IMG submission 119772) | Peatland microbial communities from MTU Mesocosm Facility, Houghton, MI, USA - PEATcosm2014_Bin11_60_metaG | ecosystem: Environmental > Terrestrial > Soil > Wetlands > Peat | place...
AAGAACGTTTGGTTAACGCCGGCATGTGTTACCGACCTGCCGCCACAACTTTTGTTCAAAATCCCCTCCGGAAAACTTCACCCTCCAGTGCATCCATCGTTCAGCTGGCTAAGGATTGGGGGGTCAAGCTGCGTTGCCGCAAGTGTTAAGTCATTGACCAATGACTTGGATGTGCTCCGCGCCTTCGGCGTCATACATCACAAGCTCCAGTCGCCCGTTGACTTCGCGGATGGTGTAATTTCCCGGGGAATCCTCCTCGTGGAGAGGGCCGCTGAGATAATGATTTTGCCAGTTTGTCCAGCGAACACTGCTGGCCCACTCGTTCCAATACGGAGCGTTGGTTTGGAGAAAGGTTATGAGATTCCTGGCAGTGAGGCGGGCGTCGGCGACCGGTATATGATTGGTAACTTCATACGATAATTCGCTGCTAAACTCATAAAGGATGTGTTCCATTCGGCCAAATGAGCCTTTCTCCAGCCGTACTTCAATCTTGGGCAGGCACAAATAGATCAAACCAATGAGAATAACGCTGGAGACCGAAATGACGCCAATCCGTCGCGCCAGGCTGACCTTGTGTTTATCTTTGGCCAACGCCAAAAGACAGACCACCACCAGACTGCCGGCAAAAAACACTGTTCCCCAGTTCAATGCAGTGGTCAACGCGCCGGTCCGGCTGAACAAATGGTTTTTCTTTTCCAGGAAAAACTTCCAGTTCAGCCAAACGTCTTGATGCATGTCAGACGGAGACAATGTTCCGACAAGTTTGGTGGCAATCGGGGAACCATCTGTCCATTGGCGAAGCAAAGGATGGAGAATGTTCGGTGTCTCCGGCACCCAATGATGATGGTATATGGGTTCGTCCGAAGGCCGCTCCGGATAATTCGGTCGTGTGCAGCGTTCGACCGTGAAATGACTTGCTTTCGCACGCGCCGGGCCGAAAACGTAAAGCTCCACTTGCAATTGCCGACTGTTCAACCCGGTCAATCGCATCGGATAAACCGGCTTGTCCGTTTTGAAGGTGAACGAGAGCGGGTGCGGCGTGCTGGTTTCATTGTCCGGTTTGTCGCGATTCACTTTCGTGGCCACGAAGACCCAGCCGTCCTTGACATAACTGGCGATGACGGCATCCGCATTGGTCGGCACAGAATATCCATTTTCCGAGAGCCAGGTTTGTAGAGCTTTCGCATCGTGTGAAGTGATGGTGGTGGTTTCAAATATGCCAACCAGCTTGCGGTCGAGAATTGAAACATTTTGCCCCGAAGTTGTTGATTCCATTCCTCCTTTTTTGGCAGAGGAAAGCGCGGGAAGCAGGATGGCTGCGAGATACAACAAAAGGAAAACGATGAAAATTGTGAAACCGGTTGACGAGTATTTTACCAACAGTCGGAAAAAATAAATCAGCCCGATGGTTATCAGTATCCCCAACCAATACCGGGGAACATTGTGAATAATTTCCGGCCGGAAAAGATATCCCAACGTCGGAAACAATCCGGTGGTGGCTTCCTCGATGACCGGCTGGCTTGGCAGCGGAACCACCCACGCGAAATTTGTTCCCGCACCGGTGAAGCGCGTTTCAATCACGAGCCGCTCGGTGCCGTTGGTGTAGCAAATCAACGCCCGTTGGTCGGGAATCGTGATTTTGGCGGGATAGGCAATGGTCGGAATCACCATGCCGTCGGCCAGTGCCGTCCCCGGCAGGAACAGAAGTAGCAAGAATGAAAAGCATCGTTGCACTCTGGCGGGAGGCTTATAACTCTCTGGTGTGAAAGCAAATCAAATTTTCTCCGGTTGAAAGGCTGGAACGGAGCGCCGATTTCCAAATCGGCATCGGCAGGTAACTTTGGGCAACACGCCGTGCCGGAGGCCGGCGCTCCGGTTACGGAATCACCTCGTTGCGCCCTTCCAATTGCTTCAATTGTTCGCCGCGTTTCTGGTCGAGCAGATTTTTTTCGGCGGCTTCGATGGCGTGGAGCAAATCGGCGGCTTCCAGCAGGCGTGGCGCGGTGACGAAACTCGCGCCGGCGGCGTAAAGGGTCGGGATGTCGGCGAGCAATTCGGCGTGGACGATGATTTTCGCCTCCGGATTCAGTTCGCGGAGCTGGCGGAGCATTTTCAGGTTGTCCGCGCCCTTGAGCACCATGTTGGGCAGCGAGCAGATGATGATTTCGCATTCCGCCACGCCGGCATGGTGCAGCACGTCGCGTTGCGTGATGTCGCCGTAAATGACATGCACGCCGCGTTTGCGAAGTTGTTCGTAAACCTGCGGATTGAAATCCACCACGACAATGTCCGACAACAGCGCGGATTGGTCACGGCTGATTTCTTCAATCAACGAACTGGCGGTCCACGAGAAACCGAGCAGGCAGATGCGTTTGGGTTTTTCGCCGATGCCATCCGTCGGCGCGGCCTGGTCGAGGTCGCGGAAGCCGATTTTATTCAGCCAGGGGATGGTTTTTTGGAGGATATAATCGTTCTTGAAGATGGCGTAGGTTGAATCCACCGCGAGGAGCGCGAAGGAAAACGCGGCGATGCCGATGATATTGTCCGAGACGTCGCCGCTGGCTTTGCCGAGCGCGAGCAGCACGAGGGAAAGCTCGCTCATCTGGCAAAGATTGATGGCCGGCAACAGGCTGATGCGATAACCCTGGCGCATGAAATAGAGTGGCGGGAAAACCGTGAGCAGCCGGCTGCCGGCGAGAAACAGGCAAAAGAAAATCGTCCAACGGATGAAGTTCCAAGTCGGCACGGGAATTTCCATGCCCAGCCCGACAAAAAACAGCGTCACAAAAAAATCGCGGATGCTGGTGACCTTGGCCACGACGTCGAGCGTGTACGGGAACGTGGACACCATGACGCCCGCGATGAGCGCGCCCATCGCGGTGGACAGGCCGAGCCAGTTGGCGAACCCGGCCATCGTAAAACACCACGCCACCGCGCCGACGAGCACGAGTTCCGGCAGGCGCGCAACCAATTTAAAAACCGGCGGCAACACAAACCGGCTGGCCAGGAATGCCACCGCCACAAGCAGAATCACCTTGCCCATCGCCAAGGCCAGCAAACCGACGGCGGGATTTTTCAGGTTTGGCTGGATGGCCAGGAACAGAATCGTCGCGATGTCCTGTAACACGAGCACCCCGAGCGTGACGCGGCCGGCGAGCGTTTCGAGTTCGCGTTTGTCGTAAAGGATTTTGACGATGATGACCGTGCTGCTCATCGCCGCCGCGACGCCAAGATAGAGTGCTTCCAGCCGGTTCTCCGCCGGACCGATCAGACCGAAAACGATCCAGCCCAGCAGGACACAGCCGAGAATTTGCGCCGCCGCCGTGAGCATGATGACCCGGCCCGCGCTCAACATTTTTTTCAGGTCAATCTCCAGCCCAATCATGAACAACAGCAGCGACAATCCGATTTCGGAGATGGTCTGGATGTTCTGGATGTTGGTGATCCACTTGAAACCGTGCGGCCCGATGATGAAGCCGGCAATAAGGTAGGCGAGCAGCACCGGCTGGCGCGCGACTTGCGACAACACCGCCAGAATCCAGGCGGCGATGATGCAAATGGCAATGTCGCTGACGAGTCCTTGTTCCATGCGGGCGCGAGGTTAAGCAAAAAACCCCGGCGTCGTCGAGCAGAGGTTTGGCAGCCTGCACGAAAGATTTGAAAAGTAACTCTCACGGCTTCCAAAAGCGCCCGCCGCCGTCGCGCCGTAGCGGCGCTTTGGCGCGCCGCGAAGGCGGAAGGGCTGGCGACTCCAAAACGCTTGCGCGCAACATGGGAGATTGCTGGAATTTCCGACAGGTCTTGGAGTGCGGCGGTCCTCTGCCGCCATGTTTACCACGGCCAACGTTCAGTTCAGAATCAGTCCTGCAACGCGGCCAGCGCGGATTTCACATGCTCGCGCTTGGATTGCCACTCAGCGAGGCGCTGCTTATGCTCTTCCAGAACCTGCGGCGGAACTTTTTGCGTGAAGTTTGGGTTGGCCAGCTTCTGTTCCACCTTGGCGGTCTCGGCCTCGATTTTTTCCAGCTCTTTTTTCAGCCGCGCCGTCTCGGCCTCCTTGTCAATCAACCCTTCCAGCGGCAGGAACAAATCACCCAGATCAGTGCGTACGGTCAATGTGTTTTTGCCGGGCTGGTAATTCGCGTTGACCTCGACCGCCTCGGCGTTGAGCAACAGCCGGAGCACTTCGACGTCGTGTGCCGCCAGTTCGCGCGCCGGTTTGAGGATGAACTTGATTTTTTTGTTCGCGGCGATGTTCGCCGTGCGGCGCAGGTTGCGGCCCTGCGTGACAAATTCGTTTCGCGCCTCGATGTGTTTCTCGTCGCTCCCGGTCAGGCCGTAATGCGATTTGAAATCGTCGTCGAGCGGTTTGGGCCACGGCGCGAACATGATGGTTTTGCCGCCCTGGTTTTCCGGCATGTCCTCGGCATAACCCATCCCGTGCCAGAGTTCCTCCGTGATGAACGGCAGGAACGGATGAAACAACCGCAGCGTATGCGAGAGAACGAAATCAATCACGGCCAAAGTGTTGGCACGATGCTTCGCATCGCGCGGGTCTTGGGTCTCGGATTTGGCGTCCCGGGAAGTCAGCACCGCCTTGCTCGCCTCGACATACCAGTCGCAATACTCGCTCCAGAAAAAGCGATACAACGTCGTCGTGGCCTCGCTGAATTTGTATTCGGCAAACGCGGTGTTCATCTCGCGGATCGCCTGGTCGAGCTTCAGCAGAATCCATTTGTCGTCGGAGGTCAGCAAAGCGGGGTTGATTTCGCCCTGCACTTCAAAGGTGGCTGCGACGCCCTCGTCGCAGACCGGATGATTCGGCGACGAGGCGTCGCCGCCACCCATCATTTGCCGGAAACGGCAGGCGTTCCAGAGCTTGTTGCAGAAGTTGCGGCCCAGCTCGACGTTCTGTTCGTCGTAAATTACATCTTGGCCGAGCGGTGCGGAGCGCATTACACCAAAACGCAGCGCGTCAGCTCCATGTTTGGAAATGACGTCGAGTGGGTCGGGCGAATTGCCTTTCGACTTTGACATTTTGATGTGTTGCTTGTTGCGGATGATGCCGTTGAAATAGACGTTCCGGAACGGCAAATCTCCCATGAACTCGTAGCCCGCCATGATCATCCGCGCGACCCAGAAGAAGATGATGTCCGGCCCGGTGACAAGGTCGGTGGTCGGGTAAAAGGCCTGGAGTGTTGGAGTATTGGAGTCCTGGGATTTGTCACCCGTCCAGCCCATCGTCGCAAACGGCCAGAGCCAGGAACTGAACCAGGTGTCAAGTACATCGGGGTCTTGTTGACCGCCATTTTTTGTTAGTAACGCTTCAATGTCGAGATGACCGGGATCGACAGCGATTGCGATATAAATTTCCCCACTCTTACTGCCCGGACGGATTACTTGTGCATGAATGTGCCGATTCTGTTCTTTTGAAAGATACGGCAAGTCCATGCGGACGTTTTGCGAATCACTCGATTCAGTTGCTATTGGGCTATTCCAGAGGAAATACCACACCGGAATCCGATGTCCCCACCAGAGCTGGCGGCTGATGCACCAGTCCTGGATGTTGCTCATCCAGTGGTCGTAAACCTTCGCCCAGCGTTGCGGATGGAAGCGCATTTTCCCATCTTTCGGAGGGCGGAGCTCTGCGACGCCCTGACTTGAAGTGGGGCTCGTGGAACTCGCCCCTCCGATTTCAGATTGCTCCACACACGCGCGGGATTTCTCCACGCTCGGATATTTCAAAAACCACTGCTCGCTCAGGCGCGGCTCAATCGGCACATCAGCGCGCTCGCTGAAACCAACGTTATTCGTGTACGGTTCCTCTTTTTCCAATGAACCAAGCTCCGTGAGTTTTTCCACAGCAACTTTGCGCGCCTTGAACCGGTCCAGACCATTCAAATCCTTTCCGGCCAGTTCGTTCATGTGGCCGTTGGGCTGCATGATGTCAATCTGCGCCAGCTTGTGGCGCTGGCCGATTTCAAAGTCCGCCTTGTCGTGCGCCGGCGTCACTTTGAGCACGCCGGTGCCGAACTCAAAGTCCACATGCTCGTCGCCGATGATGGGGATGAACTTCTGTTCGCGCGGCAATTCGGAGGGCAGGGGACGGATGACATGTTTGCCGATGAATTTCGCATAACGCGGGTCTTTCGGATTCACCGCCACGGCGGTGTCGCCGGGAATCGTCTCTGGCCGCGTCGTGGCAATGGTCAGAAACGTGGCGGCGGCGCCCCCGCCGCCGGAAGCAGAATGCGACGAGGGCGTCGCATCTACCACTTCGACTTTGAAATAATAGAGCGAGCCTTTCTGCTCCTTCATGATCACTTCCTCGTCGGACAGCGCGGTGAGCGAAACCGGACACCAGTTGACCATGCGTTTGCCGCGATAGATAAGGCCCTTTTTGTAAAGCTTGACGAACACCTTCTGGACACAGCGCGAATACTCCGGATCCATCGTGAACCGTTCGCGCGTCCAATCGCACGACGCGCCGAGTTTCTTGAGTTGCTGGATGATGATGCCGCCGTGTTTTTCCTTCCATTGCCAGACGCGTTCAAGGAATTTTTCGCGGCCCAGATCGTCGCGATGCCTGATTTCGCCGGCTTTCTTGAGCGTTTTCTCGACGACGGTTTGGGTGGCGATGCCGGCGTGGTCGGTGCCGGGCAGCCAGAGGACTTCCTTGCCGTCCATGCGCGCCTTGCGGCTGAGGATGTCCTGGATGGTGTTGTTGAGGACGTGGCCCATGGTGAGCATGCCAGTGACGTTCGGCGGCGGGATGACGATGGAATAGGCCGGGCGCTTGGGCGACACGCGCGCCGGGTCGGCGGTGAAGCAACCCTGCTTCAGCCAGAAGTCATACCACTTGTCCTCGACGGACTGTGGTTCATAGGCCTTTGAAATCTCAGACATAAATTTTCAACCACGGATGGACACGGATTAACACGGATAAAGCTAAAGAACAATGCGCTCCCATTCCAGGTGGGCATTTTTGAAATTCAAAATCAAGCCGACCCGCAGCTTTGTAATGCGGAGATAATTCAACATCTGACCGCGCTCGTGGTCGGTAATACGGTCAATAACTTTCACATCCACAATCACCTTTCCAAAAGCGATCAGATCCGGGATGAATTCACCCACTTCAACTCCCCGAAAGAAAACCGGGAATCTCCTTTGCTGGTCAAACGCAATGTCATTCTGCTTGAACAGAACCACAAGCGAGTTCTCGTAAAGTTTCTCATTAAGGCCGTGCCCAATCTCGTTAAGCACCTCAAACGCGAAGCCAATGATCTTCGGCGTCTCTTCCTTGAGAAGCAGTTTTGAGTCTGAACTGCGCTTCAGGTCCGGGTAGGTATCCGTGTTCATCCGTGTCCATCCGTGGTTAATATCATTTCCGTAACAGCGCATACTCCATGCTGTCCACGAGCGCCTGGAGGCTGGCTTCGATGATGTTCTCGCTCACACCCACCGTGCCCCATTCGCGCTTGCCGTCGGTGGATTCGATGAGCACCCGCGTCTTGGCGGCAGTGCCAGTGTCGCTGTCGAGGATGCGCACCTTGTAGTCCGTGAGCGTCACCTTTTTCAGTTGCGGATAAAACTTCACCAGCGCCGAGCGCAACGCGCCGTCGAGCGCATTCACCGGGCCGTCGCCCTCGGCCACTGTTTGCGCGCGCCTGGCGCCGACGTGGACCTTGACCGTCGCTTCACAGACGGATTCCCTGGCGTCGCGCCGCATGGAAACGTGATAGGCGTCCACGTGAAACAGCGGGTCGCGATGTTTGAGTGTCTTGCTGATGAGCAGCGCGAGCGAACCTTCGGCGGCCTCGAACTCGTAACCCAGGTTTTCCAGTTCCTTGACGCGCAGCGTGATGGTTTTCACTTCCGGCATTTCCGGCTTGAGCTTGAAACCAAGCTCCGCGGCCTTCATCAAAATGTTCGAGCGGCCGGACATGTCGCTGATGAGCACGCGGCGGTAATTCCCCACGGATTCCGGTTGGATATGCTCATAGCTGCGCGCAACGCGGTCAATCGCATGGGCATGCATGCCGCCCTTGTGCGCAAACGCCGTCTGCCCCACCCACGGCTGGCGCGGGTCGTGCCGGACATTGGCGATCTCGTCCACGAACTCGGAAAGTTCCTTCAGCTTGGCCAGTGAGTTCGCGGGCACGCCGGTCTTTTTCAACTTGAAATGCACCAGCGGGATGACGCTGGTCAGATTGCAATTGCCGGTGCGTTCGCCATAACCGTTGATGGTGCCCTGCACCTGTGTGGCGCCGGCTTCGATGCCGGCCAGGGCATTGGCCACGCCCACACCGCAATCGTTGTGCGTGTGGATGCCGAGGCGGGCTGTGAGTTTGCCCTTCGCCACCGCGGTGATGCGCGCGATTTCCTCCGGCAGACAGCCGCCGTTCGTGTCGCACAACACGATGCACTGCGCGCCCGCCTTCTCCGCAGCCTGCCACGTGGCCAGCGCATATTCCGGCTCGTCCTTGAAACCGTCGAAACTGTGTTCGGCGTCGTAGATGACGAATTTGCCGTGGTCCTTCAAAAAGCGGATGGTGTCGCCGATCATCGCCAGGTTTTCGTCCGGCTTGGCGCGCAGCACCTCGGTGACGTGCAGCAGCCACGTCTTGCCGACAATGGTGACGACCGGCGTTTTCGCGTCGAGAATCTGCCGCATCAAATCGTCCTTCTCGACGGCGACGCCCTTGCGGCGCGTCATGCTGAACGCGGCGATTTTGGCGTTCTTCCACTTGCGCCGACTGGCCTGCGCAAAAAATTCCAGATCCTTGGGGTTCGAGCCGGGCCAGCCGCCTTCGATGTAATGCACCCCGAACGCGTCGAGCTTCTCGGCGATGCGGAGTTTGTCCGCGACCGAGAAATTGATGCCTTCGCCCTGCGAACCGTCGCGCAGGGTCGTGTCATAGATTTCGACCTGGGGTTTCATAAATGGCCCGTGAAAAAACGGCGGATAATATCCCTGAATTTGGAAGAACTGGCAAATCCCAAAACGGGAAATTAACGCAAAGACGCCAAGATGCGAAGTCGCAAAGAAAAATCCCAAAGGGATTCTCGAATGATACCTTACCGGTGTTGGTGTATTGAACTCAGGCCAGCTCGCCAACAGATGAAGGGTTCCAACGGATAGTTTTTGCTTTATCAACTGGCACTCTTCATCCGTTGGCAACAAGGAGGTCTGCTGATTGAGGGCGTTGCGATCCGTCGCTTTGCGCCCCGACATGCTGCGGCTGTGGACAGCCGCGCTCCGGTTCAAATCACTTCGCGGTAAACGTCCGGGTGCGGGCGGGAGATGACGATGGCGTTCACCAGCACGCCGGCTTCGGCGATGACCTGCCTGCCCGCCGCGACGGCGGCTTGCACCGAACCGACATCGCCCGTCAGCGTGACAAACGCTTTTCCGCCCAGCGCCATCGCGAGGCGGATTTCCATCAGCGTTACATTCGCGGCCTTGGCGCAGGCGTCGGCGGCCTGCAACAGCTTGGCCACGTTGAACGATTCGAGGATGCCCAGCGCGCCGGTCGGTTCCACGGGCGAGGTGCGGCCGAGCGCGGCAATCACGTCGGGATGGACGTTGGCGACAACGAATTGGTCAATGAGACAGCCGTTGGCGGCTTCCGCGCCGGCGGCCACGGCGGATTCGACGCCGGCGGTCTCGCCGCCGATGAGCACCATATATTTGCCGGAGCAAATCGAGCGGGACAGGATCAGCCGCACGTTGCCGGCCTTGAGCATCGTGTCGGCCACGAGGAACCCGGCCGCGATGCTGGACAGTTCAATCAAGCCAATGGATTTCTCAGCCATAAATAAACGGGATAACTTACATTGTCCCCAACCATCAACGCCGTAGCGCAGACATTCCTGTCTGCGGGTTTACGGGACTTTCCAGTCCCGTGAACCGGGCGACTGGAAAGTCGCCCGAACCGGCAGGCTTGAAAGCCTGCCCTACATTCTCGCGTTTCTTCGAATTGTTCATCGTTCCCAAATGATTTGTTGTTCGGTGACTTCGCGAATCCTGCCCGCGAGCGGCGCGTGCAGGATTGCTCCCATCGCATTCGGCGCGGGTTCGCCGATGATCTGCCCGGCGGACACGCGGTCGCCGGCCTTCACCTTCGCCAGGCACGCGGTGCCGGCGCTTTGCTTGAGCGGCAACACCAGGCGATTCGGTTCGATTTTTCCGGAGTAAAGCGGCGCAGGCAGGTCATATTGCTGCACGTGCAGTTTGCGGGTGAGGGTCTTGATGGGCACATGGCGGCCGTCGCGCATGCCGTGCGGTTTGACGGTCATCGGGCCGGTCCATTTCATCTGTTGCCGGCGCATTTCGGCCCTGGAATCGTCGCAGGCCTCCTTCGGAAACAATTCCTCCGGGCAGGCGTAGAGCGTGCACAGTCCGCACGAGCAGCAGAGCGCGGCGAACTGGTTCCAATAATCCGCCCCGGTGGCGGTAAAGGCGAGGCTGCGCATGACGGCGTGCGGCTCGACCTGGTAACCGAGCAGGAAACGCGGGCAATACTCGGTGCAGTAACGGCACTGGTCGCACGCGGACTTGCCGATC
>Ga0181533_1006527_pt1 | contig 10567 bp, 11 predicted proteins | sample PEATcosm2014_Bin_45_FD_119772 | JGI IMG/M metagenome (GOLD analysis project Ga0181533, IMG submission 119772) | Peatland microbial communities from MTU Mesocosm Facility, Houghton, MI, USA - PEATcosm2014_Bin11_60_metaG | ecosystem: Environmental > Terrestrial > Soil > Wetlands > Peat | place...
AAAAAGAATGCCGAACGCAGCTTTAACCTTGAACCCGGATGAACCTGTGATATGAATTTCTCACCTCAGAGTGGCTGGTTTTGAACCGCCCATAGGTGGCTGGTTTTGAACCGCCCGGTGACACCCGTTCGTCCGGGGGTTGAGCGGGATGGTATAGAAGCGCACACCTATGATCTGCAGGCCGCCTTTCGCGCCTCGTGCCAGAATCCCAGCCCGACAATTATGACGCTACTCGCGTGAGGCCGCCGTCAAGCGCGAGTGTTATTCTCCAAGGACTGAGCCCTCCCCTTCTCAGTGCATCGTTTCCGTTTCTTTAGCCATCGTTGTGCTGTTTTCTGATGCCCAACGGAACCGGAAAAGTCTAACTTGGCTAGTGGTCCGGAATTCGCGGTCCATTTCTTACAGTCAGGTTCTCCATAGCAGCCACGCTGACCTCCGAAATTGGCGATCGAGTAAGCTCAAGCAAATCTTTCTGTGTGAATTCCGACTTGCTAAAAAGCTCTCTCATCATAGCTGAGACATCAATATGAGCCTCTACAAAGGCAACATTATAACCCAGCAGTTCCGGAAAGTGCGTTGACCATCTGTCTCGAGCTAAAGTTTTCGAACCCTGCTGAATTGTGAAGATGATCTCTTGACCGTGGACGCCAGGAGCAGCTGTGTATGAATGGTAAGTGTCGGTCGCCGCTATAGTTAATTTGGAATTGGGTATTCGAGCAAGGACAAGAGGATCTTGCAAAGCAAGGCAAATCCGCGCCGCAGGTCCCACCGGGTTGGAAAGAAAAGCGGCTTTTCGTAATAGAGGTTGATTCGTCAGTTTTTCCACCGCCGCTAGAGCGCCATTAGGATTCCAGCCATCCTTCTCGCTCATCGCCAAAACCGACAAAGCGAATTGCTGGACATCCGGATTCCTATCTTCCAGCGCAACCTTCCACACGACGGATTCATTCGTTAGCTTCGGGACGGCAGCTTGCCTTACATCATCGTATTTGTCGTCGACTGCAAGTTTCTCCAGTAATGTCTGGTCCGTTAGCTTGTCAACGGAGGCGCTGCGGATCTCTGGATTCTCGTCTCCGAGCGCAACTTTGGCTAGCGTGGCCTGCTCCGTGAGCTTCTGAACTGCGGACTTGCGGACATCAGGGTTCTTGTCTTCGACTGCGATCTTGGCGAGGAGTTGTTGATCGGCAAATTCTGGATCAGAAACGGCGCGGAGGCGTAATGATGAATCTCTACTATCAACGCTTGGCAGACTTTCGATCAGATTGATAGGCAGAACGATTGCTGTCGCTACAGCCTCTATGATCAAAAGAAACAGAAATGCTCGGGTTAAACGGAGGCGCATTCTAGTCGCCCCGACGACGAATCCTCTTCCACGAACGGTGCGGAAGGCAATTGCGTTAATTCCACTGCACACAATGATCGGCCAGATAATAGCAAGAATCCTCGTCACGCCGGCTTCGCTGAGATGCAATATTGCCTGGAGTATCACGATCATTATTGCGATTGGAACGATCCCGAATGTGGACCCCGCAAATATCCACGCACAGGTGTTGCACCAACCGTCCGGCGAAGGCGTTCGACAGAGCCAACATTTCTTGTTCTCTTGGTTCATTGCGATTCCGCATTACTGACTTGTCGAGTGGAGCGGAGGCGCGACCGGTTTAGACCAATGGCTTCCTCTGTCTCTGCCCTTTCGAGTACCGTGGCAAATGGCCATCAGGTACTGCCAATGTTTCCTCCACTCCATCAGCCATTGCCCACTGGTACAGAATCCGAAATGGTGAGCACTCGATACCTGCTCGCCCACACCACAGTTCCCGATTTCCGCTGCCAATTTCATAACCAACTGGCCACCCAACACGACCACCACCAAGCCAGGAAACCACCAAGGCCCATCGCTGACTTCTACTCGGTGACCCGTCGACTTCACCACAAATCCAGGAAGGTGTCGAGGGAATGTTGTTCGCCGGTGGAAGCATTGCTCGTGCCAACCAGGCCAAAAGCTGTTCGACTCCAAGGCAAAAGCCCCAAAGAGATATCCCCCAAAATCCTGATTCCCCAGTCAATCAATCCCAATTCACGCCCCAGAAACCCAAGTGAAATCCATCGGCCCAGGCCCTCCGTTGAACTGACGACCACAGCCCAGGTGACGCCGGCCTCGATGGAAAGTCCGTAAGAGATCCGACACGATATCTGCCAGGGTTACCAAGGTCCTCACTGACCACGGGCGGAAAATGGCGTCTCCCCTTTTGGTGTTGGAGTAGGTCCCTTCGTAAATGGACTTCAGCAGCTCCAGGTCCGCCTCGCTCTGCTCAAACGTGAACCGCTCTCGCCGAAGTCCCTGAAGTTTTCCTTGCTCTTTAGGGGTCAGTAGGAGACTATCACAGACGATGTTTTCGACCACATGCGAGATGTGCGCTCGGCCAGCTGGGGGGAACCCCTCCCTTCAGAACATCCATGAAAGGCGCATATAATGACGGAGGACGCAAATGAATGTCTTACCCTATTTGATTGGGATCGTGGTGATGTTCCTGCTCTTGGTTGTTTACAAGGTTCTCGCCAAAACGTGGAACCCCGCCAAGCTCTTTGAGGGGGCGGATGGAAAACCCAGTTCCTCGAAATTCCAATGGTTTGTGTGGACCCTGGCAGTGGTTTTCGCTTACATCGTCCTGTATGTGGCCCGCCTGCTCCATGGCGACGTTGAACCGATTTCCGAGATTCCGGTCAATGTGCTCTTGGCCATGGGATTTAGCGTAACGACGATGGCGGCGGCCAAAGGCATCACGGTATCGTATGTGGCCAGCGGCCGTTCCCTCAAGCCTGCAGCGGATGCCAGCGGCCGACCTGCTGCGGACAACCACAGCGGGCTCTTCCTGGATGAGGACGGTTACCCCGACCTGAGCAAGATTCAGATGCTCATCTGGACCTTTATCGCTGTGGTTGTGTATCTCTGTAGTGTGGTGGCTGCAGTGCAGCAAAACCATCTGGCGAAGCTGCCCGACGTCGACGGCGCACTCATGGTGTTGATGGGCCTTGGGCACGGCGCGTACCTCGGCAAGAAATTGACCACCTCCGATCAACCCCGCCTGAGCGGTCTGTCGGTTGGGGGGGCTGAGCCCGGTACGCAGGTCACCATTATGGGCAGTTCGTTTGGCGCATCGGGAACCGGGAACCTCGTCACGTTTGATGGTGCTGCTCTCCTTTTCGACGGCGCCAGCCTGACGTGGCAAGATAACAAGATCATATTCCCGGTTCCTGAAAAGCACCCGAACCAGCAGGATTGGCCGACCAGTAAGGGGCAGGTCGTTCAGGTCGGGGTCATCGTGGGCGGACAAGCCAGCGCAAACACGTTGCCATTCACCGTCGCCCCCAAGAAAACCCTGGCTCCCCCAGCAGCCAATCCATGACGCGGTACGTCTTGGCCCTAAATCGCTAGTGGGTTTTTTGCTCTAAGGGTAAGCATTTCTTGCCCATAGCGAGACAATGCATCTCCATGGGGTCGATTCTGGTCCTGGTTGACAAATGGCGTGCTGATGCCCTAATCTCGCCTCGACGTCAGAAGCCAGGCCAGATCTGCAGTGGCAGGTGGACGCGTCCGAAACTGGCGCGCACATAGGGACATATGAGACGAGAACTTTTAATTGTGGCAGGAAGAGGGGTGGGACTTGGCCTTGCTCTAGGTGCGGCAGTTGCCACGACGAGTTGTGTCACACCGACCACGGTCGTCGTCGGTTCTCCCTATGAACGTTACGACCACAACAGGACCCGACTCATCGTCACCCCGTCTGCTCTGTGCGCCACGAATCGTATTGACAGAGTAGAGATTTACAGCCCCATGGGCTCAGGGCTCTTCCCCAGGGCCCAGCTCGAAGGAGCCGCTACTCCCGACTCCCTTCCCGCTGCCAATCTGGTCCCAGTCTTTACCGGCATCCCACTTCCTCTGTCGGATGTTACAGAAAAGTCAGGAAGAAGTGATAGAGCTGACCTCCTCGTTTTTCTGAACAGGCCCCTTCTCGCAGGGATCAGGGGCCCCAGAGGTGCGGTCGATTTCAAGCGGCTCTCGCAACAATATCAACCGGTGCTCGATTTCTTGGGAAATCAGGACGACTTATCCTGGACAAACAGAGAGCAGATGATCCAACGCTTGCTCTCACGCCGAGTTATCAGCTCCCGCCATCAAGCCGCCGACCAGGTAATCGATGCTCGCTATAACCTGCCCAATTCCTTTGGAGAGGTGTTCGCTTTTCGTTTCAAATCGTTCTGGTTCATTCTGTACAAGTTGAGGGCGGAAACCCATTTCTCTCGGCTGGTGGTTGTTTCGAAAGAAATCAGTGGACGCGATCTGAGGTCAACTGCGATGGAATAGAGGAGGTCCCGATGCCAACACCACATGAGGAAATCGTCGCTGCACTGCTCACGGCGCTAGAGCCGTTGAACGGCCAGGTCAGGTTGCTCGGCCGGCTATGCGATCCGCTGATCAACAATGGCTCGGATAAAGAGACTTATTTGTTCATCCCCGATCTGCACCTGCTCACCCCTGATCGGCAGGCGCAATACAAATACGGGTTTAACTATTCCGAGACCGACCCTCGATTTCAGGCTGCTGAACTTTTGGCCCGCCTTTTGAAGTCGCTTTACGCTCTGCAAAGCACATGGGCACAGCAGGGAGACAACGAACTGGTCACCGTGCAGCTCGGGGACTTCTTCGACCTCTGGCGCGAGTTCTCGGGTGAAATCAGTGAATCTCGGATTCAGAACTCTCACGCCGAGATTCTGGATCTGCTGTATCGGGGTCCGTTTGCAGGAAAGCCCGAGTGCCTCGACGCAGTCATGTTGCTCGGAAACCATGATACCAGAAACGGCAAATTCCTCAACGGAATACAGTTTTCCCTCAACTACATGAACGAAGCGGCCGACCAAAAGCCGTTTCTTTTCGCAAATCACGGCGATGCCTTTGACCTCGTCGAACACCTTCCCGAGCCGATCAAGGAGACGGCGGTGAACTATTTCAGCAGGATGAAGGCTGAGGGTGACTACGACGTTGGTGTTTGGAGTGGTTGGGCTGCAACATACAACAGTACGTGCGACTTTAAGGACGCCATTACCCAGCCAGACCACGATCTCCTTATTAACAGCGCAGTGACGATGGGCGTTTCCGGCACTGCTCTACCGGATCGTCTGTGCGAAGAAATCGACTCTGTTGGCGCGGCTGCTGAGCATTTCTTCGGAAAGTACTATGCGGCTATAGACCAGGCGGCTGAGGAGAACCTCATCGGGCAGCATGTGAGGGTTGTCGTGATGGGTCATACTCACATGGCGAAGATGATCGTCTACAAGCCCGCTGAAGGTCGGCCCATGCTGTTGATGGACGTGGGCGCATGGATCGAAAGATGCCAGTATCCGTTGGCGGAAGGAGGTGCGGTCATCAAGGCGCCCTCTGAACCAAGTGCGCAACTCGGGGTCATCAACGGCAACGATGCTCGTATATACCAGATCCACCTGCCGCCGGGAAGTTGACCAAGCTGATGAAGAAAACCACGAATGGAGACCACTAACGCCACCTTTTATGGAAACTTTTGAGCTTTGGTCTTACGACGTCCAGGGTGACCTGGGTGAGTATGCCGAGCACACGTACATCCACTGCCCCGACAAGGACGCATATTTCAATTGTTGGGGCAATCATGCGTCGCCAACCCAGGGGCCGGGCATCCATCGCTTCTCGTGCCAGGGCATATACGACGTTGCGAACCGCTACCGCCGGAACATCCTCTCCGCTCACGACACCGCCGGTCTGGGTCTTTACGGTGTGAATGGAGTGTGTCATCAGACGGCCAATCTTTTTCTTTTTTCTTCGGGCAGAGCAATCACTGTTCAGGATGGAGTCAAGGGGTACGCCATAACTTGCTTGGCCTATGGTCCCTACGGAGATTACGGTCCCCTCGATGAGCCGTCGAAGTCGCTCTTCTTGGCAATGTGGAAGGCCACGGTCTACGACCCGTGTTATGACGATTACGTCCAGGAGCAAGAACCTGGTGGCACGCTCTTCCACTGGTTCAGCCGGTTGCACAACGAGATCGTCAGCCAGGAGCTGAAATTCGATCCGCTGGAATTACTGCACCGCGAGGCCGCTATACTGGTGGAGCAAGCCGTTCCGGGACTCGAGGCCGGCGTGTTCAAGGACCTTCATCTGGACTTCCTGAGGGAAAAGAACCAGGCCTTGGCCACTGGGATTAAAGGGACGCAGATGGTTCAAACGATTAACGACCTCGCCGCTCAATTTCAACACGCACTTGGCGATCGAATTGGGGATGAGGCGTACGAGAAATTGACCGGCTTGAAGGCCGGGAATACTGTGAATATCATCGACCCGTCTATTGCGGCTCTTGTGTGACGCTGGGCACGTGCTCAGGAAGGGGCGTTGAGTGCGGGTGAGATTGGGTCCAGAGCTGTCGGGGAAGCCGCGAACCCCTCCGGCCACCCACTGTCGAATCGAGAGATCTACAGCCTCGACTTGCGCGCCCTCCTCGCCTCTGCCCATCTCCTCTTGCCAGCCAACGACATCGCCCTTCTACCGGCCTCGCTGATTTTCCTCTTCTTCTTGGGCTGCTCTGCCTCCGTTGCAGGGGTCTCCTTTGGTACAGCCTCTCCTCTCCTTGCCGCCCATCTCGCCCTTTGTGCGGCAGCGATGTGTGCACGACCCTCCGCGCTGATCTTCTTCCTCTTCTTCCTCCTCCTCCCATTGGCTGGCGCTTGAGGTGCATCCGTGCCAACTTGGGCGGGCGCAGAGACTTCAGTGCCCAGGAGCTGATTCAACTGCTCTTGCAGCCCCTGGATCTTCTCCTGGAGGTCGGCTGCTGCACGGAGTTGTTGTGGTGTCAATGTTGCAATGTTCATAAGACTTCGCGTTACTTGGTGCCCAGAATTGCGTCTTTGGCTGCCTTGGCGACCCGGAACTTGACGACTCGCTTGGCCGCAATCTTGATGGATGCGCCTGTTGCAGGATTCCGGCCCATACGAGCTTTGCGATTCACCAGCACCAGCTTGCCCAAACCGGGGATGGTGAACTTGTTCTTCGCATTTTTATATGCCAGGGCGACCAGAGCGTTTAAGGCCTCGGTGGCTTGTTTCTTGGTGACTCCGACTGCCTCAGCCAGAGATGCCGTGATCTCAGATTTCGTTAATGGTTTTGCCATAATGGAGAGAGGGGTAGCCGGAAGCCCTGGTGTTGGCAAGAAAAAAGAGCGGCCAGGGGTCTCGGCACCTCATGGCCATCTCAGGCGATAAAACCGAGTTGGATATTTGCTCCAGTCAGGGTCGCTGAAATATAACGAACCGCCGGTGAGGGTGTTGGTAGCCAGTGGAATCCAGGTGGGATTGGCGAGATTTGTGCAGGCGTCCACTGCGACGCTCATACCACTGGCCCAGTTGATGGTGAAGCCGAATTGATTGGTCCGAACGCCGAAGCTGCCGTTCGTGGCTTGAATGACGGGATTCCCAGTGGGAAGCACACTCACATTAAAACTACTGGCTGTGATTGAGCCGTTCGTCGCCCCAACCTCTTTATCTCCGCCGCCCACGACGAGCGTCAATTGGCTCCACCCAGCAATAGATTGCGCAGCAACGGGTTCCTGGTTAAAATAAGCCGTTATGAGTGTCGTTGAAGCATCATAAGTCAGCGTCAGAATGCCGTTAGTGGCGCCGACCCACTCATCGGCACCGGAGGCATTCGTTCCAGCGGCCAAAGCGAGAATGGCGCAGTCGCCTCCAGTGTACACATTATTGCTGTATGCAAAGGCGTTGCCTAGGGGCATCGGCAAGAATGTGCCGCCTGCAACTCTGACTGCCGATCCATAAAATCCGAGGGGAAAGTCTGAAGTGTCCCCACCTGCGGTGTTGTTCATTTGCACTAATTGGATCAGAAAATGAATCGCATTATTGCTGCCGTCGACTGCGATTATACCGAGATACACACCAGTATGGGGATCGTCGACACCCCCGCTGACGGATAACGTCGTGTCAGATAGGCTGGTGTTGATCGAAGCTGTCCACCCATTCAAGGTCGTGACTAAGGCGGCTGCGGATCCAGAAAGAGGAAGGTAGGCGCCTGCGGATTCAGTGTTTGTCGCATCTGTATATTGGAAAGTGTCGGATTCAGAATCGTATGTGATGCTGGCGGATGGCGTCGTCTGGACCTGCGGACCGAAAGTGTACTGCCACGGGCCTGCATAGAAACTACTGGCCGTAACAGTGTTCGTACCTGTCGGGACAGCAATGCCTTCGCCTGAACCTCCAATCAGCGCGAGGGTGAGAGGAGGGTTCGATCCCCAATCGGCTAGCGAGTAGCTGCCAACGGGAGTTCCGTTATAATATCCAGTCACGGTACTCGTTGATGCCTTGTAATCGAGGGTCAGCACCCCGCTTGCCGCACTATATAATATGGTCGGAGACGAGGCATTTGTCCCTCCAGATAAAAACAGAAAGCTGGCACCAGCGTTAAGATTCTCACTGGTGCCCAACGGTGTCGTGACATCGCCATGACCATTCGTTACGGCGAATAATTCAACGTCCGTTCCGTAAAAACCGGTGGGAAAAAGGTGATTACTTCCGGTCGGAGCTTTTTGGTCTAAAGCGATGACAACGGAGTAGTCCATCGGGCCATTAGTGTAGAGTAGGATGGCGAGGGACACGCTGACATGGGGCGAGTTACCGTTAGCTGTAGTCATCCATCTAGCGGAAATGTTCACGCTGACCGAAGCGGTCCAGTCGTTCGAGGTCGTGATAAACGTAGCGGCGCTGCCAGTCAGAGGAAGATATGCACTGTCATCGCTTGAATGTGCTGTGTCCGTATATTGGAACGCGCCGATTCCGGAATTGTACGTGATGCTGGCCGATGGCGTGCTCTGAACTTCGGGACCGAAAGTGTATTGCGCATGAGCGAATTGGATTGCCGCCGTTGAGGCCATAGCAATAAGCGCGAGATTCTTCATTTTCATCACCGAGACGTAATCGCAAATCCGAGAAGGCGGCAAGCGCAATCTTTTCATGGGCGTAAGCACGACTCGTGCCAATGATGTCAATAAACTTCGACCCTCAATCCACAAGCCCCCAACCAGGTGTCCCCAAAATCCTGATTCCCCAGCCAATCAATCCCAGTTCACGCTAACGAAGCCCGAGTGAAATCCATCGGCCCAGGCTGCCGGTTCAACTGATGACGATAGCCAGGAGACGCCGACCTGGAAAAACAAGACGTGAATGGAGGTGCTCTGTCTGCTTCGCGGTTTGACAATGTAGCCCAGTTCCGGTGGCTCGGTGGTCGAAATTCCTAATTCGGACTTGACTCCCCGGAGCATAATCTTAAGCTCTGCTCATGGTTATGTCATTTTGCAGCCTTCCAGTGCTGTCAGTTGGGGCAGCCATCGTGTTCACCGCCATCCTTTCTTCTCGCCCAGACAACTTTCGCAGCCGCAGCGGTTCATTGGTGCCTGCATTTTGTCTGACGGCCTTCGTGTGGCTTTGCGCCGCCGTCACGCTGGTGTTGACATTTGTCGGTGCCGTTGAGCCATGACGATTGTGCTGTCTAACGAACGCAGTGGAGTGTATGCCCGTCATGGCTTTCTATTTCTATATACCCAGTCTATACCACTTTATATCCGTTGCCGTATGAACTATAGCATGAGCCGCAATACATAGACGCATAGAGATGGAGCTAAAGGATAGAGGCTTTATTAAGTATAACCGATGAACGCTATAGGGGCTTTGGACCCACCTATTCGAGAACACGAGAGCCAGGCTTCCATCCTCTCAACCTTCGATATTCATCAACAGCGCCTTTAAGAAAGTCACGTAGTGCGCGTAGCCTATTGATGTCCTGCTTGTCAACCGCAACTCTATTAAGGTCGAACCTGGAATTACGGGACAGGATAACATCACGACTGGTTCCTTCATTTACTATCACCTGCCAGGCAACGTCATTGGCTGTCCAACTACTTTCAAAGTCTGGATAGGCCGTACGGATAGGATGGTCTAGAGTAATTGTAAGCTTTGCAATTGTGTCATCCAGTTTAAGTGCCTCAATATCCCCGAGCTTGAAGCGGTCGGTGGTTGCGCTCTTCGTTATGGGGTCGCCCTGCCGCGGGTTTGCCGTTGCGGTTGTCGTGACTGTGAATTCAGGCTCCCTCATAATCACGTCATACTTGCTTGTATCCCAAACAGAGTCTATTCCGTAATCTCCCATGAGCGCCCCATCGCTGTATTGGAAGTGATGTGAAATGTCTGAAAACTGCTTATTCACCTTGGCATAGAAATCCTTTAGGGCCTTGATCTTTTGGGCGTCCCTTCGTTCAGCATCAGCCTGGACCTGTTTGAGTGTAGCAGTCCTTTCACGTTCCGGTTGTTGGGTTTCCACTATGCCGTTCGTTATGATCCCCGAAAGGACTTGCGCGTAGCCTCGGACAATGGCGGTCCCTCCAATCACGGCATTCCCGCCCACGATAGCGTTACCAGAGACGATTGCGTTATCCCGAATGATGGCGTTGCCGTTAATCTGAGCGTCCTGAAACACGCTGGC
>Ga0181533_1006533_pt1 | contig 10561 bp, 7 predicted proteins | sample PEATcosm2014_Bin_45_FD_119772 | JGI IMG/M metagenome (GOLD analysis project Ga0181533, IMG submission 119772) | Peatland microbial communities from MTU Mesocosm Facility, Houghton, MI, USA - PEATcosm2014_Bin11_60_metaG | ecosystem: Environmental > Terrestrial > Soil > Wetlands > Peat | place...
ACTCCCTTTGGTGAGAGCCGTGGTGGAACGCCGACAGGCGAGCTGCCCCCTCCCATGCCCTCCCCCGCTTGCGGGGGAGGGTAAGGGTGGGGGCAGAGCCGCATCCGATGATGCGGAGGTTGTTGAACAGCGTTTGTCGGCGTTCCGCTTCCTTTTTTCTTTCGTCATTGCGAGGAGCGTAGCGACGAAACAATCCAGAAAAAGGCATTTCAGAACTGGATTGCTTCGCTGACGCTCGCAATGACGGGCCTAAGCTTTGGCGAAACGGGCGTAGCGAAGAGCGACAACGAGGCGCCACCCCTCGATTGGCTTTTCCCTCCCGGCCTTCGCGCTTCAAGTTCCAGCGTTTGCAAGACTCGGGCGCCAAGGCGCGCCGCGAGAACGGGAGCGCTTATTCGCTCCCGCGAAGCTACCGCGGGGCGAGAAACAGTCGGCGTCGTGACAACGATTTTGTTTTATCCGCCCCCGCGAAAGCGGGGCGGCTGAAGTGAGGACGCCGCTGCATCTCAGCCAGCAGGGCCGGCCGTCGGGCCTTCATCGAAAGAGCAATGACGCCGTTGATTCAATCCGACCGAAAGCCGCTGTCGCGACGCGTCGACCGCAGCGCGGCGCTATTCGCCCTTGATATTGGCCGCCGTGATGACCTTTCCCCACTTGGCGGAGTCCCGCTTCACCAGATCGGTAAACTCCTCGGAGTCGAGCGCCATCACGATTTTCTGCTGCCTGGTGAAATCATCGGCGATCTCCGGATCGTGCATCATTGCAAGCGTTGCCTCGCGGAGCCGGTTCACGATCTCTTTTGGCGTCTTCGCCGGAACGATGATGCCCTCCCAGGCCGCCGCATCGAATCCCGGCAGGGTTTCGGCAACGGTCGGAATATCGGGCAACCCTTGCATCCGTTTCGGCTCGCCGATTGCGAGGGCGATGACCTGCCCCGCCTGAACGTGCGGCAGCATGGTCTGGACGGGAATGAAGGCGATCTGCACATCGCCGGCTATCACCGCCATGGCTGCCGGCCCGGTGCCTTTATAGGGCACATGCATGAATTTGGCCCCGGTCTCGAGCGACAACAGTTCCATCGCCAAATGACTGAAGTTGCCGATGCCGGCGGTCCCGTAGGTCAATCGACCGGGCTCGGCCTTGGCCAGAGCGATCAGCTCGGGCACGGTGCGCGCAGGAACAGAAGGATGCACGGCGAGCATCTCGGCGGACCGCGCCACTGTTGCCACCAAAATGAAATCCTGCAGCGGTCGATAGGGCAGATCCTTGTAAAGAAACGGATTGACCGTCAGCGGCGTATCGGACGTGGTCGCGATCGTGTAGCCGTCCGGACTGGCGCGCATGAGCTCCTGCAATCCGACCGTGCCGTTCGCGCCACCGCGATTCTCGACGAAAATCGGCTGACCGAGCCGCTCCGACAAATGCTTTGCGACCAGTCGTCCGACGAAATCGGTGCCGCCACCCGGCGGAAAAGGAACGATCATTTTGATCGGCCGTTGCGGCCAGCCTTGCGCAAAACCTGCCAGCGACGCAAAGCCCACGATGCCCAAAGCCAATACGAGTTTCGCGATAAGAGTTTTCATTGCCGCCTCCCTAGTCTCTTGGGTTTTTTATCTTTTTCTCGAACTTTATCTTCACCAGCCGTCCGCCGCGTGTCGGGAAGAAGCGGCAGCCGAATATAGGCTATGGCAAAATTGTATTGTAAGCCTTCGCATGCGTCACGGCCGGGGTCGGGAGCCGCTGGGCGGCCGGCCACGGCGGCCTTCCACCAAGGACGCCGGGTAAAACTCAATCGAGACTTGTGCCCGTCAATGCTCGGTCGTTCGAAACCGACCCCGAAGAATGCAGCGACTTTGTCGCTGCCATTGTGATACGATGATCGACGAAAATAGATGAAGGAGCGTCTTTCGTTCCAATCATCAAAGCGAAAAAATCCCGAAGCATTCGGGAGAATAATGGGGGACGCCAATGAGAAAAGCCGTGGCACTATTGTTGACGGCGCTTGCCGTGTTGTGCGTCGCACCGGCGCCGTCGTTCGCACAAGATTGGCCGGATCGACCGATCAGGATGATCGTTCCATTCCCCGCCGGCGGGGGCACCGACTTCGTCGGGCGGATGGTGGCGAACTATCTGTCGCAACGCTTCAACCAGCCGATCTACGTCGAGAATCGCGGCGGCGCGAACGGCGCCATCGGCCTGGAGGCGGTCAAGCAATCCGCTCCGGACGGCTACACGCTTGCCTTCACGTCCGATACGCCGATGACGGTCAATCCATGGCTCTACAAAAATCTGTCGTACCGGCCGCTGGACGATTTCATCCCGGTGGCGACGGCCGTGCGGCTGCCGGGAATGCTGGCCGCGCATCCGTCGCTTCCGGCGAATAACATTGCGGAGTTGATCGAGCTGGCGAAGAAAAAGCCCGGCGGCATCGCCTATGCCTCCGCCGGAGTGGGTAATTTCAGCCATCTGGCGATGGAACTGTTTTCGATGTCGGCGGGCGTCAAGCTGCTGCATGTGCCCTACAAAGGCACCGGCCCAGCCGCGATGGCGCTGCTCGGCGGCGAAGTGCAGATCGGATTCAACAATGTTCAAACATTGCTGCAATATGTGCAGGGCGGAAAATTGAAGGCGCTCGCGGTGGCCGAACCGAAGCGCATGCCGCAATTGCCCGATCTTCCGGCGGTAGCCGAAACCGTGCCCGGCTTCGAGATGGCACCCTGGGTCGGCATCGTCGCGCCCGTCGGAACGCCGAAGGCGATCGTGAACCGCCTGAGCGAGGCGACTATTGCCGTGATGAGCGATCCCGCAATTGCCAAGCAATTCACAGATCAGCAACTAACCGTGATGGCTCTCGATCAAGACCATTTTGCCGAGCTTATTCGAAGCGATCTCGCCAGGTGGGGCAAGGTGACAAAGGTCGCGGGCATCGAAATGGAATGAGCGAGTTGCCTTCAAGACGGGCGGGAGCCAGGGCACCTCGAGGTCCGCCGGGTCGACGACAGGCCCATCAGGATTATCGGCAGCACGGACTGCCGTAGGCGGTCATCGCTTGTATACAGACCGCGAACGGGAATGTTCGAGGCTTTGCACGCAATTGCCGCGCCGGTGAGAATAAAATTGCGAACAGCTAGGCTTCTGAAATCGCGATATAATTCGAAGGGGTTGGCTGTCTCCTAATGCCGTTTCCGCTGCGTCGCGGTGAACTATTCATTTGGTCGCCAGGATTCGGAATTGCTGGCGGGATCGAGAAGCGGCATATGGCCCTTGGCAACCGAGCGGAAGGAAGTGGCCTTGGAGCTTCGGACGAGCAGGATTCTGGTGGGGGATTTCGGACTGTCGGTCAAGGACGCCGGCCGTGGTCACCCCATTGTCCTGATCCACGGTCTCGCCTGCGGCAAGCGCATGTGGTTTCGGCAGATGCGCGCATTGCAAGAGCGATTTCGGGTTATCGCCTATGATCAGCGCGGTCACGGATTGAGCGATGCTCCAGCCGATCCGACGCTGTATTCACCCGCACTTCTCGCCAGCGACCTCGTCGGCGTCCTCGACGCCCTCGAGGTCGAACGCGCAGCGATCGTCGGCTTCTCCCTCGGCGGCGGGCCGGCCTTGGCGCTGGCGGCGACCGCGCCTGAGCGCGTTTCGCGGCTGATTTTGGCGGACGTTGGGGCGGGCGCCGACGACATGTGGAGGTCGCAGTGGCTAACGCAGCGCTGGACGGACCTCATCGACCGCGGCGCGACCGACGATCTTGTCTGCGACATGTTGCGCAGCGAATTCTTCAAGCGATTTGCGGCGCAAAGCGTTCGTAGCCGGGACTACATGGCCGGTCTCATTCGTGCCACTCCCCTTCTTGGATTGCGGAACATATTGTCCGAGGTCCTCGCCAAGCGGAAATCTCTGTTCCGCATGACGACCGTACTGAAATCGTTGAAGGTGCCGACGCTGATATTGATAGGCCAACACGATAATGTTTGCCGGGCGCCGGCGCGCTTACTCTCGAGCACGATCCCAAATGCCTCGATCGAGCGGATACCGAATGCCGGCCATATGGCGCCATTGGAAAACGCCCCGATGTTCACGTTTCAAATACAAAACTTCATGAATAGCTGATGCACATCGCAGGACATGTCTCGTCAGCGACGCAACCCGCATATTCCCGCGGCGTTGTTCTGCCGCCTGCCTGTTTCTCGGTCCTGGAATGCTCCGGCGACTTTCACGACAAAATCGGCCATAAGCCGCCATCATTCACTTGGGTTGCGGGCTGAACAGTTCATCCAGGCCTCGTATGGCAACCCTCGTTGTAGGGGGCCTGACCTCGTAGATCGCTTTCCATTCGGCGCACTGGCACCACGTTCACGGCTCGAATGCGAAGACCTTTTTCCAGTCGCGCTTCATGTCGACGACGGTCCACCCTTTCGCATTCGCCTCGTCGAGAGCTTTATCGAGTCGGCCGATATTGGACTTGCGGTCGTATGCCCACTCGCGTTGCGCGTCGGTGTGATGGACGAGACCCATGAAGCGCGCGCCGTTTCCGGCCGCGGTCCATTGGAGCATCTGGAGATCGCCGTCGGAATTGCCGAACGCGAAGATCGGCCGCCTGCCGATGAATCGATTGATCCCCACCGGCTTGCCGGGGCCATCGTCGACGAATTCGATCTTGGACACCTGCAAAAGCACGGGCTTGCCATCCGGACCCAGCTTGAACTTCACCACGCTTGACGAACCGACGACCTGTTCGGGTGGAATGCCGTATGCCTTTTCGGCCCAGGGCCGCATGAAATCGACCCCACCGCCCGAGACGATGAAAGTCTTGAAGCCGTTGGCGCGCAGAAAGCTCATGAGTTCCAGCATCGGCTGGTAGACCAGATCGGTGTACGGTCGATCGAAGCGTGGATGCCGTGCGGTCGCGATCCAGTCCAGCACGGCCGTTCTGAATTGCTCCGTGGTGACGCCGGTGTGGGTCGCCGCCAGGATCGCCAAGACGCCGTGCTCCCCGGATGTGGCGAGGCCCTTCGAATCGTTCGCCAGCACCGCCTTGAACGGTTGCTTGGTGTGCCATTCGGGGTGTTGCGGTGCCAACGCCTTGACGCGGTCCAACGCGAAGGCGCCCTGAAAGTAGACCGGTTGTTCGGCCCACAGCGTGCCGTCATTGTCGAACGTGGCGATGCGCTCGGCGGCCGAAACGAAGTCGGGGCCGCCTTGCGTCGTAACGCGGGCGACGAAATCTGTGATCGACGTCTTCACCTCGCCGTTATTCCAGGACGGCAAAGGATCGGATTGCGCCCGCGCGGCGTGGCTTGCGAAGCCGCAAAGTCCGACCCCCAATGCTACCACGAGCAGCGATCGGCGGGCGATTCCATATGAATAGGCGATTGAAATCATGTCACACTCCGATTTCGAAGCTCGGCCGACGAAGCGCAACGAGGTTCCGCCTGTTTGCAATAACGGCCCGTCTCACCTGCGGTTTCAATTCACTGACCATGATGCCGGCGCCGATCGGGATCCTGGACCCATCAGAATTACTTGCCGCGTATCCCGGATCCGTTGCTCCGCCGTATCGGCGTTCCGTGGCTCTGTATCTTCGTCTGCATCTCTGGGCTCAGTTGCTTCACCAGTTCTGCGTTGTACGAACCGGTGGGCCGTAGAGGCGGTGGACTCTGGGCCAGCTTGTTCGAGCCATATATCTGCGCCGCCGCAATGGCATAGGAACGCGACTCGGCAGCAGGCGTCCCGTCTTTGACGGCGGGATCTACATCGGTTGCAAAGATCGAAATTGTATTATCGCTGTTGCGAACGATATCGAAAAGCCGGAACTGCTGCGGGAAATCCCGGAGCGATGCGGTTTCAACCTGCCAGAAGCCGAGTTCCGGGCGCGCCGCATCGGGTGATTTGAAGGCGGTGACCGTATTGTAATGGCGATGTCCCGCAATCAACAGGATGAGATTCGGATGTTCGTGGAGAGTAGCAATCAGCTTGTCTTCGGAAACATAAGCGGCAGAGTTCCAGCCGACAAAAGAGCTTGGGGGCTCGACGCCGATCGGTATATGCGCCGCAATGATCATGAGCTCGCCGGCTGCCTGACCATCCGCAAGTTCTTTGACCAGCCAGTTATAACGTTTTTCATCGAGAGACCCATGCCCATAGCCGGGAGAGCTGGTCTGGGAATGGGGCGGATTGATATCCTCGTCCCTTTGCGTGTCATCGAGCACGATCACCTTGAGCGGGACGGCAGACTTCGGGTGGAAACTATAGCAGGCGAAGTCATTGTCGACGCTGTCGGGGGTGAAACCGTGACCTACGGGATTTGAAGACGTCGTAAAAAATTCTTTCATCCACGCGCTTCTTGAAAGCGAGCGGCGGCTCGGATCGGCGACAACCTTCTGAGGCGCGCTGAAATTGCCGACAGGTCCGGCGCCGATAATATCGCCGTAGCGAGTCGAACCGTCGAGCGCGCCCATATAATATTCGCGGTTATTTATACCGTCGGGTTCGGTGAATATGTCTCCCAGCCTGAGAATATCCTCGCCGACATAAGCCTGTCTTATATGATCGGTGACGGGATTCGTCCCCATCCAGAAATGATCGTGATTGCCGAGGGTTTGATACCACTCGATTGTCTTGTCGAGCCCCGCGGCCTGATAAGCCTTCTGATAATCGACGGTGGAAGCGCCGGCGTGAGCTCCGGAACTTGGAGTGATGAACTTGCCGTCAAGAACGTCGATATACCACCTTAATTCGTTGTACTGAGTATCGTTACACGCATCGCCCAGAGAAATCCCGAAATCAAACTTATTTTTCCTGTGTAAGGCGTTTATCGTCTGGACGGCAGCGTCGAGAACTTGTGTCGAATCCAGCATAACCGCCGAATATCCCGGTGAAATGCCATCTTTGATGCCAAGATAGATCGCTGATGATGGAGATTCCTTGTCGGAAATATGGACGTCGGTGATAACAAAAAATCGCAATAGCTTTTCAGCATTGCCGACCGATGCGCCAGTATACGTCGCCGGGACGATGTCGAGTCGCTTTTCGTATTTTAGACGCGAACCATAATGCCAGGCGCCATAGCCGTATTGTTTGTATTTCGAAACCTCATCGGGACGAATCTTCACCGCAGGTGTCGGATTGGGCACCACCGTTCTCTGGAGAGTGGTGGCGACATCGGAAGCGATCGGGTATCGCTTCGGCTGGCTTTGACCCAGGGCGCGGGCCTTGCCGATGGCGAAGGTGGAAACGGCCAGCGCGCCTGCACTCACCCCAAAGCCGCGCCGCGACATCTTCTTCATAGCCGTCCTCCAGTTTTGTCAGGTCTACGGATTGCGGCCGCCGCCATCTTGCTATCGACGATAACCGTCAAGAAATCAGTCGGCGTATCCACATACCTATCGAGATGCCAGGCATATTCCGCCGCCGCCGTTGTTTGTTCGGATGGCGCGTCAGCGGCAACATCGACGGCGGGCAGCATTTGCGTGTTCCGCGCAGGCGATTCGGCAGCGCGGTTTACCGCCGACAGGGCGACAATTCGCTTCCGAATCTAATAATTGGTGAATATCGAATCTCTCGCGAATATTTATGGTCCGGCCGAAGCAATTTCGGTTCACGCGAACCGCGCCGGCAATAAGGGCTTTTGATGCTTGCGAGAAATATGCGCAAAGAAGAGCGTTTGTTAGAATGCTTATAATAATGGATGCTCGGCGAACTGCACATGCACCTGACGCCATCGCTTACTTTGATTCGTCGAACTGGCGCACTGGGCTTGCACGCTCGCCCCCCCCGGGCACGCGGGACGCCAGGCGATCGAGCCGGGACTGGCGTTCATTACGTCCGCGACTCCGTATTCTTCCTGAGTTGTATCGGGTGGCCGATTCCGCAACGCCGATTCACAGGCGGGCCGTCGGTGATTCGGCACGGATGATTCGGCACGCCAGGCGGGGCGCACCATTCAACTCACCTACGTATCGATATCCGACGCGGGCGGCTTGCACCTAGCGCGTCAACCGGCGGGCCGTGAAAGACTGCGCCGGCCGGCCCGATCGCGATGGCGCGCCGCGGTCGGAGTCGCCGGGGTAGCGACAATTTCGTTCGTGGCCGCGCTGGGCGCGACGCTGCTGCCGGCGAAAGCGCAGTTCACCAGCATTACCGACTTCGGCGACAGCTATGCGGATACCGGTTCGGCCCCGGGCGGGGCGATACAAATGCTGCAGAAAAGTCCCTGCCCGCCCAATCTGCTGCCGAGCCCGCAAAACACCATGTATGCCACGTGCCGATTCACCGGCAGCACCAACTTTGTCGATTCACTGCAAGCCATCTATGGCCTGCCAACCGCGACCAATTATGCGATCGGCGGCGCGCTCACCAACAATGCCAACACGTTCGGGTTCCCGAATGCCGGCTTCGCGGATGAAGTCGTCAACTTCGCCGGCAACCATTTCGCCAATACCGATCTCATATTGCTGTCGATCGGCGGCAACGATGTGACGCTTCTTCAGACCAACCAATTGATCGCTTCGGTCAACGCGACGGCGACCCAATCGGCGGTAAACGCGGTCTCGGGCGTGCAGCAGCTGGTGGCGGCCGGCGCCCATAACATCGCCTGGCTCAGTCCGGGCAACTCTATATATTTCCCTGCTCCGCCCAGCGGCAGCGGCCAGACCTTGACCGATCTTCAGCGTACTGCCTTTGCGGACACCTACTTCCAACAGATCGAACAAATGCTCGCGCCCTTGGCGAATGCAGGCGTTCGCATCTTCCTGTTCGACTTTGCAATCTTGCAGGCGCGGCTGGCAGCCAATCCGGGCCAGTACGGCTTCACCAGCGCAACCAACTGCATGGCCTTCCCTCTGAGCCCCGCCCCCTCTGGGGTACAGGTGGGGGTTCCAGGCTGCTTCTATGACAACACAGTCCACCCCACCGGCGCCGGAATGGCACTGATCGCCAACTACATGGCAAACCAGATCGATGCGCCGACGACCGTGGTTTCGCAGGGCGGCATCACCACCGGCATCGCCGCCGGTTTCGCCGGCTCCGTGCTCGGCCGCATCGACGCCGACCGGAGCTTTCAGGAGTTAGGGAGCGGCACCGCGACGGCGCTGCCCTATGCCATGGAGACCAAGGCCCAGGGGCCGGCTTGGCCGATACGGCCGGCCGCGCCGGAAAGCCGCTGGTCGATCTACGGCGATGTCACTTACCGCAGCATCGGCCTTGACCGGCAATTCCTCGACGCCGGCTACGATTCCGAGGCGGTCGGCGGCCTCCTCGGCGTCGAGTATCGCCTCAATCCGCGGCTGCTGCTCGGAGGCGTGTTCGGTTACTCCAACTCCACCGTCAACCTCGACATCCAGAACGCCCATGACCACATCAATTCCTATCAGTTCGCCGGCTATGGCTCGTTCACCGACAGGCACTGGTTCGCCGACTCTCTCGTCGCCTACGGTCGTAACGACTTCGCTGTCGACCGTGCGGGCGTGATCGACATCGTTCACGGCAGCACCAGCGCCAACACATTCACGGCGGCCGGCAAGACCGGCTACCTCGTCGACGTAGGGCCGATCCGCGCCGGGCCGATCGTCGGCTTCGACTACACCTATGCCGTCATTGGGGCCTACACCGAAACCGGCGACAGCCTCCTCACCATGATAGTCAACCAGCAGGCTCTCGCCGCCTTGACCGGCGACGCCGGAATGCAGTTGCGACTTCCATTCGTGTGGCGCGGGGATCGCTACAACCCGTTCCTCAACGTCACCGCCGAGCAAGACTTCCTCCGTTCCGGCCGGATGGTGACGACCACTCAGGTCACGACGCCGCTGCTCCCCGTGCTCACCCCGGTTCCCGATAGTAACAACCATACTTACGGCAAGGTTGCCGCCGGCGTCGCCGCGAAAATTGCCAAGAATGTCAGCGCCACCGTGACCGCGGCGACCACCTTTGCGCGCGAAGGCGGCAACGAATTCATGGCCAGCAGCGGCATCAAGGTGGCGTTCTAGAGCATTCGTTCGGTCGATTTGATTCGACGGGATTCCCGAGGTTCCGCGGATGATCGCGTCTTTCCGCATTGATTCTGTCTAGGGGCTGGAACGACGGCCGAAGTCGTATTCTGCCGCGCTCGGGTGGCGCGGAATTGAAGCAGTCGAAGCTGGCGCGAGTCGGCCGATCACCACATTGACGTAAGAAGGAAAGAAATCGTGAGTCCTTTGCGAATGTCCCTGATTTCGTTCGCTTTCATCTTCGGCGGCACGCTGCTCGGAATGCTGCTTCGCGTCAAGTTGCCGGAACCTCATCTCAGCGCGGATTCAAAGGATGTCGTCAGGCTGGGGATGGGTCTCGTCGCAACGATCGCCGCTCTTGTCCTCGGCCTGCTGATCGCCTCGGCAAAGACTTCATATGACGAGCGAAGCACCCAAGTTAAGCAGATGACGGCCAAGATGATACTGCTCGACAACCTGCTGGAGCGGTACGGGGCAGAAACGCGGCCGGCCCGCATTCTGCTGCGGCGCATTGCGCCCTCGCTTGACCGAATTTGGCGGGACAACAGATCCGCGTCTGCAAATGCAACGCCCTACGA
>Ga0181533_1006534_pt1 | contig 10560 bp, 6 predicted proteins | sample PEATcosm2014_Bin_45_FD_119772 | JGI IMG/M metagenome (GOLD analysis project Ga0181533, IMG submission 119772) | Peatland microbial communities from MTU Mesocosm Facility, Houghton, MI, USA - PEATcosm2014_Bin11_60_metaG | ecosystem: Environmental > Terrestrial > Soil > Wetlands > Peat | place...
CCGCCATCCACCAGTGGCACTCCATTTGACTGCCAATAATATGCCAGGGGCTGGGTGCCGGTGGCTACGACGGCAAAAGATACTCCGGCACCCGCATAAGCCGTCTGGCTCAGGGGCGGCACCTGGACCACGGGTGGAATCGCCGGCACTGTATCGGTTGTTATCAGGAAATTATCGATGTTTACACCCCCGCTGCCCGTGTTGGCAAAAACCAGGCCGGCGCCGGTGATGTTGCCGCTGAGATTGCTTGTCGGTTGTGTGCCGATGGTTGCGGCAGTGCTGCTTAACGTGAGCGTGTTCCACTGAATGGCGTTGGTATTAAACTGCTGCTGATACGTGTCAAATACTGTGCTCGCGACATTCACCGGTATGGGGGTCTGGGAAACGTACCAGTTGGCTCCACCCATCTGGACTGCAAAATAAACCGGGATGTTGGCCGCCTGCCAGGTCGGCTGAATATCCACGGAAAAAGCAATGGCAGGATAAAGGGCCGGATTTATGCTGGGGAACGGCAATCCCGACACCCCGGTATCAGACACCGTAGTGACGTAAACCGCCGTGGTCGCCGCGTATGCCTCAAATGCATAAGCCTCACCGTCTCCGCCGGTGTTTTGGGAAAGGCGATTGGGGCTGTCAGGGATGCTGTTCGACCATCCGACCACGCTCAGCGGGTAATCGACGGGGAGCGCGCCAACGAAGGGGAACGTTTCCGCGTACAAATAATCAGCGGGGACGGAATTCACCGTCAAGGTGGCGGTGGTGTTGGTGCTCGTGTTAAAAAATCCCACAGAATTGCTGACAATCACGGAGTAACTGCTTCCCGAGTCGCCGAGGTTGACATTGGTGATGGTCATCACGGAGTTGGTGGCGCCGGAAATCCGGCCGCCGTTGGCGAGGGGGACCCCATTCGACAGCCAGCGATAAGTGAAGGGCGCGGTCCCCGTGGCAGCAACCGCAAAGGACACGCCTGCCCCGCTGTAAGCTGTCTGGCTAAGCGGCGGCGCAGCGAGGGTTGGCGGCAGTGTCGTCGTATTGGATATGGATGTGATCAGAAAATTATTATAATCCCAACTGCCAGAACCGGTCAGTGCCACCACCACCCCAATGCCGGTGATCGGGCCCGACAGATTGCCCGACACCAGCCCTCCTATGGCCCCGCTGCTGATCGTCAAGGTATTCCAATTGCTTGCCGCCGGGTTGTAGGTGATGCTGGAAAGATAAAAGGTTGGACTGGCGCTGTGTTGTGCCGTCGTCAATGGCTGATTGGTGGCCACGTACCATGATCCACCCACTTGAACGGCAAACCAGCAACTGAGGTTGCCGCCTTGATAGCTCCATTGGGTTTCCAAGGAAATATTAAGATTGGTATAAAGCGTTGGGTCAATGCTGGTGAAAGCAGAGTCACCACCGGAACCGCTGCCCGCCCCATTGGTGGTGTAAAACACGCCCGTTCCGGTATTGCCTCCAAAATAGAGCGTCCTGGTCGGCAAAGCTTGTGAGGTGGTTCCGTCATGCGCGCCGGACTGGGTATAAAAGCCACTGTAACCGCCAGGAACAACAAGAACCTGGCTCCAGCCAACAGCCGCCAGCGAGGCGCCTCCATTCGTGGTGCCCCAGTCCTGTTGATATAGAATTGCAGTCTGCGCTGAAGCCAGCGTGACGGTTGCTGACAAGGCAATCAATGCGAGTGTTTTTTTCATAGGCAATATGGATTTTTGTTTTGAGTTGCTTTGTTTAGACTGTCAAGTAATAGACGAATTATTATGGGTTGCTGGCAATTGACATTCAGTCGGTTCATATGGATGATTTTCCGGGGTTTCACAGTTAAAAGGATCCGTTCATCCAAGCTGGCCACGCGTAACTTGGCAGGGACGGCGCCAGATAACCCTCATACCACTGCATCCCCCAGAGTTCTTTCAGACCCACACTTCTCGCCGAAGTGTCCATGAAAACCATGTTCACCGGGATTTGGCCCAAGTGTCTGGGGAGGCAAAAACAAGCCATGTTTTCATTTGCAGTTCCAAGAGGATACATTTCGCCCCGCTTGGTTGGCGGTTTGTCGGTAGGAAGAGGAGCGGTTCCATCCCACATGCAATCAGCAAACAACGGAATCGTATCCGAATTGCGGAGGGCCCCCATTTTCCGCCAATAGTTGGCTGCGGGCGGAGGCATATTCCCTCCGCTGCCGACGAGTGAGTCCGGAGGATTCTCGGCCCAGGCGTTGATTCCATAGCTGCCGTAATCACCTGCCGTTCCAAAATACGGAATGCCGTAACTGCCCACGCCCATGATGCCCCATGAATAAAAAGTTACATCTAAAGTCGTGGTAAAAGGGCTGCCGAGGTCACTCAGATACTTATTTGCAGTGGGACACAAACGGATGTCAGGATTGGAATAATAATTTCGCAATGCAGACATCCAACAACCTTTGTAACCACTCCATTGAGATGGGTCATTCCAACCCATCGGCATGCTGTCGTCGTTCTCGGAGCAGTACAACGCAAAACAACCGCCCCATTGTTTAAGATTTGAAATGCATTGAATATCCTTCGCGCGGGCTTTTGCCCGGGCCAGCGCAGGCAAGAGCAGCGCCGCCAGAATGGCAATAATGGCGATGACAACCAGCAATTCGATCAGGGTAAAAGCCGCGAATGCTCGCAACGGGTCGTCAAAATACGTCGGCCGGCGTTTTGAAATCATATAAGGTGAATGTCTTGGATACTATTCCTTCAACTTCCGCTTTTGCCTAGCCTGACAAATGTCAGGTCTGAAGCCCAAGCCCTTTACCCAAAAAACCCTGTAAATAAGCGTAATCACGGCCTTCAAGATGAAATATATGACTTACGGGCAGGAAATTACTTATGCAGTTTTTGTTGAACGGAACTTCAACACCGCTTCCGTGCGCGAATGAACGCGCAGCTTGCCGTAAATGTTTTCCAGGTGCCACCGCACCGTCCCGGTGCTCAAGCCCAGCCGGTCGGCAATCTCCTTGTTGGCGAGTCCCATCGCCAGCAATTCGAGAATCTTCCGTTCGCTGGGCCGGAGTTCGTCCACCCCCGCCGCGACCGTGAGTGGTTGCTGAAATGAAGCGATGACCTTGCGCGCGATTTCGCGGGGCATCGGCACGCCACCCATCCGGGCCTCGCGGACGGCGGAAACCAGTTCCGCCGGTGTGCAGCGCTTCAACAGGTAACCGCAGGCGCCCGCGCGCAGCGCCGCGGAGATCCGTTCGGTATCCTCATACACCGTCACCATGATGATCTGGATCGCCGGCAGCATTTTTTTAATCTGGGCAGTACATTCGATGCCGGACAGCTTGGGCAACTGGATGTCCATCAGCACCACCTCCGGCTGGTGCTTGGGAATCCCCACCAGCGCCTCCTCGGCCGTCGCGCAGGCGAAAACGCAACGGCACTCCGGGTCGGTCTGCACAAAATGCGTCAGACTCTCCCGGATGGTCTTGCTGTCTTCGACGATGGCGACCCGGATCATAAATTATAAGGGCATGTAAAACCGCACCGTGGTGCCGCGCCCGGGCTGGCTGGCGATTTCAAACCGCCCGCCCATCTTCTCCAGTCGCACCCGCATGTTGGCCAGCCCGTCACCGCCCCGCCCGGCGGCGTCGGTCGCCAGTCCCCTTCCGTTGTCGGCAATGGACAACCGCAACCGGTTGCCAATCAGCCGCACCCCCAGGCGGACTTCGGTGGCGCCGGAGTGGCGCGCCACGTTGGTCAGCGCTTCCTTGAACGCCAGGAAAAACTCGTGCCGGTGGACCGAGGACACCGCCCGGTCGGGCAAATCAACCGCCCCTTTCAACTGGCAGGCAACGTTCGCCAGTTTCAGGAAACGGTCCGCATACAGGCAGGAATAACTTGCCAGCGACATCAGGGAATCGTGTTTGGGGTTCATGGCCCAGACGATTTCGTCCAGCGCGGTGACCATCTGCCGCGCCCGGTCGCCAATCTCCTCCAGATGGCGGCCCTGGCCATCGCCCGGGACGGACGCCGACCCGGCCACGGTAACCAGCATGCTGATTTCGGTGATGCCCGACCCGAGTTCATCGTGCAGGTCCTGGGCGATGCGCGCCCGTTCCTGCTCCATCGCCCGCTGGTGCTCGACGCGCTGACGTTCCTGGATCTGGACTTCGAGCTCGGCCGTGCGGGCCTCGACTTTGCGGTGGAGCTGGGTGATCCAGAGCACGGTAACGGCCAGCACGCACGCCAGCGCGCCCATGCTGATCAACAACCGCTCCAGCGTCCACCACGGCGGCCGCGCCAGCACCTTGATGTCCGCCGGCGAATTGAGCAGCAATTCAAAGGATGATATGTCCTGCCCCACCGCCCGGTTCCCACCCTGGCCCGAATACACTCCCGTCAATTCCAACTGGCTGCCCACCGGCAACGATTCCACCGACCCGTTCGTGGCATCCAGCCGCGCCACAAAGGTCCGCACCCCGTTCTGGATTTCCAGTATCTGTTCCGCCTGCGTCCTTCTCACGCTCACCAGCACGCCCTTCACCCGCACGCGCGTCGCGTCGTAATCCGACTGGATCAGGTTGTCCGCCGGCAAATTCGTCGGTAGTGGCAGCGGGCCGGCGCTGGTTTTACGCGCCACTGCCTCGCGCAACACGGGCGAAGCACCGCTCAATTCCGGAAAGCCCACCACCTCCACCAGATCACCCGTCTCCCATTGCTCCGGTTTTTTGGTGATGAATCGCAGCCCGTTCCGGCCGTCCGTCATGTAATATTCCGTGTCCCGCACGTGAACAATCTGCCCGGACACTTTTACGCGCTGAAACACGCTCGCCTGCGGATCAAACAACAATAATTCCGCCGCTGTTTTCCGGGGGATGGCGAACAGGTCCGCCGGTGCCGGCTGGTCCACCGAGAGGTCCGCCCCGTAAATCCGTATCACGCCCACCTTCACTTCGTGGGTCACATAATCCCACGAGGCTAACAAACATCCCCGCAGGCGAACCAGTGTGTCTTCGTAATGTTCCAACGCCTTGGGTTCCAGGCCGGTCACCCGCAGTTCCAGTTTGATGCGGCCGCCTTGCGTGAGCAGGGTCACCCCGTTGGTTTGCACCCCCGTGATGATGCCCTGGATTTCCACATATTGCGCGTCCAGACTGCCATTCAACAACTGGTCCCAGGTGGGGTAAACCGGCATGGGCAGATGCCCTTCGCCCAGGTGGCTCAACCGTTCTGCATGCAGGATCGGGGCAAACAAACTCGGATCCGTCACCCCCTCAACCTCCATGAACTCCCCGATTTGCGGCGGGCCGGACCGGATCTCAGAGTGGTCCTCCACATAAAGTCCCCGGATGGAATCCTGAATGACGAAGGCCTGGCGCTCCGGCAACACACAGGTGACCACGCCCCGGATTTTTACCGGGTACCCGCGCTGCGCTTCCTCCCGTTTCAGGCGGTGCACTTCGGCGGCCGTTGTCAGCACCGGCAATGCCCCCGCATTGGTGCTCGTGGTTCCCATCGCCTCCCGGTGCGTTTCCATCACCTCAATCTCCTTGCCACCGGGCACCAGCAAAACGCCGGGGACTTTTTGTCGATCGGCGGTCTCGGCGCTCTGACAGAATCCCACGGCGCGAATCCGGGTGTTCAAAAGCGGCGTGGCCGTCAACTGCGAACCGTCTGCAATCTCCACCCGCATCCGGTCGGCCCCGGCACTCAGTTCCAGCTTCACCCCGTCCGGCTGCTCATTCACAAACGTCACCTTCCCCTCCACTTCCGCCCATTGGCCGTCCTCCCCGTCGCGCAAGGTCTGGCCAATTACAATCTGCCGCGGCGCGGGCAACTCCGCCCGGCCAGTCACCGTCAATTGCAGCGATGGCTCGCCGACGAACAACTGGCTGCCGTCATCCGACTTCGTGTAAAACGTGTATAAACCGTCACGCGGCACTTCCAGGTAACCGGTGAATTGCAACCCGACATGCTCCGGACGCGCCATGACACTGAGATCGAAATTGGTGGTTGTCCCGCTTTTAATCGCCGTCTGTTGGCTGAAATCCGTCAGGACTTCCCCGGGGACTTCATAGCAACGATAATCCAGTCCGTTCACCAGATTGCTGGTCCCGCCCGTCGCGTCCGCTTGCATCCGGAATAACCTGGTGTCGGGAATTTTCCGCCGGGGCAGGCCCGGCCCTTCGTAATCCACCTCCAGCCCGTATTTTTCAACGCCGTTGAACCAATCCACACGGATGGGATGCCGGCCGGCCTTCAGATAAACCGCTCCGGATTTCTCGGCCATTCCATGGATGCCATTGTTGTCCACCACCGACCCCTTGGCACCGAGCCTGAAGCCGGCCCCTCTTCTGGCGATGATGCCGTTGCCCTCCACGCGCACCCGTTGTCCCGGTTGGACCGGCTGGCCGGCCAGGTCCATTTCCAATTCCGCCGCCCCGGATTCATCCTTCAAAACGAACCGTCCCTGTGCCTGGTTCACCCACCAGACGGTTCCTTCCAGACAGATGGCATGGCTGACTTCGGAGTCCGCTGAACTCAGGCGGGAAATTTGCAGCACATTGGTCACGTCGAAGGCCGGCGGGTTGGTCATCCCCTGCTCTGCCGCCGCCGTTTGCGTCATCAATCCTGCACCCAATATCAAACTGCAACCGGCCAGAACGAGCCGGATCCAGGCCAGAAAGGTTGCGCGCATGAAGTCAGGATATTTGTTCAAACCGGATTCTGCACGACGAAATGGAGCGTCCTTTGTTTGTTGTCTCGTCCCCGGAGCACCGGACTCCGATCCGGCACTTGTAACGCATTCAAATCCACGGAAAACGCCGATTTGGAAATCGGCGCTCCGTTTCCCACGTGACGGTTCGCTGGCAGTGCCTTCGGTTTGGAGTTCCGCCTTTAGCCGGTCAGCACGGGGCAGAAAGATTCCTCGATCCATCATGGAATCGAATTGTTCGTTTCCGATTGAAGGCCCAACACATTCATCGCCGGCAACGGATGGCCTTTGGCATCAAAGAGCGAATTGGCATCAGGCCCTCTCCAGCGGTTGGTGGCTCCGGGAACGTGAGTGGCCTCCGGATGCCAGTAGTTGACGCCGATGCCGCCACCTTCCTTGACCGTCTGGATGAGGTCAGCCAGAAACTGCCTTTGTCCGGCGGGTGTCTCCGGCCAGATCATGTATTTGGCGGCGGCGGAAGAAAGGCGGGTGTCGCGGGAAGGATAGCCGGTTTCCACAATCATCACGTCCTTGCCGTACCGCCGGGTGGTCTCGCGAAGATTGTTGCGCACATTCGCCAGTGAGCCATGCCAGTGCGGATAATAACTCTGGCCAATCACATCGTAATCAACTCCGGCTTTGGTGAGATGATCGAAATACCAACAGGTCACCGGCCAGTCGCCGCCGCAATCAATGTGAATGATGATGCGCACGTGGTCTTCGGGCATGGTGACCGAGCGGACGCCGTCAATGTCGGCCTTGAGCAGGCGGATGAGATGATCCCACTGTTTCGCGTCGTTGTAAGGCTCCGGTGGCGCCATCACGGTCACATCACCTTCGAACACCTTGACGGTGGAGAGCGGGACCTTCACCTGCCCATCAGGCCACAACATGCCGCCGGTGATTTCGTTGCCGACCTGCACAAAATCCGGCGTGGCGCCGGCAGCCTTCAGCGTCTTGACGACCTGGGCGGTGTAGGCCCCGGATTCGTTGACCAGCGCATCAAAATCGAGACTGGCCCAGGCGGCGGGTTTGTTCTGCTTCTGTGGATCGGCCCACCAGTCGGAATAGTGGAAATCGAGGATGAACGTGCCGCCGGCGTCCTTGATGCGCCTGGCCAGTTTCGTGGTGTACTCCAGCCCGTTCACGCCATTGGTCGGGTCCACCCAGATGCGCAGGCGGAAACAGGTCCACCCGTGCTTCATGAAAATGGCAATCGCATCGCCGGGCTGGTCGCCATCCAGGTAAACGCCACCGCGCTGCTCAATGGTGGCCAACGCGGAAATGTCCGCGCCGAGGTAGAACGGCGAAGTCCCGGCCGTGGCCGGCGCGGTCGCGGCTTTATGGCTCGCGCATCCGGCAATCAAAAACGGAATGACAGTGGCGACAGTTACGGCGCAAACGCGGACAAGGTTCGGGAACAGGGACAGGAATGGACGCTTAAATTGGATTGGGTATGGCATGAATTTGTTAGTGATTTTGCCCAAGCGCCCGTCCTTTGCCTAGCCTGTCAAATGCAAGGGTATATGCAACTCAACCCGCAACCTTCATTTCTCAACTATTTGAAAAAGTGGTACCCCGGCTAGGACTCGAACCTAGAACCAACCCCGAAAGCTTTCGGGGCTGCTCTGCCAATTGAGCCGTTGCCTTCACATAAATCCTCAACCCGCAACCTTCAACTCTCAACTATTTGAAAAGGTGGTACCCCGGCTAGGACTCGAACCTAGAACCAATTGATTAAGAGTCAACTGCTCTACCAATTGAGCTACCGAGGCAACCAACTAAATATAAACTACTTACAATAGCATTTAATGCCTACTTTTGTGATTGTGTCCCTAAATTGTATCCCGTAACATTCGGTCATGCAAACGACAGTCAACACGGCCAAAACAACGGGTGACAAACGGACAAAAGCAACACGCAGCCAACACTTGTCCAACGATGGCAAGTGGCGGTATTTCCCCAAAATTCCCAACCTGCTACAGTATGTCAGCACAGGCACTTATTTTGCCCGCGTTAAAATCAAAGGCAAGACGATTCGGCAAAGTTTGGAGACCGACGTTTTCACCACGGCAAAGCTAAAGTTGCCCGACAAACTCAAAGAGTTTCGCAAGCCGCAGCCCGTTGTCAGCACCATTGCCGAAGCGCGGCAGCTTTACGAAACCGATCTTGAAAACGATTACACGCTGGCAGAAAAAAGCAGGCTATACCGAAAAGGCCGGATTGCCGCCCTGCTCCGCACCTGGCCCGGGCTGGATGAATCCAAACTGACCAAAATCTCTGAATCAAGTTGCAGAGAATGGGCGAAACGGTTTGCGGCGGAGTTTGACGAACAGAATTTCAACAACACACTTGGCACGCTGCGAATGATTCTCAAACGTGGCGGACTTCGACACGACGATAATCCCGCCTTCAAAATCAAACGGCTGGGCGTCAAACCCAAGCAGCTTCAATTGCCGGAGCCGGATCAATTCTTGCAATTGCTCGACATCATCGCCACCAGCGGCGCGGGACAAGCACAACATTGCGCTGACTTGGCTCGATTTCTCGCCTTTTCCGGTTGCCGGCTTTCCGAAGCGCGCCAAGTCACTTGGACGGATGTGGACTGGACACGCGGCGAAATCAAAATCCACAACGCCAAACGCGCCCGCACTTCACAAGCGCATGAAGTCCGTTTTGTTCCGATCATCCCCCCCATGCTTGAACTCTTGAAACGCTTGAACCAGTCCAAACGCCTGCTCTCGGATCGCGTTTGCATTTTAGGTGAATGTGAGAAGTCGCTGACGCGGGCGTGCAAACTGGTTGGAATTCCCCGCATCACGCACCACGATTTGCGACACCTGTTTGCCACCCGCTGCATTGAATCAGGCGTGGACATTCCCACCGTATCCCGTTGGCTGGGGCATTCCGACGGCGGCGCGCTGGCGATGAAAGTTTATGGTCACTTGCGGCGTGAACATAGTGCTGCAATGGCGCAGAAGGTGAAGTTTTAAGAATGGAAGTCCCCCCGACTTCCAACGGCATCTCTGCAGCGAGTTCGGACGGAAAAGTCACGCAATCTCTCTTGACCCAATCTTGAACAAACTCTTTTAAGATCCAAATATCTGCCGCACGAGTTCAAGGTGGTGTGTGTGCGGTAAGTTGCGGGGTATAATTAAGGGAATTTCTCGTCCGGTTTGAATGCTGTTTTGGTGTTCAAACACAGGTGGTGATAAGTGGCCAGATAAACCAAATCGTCTTCGTTCAGAGCATTGAATAACTCCAACCGCCGTGGGGGTTCCATTTGACGGAGTAAATATAAGGGGCAGTCTTTGGGATTACTTTTATCCACCGGACAGAACTCGACGAGGGAACGAAGGTTGGCTCGGAGTTCGTTTTTGAGCGGGTGACTGATTTTGGCCATAACTTAAGCGCCGATTAAAGCTCAAGAACGTACAGGCTTCCTGACAAACGTGGATGATATATCCGTGGTTGTCAAGGTCTGGAGTCGAGGGGGATCGCCCTTTCGCGTGCGGGTCTGAGTCGGCGTGAGACCCAGCCCCGGGATTTGCCACCCAGCCTTCCCACAACGCTTCGTAAACAAGAACAGCAACACTTAGCCAGATCGTTAATACACCAGCACCAACACCGCCGCGTTCTGGGCTGCTCTACCTCCCTCAAGCCTCCGGCTTTGCCGGAGGTCGCTGACTCAAATTTCTCACAACTTGAATACATCACGGGTGCATGAAGTCAATGTAGGAGCTTGCGTGCTGGCATGGCGGCCTTTTTGCCATGCGTTGAAGCTAGAAAATCTGACGCTCTGTGTCAAAACAAGCGGCACCGGATTATACCTAACCATCCTCGCTGAATATTAAATAATAAAAAGGCCCG
>Ga0181533_1006535_pt1 | contig 10560 bp, 9 predicted proteins | sample PEATcosm2014_Bin_45_FD_119772 | JGI IMG/M metagenome (GOLD analysis project Ga0181533, IMG submission 119772) | Peatland microbial communities from MTU Mesocosm Facility, Houghton, MI, USA - PEATcosm2014_Bin11_60_metaG | ecosystem: Environmental > Terrestrial > Soil > Wetlands > Peat | place...
GACGCGATGGGGTACATGGCGACAAATCCCCTATTCGGACTGAGGCGAATCGGGCCGCATATTTTCCGGCGCTTCGCGATGATCTTCGACGGGCGCAATTCATCGCGAAATGCGCGGCCATGGATCAGCGCATTCACTTCGGCTCGTTGGCCGACGGGCAGGAAACGACCAAGTCGAACCCTGCGCCAACCGCTCCGAAACAACCGGAGTTGGCCGAGAGCGGACTGGCAGATTTCGGGCGATCGAAGTGCCGACGCGGACATTCGCTCGTCCTTCGCGCCGCGGTGAATGATTATTCCTAGATGAGGTTTCGCCGTGGCGCGCTTGGCGCCAGCAGCGGACATAGCGCTGTCCGGAATCAATGCACGTCAATTCATGTATGCGAGTTTTCTCCGAATTGCTCGACCGAAATCTCTGCGAAGGTGCGCAATCAGCGCGGCCATCGGGCTTCGATCGGGTTGCGGTGATTGGCCAGCGGCTAAGCGCTCGATCTGATGGTAGTACCAACTGCTTTGGCATAGGCCGTTCAGGACCCGCATCGAGTTTGAGTGGCTGTTGGGACCCCAGTATCCCCGCCCCAGCACGAGCTTGTCCTCTGGGATCGGCAGTCTCTGCAATTGGCCGGCGCGCATCTGCGCCGGGAAATCTGGATCAAGGCAGAACGGACGGGCCAAACCAATCATGTCGGTTTGGCCTCTGGTCAGAGCCGCCTCCATTCCGTCCAGGGTGCGGAAACCGCCGGTCACCATGACCGGCATTCTTGCGACGGCCTTAATGGCCTTCGCGTATTCGAGGAAAATCGCCTCGCGTTGCCGCGTGCTGTCTCGAATCTCCTCGTCAGGGTGTATCTTGAGAAATTCGATTCGCTCGTAGGTTCCTCCGGAAACTTCAAGCAGATCAATTCCAGCCTCGTTCAGCCACTGCACAACACTGAGGCATTCCTCCGCTGTGAATCCACCCTTCACAAAATCGGCTGAGTTGAGCTTAACCGAAACAGGGTAGCGCGGCCCAACGCGCAGGCGCACGGCGCGCACGACTTCAAGCAGCAGGCGCGCCCGGTTGGCCAATGATCCGCCCCACTGATCTTGCCTCAGGTTAGTCCTCGGCGACAGGAACTGCGATAGCAGATAGCCGTGCGCGGCATGGATCTGAACGCCATCAAAATCGGCCGCCTGAAGGACGCCTGCCGTATTTGCGAAACGGACGATTATATCTTGAATTTCGGTTTCTGATGCAGCCCGCGGTTTGCCGAAGCTGACAAGCGCATTCAATTGAACGGATGACGGTGCGAGCGGCGTCAGATTCGAAAGTCGCTGGCATTGACGACCGGGGTGGCTGATCTGAGCCCAGAGTTGGCCGCTTTGGTCGTGCACCGCCTTCGTTCAGTCTCGCAGCTGCGCTAGCCCGGCATCGTCCTCGACGACAACATTTCCGGACCGTTCTAGATAGCGTCGATCGATCATTATATTGCCGGTCAGCAAGACCGCAGCACCCCCACGCGCCCACGTCGAATACAAACGCCGATGTGCAAGCGTGGCGTTGTCGTGGGCGTCCGCTAAGCCCTCGGTCATCGCCGCCTTGCAAATGCGATTTGCGAGTTGGCGGCCGCATGGGAGTTCGAGCGCGTCGTTGATCAAAGGCGACCCCCAGACATCGAAAACGCCATTGGGCGCATAACGGCTTATTCTTTTCAAGAGCCACTGAAAGAGCCACTGAATTTCTCGGGCAAAGTTCTGGCACCGGTTCGCGGTGCAAGCGGCGTCGACGCTACTTGCCATCGGTCCGAAGCGAACAGTTCACCAAGGTTCGTTGGCGGGCCTCAGACGGGCGAAGACTATCCGGAATGACGGCAAAGGGTCGACTCGCGACATCCGCCGCTGCCTTAGGGAACATCGCAATAGGGTCGATTGCGCCAGTTGGCCTCGTCACCGCGGAGAGTCGCGGTTGGGTGGATAGGCGTCATTGGCGCTGACGATAGGTTGCTTTGCCTTATGCCTTCAAGCAGATCCTGTAACAATCACGTTCCACGACGCCGGCGCCAGCTTCGCCTTGAGAACCTGGCGATCGATCGAAACGGATTGGATCGGATGCGGCGCGACATTGTCGGGATCGTCCTTGGTGTTCACCGCCTTCATGTTGAGATGCGTGACTTGTTGGGCGTGCAGGATGCGCCGGTCCTTGCCGAAGCCGCGCAGCACCACCTCCAAATCCATCTCCTCGCGCAGATGCCGATTCAAAGCGAAGACGACGATCTCACCCGTCGTCTCGTCCTCGGTGACGCAGGCCTGCAGGTAGGGCATCTCGGATGAAGCCTTGCCGGCGTAGGTCGGCGAACTCGCCAGAGTTCGCAACACGCGGCCCTGCGCATGGCGCGCGGTGAGCGCGAAGGGGTGAAAGATCGTCTGACGCCAGGCCGGGCCGCCAGGCTCGGTCATGATCGGCCCGATGATGTTGACGAGCTGAGCGATGCAGGCGACCTTGACTCGATCGGCGTTGTTCAGCAGCGTGATGAGCACGCCGCCGACGAGCAATGCGTCCTCGGCATTGTAGACTTCCTCGATCAGCGGCGGATGCTCCGGCCAGCCGGGTTTGCGCAGATCGGTATGCGAGCGCGCCTTATACCAGACATTCCATTCGTCGAGCGAAAGCATGATGCGCTTTGAGGAGCGGCGGGTGGCCGCGACGGCGTCGGCGATCGCAATCACTTCCTTGATGAAAAAATCCAGCAATTCGATATTGCCGAGGAACTCTTCGGTCGCGTCGTGCGGGTTCATGAAATAAGTGTGAAGCGAAATGAAATCGACGTGGTCGAAGCAATGGTCGAGCACTTCGTATTCCCAGCGCGCGTAGGTCGCCATTTCGCGGTTGGACGATCCGCAGGCCGCAAGTTCGATCGAAGGGTCGACCCAGCGCATGGCCTTGGCGGTCTCATGCGCGGCGCGTCCATATTCCTGCGCCGTCTTCGCGCCGAGCTGCCACGGCCCGTCCATTTCGTTGCCGAGAGACCAGAATCTGACGCCGTGCGGCTTCTCGTAGCCGTGCGCGCGGCGCAGATCGGAGAGCGCCGTCCCGCCGGGATGATTGCAATATTCAATGAAGCGGCGCGCCTCGTCGATGCCGCGCACGCCCATGTTGACGCCGAGCATCGGCTCCACGCCGACCTTGCGCGTCCAGTCGATGAATTCATTGGTTCCGAACGCGTTGGTCTCGGTCGAGAACCAAGCGAGATCCAATCGGCGCGGGCGCCGATCTTTCGGGCCGACGCCGTCCTCCCAGTTGTAGCCAGAGAGGAAATTGCCGCCGGGATAGCGGACGATCGTGACGCCGAGCTCTTTGGTTAGGTCGGCGACGTCCTGGCGGAACCCCTGCGCGTCGGCGGAGGGATGGCTCGGCTCGAAGATGCCGGTGTAGACGCACCGACCCATATGCTCGACGAACGCGCCAAACAGGCGGCGGTCGATATCGGCAATGGCGAAGTCGGCGTCGACGATGAGGCGCGCGGAGGGCATGGGGATTTCCAGTTCAAAGGGAGATTCCGAGACGGCGGAAGAAGGGGCCGGATTCGTGAGGCCGGCCCCTGATAGGCTTTACTTCGATTGCAGCAGCTTGTTGACGCGGTCCTCCATGTCGGCGAGCGCCGCGTCGATGGTCTTGTCGCCGCGCATAGCCGAAGCGACTTCCTCGCCCTCGATGTCTTGCACGCCGAACTGATGCCTGACGGCGGCGGGCAGCGCGGTGCCGTTCACAGAGAGCGGGGCCAAAACGGAGCGGAACGGCAGCGCCTTGAAATCAGCGCTGTCGATGACCTTCTGACTGGCCGGCAAGTGGCCGGTGCGCGCCCACTGGAAGTCATTGTCCCAAAGGAACTTGAGGAACGAATAGGCGGACTTGCGCTGCGCGTCGGTCAAATTGGCCTTCAGGATCACCCAGCTATGGCCGTCCGCCCAGACTTTGGGATTGGCGTAAAGTTGCGGGAAAGGCGCCACCGCGTAGCCGTTGGAAAGCGGCACACCCGGCTTCTTGGCCTCCACGACATAATCATTGACGAGCCACGTGCCGTTGATCATGACGCCGCCTTCGCCGGCGGCGAAGCCCGAGACGGTCGCTGAGTAATCTTCGTTCTTCGTGATGTCGCCGTTATCATACAGGGTCTTCAGCAGCGTCAGCGCGGTCTTGCCCTCCGGCGACGCGAATTTTACTTTGTTCGGGTCGGCGAAGAAATCGGCGCCCTGTTGATAGAGCAGCGTATCGAAAGTGCGCGTGTAAGCCGCCGTTTCGTTGGCCAGGACCATGATGAAATACGGCTTGCCGGTCTTCTCCTTGAACTGCTTGGCTTGCGCCAGCAGTTCGTTCGCCGATTTCGGCAGAATCGCGCCGCCAGCCGAATCGATAAGGCCAGCCTGTTTGAACAAATTGAGATTGATGTGCCAGAGCCAGGTATGGGTGTCGAACGGCAGCGCGAAGATCTTGCCGTCCTTGATGACGCCGGCTTTCGCCGCGGCGGTGAAGTCGGACGCCACGATGCCGACCGCCTTGAGGCCGTCGTCGAGCGGCTCAAGCAGCCCGCGCGATTGATAGTCCGATATGACGGATTCGTGCATGACCGAGATCGTCGGCGGCTCCCCCGAGCGAATGCGCGCCGTGAGCTGGTCGTAGCCGGGCCATTCCACGATATCGACCTTGACGTGCGTGTCTGGGCTTTCGGCGTTGAACTTGTTCATCATCGCCGTGATGATGCCGCATTCGCCATAGCCTTTGTTGACGTCGGTTACGTTGCCGTAATCGGCCTCGCAGGCGCCGAAGAAGCGCGCGACGGATATTTCCGTCTTGTCGGCGCCGAAGGATAGGCCGGCGCCGCCGATCAGGGCCACGCTGGCGAGAAGTAAGGTTGTGAAGATTTTCAAGGCATCCTCCGTTACGGCCGGTTTATTTGCAACTCCCGCGTTCGGCCAAACGCTGGCGTTCATACGCTGCGAGCTCAGCGGATCGCCGCGCCGGCGACCGCCTGAACGATGTATCGTTGGAAAAACAGGTAGACGATGAAGACCGGCAGGCCGGCGAACACCGCCTGCGCCATCAGGAATCCAAGCCCCTCGGATTGCGCGAAATTGGTCTGCGTCGACGCGATGCCGACGGTGAGGGTGAACATTTCGGGCCTGGTCGCCGAGATCAGCGGCCAGAGGTAATCGTTCCAGTAGGTCAGAAACGTGAAGATGCCGAGCGTCGCCTGCGCGGGGATCGTCAGCGGCAGCAGCACGCGCCAGAAAATCTTGAAGCGCGACGCGTTGTCGAGCATCGCGGCTTCGTCGATATCCTTGGGAATTGAACGGAAATACTGCGTCATCAGGAAAACGCCGAACGCGTTGGAGAGGCCCGGGAGGATCAGCGCGATATAGGTGTTGTGCAGCTTCCAGTCCGTGAACAATTGGTGCCGCGCGATGATCAACGCTTGCTCGGGCACAGCGAGGCCGAGCAGCACGAGCACAAAGAGAACGTTCCGGAACGGGAAGTCCGTGCGCGCGAAGCCATAACCGGCGAGCGAGGCGAGGATCAGCGTCGCCGTCGTCGCGCCGCCCGCGACGATGATCGAATTGAGGAACCAGTGGAAGACGCCCGACGTCGCCGCGACGTCCGTATAGTTTTTCAGCGTGTACGGCGGATGGAGCGCGCTGGCGGTCGACATCATCAATTCGCTGTTGGGCTTGAACGAAACGATCACCACCCAGGCGACGGGCGCGATCCACAACGCCGCCAGCGCAACGACGGCGCCCAGGATGACGCGGTCGCCGAGGCTGCGCCCCACCATGTGTTGCGCGAGAGCCATCAGCGCGCCTCCCCGCGCCGCGAGGCGACATACTGCGCCATCGCCGCGATCGCCATGAGCAAGAAAAGCACTTCGGAAGCGGCGGCGGCGTAGCCGAGATTCCAGTCGCGAAAGCCGGTCTCGTAGATGAACAGCACGATCGGCCGCGACGTGTTGTTGGGCCCGCCCTGGGTCAACAGCAACGCTTGGCCGAAGAGCTGGAACTGCGCGACGATCTCGTAGATGACGACGACAACGAAGGTGCGCGTGATCGAGGGCAGGGTGATCGACCGGAGCGTGCGCCAGCGGCTCGCATTGTCGAGCACGGCCGCTTCATAGAGTTCGCCCGGAATCTGCTGCAGCGCCGCCAGGAACAGCATCATCGGCAGGCCGATGATCCACCAGACCGTGGCGGCCGCGATCGCCGGCAGCGCCAGACTCGAAGTCGTCAGGAATGAAATCGGCGCGATTCCGAACAGGCCGAGAACGACCGAAATCAGGCCCCGTCCTGGCAAGTACATAATCTTCCAGATGATAGTGACGATCGTGACGGACAGCACCGACGCGCCGAAGAAAACCGCGCGCAGCACGGCGGCGTTCCGGCTTTCGCGGTTGAGCGCCAGGGCCAGGGCGAGGCCAATGACGACAAAGGTCGGAACCGTCAGCAGCACGAAGACGAAAGTGTTGCGCACGGCGCCGAGGAAAATCGTGTCCGAGAAGAGATTGCGGAAATTGTCCAGGCCCGAGAAAATCGCCGACTTGTCGAACATGTCGTATGTGAGCAGGCTGATCCACATGCCCCAGAACAGGGGATAGACCAGCAGGCCGACATAAACTAGCAGGAACGGCAGGATGAACAAGCCATTGCGCCAGTCCGGGCCGTTGCGGACGCCCTTGGCGCTGGTCCTCGGCGGGGCGGCGCCGAGCGTGGCGGCGTCGGTCATGGATGCGCCTCCGCGGCGGCCTGGTATCCGCGCCCTTGCGCGTCGAACAAGTGCGCCTGGGACGGATCGAGCCGAAGCGTGACCGCATCGCCGGGGGCGGCTCTGCTCATGCCCGAGTCCTCGCCGATAATCGTCGAACGGTCGGCTAGGCGCACATGCAGATGCGTGCGATCTCCGAGCCGTTCGACGACTTCCACTTTGCCGGTCAACGCGCCTTGCGCATCGGGGCGCACCGCCTCGGCGCGTATGCCGAGGCGAAACGACGCTCCGGCGGGCAAAGCTCCAGCGGGAATGCGCGTCGGCAACGTTTCTCCGCCCGCAAGTTTCACCACGGCGAATTCGCCGTCGCCGACGATGTCGACGGGCAGGAAATTCATCGACGGCGAACCGACGAAACGGGCCACGAATTCGGTGGCCGGCCACGCATAGATTTCCATCGGCGAGCCGATCTGTTCGATCTTGCGCGCGTTCATCACCACGATGCGCTCGGCGAGCGTCATCGCTTCGACCTGATCGTGGGTGACGAAAATCGTCGTCGCGCGCGTTTGTTGATGCAGCCGCGCCAACTCGACGCGCGTTCGCACGCGCAATGCGGCGTCGAGGTTCGACAGAGGCTCGTCGAACAGGAACGCCTTGGGTTGCTTGACGAGCGCGCGGCCGATGGCGACGCGCTGGCGCTGGCCGCCGGAGAGCTGGCCCGGTTTGCGCTGGAGCAGCGGTTCGATCTCGAGAACGCGCGCCGCTTCCTTCACCCGCCTCGCGATCTCGTCGCGCGCGGCGCCGATATTCCTCAGGCCGAACGCCATATTTTCGAAGATCGTCATATGCGGATAGAGCGCATAGTGCTGAAACACCATCGCGACGCCGCGCGCGCCCGGGGGCAACGTGTCGACGCGCTCGCCGTCGATGCGAATCTCGCCGCCGTCGATCCGCTCCAAACCCGCGATCATGCGCAAAAGGGTCGTCTTGCCGCAGCCCGAAGCGCCCAAAAAAACGACAAATTCCCCCGATTCGATCCGCAGCGAAAGATCGGAAATGACCTCCGCTGCGCCGAAACGCTTGGACACCCGATCAAGTTCGATCGAACTCAATGACTTTCCTGCCCCTTCGCTTTTCGTTTTGTCTATGATAAGATGATTGGACGATACGAACCGTTTTCACCGGTGTCAAGAGACGGCCAAGGGATTGGGCGCCCCCGAACGCGAGAGTTCCGTCAGCACGATGAGCGCTCAGGTCGCGCGCATCCTGGGCACGCGCGTGGTGTCCGGCGAGTTTGCGCCGGGGGCTTCCCTGCCGATCGAGAGCGAGCTGTGCCTGGCCTACGGGGTTTCACGCTCGACCATTCGCGAAGCGGTCAAGAATCTCGCGGCCAAGCGCCTCATCGAGGTGGCGCCGAAGGTCGGAACCCGCGTTCTGCCTTTCGCCAGTTGGAACCTGCTCGATCCCGATGTTCTGTCGTGGCGGTTGAATGCGCAATTCGATCGCCGAATCGTCGAAGACCTCTACGAGATGCGTCAGTGTTTCGAACCGCGCGCCTGTTTCTTGGCGGTGCGGGACGGGACCGAGAGCGATGTCGAGCGAATCCGGCGCAGCTTCGCCGACATGGTTTCCATGCTGCAGACGCCAGCCTTGGCGGCGAACGCGGAAACCGAATTTCATCTCGCCATTATCGCCGCCACGCACAATGGCCTATTCGCGACAATCGGCGGCGCGGTGAAGACAGCGTTGCGCGTGTCGTTTTCGCTCATGCAGAAAGGCGCGGGCCGGCCCGCGATGGATTTGGCGCCCTATGAGATGGTCGTCGCAGCGATTCTCGCGCGGCGCGGCGAGGAAGCGTCGGAGGCGATGCGCATGCTTCTGGAACTCTCGCGCCTGCGAGTGCTGGACGCTCTCGAAGCTACCTCGAAGGTGGGATGGATGTAGCGACCGGCGGTTCAGCGCCTTGCGCCGTGGCATTTCTTTTGCGGATCGGATGCAGCGGCGCTGGCCGCTTCCGCCGACCGGCCGCCCGAGTCGGTCTGATGTCCCTCGGCTCCGCGAGTCGACCGCGACCGTGTTGAGCATTTCAATAGGCTCATGTCGCGCGTCATCCCAAAGGCTGGCGCCCTGGCAATTTGGTTGACGCGGACCGCGAGCGCGCCGATCGGGTTCGGACCCCAAGCCGATCCCCGGCGATCAAGACTTGAATCTCGACCACTCCGCTTCATGCCCTCGGCGGATGGGGACTTTGCGTTGTGAACCGCGCTTCGGAGTGACAGCCATGGGTCGGTTTGAGCCGACGGGTGCGACGTTGGCAAAGGTCCGCTCCGGTGCGTCGCGGCCCCGCAAGACGGGAGAGGCCGCGACCAATCGTCAGAGTTCGATTTGCTCCGAAATGGTGAGTGCGTCATCCACCTCGATCCCGAGATAGCGGACGGTGCTTTCGAGCTTGGCGTGCCCGAGGAGGAGTTGAACCGCTCTCAGATTCCCGGTCTTCCTGTAAATCTGAGCCGCCTTCGTCCGCCGCATCGAATGCGTGCCATACGCGGAGCAGTCCATCCCAGCGCTACGAATCCACCCTTGAACGATGCGAGCATATTGGCGAGTGGAGATATGCGGCCGTTCGTGGACGCGGCTCGGAAAAAGATATCGTCCGTTCCCAGCGGAGAGGGCACTGAGCCAATCCTGAACAGACGCGCGGGTTTGCTCAGTGAGTTCGAATTGGACCGGGCGACCCGTCTTCTTTTGGACGACCGTCGTGCGCTCGCGCACTCGGCCGGCCATGCTCACGTCGTCGATCTGTAGGCGAACGAGGTCACAACCTCGAAGTTTGCTATCGATGGCCAGATTGAACATTGCAAGGTCACGCTTCCGCTTCCCGAGCTGGAGTCGGACCCGGATCGTCCAAACGTCTTTGGGCTTAAGCGGGCGTTTTTGACCAATGAGTCGGCCCTTGTTCCAGGGCGCTCGCCGCTGATCCGAGGTTTGTTGGCTGCCGATGGGCATGATCGACCCTCCGTAGCCAGCCACTCCCTCCTCAGCACCCGCTCTCGGCGGGCGCGTGAGGCTATCCCAAAGCCATTTCTGAGTCTCCGCGGCGTCGTTTGGACGCTGCGCCTCTCAATGCCGCGATGGGTGGAAGCCAGCCGTTCGACTGAGCCGTGTCGCTGCTTCAGGCGACGGCGTTAATCTCCACAACGTGTCGATCCGGATCGAGTAGATAAGCCTGGGGGAATCCGGCTGCACCATTGCGTATTACAAGGAGGCGCATCGGATCATCCTCTGCAACGTCCTCGCGAAAGCCCTTGGCAGCTAAGTGCCTCATGGTCGCTTCGAAATCTTCGACGCGGATTGCGAAATGCGTGTCGTCGGTGTCGATCGTGGACTTGCTGCGGAAGGTTCCATCGGAATTGGCGACAAGATGGATTTGAGTTGGCCCAACGGCGAACCATGCGCCGCCAACTTTGAATGGCGGCCGGGAAACCTGCTGAAGACCGAACATATCGCAATAAAACTTGGCGGAAAGTTCGAGGTTGGCGGTCACGATCGACACGTGATGAAGCAATGAAACTTTCATGACCGCCTCCCTGATAGATGAATCACGTTGACCCGACATCTCATAAAGAGCAAGCCGGTTTACGGAGTGATTTCTTGGCGAATAAGAACTGAACCTCGGCTAAGTGTCAACAGCGCCAATTCGTTGCGCACCCGGGAATGTCGCGCAAGGGTCGAGGGCGGTCGATCGCCCGGCAAACAGGAAATTCGCCGAGCTTGTCGATGGCGCACACGCGGAAGGCCGAGAATTATTTTCGCCGACGGTGAACCTCCGGCCGC
>Ga0181533_1006539_pt1 | contig 10557 bp, 13 predicted proteins | sample PEATcosm2014_Bin_45_FD_119772 | JGI IMG/M metagenome (GOLD analysis project Ga0181533, IMG submission 119772) | Peatland microbial communities from MTU Mesocosm Facility, Houghton, MI, USA - PEATcosm2014_Bin11_60_metaG | ecosystem: Environmental > Terrestrial > Soil > Wetlands > Peat | place...
GTAAACACTTGCCCTGTAGGCGTTTATGAAATCAAAGACGGCAAATCTACACCAACCAAAGTAAGCGAATGCCTAGTCTGCAGAGCATGCGAAGCCCAATGTCCTGAAGGTGCAATTCAGGTAATCGAGTAAATTAAGCTTATATTGAATTGTGCCTGTATCTCTCAATCGATAGCTGAGAGATTATTCCCTTCTTTATTAACTAACTATTTTCTTCTCATGTCAATTGCTGTTTTAACCTTGATCTTCACGAAGTAATTAGGCGCAAATCTTACTTTACCCAGTCGAAATAGCGTCAACATGCTAAAAAACGGTCAGAGTAAGGTCATAAAGGCTTTAACGGGTGTAATGAGCGCCTATTTGTTTAGCGTTTGCTCCGTTTTTCATATCAGTTGGGAAGCTTCTTTAATCTTCAATATTTCTTAAAAATCTCATAATTTTTGCAATTTGCTCTAAAGTAGCATTGTCGACTTTTTGTTCTTGTTCTATATTTTTGAGTGGAATAGCGTTCGCCATATACAAAGTATTGGTTGCTTTTGTTATAACGATTATGTTAGCAGATACTTCGAACTTCGAAGTAGCAGGAAAGCCGTAGCTAAGCATTTTAACGTTTTTATGTGTTTTTCGGGCATATTACAAAGCGAAATTGCCTTTTATTTTGTTTTTTTCTTGATTTTTGTTAGTCTGTTGAAAGAATTAGTCAGTCATGATGGAAACTGCTTCGATTATGCAAGTAAAAGTTATATGCTTAAGATGATGTTCACTTTATTTATGACAGATAAAATTCACTGCGCGCACATACTCGTCAAGACAGAAACAGAAGCCAAAAACATTAAAGCTCGACTTGACAAGGGTGAAAAATTCGGCTCTATCGCCAAAAACGTTTCTATATGCCCATCCGCAAAGAACAGCGGAGACCTTGGCACTTTTACAAGGGGCAAGATGGTTAAAGAGTTTGAGAAAGCTGCTTTCGCGCTTGAGAAAGGTCAAACTTCTGATCCTGTAAAGACACAGTTTGGGTACCACATAATTAAACGGTTAGAATAACCATTACACAAGTCAATGCTTCTTACAGGTTTTTTGCTTGTTGCATTTTTTAGAGACCATTTGACGTTGGAGTTAACGCTTGAATTCCAGCGATTCAATCAAGCTCATTCACTGTTATAGCCAAATTAGCTACCGGTTGTTTTTGATACTATGCATCTATTGGTATTTTCCTTGATAATTGCGGCTTATCTTTGTTCAGCAAGAAGTACAATCTGGAAGCTTATTGCTGCTTGGCGCAGTGTGTTGAGATGCATGAATCTTTTCGGTTGCTAAGGGTTTGGTTTTGAATTTATCAATGTCTGCATCATAGTCCAATAGCTAAATATAGCAAGCCGCTGGCCATCGCTATTATTCCAAGCGCGGTTATTAGGTAAATTATTTTAGATTTTCCAGCGATTTTGATAAGAAAGTCAATCAAAAACAAACTTACAATCGTAGAAACTATAATTGCGACGACGAGTCCTTCCAGCCCGATTCCAGCAACTGCAGCGGCAACATTCGACTTGGAGGCGACAAGACTTAGCCCGAAAGCCCCGATTGAGGCGAAGATGCCTGCAAGGAACGATAATCTAAAAGCCTCGTCTGGCTCCACGTCCACCAGTAGCATGGCGCTTGTCGTGGTCCCTGACCTGCTGACTCCGGGCAAAGCTGATATTCCCTGCACGATTCCTATTAACACATAATCCTTGAGTGTTAAGTTTTCCAGTTTTCTTGAGTTCATTCCTTTTTCCCGTTTCTTCCTAGAGTATCGTATGAGCGCAGCGTCTGCTATGAGGACAAGTCCTAGTATGAGCATGGGTATGCCTACTGCGATTCCGCTTATGGAGTCGGCGACGAGGTAGAGTGGAGCGGCTATTATGCCAGTTATTAACGTGACGACTGCAACGTAGATGAGGAGTTTTCTATGCATTTTATTCTTCGAACCTAGCAGCGCTTGTATCATTTCGATTAGATCTTTTCTGAAGTACACTACTGCGGCGATTATGGTGCCTATCTCCATGAACAGGCCAAAAGTGTATGCTTGCTGGAATGTGAGCTTGAGGAGATACGTTGAGGAAACGATGATTTGTGTTTTGCTGCTTATGGGCAACCACTCGGAAATGCCCTGGATTATCCCTATTATCGCTGAATAGATCAACTGGAGAATAGTAGACAAGCATCATCAGCCAGAGAAGTTGAAAAGCCAGAACAGCTATAAAGATTTTTATTCGTTATTTCCCCTCTGCATGTCAAAGTCGCGCCATATCGCCATCGGCATCTTAGCCTTCGTTTTACTAGGCAAATACATGAAGAATTAATTCGACGCCGCCTCGCCGCATCAATACGAAAACTGCTCGAACTTCAACTAACCATGGCCAGAGTCATCAGAAACGGAAAAGAAACCGACATGCCAATAGAGGAAGCCCAAGTAGGCGACACAATCATCGTTAAATCAGGTGAAAAAATGCCGATTGACGGCACCGTAACCGCAGGCTACTCATCAGTAGACGAAAAACTCATCACAGGAGAAAGCATCCCTGTCGAGAAAACTGTCGGAAGCGAAGTTATCGGCGCCACAATCAACAAAATTGAGCTCTTAACCATAAAAGCCAAACGAATCGACGACGAAACCGCTCTATCACAAATAGTTCACCTTGTTGAAGAAGCTCAGGCTTCAAGTGCTCCAGTGCACAGGTTTACCTACCGCGCCATCAGATGGCTTGTTCCCATGATATTCACTGTTGCAACAGTCTCATTTGGCTACTGGTACATAACAAGCGGCTTCACAAAAGCATTCTTAGCCCTGCTGGCTGTGCTGTTAATCTCTTGCCCATGCGCTTTAGGCATAGTCGCTCCGACAGCCATTCTTGCAGGTGTCGGAAAAGGCGCTGAATACGGCATATTGCTTCTCAGTGGAGAATATGTTGAAAAAGCTAGAAAACTCGCAACCGTCGTATTCGACAAAACCGGCACCTTAACAAAGGGAGAACCAAGCGTAACCGACATCAAAAACATACAATCCTACACTCAACAAAAGGTGCTGCGATATGCAGGTGCCGCTGAGAAAGTTCAGAACATTCTTGGCAGTAGCAATACTCGTCAAAGCGGAAGCCGACAAAGTTAACATTTCTCAATCCGACAGTTTTGAAGCCTTATCCGGCAGAGGCGTCCAATGCAAAGTTGAAGGCAAAGCAGTGCTGCTTGGGAACCGCAAGTTAATGCAGGAACAAAACATTTCCATCAGCAAGTTAGAGGCTGATCTTACAGCGTTGGAAGCACAGGAAAAACCGTCATGATACTAGCTGCCGATGGAGGTGCGGACTTGCTAAATCCAATTTATGCTGCTGGGGGCAATGGCGATAAGTAGTTTAACTGTAGTCAGTAACTCGGCACTTCTGAAGCGGGCTAAGTTTAAATCAAGCAAAGTAAATCAATAAAATGTCAAACGCGAGGTGAAAATGATTATGGCTAAAGATCCAGTTTGCGGCATGATGGTCGACGAGAAAAAAGCAAAATTCAAATCCGATTACAACGACAAAACTTTCTATTTCTGCGCAGCCTCCTGCAAAACCACTTTCGACAAAGACCCCGCAAAATTTGCTGGCGGCTCTGGGAAGCCAGGACATAGTTGCAGCTGCGGAGGGCACTAAACCTTTAGTGAAGTTTCTAACTGCCTTTTTCTTTTTTGATTCGAGCACGTTCTCTCTCTATCGCTTTATCAACTTCTTCCCTTATCGTGAAGCCACTAATGTGCAGAATCGGCTCTTTGGTTTCAGGGTCAATTTTCATGGTTGCCGTGCACGGGTAACTATGATGCGCTTTGGCAATAGCATCGTAGAGTTCTTCTTTTTTTGTCGAAACACCCGCAAGTTTACGCGCTACGTACCATGTGGAACCACACGGCGCGCTTCGCCTAACCACCGCGCACTCAATAACTTCTTTTTTATCAATCGTTGCAAGCGTGATTTCAAGTAGTGGACGCCCGACGTTTGTTTCTTCAATGAAGCGGGCAATCGTAGGCTTATCCTTCTCAGGCTCAAACGTGCAAAACGGCTTAGGAAATGCGCATTCAAGCCCCAGTTCGGTGCAACGGGTCTCAACCTGCTTTCGGATTCCCATGGGCACTTCCTCCCAGTCTTCTATGGGAACTATCAACGCTTTAATTCCAGCTTTCTTAATTTGATTCGGCAGTTCCAAAAGCAAGTCTTTGTGGAGTCCAGAGGCTAAGCAGATGTCAGCTTTGGGCAGTTTTTTTGGCAAGTACTCTTCAGGATTATCAATGAACGCTGGCAGTTCCGCTGGACTTGGCAGTTGGATGGCGGCTCGAACGTTCTTTACAAAACTGTAAACGTTGTATTTGCATGATTCACAGTAAAGATCGCATGATTGGCAGAAGCAGGGGTCATTGATTAGGTTGCGGATTACTCGCTCCATGTAGTCTTTGCTGTAAACGAACACTAAAGCTAAGGTTTCCTTGCTGTTCTTTTGACTCACTCGTTAAATGCTCCTTTTCTAGAACGCGCCCAACAACACATGCTCAGCGAACAGGTCCTCATTGAATGCTCCAACAAACTCTATTTTCTCATTAATAATTATCTTCGGCACGCCAATTACATTGTACTTCACGGCTAAATCTGGAAACTCGCTGGTTTCTATCACGTCCGCTTTCACCAAGTCGCTTTCGATAGCCAATTTATGTGCAACCGCCGCCGCAACAGGACAATGGGGACAGGTAAGTGTAACGAAGACTTGAATGTGAACTGGAGATTTGACCTCTTTTAGAATTGACTTAGTCTTGTCTGAAAGATCCGTTGTGCCTCGGGAAACGTTAATGATTGCTTCAATTAAAGTTTGAAGCTCATACCCGTATGGTATTCCGTAAATTCTCACGCCATAATCTTTCTTGCCAATTATCGCTATAGCAGGAATTTTATCAATGCCATATTCCTTGGCTTTAGCGGCGTCAGCGACAAAATCATGTATCTCAGCTGTTAGCTTGTCATTGAGAGTGGCTAAGTCTTGCACTAGTTGTCTTGTGTCAGAGCAGAATTGGCATTCCAACTCTTGGGTAAACATGACAATTTTAACTGGGTCAACTAGTTTCTCCTTAAAATCGTTTTTAAGCAATTCTTTCTTGTCATCAGGAATCAAACTCATAAAACCTACGCCTCAATACATGTCTTGCCAATTTTTGGCTTGGCAATCTAATAAGTAAACTGACAACTCAGGCATATATTGATTATTCATTTTATGCAGGTTTGTTTAAGATGCTGATTGACCTGAGGGATACCGCTTTTTGCTAGTTGAACAACTAAACAAAAAGTATACCCCTTAGGGATTTTTTCGGCAATTTCAATAGCAATAGTAAATTATGGCGTTGTTCAAAATTCGTAAAACACAATCCATATAAACGCTTGTCAACATTCAAAACTTGATTTTTGCAACCTTAAATTGGAGCGCGCGAAAATTTGACTACAAAAATTTACGCAAACGCCAAGTTAATTGAAGGCTTCCAGATAATGCTTGATGATAACGAAGCGCACAGCTGCATAGTGGACCTTGCACCTGATCTGGGAACAGGGCTTGGAGCTACATCTCTTGAACTTTGCGTTATGAGCCACGTGGGCTGTTATGCCACAATTTGCGTTTTGACTGCCAAGAAGATGCGTTTAGAAGTCAAAGGGTTAAAGGTTAAGGTTGAAGCTGTAAAATCGGATGAAACAGGAACCATAGCTGAGGAATCTTTTGATATACAGATTAAAACCGATGCGCCGCAGGATAGAGTTGAAAGGCTGCATAAGTTAACGCTTGAAAATTGCCCTGTGGGGATCCTTTTTGAGAAGGCAGGCGTTAAAATAAATTATAGAGTCAATGTAACAAAGGAGTGAAAATAGATGGTTAATGTTGTTTTGAAGGAAGGAGTAAACTGGGTTGGAGTTGTCGATTGGAACCTGCGAGATTTTCACGGCTTCGTTACCCGCCGAGGAAGCAGCTACAACGCATACTTGATTTCCGATGAAAAGATAGCGCTCATAGATACCGTGAAAAGCAATTTCTGCAATGAGCTTATCGAGCACATTTCGGAGTTAACAAGCTTTGAAAAAATTGATTACATAATAGTTAATCACGTGGAGATGGACCACTCAAGCAGCTTGCCAGTGATTGCGAAGCTTGCGAAAAACGCCAAGATACTTGCTTCTCAAAGAGGAAAAGACGCCTTAATCGAGCATTACGGGGCAGATTTCAACGTGGTTGAAACCGTGAAAACTGGCGATGAGCTTAAGCTGGGCAAGCGTACTTTGCGGTTTCTTGAGGCACCTATGCTGCATTGGCCAGACAGCATGTTCACCTACCTTGTAGAAGACAAAATCCTTATGCCAAACGATGCTTTCGGGCAGCATCTTGCCAGTTCAGGGCGCTTTGATGACGAGGTTGATGAGTGCGGGCTTATGGAAGAAGCCATAACGTATTATGCTAATATTTTGATGCCTTTTGCACCGCTGATAACAAGGAAGATTCAAGAAGTTGTCCAAATGGGGATTCCTATCGACATTATTGCGCCAAGCCACGGCATAATTTGGCGAAAAGACCCATTGAAGATAATTAATGCTTACTTGAACTGGAGCTCCGGCGCGGCTAAACAGAAGGCGGTTGTGGTTTTTGATACTATGTGGGGCAGCACAGACAAAATGGCAAGAGCCATAGCAGACGGCATAACCAGCGGAGGCGTCGAAGTTAAACTTCTCAAGCTTCGAGCAACAGACAACACCGACGTAGTAACCGAAATTGTTGAAGCTAAAGCAGTGGTTGTGGGTTCGCCAACGCTAAACAATCAAATGTTTCCTACTTTAGGCTCGTTTTTAACGTACATTACTGGTTTAAAGCCTAAAGGTAAACTTTGGTGTTTCTTTGGCTCTTACGGCTGGGGCGGCGGCGCAGTCAAAGGCATGGTTGAAATGGCAAAAAAAGCTGGCTTTGAAGTGCATGAACCAAGCATTGAAATAAAATATGTTCCAGACGAGGAAGATTTGAAAAAATGTTTTGATTTTGGGCAGCAAATAGCCCAAAAAATCAAACCTTAACTTTTTTATGTTATTTTCATGAATTTCTCTTTTGGCGTCGCGCAGATTGGGCACTTGTCTGGCGCTGAGTCTTCAAATGTGTTTCCGCAGACGGGGCACACGTAATAGTCTACCTTGGCATGTTCTTTTTTGTTTTTTAATGCATCAAGTGCTTTCTGATATAAGCCTGCGTGGATTTGTTCAACCTTGTTTGCGAACTCAAAGCTCATTTCAGCGTGTTTATTTCCTTCCTGCTTGGCATCACCGATGAATTCAGGATACATTTTTTTGAACTCGTATGTTTCGCCTGATATGGCTGTGCCAAGGTTGTCACGGGTTGATTTTATCTGCCCCAATACTTGCAGGTGATTTAGGGCATGAACAGTTTCTGATTCAGCCGCCGCTTTAAACAGTTTAGCAACTTGAGGGAAGCCTTCTTCCTCTGCTTTTTTAGCGAAAGCCAAATACAATCTGTTAGCTTGGGATTCGCCTGCGAAAGCAGCTTTCAGGTTTTCATCAGTTTTAGTCATGAAACTCACAGAAAATAGTTAATCAAAAGCAGGTAATAAGCTATACTAACACTACAAGTATGCAACTTTCTTTTTTAAAGAATTCAGCTCTCATTATGCCTCTAGTGGGTCTGTTAAGTCTTCGCGGGAGTTCACTTCTGGATTATTCGGTGTTAACTGTCGTTGGATGACTTGGTTACTGCAAGGATTTTGGTACCTCTTGGTTTGATGGAGCATTCCACCAATCTCACAAAACTCATGTTCTAAAGCTTAGAATTAAATATCAAAAAAAGCCTAAGAATCTCACCTAGATGTAGCAGTGATGGCATGGATAAAAATCAGAAAATACTCTTAGCGGTTGTCTTGATTGTAGTGATTGCAGTAAGCGGAATATTCTGGTTTCCTGCAATATCGCGTACGCTGGAACCATCGCGCGCCGGGCCACCCACACCAGCAACCAACGTAGAGCAGATAAGCCCACAGTATCTTCCAGGATACGTTTTCCAAAGCATTTCGAACACAACTTCAGGAACGATTTTTGAACCAGCCACAAGAATCTTTTTGGTATCTGCCACCACATATTACGGATACTCCAACGTGACGCGCAAGGGACTTAACCCTACTCAAGGTAATATGATCAACAAAGGCGACCCAATTTTCATAATAAACTTCACCTTGAGAAACGATTACAACTCTGAAAACCCGCTACCCCTATCCGCGGATAATCACGCGTTTATTTTCTTGACCGCAACCCTTTATTCCCAAAATGTTACCATAAACGCGAAGGACGTGAGTCCAACAAACCCTGAAGTTGGGCCATATCTCACAGCCTTCCTTGGTTTAAGTAGCGGGGACACAGCTTCTGTTGAAGTTTGGATGGCGACGACCAACAGGAACATTGATCATTATGAAATCAACCTCAGCGTTTACGGCACTCCACCCGCATAAGCTCACATAAATTGAAGTGAACTTGGTCCACGTAAAAGACTTGAAGGGACTCTAAAATATTACAAAGATGGAACTCATAAAAGAATAATAATTCCCACCTTTTTCTTGTCACCATTCTAAAGAAAAACGTTTCCCACGACAAGTTAACGTTGAGAAGCATCCGACGAGAAGTTAAAAGAACTTATCTAGGCAAAGTATATTAGTTGTTTTTCCCTTTGGTTTGTTTGATTTTTGGTGAACTTTATGGAGAAAGTAAAATCGTTCAGTCTACCAAAACTGCCATATGACTATACTGCTCTAGCACCTTACATTTCGGAGCAGCAACTAAAACTCCACCATGATAAGCACCATCAAGCCTACGTGAATGGAGCAAACGCAGCTTTTGAAAAACTTGACAAGGCACGCAGCGAAAACGCTGACCTCGACATGAAAGCCACGCTGAAAGAATTATCCTTCAACGTAGGTGGCCACATCTTGCACACTGCATTCTGGGAAAACATGGCACCTGCAGGCAAAGGCGGAGGAAAACCAAGTGGAGCCGTAGCCGACATGATTGATATGGGCTTTGGAAGCTTCGAGCGGTTCAAAAAGGAATTCACGATGGCTGCTACAAGCGTTGAAGGTTCAGGATGGGCTGCCTTAGCTGTTCACCCATGCATCGGAAGACCGCTGATAATGCAAATCGAAAAGCACAATGTTAACGTTTACCCAACATTCAACATCTTGATGGTTTTGGACGTTTGGGAACACGCTTACTACCTTGACTACAAAAATGAACGGCCAAAATTCGTTGAAGCCTTCTGGAACATCGTCAACTGGGAGAAAGTTAACAAAAACCTCAGCCTCTTTAAGTAAGCTTATGCTGCTTACTTTTTTTCTTTAGCTTAAACTTTTTTTGATTAAGTTATAAAAATAGAATCGCCCGAAAAAATTAGCGCTTGCCTTTATGGTGGTGGGGTTATTTTTATCGCTTGCGCTGGGCACTGCATTTCGCAGGCTAAGCATTGTATGCAGTCTTTTTCGCGGGCAGGATCAGATTTCCTTTCAGAAAGCGGGTGCCCAGGCGAATCAGCCCAATCATACAGTGAAACGGGGCAAACGTCTATGCATACTCCGTCTCCGATGCAGGAATCCCAGTCTACAGCGCTGGTTGTTCCATGAATCCCCAGTTTCGTTGGGGGTTCAACTGGTCCCCAAACTTTATGTCCGTTATGTTCGCCGACAACTTGGCGTTTTGTTTGAAAATCAGGGTCTATTGGCATAAAATTCACCATATTAAATTCAGAAAACCCTGAATATTAGGCTTTCTGCCTAACGCATTCTTCCACAAAACATTTTGGGATAACTATCCTATTTCTTAAGTGGTTTGAATGGTTCAGTACTACTTGCCCTTTGGGATGAGATACTCCACTCTTGAAGAAAGAAAACAATTCTACAGCTCCGAATTTAATCTTCAAAAAGTTGCTCAATGGTTCGGCAGTCAGAGCCACAGAGTAAAGTTTGCAGCAATCATAGGCAGGCACACAAAAATTTACCCCGAAAAATACAAAGAAGACGCATCAACCACCATAATAATCGATGAGTACTCGGATTTAGAGGACGTGAAAGGGCAGATAATTGAGTTTTTGCCTGAAGCAGTATACTACGACCGAAACGTCTATGATGAAAACGACCACAAGATTGGTCAAGAGCTCGCTTTCGACCTTGACCCCGAAAACATAACTTGTCCAATCCACGGTACCTTAGCGGATAAAATGAAGCGGCAGCAAGGGTTGAGCTTCTGCGAATTAGAACTGGAAATGGTTAAGCAGGAAGCACTACGTCTCTATGAGTTTTTTATGAATCGTTTTTCTGAGATCAAGATTGTTTATTCTGGCAGAGGCTTCCACCTTCACATATTAGACCAACAAGCCTACCTGATGAATACCAAAGAGAGGCTTGACCTTGCACAGCAAGTAAAAAGCGCTGGGTTTCACATTGACGAATGGGTGACTTCTGGCGAAATGCGTTTA
>Ga0181533_1006542_pt1 | contig 10555 bp, 7 predicted proteins | sample PEATcosm2014_Bin_45_FD_119772 | JGI IMG/M metagenome (GOLD analysis project Ga0181533, IMG submission 119772) | Peatland microbial communities from MTU Mesocosm Facility, Houghton, MI, USA - PEATcosm2014_Bin11_60_metaG | ecosystem: Environmental > Terrestrial > Soil > Wetlands > Peat | place...
CGTCTGACGCCGGCAATTTCCAATATCGTCCAACTGGCGGAAATGACCACCGCAGCGAGGGCGGCTGTTGGCACGTGTCTCATAAGCCCCGGGGCAAGCATCAAGAGAAGGGCGATACAGATTGCACCGACCACACCGGTGACCTGGGTTCTGGCACCGGCCGCTTCAGCTACCGGGGTACGGGAGGCACTGCTGCTCACAGAGAACCCCTGGAAAAGTCCTGTGGTCACATTGGCGAGGCCGAGGGCGATAATTTCCTGGTTGTCGTCAACGTAATAACTGCCGCGCAAGGCATAGATCCTCGAAAGCACGCTCATGTCGGCGATAGAAACCAAGGCGATAGCCACTGCACCGGTACAGAGGGTGTAAAATTCGTTGAGCGTTAGCTGCGGAATATGGAACGTCGGTAATCCCTGGGGCAGTGTCCCAACGACAGCAATATGTGCCTGACCGGTAAGATCGAACAGTGCAACGACCAGAGATGCCCCAACCACGGCAAAGAGTACGCCGGGCCAGCGGGGTGCCCAGCGCTTAAAGCCTAAGATCAGCGCAAGGCATGCCAAACCGATGGCGCAGGCGGTCTCGTTGGTCTTGCCAGCACTAATCCCACTCATCAATCCGGTTGCGGTCTGCAGAATGCTGCCGCTTGGAACGGAAAAGCCCAACACCTTGGGGAGTTGGCCGAGCAGCAGGGTGAGGGCGATGCCGTTGAGATACCCATAGCGGATCGGTTTTGAGAGCAAGTCGGTGATGAACCCGAAACGGGCGATGCCTGCCAGGATGCAGATCAAGCCGGACAGGATGGCAAGGACTGCCGCCAGTGATGCGGCCCGGATTGCATCGCCGCCGGCGAGGGGCAGGACAGTGGCGGCAATGAGCGCTGTCAGGGCCGAGTCGGGACCAATGACCAGGATGCGGCTTGGACCGACGATGGCGTAAACCAGAAGCGGGACGATGGTGGCATAGAGACCGTAAATGGCGGGAAGGCCGGTCGCCTCGGCATAGCCCATGCCGACCGGCGCCATCATCGCGGTTAGTACCAGGCCTGCAGAGAGGTCCTGGGAGAACAGGGAGCGGTTGTAGTTTTTGAACATCGACAAGACGGGGAGCCAACGGCGTGCACCACGGGTCCGCTCGTGCCGTTTAAAGGAGGAGGTGGCTGGGTGGTGGGAGTTGGTCACTTGTGTATCCATTCACATCTCCTTATAGGATCGGCGATTGCATCCTTCTCCCGTCTAAAGAAAGGAATAAGGGGTCAGGTCTCAACTCGGTACAATGCCCCATTTCTTCCCTATTCGATGCATAAGCTTCTTTAGTGCTAAATCCTTTTCGTACGCAACCAGTAATCTTTTGCTTGTCTGGGACACCGCCGCGTCACTCATGGCAAAACGTGCTCCTATCTCGCGTAAATGCGACCCGCTGTATCTATGACAAAAGTAAATGCTGACTTTTTTTGACAATGTTGCATCGTCATTTATCTGTTGCGAAACCGTCTCGATAATCTCATCTATTGTCGGGCGATTCAATTTCCTGACGGCGGGTAAATCCCGCTCTTCTCGTTTTTCTCCTAAATTGGCTGCTGTTACCCGCTTTACAAAGTCAGCCCGCCCCAATATGGTGGACGCGATTGTGCCGCTCAAGGGGTTTTCCATATCCTTCCGCATGGATTCTTCTACAAATTGCCGGTATGCATCTTTACTTCTGAACCAGCCAAGGACAAAACTTGTTTTTAGCCATGCAGGACCTTGTGCAAGTCCGATGTAATATCTATAACTGGACCATTCGTGCTCTTCCGGCGTCGTAACTAACCCCACCTTGACCGGGTTCATATGTATGTAACGGGAAAGCTCTGCTCCATAGGCATCGGCTTCGATTAATATGGCCTTGTATCTTCCCTGGAAAAGATGGCCGGCCCTTTTTCTTTTTACGTTGAAGTAGGTGGTGTACGCTCCATTTATGTGCCGCATGATCTGCGACAGGTTACCATCCGGTGTTTCCAGTAACAGGTGATAATGATTGCTCATCAAGCAGAATGCGTGAATGACCACCCCATATCTCTCCGTGGCTGACTCCAGATAGCCGAAAAACTTCTCCCTATCTTTTCTGCTTTTGAATACATCCTTCTGGTCGTTTCCCCTTGATGTTACATGGTAAAATGCACCGGGATATTCAATGCGTAGAGGTCGTGCCATTGTATTCTCCTTTGCTCGGTTGCTTTCTACCGGAATATAGCAAAGAATTAAGCAAATGTACAGTGTTGAGACCTGACCCCTTTATTTTCTTGGGCTAAATTACAGCGGAATTTCTCGTAAACTATATCTTCGAATTTAATACCGACATTCCCTTTGTTGTCTTTGAAAGGAAAAACGGTTTCTTGTAGGTTTAGACCACCATACATCAACTCAATGATATCTAGGTGCACCGCAATAAACTTTCTAAATCGTTCTCCGACCTTTTGAATCGACGGATACATCCTTTTAGCTGTCCCGTCGATAGCCAAACACGCAAATAGCATTGCTTTGTCTAAGTCTCTGCTGTCACAAGCGTCTAATGAGTGCTTAATATGGTCAGCAATTTTCATTTTCACACTCCCCTTGTTTCTATATTCTTCCTGCCCCAACGGGTCAGCGGGTGACCGGGTTCACCGGTCCGCCCGTTTGGTTGGGACATTGCCGTCATTTCTGGTGGTCGCCTTTGTCTCGTGTCAGGGGCTGACCCCTTTTGGGCTTCTGGCAACTGCTGGCATTCCCTTAACTCAAGCGGCCTGAAAGTCCATTTCCGACTGAGGCAAAACAGATTCAAGAGCTGTAGTGTTAGCCCGGTGGCTACTTGAAAAAATCCTCATTGCGGTTCTCGATCGCGTAGTGAACCTGACACAAAATGCGATAGTTCGAGAAGAACTGTTCGAATGCTGCCTGGAGTTCTTCCGCCCATTCCAGTCGGTTAGGTTTTTCGTGGAAGAACCGCTCGATCTCTTCGGGGCTCTCGCGTAGATGGAAGACATTATTTCGGAACTTCCTAAGCGCGTCGTCATGCTTCTTAAGCAGTCTGCCTAGTTCGTCAGACCGCGGAACCAGCTCGACAAAGTCTGGGGGGCGAGCATCTTGAACCAACTTACGAACTGCCAGCTTTTTAAACCCCTCGGCGGTCACACCGAGAAAGCCCAGCCAAGTGCCGAAGTAGATCGACAGTTGAACACGGTCATTTTGGCTCAGTCGACCGCGTTGGTTCCCCTTAGCAAGTAGCTTCTTGTAGTTCTTGAGCATCAATTCAGCTGCCAAGAAGTAGTGGGCATAGAGCGTTAGGACTGCATCTTTATCGCGCGGGGGCAGATTTGCAATTTTCATTTAGCTCCAGAGCGTCACCGCCAAGAACAGTAGCAACTGGGCGAGCGCGCGGATAGGAGGATTTCGAGGCCTAACGGAGCCCGCGGATCATCGGCAGACGGACGCGCGAGCTTGCTCGCGTGGACGGCTGACCGTTGCATCCGCGTGATGGGCGGCGCGGAGCGCCGGACAGAATGCGGATGGTAATCCGCAGGCTCCGATGCGCGGCGCGAAGCGGCCGCGCATCTCGTTATTGATCAGATCCGGCCATCATCCCGTTTAGTCAGATAACCTCAAAAACAGCTTAAAATGTCATTGACGTATCTTATTAAATATTATAAGAAACTGCCAATGGCCAATACTCCATAACAGGTTGTTGGCCTGATCTGGCCAACATCCCACCAACTTCTTCTTCGGTGTCTTTTCCCAACGTAGCCGGGAAAATAAAAAAGCCGTCTTCATCAGCATGCTGCTGACTAAGACGGCTTTCAGTTCTTTCGGAAATTATCGAGGGCATCGAATCCATTTCCTCTCACTAACACACAGTATACCGGTGATTACTTCAGACTCTTTATATTCACCAGACTCTCTTCAAGAAGCCGCCGCTTATCGGAGAATTCAGCCAGCTTTTCCCGCTCCTTTGCCACCACATCGGCCGGCGCGCGTTCCACGAAGCTCGGGTTTTCCAATTTTTTCGCGAGGAAGTCGATATCCTTGTCGAACTTGGCGATCTCCTTCGCAAGCCGCTTTTCTTCCTCTTCAACGTTCACGATCCCTCTGAGCGGCACGAAGATCTGCACGTCGCCCGCCACCTGGAGGGAGGCGTCCTCCGGCTTTTCGATATCCAGGCCGATGGCGAGATCCGCGACGCGGGCGAGGCTGACGATGGCCCCTTCGTTGTGCCGCATGAGCGTGAGGCTCTCCTGGCTTCCGCAGGATAGTATCACCGCTATTTCCTTGCTGGGCGGCACTTCCATCTCACCGCGGATATTGCGGATAGCGCTGATGACCGCCATGGCTTTTTCCATGTTGGCGGCCGCTTCCGGGAAATCCAGATCGTCACTGGGGGCAGGGTAGGGGGCGAGCATAATACTTGCGGGTGCCACTGCAGGTTCCTGGTTTTTCAACCCGGCCCCTCGCCCCTCGTCTCTCGTCCCTGATTTTTTGGGGAGCGTCTGCCATATCTCTTCAGTGATGAACGGCATGAACGGATGAAGGAGGCGCAGCAGTTGCTCCAGCACGTACCATAGCACGTAGCGGGTCGTTCCCTTCTGCTCCGGGTCGTCGCCATAGAGTGACTTCTTGGAGAGTTCCACGTACCAGTCGCAGAACTCGCTCCAGGTGAACTGGTACAGACCCATGGCCGCCTCGTTGTAGCGGTATTCCCCCAATGCGCGGTTGGTCTCGCGGATCGTCCCGTTCAGGCGGTGCAGTATCCATTTGTCCCCTTGGGATAATTTCAGATCGTCGAAATATTCCGCTTCCGGGGCGAACCCTTCAAGGTTCATCAGGGCAAAACGGGCCGCGTTCCAGATCTTGTTGGCAAAGTTGCGGTAGCCGGCAATCCGTTCCTCAGCGAGCTTGATGTCGCGACCCTGTGCGGCGAAGGCCGCCAGGGTGAAGCGGAAGGCATCGGTGCCGTAGGAGTCGATGACGGTAAGCGGATCTATGACGTTCCCCTTTGACTTGCTCATCTTCTGCCCCTGGGCGTCGCGCACCAGGGCATGGATGTAAACCTCGTGAAACGGGACCTCTTCCATGAAGTGGAGCCCCATCATCATCATCCGCGCCACCCAGAAAAAGAGGATGTCGAAACCGGTCACCAGGCAGGATGTGGGGTAGAAGGCCGCCAGTTCCGGGGTCTTGTCCGGCCACCCCATGGTGGAGAAGGGCCAGAGCGCGGAGGAAAACCATGTGTCGAGCACGTCGGGGTCCTGTCTTATCGCGGAACTTCCGCAGCCGCTGCAGACAGTAGGGTCTTCCCGAGTCACGGTAATCTTGCCGCAGTCGTCACAGTACCAGGCCGGAATGCGATGGCCCCACCAGATCTGCCGGGAGATGCACCAGTCCTGGATGTTTTCCATCCAGTCGATATAATTTCGCCGCCACTGATCGGGATAGATCCTGGTCCGGGGATTGTCCCCCAGGGCCGCGGCCAGGGCCGGTTCTGCAAGTGACTTGACGCTTACGTACCACTGCAGCGAGAGGTAAGGCTCCACCACCGTCTTGCAGCGGTAGCATCCTCCCACCGAGAGGGGGTGGTCGGTAATCTTTTCCAAAAGCCCCTGGGCCGTAAGGTCCTCGATGATCCGTTTGCGGGCGGCAAAGCGCTCCATCCCCGCATATGGGCTGCCGGCGGTGTTGATGACGCCGGACTCGTCGAAGATGTTGATGATCTCCAGGTTGTGCCGCTTGCCCACCTCGAAGTCGTTGAAATCGTGGGCCGGGGTGATCTTCACCACGCCGGTGCCGAACTCCATGTCCACGTATTCGTCGGCGATGATCGGTATCCGACGGTTTGTGAGCGGGAGGAGGACGCTGCCGCCGATCAGCTCGCGATAACGGTCGTCGCCGGGATTCACCGCCACGGCGGTGTCCCCGAGCATTGTCTCGGGGCGGGTGGTGGCGACCACCAGAAAGCGGTCCGAGCCGGTTACCGGGTAACGGAGATACCAGAGATTACCCTTCTGTTCCTCATGCTCCACCTCGATGTCGGAGAGGGCGGTATGACAGCGGGGGCACCAGTTGATCAGCCGGTTGTCGCGGTAGATGAGCCTCTCTTCGAAGAGACGGACGAATACCTCGCGCACCGCCCGGGAAAGCCCCGCGTCCATGGTGAAGCGTTCCCGCTCCCAGTCGCAGGAGGCGCCCAGTCTCTTCAATTGGCCGATGATCTGACCTCCCGACTCCTCTTTCCATTTCCAGACCCGCTCGATAAAGGCTTCGCGCCCGAGGGCGAAACGGTCCTTCCCCTCGGCAGCCAATTGCCTCTCCACTACGTTCTGGGTGGCGATCCCGGCGTGGTCGGTGCCGGGCATCCAGAGGACTTTATAGCCGCTCATCCGTTTCCAGCGGCAAAGGATATCCTGCAGGGTATTGTTCAGTGCGTGTCCCATGTGGAGCACGCCGGTGATGTTAGGGGGGGGTATAACGATACTGTAAGGAGGTTTTGCGGAAGGGGCCACGGCATGGAAATACCCTTTGCTTTCCCACTCATGGTACCACTTTGCCTCAACGCTCTTCGGCTCGTAAATTTTATCCAGTTCTTTTTCCGCCATAAAGCTTCCTTTAATAAATCACATCATTGAAAATGAAAAGGGGATTTTAGAAATCCCCCTTGCATCAATTCATTGCTGAAAAACCGGACAAATCAGTCGATCTTCCCCGGCTTACTAACGGATTCCTTCCTTTATCTTCCTTATCTCCTCCCTGATCATCATTTCCGCCAGATCCGGAACAACCTCCCAGGCAATCTTCTCGATGATGTCCCGGGAGATTTTCGCAACGATTGAGGCAAGCTGCTCTTCACTCAGAGTCGGCTCACCTTGAACCGAGGGTTGCAGCGCAACCGGCGCTGCCGGTTGAACCGTCGGCGCAGCAGGCTCTATAGGAAGGATGACAGGGACATACTCTTCTTCCGGGGCAAATTGCAGATCAACTTCCGGCATGGCGGGTTTCGCAACGGATGGTTGTTCGCCTAGATAGGAGAGATCAACTTCAGGCACGACGGGTTTCGCAACGGATGGTTGTTCGCCTAGATAGGAGAGATCAGGTGCGTCGTCTCCCAATACGAAAATCCCGCCCATGTCGGGTTCGGTAACCGTCTTCCTCTGCTCAAGCGAGAGATCCGCAGGTTTCTCCCCGGAAACGATTTCGAATTGGCCGGCTTGAATTTCATCCCCCAGGGTAAAGGTCTCCTCACTCGGTTTCCATACCGTGCCTATTTCTTCGGGAGGCGCGCCGGCTATTTCCGGAGCAGTGGTCTCAAATTTACCAAAAGGCTCTATTGCCTCTTCTTCTAGGAGAGTTTCGAATTCACCATCATCGACATTATCCACTTCTTCCAGCTCAAAGGCGCCCCATAAGTCATCCTCGGGAAGCGCCTCAATTATTTCTTCCTCCTCGGAGAGATCTTCAATCAAGAATGCCGATTCTTCATCGACCTCTCCCAATCCGAGAGTCGTCGCTTCTATTTCCCCGGGCATTGAAGCAGTCGGGGGAGGCACAATGAAAGATGGCTGGATAAGCTCCGGAGTGACTGCCTCAGGTTCCTGCACCGGTTGGGCGGCTTTTCTTTCCTTACCCAGTTCGATGAGTTGTTTTACCTTTTCGAGCAATTGATGGGATTCAAACGGCTTGGTAATGAAATCATCGGCGCCGCATTGTCTGGCTTTTTCTTCGTCGAAAGGTTCGAAAGCCCCGGCAAGAAGCAGCAGGGGAATATTACTCAGGGCTGGGTCGTTCCTGATTTCCGTACAGACCTCATAACCTGTCTTATCGGGCATCATTACGTCTGCCAGAATAATATCAGGCGAGATCTCCCTGGCCTTTGCCAGTGCTTCGCCGCCGTTATCCACAACGGAGAGTTCATAATCTTCATTGGCGAAGATTATCCCTACGACCTTTCTAATGGTGATACTGTCATCGGCGAGGAGCAGTTTATTGCTCATCTATCCCTCCACTATCGGGAAAGTTGGAAATCAGCCCTGGATGCGGAAATGGTGCATGGGTGCGAAAAAACTAGCATAAAGCCGGATTAGTGTCAAGTTTTTTACCTGTTCGACCAGTCGTGATGTGCTAACTCCCGCCTCACGGCAGAATGGGGAAATATCTCTACCGAGAGGGTCGATAACTCACCACGCAACTGGCTAAATTCCTTGGTTTTTTTATAATCAAGCCGGGAAGTGAGCAATACCACGAAGATTTCCGCTGCAGGATCGAGCCAGATCGAGGAACCGGAATAACCTGTATGCCCAAAGGAGACCTCCGAAAAGCCGTTCCCTTTCGGCGCAGAGAACGGCGAGGAAATATCCCATCCCAGACCGCGTATCACGTTCCCTCCGCGGGAAAAGTAAGGCGCGGTCATTTGCCGTACGGCACGCTCCGAGAGGATGCGCATGCCATCAAATTCACCTTCATTGAGGATCATGCGGCAGAATTTTGCCAGATCAAGAGCCGTACTGAAAACTCCCGAATGACCCGCAACACCTCCAAGCAGGCGGGCCAAAGGGTCCTGCACATGGCCGAGCAACAGGGTATTGTCATTCGAGATTGTTGCTGAGCAGCGTTGGGCTTTTCCATTGTCCGGGTTGAAGGATGTGTCTTCCATCCCCATAGGTGTGAAAAATGAGGCCATGGTATAGTGGTCGAGACTCGCTCCGCTTATTCTTCTGACCATCTCACCCAGCAGGATAAAATTTATATCGGCATATCTGAACCTGCCGCCGATTGCGCCTTTCAGTTTCTGAGCGGCGGCCCTTTCAACGGCGCTTTGAATCGGTTTGTGTATATCCAGTGGAAAATCGTCGAGTCCTGAGGTGTGGGTGAGAAGGTGCATAACCAACAGGTCATCCTTCCCTTTCCCGGAGAATTCCGGAAACCACTTGACAACCGGATCAATTAGAGAGAGTTTTCCCTCCTCGGCCAGTTTCAGAATGGCCGGCGCGGTTGCGACAACCTTGGTGAGGGAAGCTATGTCGAAGATGGTGTTAATACTCATAAGTGGCGCATTGGCGAAAGCGGCAGTTCTGCCGTAAGCCCGCTCGAACAGCACGCCATTGCGGTCGCCGATCAGCACCACCCCCCCGGCAATGAGACCCCGGGAAATGGCGTTTTCCAACAGAAGATCGATCTTTGTTGTCCGCTCACCAGTCTCCTGCAATCCCGGCGGAGGTGCATCGGCGAAGGCGGCAATGCGGAAGAGTACGAAGAAAGTGATGACTGCTGCCAGTAACGAGGCCTTTCTTTGCTTTAGCAGGTTCATTTTTCTCAATTCATCCTGAACTTCACAGTTTTCAGGATGTTTCCACCTTTGTCAAGAATTTCTACCCGCCAGTCGCCGGCCCATCCCTTTTCGATCATCTTCATGCTGTACGTTCTCCAACGTTCCCCCTTAACCGGCAATTCATAATCCCCGACCTTCTCACCATCCCTGTACCAGACATGGTGGATTGTTGTTTCCCCGCCGGCTGCGGACTTCAGGCGGGTAAAGCAGTAAAGGGCCTTGACCGACGCGGAAGAAATCCTGTGAACCGAATCGATGGGATTTCCCTTGACGATTTTGGTGGTTACCGCTAACTCGGTGATTTTAAGTCCATTATCCGTGGCCTTAACGGGGCCGGCAGCGATTAGCATGAACAGAGCGAAACAGCATGTCTGTAAAAATGTTTTGAAAGGGTTCATAGGGCCTCCTTAAAAAGCAGGTTCGAGGTTCGAGGTTTAACATGGAACATGGAACATAGAACGTTGAACTGCATTTGCAGTTATGTCCGATAGTCGGCGTTGATCTTCACGTAGTCGTATGACAGGTCGGTAGTGAAGACCGTCGCCCGCCCTTCTCCCAGCTTCAGGTCAACCGTCACGGTAAATTCGCTGTTTCTGAGCACCTGACTGCCGTCAACTTCGGCGGCGCCGCCGGCAAAAATTCCGTTTCTGACCATTAAAACATCGTCAAAATATAGATCTACCAGGCCGGGATCGACCTCCGCGCCTGAATATCCCACAGCGGCCAGTATTCTTCCCCAATTCGCGTCCTGACCGAAAAAGGCGGTTTTTACAAGGTTGGAATTGGCTATGGCCATGGCCGCTTTTTTCGCTTCGGAATTGGAGACGGCCTCTTTTACCGTAACTGTGACAAACTTGGTAGCACCTTCGCCGTCTTTTACGATCTGCCTTGCCAGGGACAGCAGCACTTCATTCAGGACCTCAATAAAACGGGACGCATCTGGGCTGTCTGCTGAAAGCGGAGCATTTCCGGCCATGCCGCTGGCAAGGATGAGAGAAGTATCGTTGGTGGAGGTGTCTCCATCCACCGTAATCATGTTGAAAGAAGCTTCGTTCGACTCCCGGAAAACAGTGCCCAGCCATACAGGATCGACAGCCGCATCGGTAACCAGAAAAGCGAGCATGGTGGCCATGTTAGGCATGATCATCCCCGCTCCTTTGGCAATCCCCGCAATAGCGTACGGTTTCCCTTCTGCTTCTCCAGAGCGCGTTTCCAGTTTGGGGAA
>Ga0181533_1006544_pt1 | contig 10551 bp, 11 predicted proteins | sample PEATcosm2014_Bin_45_FD_119772 | JGI IMG/M metagenome (GOLD analysis project Ga0181533, IMG submission 119772) | Peatland microbial communities from MTU Mesocosm Facility, Houghton, MI, USA - PEATcosm2014_Bin11_60_metaG | ecosystem: Environmental > Terrestrial > Soil > Wetlands > Peat | place...
GACCGATGTGGCCACGAACCCGGCCCTGGCAGCCGCGGGCATCACCGTCACCAACATTGCCGGCCACCTGGACTTCACCAGCGCCACGGGCGGTGCGGTAAGCGTTTCGATCACCGGCGACAGCCAGAATGTGCTGGGCTACGGCAGCTTCGTGGGGACCGGTGCGGCCACGTCGTTTACCGCCGGCAGCGCGTTTGCTCAGTCGGCGGCCGATGGCACCGTAGATCTCGACCTGTCCCTGGACGGCGGCTCCTCAACCACACTCGCCGTATCCATGCCTTCCGCCTCGAATACCACGGCGGCTCAGGCCGCCGCCACCATCAACGCCGCGATTGCCGCGGCCGGAACCGGGTCCGCCTTCAACAAAGCCGGCATCATCGCCGAAGACAACGGCGGCGGCCACGTCGAGCTGATCTCGACCAACAATACGACCTTCCGGCTGGGCGTGCGCAACGACGGCGTCAACACCAGTTCCTTGGGCTTCTATGCCGCCGCCAACCGCAGCGCGGCTGGGCTGGCCGCCGGTTACACGGCGCCCGCCACGCCCACGGCGAACTTCGTCAACCAGGACGCCCAGGGCGAGTACCAGTTGGGCTCGGTGGTCGCGGGAGCCGGCACGGCCCAGCCGCTCACCTTCGCGCCGATTCTCTATGCCACCGACAGCCAGTCGATCACGCTCTCGGCCGCTGACGCTTCAGGCGCATCCCACAGCACGGTGATTTCGCTCACCCAGGCCAACGGCCAGAACATCGACCAGGCTATCAACACCATCAACACTGCGATCCGGGGCTCCGGCGATTCCACGCTGATGCAGATCGACGCGGTCAAAGTGAATGTGAACGGCGCCGAGAAGATTGAGTTCGTCGGCGATGTTCCGAACTTCAGCGTGAACGTCGGCGCGACCACCAATGGAACCGGGCTCGGCTCGCAGGGGAACACCGCCAGCTCCGTCAAGGTCGGCACAGGCGGTGCGGCGGATATCAGCACGGAGTCCGGCGCGCAGGCCGCAATCGCCGCCATCAGCTCGGCGGTATCCGATTTGGGCGTGGCGCAGGCCGCCGTCGGAATCGGTGAGAATCAGCTCAACTACGCCATTAATCTGGCCCAATCGCAGATCACCAACCTTTCGGCGGCCGAATCGCAGATTCGCGACGCCGACGTGGCGCAGCAGGCGGCCAACCTGAGCAAGGCGCAAGTCCTGCAGCAGGCCTCCATTGCGGCCATGGCCCAGGCCAACTCGGCGCCCCAGGCCGTCCTTTCGCTGCTGAAGAGCTAGGTCAAGGGCTTCGCCCGCGAGGATAGGGAAGTCAGGAGCCAGTAGTTAGAAGGCAGAATCAGACCGGCCGTGCGCTGCGCATTCTGACTTCTGACTTCCTCGATTCCTGTCTCCCGTCACTCCGGTTGGGTCGTGAAGTTGGACAGCTCGACTTCGCGCACACCGTAAAGTTTCAGGACGTGGCGGCGTATTTCGTCGCCGATGCGCTCGGGGTTTTCGGCGGGGTCGTGTTCCACTTCAACCTTGAAGAAGAGATCGGTACGGCTCATCGGTGGAAGAGTCTCCAACCTCTATACTAAGGGAATGGCCTGCGCCTTGTGCGAGACACGCCGGCCGCGGCGCTATTGCCCCGGAGTGCGGGGCGAGATCTGCACCACGTGCTGCGGAACCGAACGCGAAATGACGGTGGACTGCCCGCCGGATTGCGAGTTCCTGTTGGAGGCGCGCAAGCACGACAAGCCCGTTCCACTGGACGCCGCGGCGATTCCCAACCGGGATATCCACGTCACCGAAGAGTTTGTGGCGGAGAACGAGGAACTGCTGCTCCACCTGGCGGAAGCGCTGCTGGAGGCTGCGGAGACGTCTCCGGAGGTGGTGGATTTCGATGCGCGCGAAGCGCTCGAAGCCGCAATTCGCACCTACCGGACGCGCGCAAGCGGCCTCTATTACGAGAGTCTGCCGGGGAATGTGCTGGCGGCCGGGTTGGCGCGAGCTCTGCTGGATGGGGCCGAGGAGTTTCGCCGCGAGGAGACCGAGCGCCTGGGGATGTCGCGGACGCGCGATTCGGCGGTGCTGGGCGTGTTGGTGTTCCTGCAGCACTTCGAACTGGACCGCAACAACGGCCGGCGGCGGGGCCGCGCGTTTCTGCACGCCCTGCGGGGGCTCTACCCTTCCGGATCGGACGGGGAGTCCGCGGGAACCTCTTCATTGGTCTTGCCCTGAGCCGGGATGGGACGGATCTTATCGACCTGGCAGGCCCTCTTCCGTCCGGCTCCCACCATCTGGGCGGAGAACCGGTGCGTATCGTTGACCAGTAATTCCACGGAGCGGTCTAGCGGATAGTCGAGGGTGAGCAGGTGGCCTTCGGTCAATTCGAGCAGGTCCCGAACCGCGAGAGTGGGGCCTTCCAGGCGAGCCTCCAGGGTAAGGGAGGCTTCGCGCAGCACCGCGAGGACGCGAAGCTGCTCGGCGACGCTGGCGTGAGTCTTGCGGACGGACCACTGCTGGTCGAATTTCTGCCGCATCATCTTAATCACAATGGAAGGCATGGCGATATTCATCATGCCGACGGTTTCTCCGATGCGTACTACCACGCCCACCGATACGACGGCTTCATTGGGGGCCAGCAGGTGAAGCAACTGCGGCTCGGTTTCCATGGATTCGATGGTGAAATCGACGGCGGTGACGCCTTTCCAGGCTTCCCGCAGGTCATGCAGGATGATGCGGAAGAGACCGTCGAGGAGTTTCTGTTCGATTTCGGTGATTTCACGCTGGATGGCGGTGGAGGTCTTGCCGGTGCCGCCCAGGAGCATTTCGAGGATGGGAAAGACCAGGGAGGGGTTCAATTCGAGGACGGCGTTGCCATCGTAAGGGCTGAGGCCGAGCGAAACCATGCAGGTAGGAGAGGGAAGGCCGTCGAGGAATTCGGCGTAAGAGAGCTGTTCGACGCTGACCAGGTTGACGGTGAGATAGGAGCGAAGGTAGGCGGAGAGGCTGGAGACCAGGTTGCGGGCGAAGGTGTCGTGGAGCAGGTGGATGGCGCGGACCTGGGATTTGGGAATGCGGTCGGGGCGGCGGAAATCGAAGCGGACGGCCGGCGAATCGCGTTTGCGCTCGGCCATATTGGAGAAGACGGCATCGATCTCCTGTTGAGACAACTCCCGGTTCAAATTCCACGCTCCTGGGGCTCATATCGACTTTGTTTACGCCAAACTTTAGCCCCCCGCATCAATTCCGGCGCGGCCGCCGTGCGGCCGGCCTTGCGAACAGAATCTCCGCCCTTGGGCTAATGAAAGCCGGTCTTTGTTCCGATGAATAACAGTGTAAGGAGCCGCATGGAATCCGACGTCTTAGTAGTGGATGACTCTGCTGCGATCCGCAAGATCCTGCAGCGCGTGCTCCGGCAAACCGGCATGGCGATTCGCACGATCCATGAAGCGGGTGACGGACAGGAAGCGCTGGAGGTCATGAACGCCCACAAGGTGGATCTGGTTCTCACCGACATCAACATGCCCAAAATGGACGGATTGCAATTCCTGGCATCGGTCAAGGCATCCGCTCATTGGCGCCAGGTGCCGGTGGTCATGATCACCACCGAAGGCGGCGAAACCAAGGTGGGCGAAGCGGTCAAACTGGGGGCGGCCGGTTATGTGCGCAAGCCTTTCACGGCCGATCAAATTAAGGAGAAGCTGGCCGGAATTCTGGAGTCGGCGGTGCCGTTATGAACTTGCAACCGATACTGGTGGAGTCCCTGAGCCAAGCCACGGCCCAGGTTTTTTCGACCATGCTGGGCGTCGAAGTCGTGCGCGGCGAGGTTACGGCCGAGGATGGCAAACAGGAAGCCAACGACGGCGTCGTGTCTTTCATCGGCCTGGCCGGCGAATGGGCGGGGACCGGGAGCGTGAGCTGTTCCCCGGTGCTGGCCTGCCGCATCTGCGCCACCATGCTGATGTGCGAAGCCCCGGCCGTCAACGAGGAAGTGCTGGACGCGGTCGCCGAGTTGACCAACATGATTATCGGGAGCGTCAAGACCGACATGGAAACCCACCTGGGTCCGCTCGGCCTGAGCATTCCGACGGTCGTTTTCGGGCGAAACTTCAAGACCAAGAGCGCCGGCAGCAGTGAATGGATCGTGGTGAAGTTCCACTGGGAGGACGAGACGCTGCAGGTCAGGATCTGCCTCGCGCCCAGCGGTCGTTCCCCTCACGTGATGCTGCACTCGGGCGGCACGCAAGCCTGCGCCCTGGACGTCTGATTTCGCGGAGATGGTGTCATTCATGAACGAAACGAACGGCTTGAGCGACCAGATTTCGAAAACCGTCCCGGCGATCGATGAGATCGCCTTTCAGGCCAGCCTGCTGGCGTTGAGCGCGGCGGTGGAAGCGGCGGCGGCGCGGCGCTCGACCGGAACGCCCGCGGACATCGCCGGGTGAGAAAGCGCGAAAACAGCTTCTGAGGTTCAGCCACAAGGCACCCCCAGGGTTCGCTCCAGCGCGTCCAAGCCGGCTGGAAAGCAGGCAGGCAGCCACGATTGGCCAATGCCACTTAATTAGTTTTCCCCACTACCGCCTATCTGCACAAGCTGGAGGGCGGAGCCCCCGGTCCGCGGCCGACGCCCCCGTCGGCCTGCTGGCGTTTGCATCAGGCTAATATCGCCGATCCGACTGCGGGACGAGGACGTCCCGCGCGGACCAGGGGGTCCGCCCTCCCACATCCCCTGAAGTTGACGCTAGGGCCCCCGGATCGTTACAGTAGAAGAGTTCACCTTTCCTTCGGCCAGAAAGTCCCCATCGTCTAGCCCGGCCTAGGACATCGCCCTTTCACGGCGGTAACGGGGGTTCGAATCCCCCTGGGGACGCCATTGCTCGGCGCCGCGCTCGCGGTGTTATTCTCGGAATGAAGGGTCATGAGCACTCTACAGGAAATTCAGGCAGCGATCACTGAGCTTTCCTCTGGCGAGCGTGAGGCACTCCTCTCCTGGTTGCTGGAAGCCGACCGGAAGGTATGGGACGAGGAAATTTCCCGGGACTTCTCGGAAGGCGGCGCTGGCATGAAACTCCTTGGCGACGTTGACGAGCAAATTCGCTGCGGCAACTTCGATCCGCTGGAGTAGCCGCCATCCGTTCCTTTGCCCTGCCAGCCTTCTGGGATTGCTATCGCCAGCTACCGCAGGAGATCCGCTCACTTGCAGATAAGCAGTTCGGCCTGTTTCGCCAAAATCCGTTTCATCCTTCGCTTGGCTTCGCTCGCAAAGGGCAAGTCTGGACCGCCGAAGCCGGGAACCACTATCGCGCAATGGCGCGCCGTCGAGGTGACGATCTGTATTGGTTCTGGATTGGCACACACGAGGCGTATAATCACCTGCTATCGCGCTGGCGGTAACAAGTAACGCCGGCATTTCGTGCATCTCCTGAAAGGTGCTCTCGAACCGCTACCAGCCGACTTAGCCATTCGATTAGCGGGTTCCAACTCGCGATGGTTAGGGACGCCAGAAACAAAAGACCGTCCGCCACGCGCGACGGGCCAGCGGAAAACTCCCGCCGGGGTCGCCAGAAAGCGCCCTGGATCTACGCCAGACGCGCATCGCGCGGGAACCCGACGGCCGGCGTTGGCAGCGCCCGATTCCTGTCGATAAATTCCCTTCGCACCGGCAGACGCTACGGCGAAGTTCACGGCGAAGGAGCGAACCTTCAGCCAACGGCGACGGCGCTTGGCCCCCAACCTGGGAGTCGAACCCGGTACACGCTGGTCAACGCCCGCGATGACCATGCCCGCCAGCCGGCGGCGTCCCGGTCATCAGGATTGACTCACTGTCTAAATCCGGATCAACCGGAGCGTTGGGTCAAGCCGCTTCAGATCAAGGGGGTCGCTTGTGAGGATCGCATAGCCTGCCGTCTGCGCACAGATTACGACATGGGCATCGGTGATGTCCGATGTACTCGTCCGCGCGAGCAGCGCGCCGGCGGCTTGAGCCTGCGATCCGTCCAGCGGGATTACTTCGGTTTTTTCGAACTGGATCATCCGCCAAAGGCGTACCTGCCTGGCCGGGTTCCGAATGACCTGCGCGAGGGCAGTGGCCGGGACGATAATCCGATCCCCGTCCTCCAGAGCCGTATCGAGGATGGAGAAGACCCGGCGGTCATTTCGTTCCAGCGCAATCAACCCGCCGGCGTCGAAAACGATTCCGTTCACGCGGCCGTCCGCGGCCTGGCTCCGCGCCTTCGCGCGGAGAGCATCTTTCTCGCCCACGCGCGTTCCTTTGGCTTGAGCGGTCCGCCCGTCTTCTTCAGCGCTTGCTCCACGATCGCGCGGAACTCGGCAGCATTCTCAAGAGATTTTTGGACGGCCTGTTGAATGAAACCAGAGACGCTTGGGGCATTCCGGGCTGCGACGCGCTTCCGGATCTCCTCAAGCTGACGGTCCGGCAAGGTGATCGTGATCTTCGCAGCGGCCATACCATCGACCATACCATGAACGATTTGCAGCAAGGTCTCCATCGTCTCATGAGCGATAAGGCGGCTCCGGTGAGAAGTGGTTTCCCCTCCGCATTCGCTGCTCTGGTCGAATCTACCCGGAAGTGGAGCCGGCGCCGGCGGCCTGCCGTTATGGCGCGGTGCAGCCTTGCTTTTTCAGCTCGACGCGGCGGTTGCGGGCGCGTCCTTCGTCACTGCCGTTGTCCGCAATGGGCTGCTTCATGCCATAGCCGTGGGCGGTGAGTCGCCCCTGGGCGATGCCTTTGTTGGTCAGCCAGGCGACGACGGAGGCAGCGCGGGATTCGGAAAGCTTCTGGTTGTACTCGTCGCTCCCCACGTTGTCGGTGTGGCCCTGGATTTCGACCTTCAGATCGGGCCGGGCATTGAGGATTCCGAGGACGTTTTGAAGAACGGGCTCGGAATCGGCGCGGATGGTGGATTTGTTGAAGTCGAACTGAACGCCGTAGAGGGCGACGTGGCAGTCGCGATCGAGTTGGCCGGCGAGGTCGCCTTCGTCGGCGACCGTAATCGTGTAGGATTCGCCGCCGCCGTGCAGGTACGCCCAAATATTGCGGCCGCCCGCGGCGTAGCGGGCGGTTACAGCGGCATCCGCGCTGTGTGACACACGAACTATTTTCCAGCCTGCCCGGGTGAGGGCATCGCTGTAGACGGTGACGAAGAGGACTGGCGATTCGAAGGGCGGCGCGTTGTAGCTCTTGGTGATGGATCCCGTGCCGGCAACCTGATCCTCCGAGTGGTCTTTATCGAGATCGACCGTGACGATCATGGGTGCGTCGTCGTGATGGCCGCCGGTGGGCGTGGAACCGGGGATGGGCGGCAGGAACGGGAAATCGCCGGAATCGGGGCTGATGGCTTCGGGCTTTTCCGCCGGTTTGGGGATTTGGACGCTGACGGGGCATGGTCCGACTTCGACGAGATCGAATCGCATGTCGTCGTTCCCAAAGACCCAGAGAGTGAGCCAGGTGTTGTGACCGTCCTTTTGATAGCGCGCGGTTTTGGGTTGCCCGCGTTCCTCGGCAAAAAACTTCCAGCCGGCGTCGACGAGCGTGGGTTTAATTTGACGGACCCAGACATCGTCCGGGTCAACGCCATCGGGGACGCCGGAAACGGTTAAGGCAGCCGCCCAGTGCTTCCCTTTCTGAAGGGTACTGTCGCTATGGGGGACAACGAATTCATTCTCGCCGTAATCTTCGAAAGTGTAGTTAGGCTTTAACTGGGCTCGCGGCGCGATAGCGAAGTAAGAGGGGATCGGGGGCCGCGGCGAATCCTGGGCAAGGCCGGGGATGACGAGAACCAGGAATACGCTGACGCGAGAGAGGCCCATGAGTGCTCCTTAGGGGGGATGGTAGCACAGAAGCCTGCGATTGGATCACCACCTCCCTCCTCGAGAAGAGCGTCAACGGTTGTCGCCACGCGAACCGGCGAATCCACGTGGCCGGTTATAAACGCCAACTCACCGAGCCTTGCTCCGGAAGGCGGAAAGGCATATACCTATAGTTTCAAGGAGGCATCATGGCAAGAACACTCGCCGCATTGGCTTCCACAGCACTCATGCTCGGCCTAATGGCTTGCACGGGTTCCCGGCACGAGGCAACCGAAAAGTATTACCTGGTAGCCTCAAACACCAAGATTGCCTATTGGCAGGCCGCCGGCGCGGGACTCGACCGGGCCGCGCGCGGCTTAGGCGTGCCCGCCGAAATGGTTGGCCCGGAAACCTACGATCCTCAGGCCGAGGCGCAGGCGTTCCGCGACGCCTTGGCCAAGAAGCCATCCGGCATGCTGGTTTCCGCCGCCGATCCAACCCTGATGAAAGACCCGATCGACGCCGCCATCGCCCAAGGCATCCCCGTCATAACCGTGGATTCGGATGCCCCCGCCAGCAAGCGGGTGACCTTCATCGGCACCAACAACTATCAAGCCGGGCTGATGGGGGGACGCATCCTCGCCGATCGCATGCATGGCAAAGGCGACGTGGTAGTCTACACCATGCCCGGCCAGTCGAACCTCGACGAGCGATTGCAAGGCTACAAGAATATCCTTGCGGATCATCCGCAGATGAAGATTGTCCGGATCGTCGATGTGAAGGGCAATCCGGCCATCGCATTCGACACCACCGAGGAGATCCTCAAGGGCAAATCCGTGCCGGACGGTTTCGCTTGCCTGGTAAGCAGCGCGTGCCAGGAAGTCGCGGACGTGCTCGACCGGCATAACGTGGAGAATAAGATCCTGGTCGCGATGGATTCGGACGCGGATACGCTTGCCTGGATCCAAAAGGGCAAGATCGCCGCGACCATCGCGCAGAAACCTTTCACCATGGCGCATTTCGGCGTCATCATGCTGGACAGCCTGCATCACTACAAACTTCCGACCCTGGACGAGAACTGGACGCAGGACACGCGTTCCCCGCTGCCGGTGTTCGTGGACACCGGCGCCACCCTGATCGACAAGAACAACGTCGAGGCATTCCTGAAGGCGCAAACACCGGCCAACGGACGCTGAAGAAAAACTCCCCTCGCTACAGCCGGCGGATCGGTACATGGCGGGGATGCCATCCGTTGCCGCGCCCGATGCCGCGCCCCATCCTCCTATCCGGCGGCGCGGCAACCTGATACCCTGAACCGACGAAGCCAGGACCGAACTTCAACCCTCCCACGGTTCGCGCGGTGGTGACCGGCAAGGCTCGGCTTCCGCTGCAAGTCTCTTAAGGTGGCCCGGCAATGCAGAAGTTGGTATGGTGGATCGCGGCGGCTTGCCTTGCGTGTCCGGTAGCGAAAGGCGCTTCGGCGGAGCTCAAGGTTCAGTTGGGGCACTCCGAGCCCATCACGTCCGTCGCTTTCTCCCCCGACGGCCGCTGGGTCCTGACCGGCAGTAATGACGGGAGCGCGCTCCTGTGGGATGTAGCCACCGGGCGCGAGATCCGCCGCTTCGAGGGCAACTTTGGCAACCCCTATTTAACGGTCACGTCAGCGGCCTTCTCCCCCGATGCGCGCTTCATCGTCACGGGCAGTTCCGCGTCGCCTCCCGGCAGCGTTATTGGATTCTCGCCCGATGTCACCGCCGGCAGCACAGCTCGCACCGGGACACGGCTGTGGGATGTGGCCACGGGCCGCGAGGTCCGCCGCTTCGAAGGCGATTCCGATGCGGCGTTGGTGAATGCAGTGGCCTTCTCTCCCGATGGCCGTTCGGTCCTCAGTTGCGTTCGGGACGGCGGCGCGCGGTTGTGGGACGTGTCCACGGGGCGCGAGATCCGCCGCTTCGAGGGCGATAGCGCAGGCGCTTTCTCCTCCGATGGCCGCTCCATCCTCACCGCCGGCCGGGACAAGACCGTACGGCTGTGGGACGCCGCTACGGGGCGCGAGATCCGCCGCTTCACCGGCCACTGGGTCAGCTCCGTGGCCTTCTCCCCCGATGGCCGGTCCATACTCACCAGCGAGGAGAACCGGGCACAGTTGTGGGATGCAGCTTCCGGACGCGAGATCCGCCGCTTCGAGGGCGAACCGGAGCCGCCGTTTCGCGACGCCTCCACGATGCCGGGCCGGGACCTTCAGCCCGATTACGTTAGTTCCACGGCTTTTTCCCCCGATGGCCGGTGGGTGCTCAGCGGCATTCAGGACGGCACCGCAAGGCTTTGGGAGGTTGCCACCGGGCATGAGATCCGCCGCTTCAAGGGCCACTCCGATGGGGTTGCCGCGGTGGCCTTCTCCCCCGATGGCTACAGCGTGCTCACCGGCAGCTACGACAACACCGCGCGCCTGTGGGATGCGGCCACGGGGCGGGAGATTCGCCGCTTTGAAGGCTACGCCGATTCCGCCAACTCGGTGGCTTTCTCCTTCGATGGCCGCTCGGCCCTGATCGCCAGCGGCAACGCGCCTGGCATATTGGACGTTGTCCAGGGACGCGAGATCCTCCCCTACGGCAACGCCGCACGGCTGTGGGACTTCGCCAGCGGGCGCGAGATCCGCCGTTTCGCCGGGGTTAGCCGCGCGGCGCTTTCGCCCGATGGCCAATCCATCCTCACCGTCAGCCCGGACAAGACCGCGCGGCTGTGGGAGCGGACCGCCA
>Ga0181533_1006546_pt1 | contig 10550 bp, 7 predicted proteins | sample PEATcosm2014_Bin_45_FD_119772 | JGI IMG/M metagenome (GOLD analysis project Ga0181533, IMG submission 119772) | Peatland microbial communities from MTU Mesocosm Facility, Houghton, MI, USA - PEATcosm2014_Bin11_60_metaG | ecosystem: Environmental > Terrestrial > Soil > Wetlands > Peat | place...
GCCGCCGCCTCGTCTGCTTCTCCGACATCCGTTTTCCTCCATTCCCTGTATAGACTATGGGCTCACGAATGTCTCACTTTTGGGGTTCACTCCACAGAAAGGCACTGTCCGTGGCTACCCGCTTTGAATTTCGGCCATGCACTGGGCGTCAAGGAGAGCAGCAAAAAGATGGCAAGAATCATCCGGCGCATCATGATCGAACCTCCGGAGCGTTTCTGGGTGGCTCGCAGGGGACGTTCCCGTTATTGGCTGGCGAGATTAATATATACGGGAGTTGTCGCGTTTTCTGAGACCGTTACTTGTTTTTGAATCGGCCCGTATCCGGCTAGCGATACGACCAGCGTATGAGTCCCCACGGACAAGCGAAAAGAGCAGGGAGTCTGCCCGCTGACGGGTGATCCATCTGCCAGCACCGTGGCGCCGGGCGGAATGGTCCGGACTTCCACAATCCCGGTGGTCACGGCCGCGCCTGGGAAGGTGACCTTTACAGTCACAGCGGTGCTGACCGGCTTCTCTTTTACCATCGGGGGGTTGAATTTCCACGCCTTGGCAGCCGCCATCACCTGCGGACCCAGGCCATAATCATCAACTGTTTTTCTTCCCGGAGTCACGTTCCCGTCTGGGTCAATGTGAATAATGAAGACGATGTAAGCTTTCGCCGGTGCATCCGGCAGGGGAGGCACAGTAAGGCTACCAATGGGCTTCAGACCGCCTTCGATGCTATTGTCTGGAAGGATCTGCCCTTTCGACACTGGCCCGTTCCAGGGCTGGAAGTCACCTGAGGGGATAAGCGTAACTACCGGGTTACGCGCGAAAGCCGTGCCCAGGGTTAATTTTATAGTGAGGATTTGCGCGCTTTTGAGCGTAAACGCTTTCTCATGAGGCGCCATCCCTGGCGGCTTCACCATATAGGTGTGATTCCCCGGAGGCAGAGTAGCGCGGACGGGGCTCAGCCCATAGGATTTTCCGTCAATAAGTGTTTCCACGCCCGGCGGCACCGTGACAATGTCAATTTCCGCGTGGGCGGTGGAAAGGTTGCCCGCCACGTTGGTTGTCTTCCCACCTTCAATCGTCACACTCCGTTGGAAACTATCGTAACCGTCCATAGAGATTTCAACATTGTGTGCCCCAGCAGAAAGGTCGGCGATGGTATAGGGGGTCAGCCAACTTGGATCGGACCGACCATCGACGGAAATCCTCGCCCCCTTCACGTTCGCGCTCACCGTGAGTTGTCCCACCTTCGCCGCGGTGGAGATGGAGACTTTTAGGACGAAGTCTTCCTCGGTCACACGATTCACATCCACCCGCACCGAATCATGCTCTTGCGGTTGGAATCCGCTGAACTGCGCGCGCACCCGGTAGATACCGGGAGGGACCTCCGGGATAACAAAGATACCGCGGGTTGTGTCGGTGACACCTTGATAGGCGAGCGCCGTCTCCTCATTGGTCGCGGTCACACTAACCCCCGAAAGAATGTCACCGTTGGGATCACAAACGATGCCCACGATGGTTCCACTGATCGTTTGAGGCGCGAGCGACGGTTCCAAGCTGGCGATGAGGGCAAACCGCTGAAAGGGATCGGTTGGCTGTAAATAGCCGGACGTGGGGCGACATGGTACTGACGCCGCCGGTGTTGACACGGGGGCCTTTGGTTCTGGTTGTTTGGGCTTGCCGGCATCGGCGATCAGTTGCGATACCTGGCCATAACGGTCCAAGGACTCACCCGCCTTCGGGCCATGCCCCACGGCGAGGGCTTTAAACTCCGCCAGCGCCCTCTGAAGGTCGCCAGCGTTTTGCTTCCTGACCGCATCATCAAATTTTTGCTGATCCGCTGCCGCAGCCAGCTTGTCGTTGATCTCTTGAATATGCTTTGTGGCTTCGGACCCAAAAGCTCCGCCCTTCGCGGCGATGGCCTTGAATTGAGCCAGCGCGCGATTCAGATCGTTGTTATTTTCCGTCTGAACGGCGACATCCCATTCTTGTTTCACTGCCGCGTTAGCGGACGCTTCGCTTTTCATCTTCTGAAGCTCGGATAGGCGGGTCTTAGCTCGCGAAGCGAATGGCCCCCCACCGTTGGCAATCCTGTCGAACTGCGCTATGGCGCCGTCCAAGTCGTTCCGATTTGCGGCACGCTCAGCCGCATCGAACTCCTCGCGCGCGGCGTCGATCTGCTTTATATAATCAAGGGCCTTAGCCTGGTAACGCAAATTCGTTAAGCCTTGAAGCTTGCCGACCCGTTCGAACTCTTGCCGAGCGTCGTCGAGCTGACCCTGGTTAAATAACTGAACGCCCTGGTTGAACAGGTCCTCCTCCGTTTTTTGAATGGCCATGACTTGAGCGCACGATACCTTCAGGTACCTTTGAATCTGGATGTCGCCGGGTTTCTCTTTATCGAGTTGCTGGAAGACCGCGCAGGCATCTTCCATCTTCGCGTTATGGAACAGGTCCTTGGCCCGATCCAGGCGCGGACCGAACCCCTCCTGTGCCGGGAGGGAGCCCAGATTCTGAAGCTGCGAAATTTCCTGCGGCGTAGGCATCGAGGACACCGCCTCCGGTTGTTGCTTGTGGTTTCTGGCAACGACGACGAGTCCCACAAATATCACGGCTAACGTCAATAGGATGCGAGCGCCCGTCCTTGGTCCGAAGGCCGAAAGGCCGTCCGGGTACAGGACCCGACGCAAGGTTCGTGGCAGCAAAAAGTCCAGGGGTGACCTTGAGGTTGATTCCAGCGAGCTCAGCAAAGTATAGTCGCGCACCACCCCGCCCTCCGGCGATCTCTGAAGCGCATCGATCAGATCTCGTCTCGCTTGGCGATTGCGGGGATTAAACCAGTAGCGTTGGGTGGCGATTTCCAAATTCTGGGCGTCGCTGGCGTGAGTTTCCTTGGGCGCGGGATTTTTCTCCAAAACGCTGATGATGGCTTCTCGGATCGCTTGCTCCTGAGCCGGCTTCAGCTCTTGGATTAAAAGCGACCGAAGGCCGTCCGGCATTGAACCCTTGCGAAACCATGGCAACCTTACCAGCTTCACCAGGTTGGCTTCCTGTATGAGCTTTTCTCCTAAACACGGAAGCGATCCCAAATGCAGCGTCAAATCCCAGTGCAATTCCGGATAGATAGCGCAAGCGCACAACCATTGAAAGGGGCCCTCTCCCAAGTAGCTGCGGAGTTCCTCCAACAGCTTAGCCGCGTCAGGGTCGGGAGGAGCGACATCCGGGGCGTTCTGCCGCCAACTGCGGAGATCCGGTGGCGCCGCCAACTCGAAGTGGTCAACCAGCGCCAGGAAACCATCCAGGGTGGCAGGCAATACAATAAATTGCTTCGCGAGCGCCTTTTCCCGCAGACCCCATCGCGCGGGAACCTCCGGCGTAAGCACGGCTCGATCATTCCAGCGGCGAAAGAGCGCTGACCAGGAGACCAATTTGCCGTTGACCGAATCGATGAGCTGGTCGCCGTCTCCGAGGATGAGCAAGCGATCCTGGCTATACCGCGTTTGGAGGTCGCTTAAATAGACCGTTGCTGCGCCATCGTCACTGAAACAAACTCTCGGATCGCCCTCGAAATAGTAGGAGGTAACAAAAACGCCTTCGCGGCGAAGCCGCACGGCCAGACTGTGCAACAATTGCGCCTGGTGATCGCGAAAAGAAGAGCGATCGATCAGAACCAGGTACTCGGGCAACTTGCTGTTCGGTTTGTACTGGAGTTGAGGGTAGCCCAGCGAATCGATGGTGGCGCGCACCGAAGCTTCCACGTCGAGGTGGCAAGCCTCACCCGTCTGGCGGCGTTGCAGGCGTCGCGCGGCGGAATAAAACTGCGCCGATTCAAATATCTCGGGCGCGGAAACCTCTAACTTGAGAGGCCAGGAATAGGGAGGTTTCTTGACTCGGCGCTTCTGCAAAACGAACTTACGCCGGTTGTAGCAATACCCCTCATACAAGGCAAATAAAAGAAGCGGGATGGCAATAACCGGAATTAGGGAGTAGTCCCAAACGAGGGCACGCGGGAGAGACTTCTGCGTGGGCGCAGGGCTCGAGGTGAGATTGATGTTTACGGGGGTTGTCTCGTTTTCTGCCACCGTAACTTGCCCTTGAACCGGCCGGTACCCCGAAAGTGATATGACCAGCGTATGAGGCCCGGTCGCCAAGCTGAAAGTCGTGGGAGTCTGCCCGCTGATGGGCGCTCCATCCGCCAACACCGTGGCCCCCGGGGGGATGGTCCGAACCTCGACGATCCCCGTCGCGACAGGCGCGCTTTGCGTCGCAACCACAGGGGGCGGAGCGGCTGGGGGATGAGTCCTCGATTTGAAAAAGGACCACGTAAGAGTGGCGGCCACGAGCAAGCACGCCGCGATCACATAGGGCCACTTTCGTGCTGACACTGACGGCGATGGTTCCGAGGGTTGTCCTGGTTCTTGGGCCAGTTGCACGCCCTGTTCTCCCCGGGAGGGAAAGAACAGGGCGAAATAATCGTCGAATGTTCGGTAGAAGGCCCTTTGCTGATCCTGATTAATTGCGAATATGGGGCACAGGACGGTCTTGAGATCCTCAGGGCCGCATTCTTCTCCAAGCCCGGAGAGAAGTTGCTGCAACCGAAGGTAATGGTCAACCCCAACGATAAAGCCTTGCCGGCGCAAATGGGCAATGAAACCCTCAAAGGCCAGGGGGCGAAGCTCTGAAGCAATTTCGGCCATTTATGCCACGGTGCCCCTTTCGAGAGTTTTCTGGAGCAGAGCCAGATCCTCCTGGCTCTTGGCGAGGATGCTGTAGCTGAACGCCAACGCTTCGGCTTCGCCGGGCTTCAGGTTGCGAACGTCGAGGTTCATCTTTTCGACAATCTTCAACCACGCTAGAAACTCCGCGGTGGCGGGTTTCTTCTTAAGCGGCATCGACCGGATCTGTTCAAAGTGCCGCACCGCGTTCTCGACCATCTTCGGAGTAAAGCTGCTGCTCAAGCCGAGACGGCGCTGGACGATATCTTTCAGTCGTTCGCGGTCAGGGAAAGCGATGTGATAAAAGACGCAGCGCCGCACGAATGCGTCAGGAAGATTCTTTTCGGAATTACTGGTGAGGATCATGATCGGCTTCAGGTGTTGGTCTGCTGTGAATGTCCGGCCGATTTCCTTGACCGCGAAGCTCATGCTCTCAATCTCATTCAATACGTCGTTGGGAAGGTCGCGGGGAGCCTTATCGATTTCATCGATCAGGACCACGGAGCGGCTCGGTCCCTTGTCGCGCAATTCCTCAGGAAGATAGGAATTTGCTTCACTCGGCGGCATGGAAAGCAAGATGGCAAGCCCCAGTGCCTCAAAGGTGATATATGACTCGGTCCGGAGTTCTTCTTTGCGGAACTGTGCGTCGTGGAAATGGCGCAAGGCGTCATACCGATAGAAGAGGTCTTTCGCCGAGGAGGTCGTTTTGGTATTAAAGACCAGAGGTGCGGGCAAACGAAGCTCGTATGCGACGCTGGAAGCAAGCTGGGTCTTGCCGGTGCCCGGCTCGCCGGTCACCAGCAGAGGCTGGCCTAGCGCCAGGGCCACATTCACCGCGTCCCGCAAGCCTTTGTCCGCGAGGTAATGCGCGGGATTATCAAGTTCGCCGATTCTTTCGAAGGGCGGCAAAGAGACCTCGGTTCGTTCTTTTGCTCGACCGTCACCCCAATAAAGTCGAAAGTTCAACCCGTTTCCCATAGATACCCCCGCTCCGCCAGGAATTTTTCGTGAACATTCTTCAGAGATACTTCTATTTCGGACATGGCCTTCTGGCGAGAAACCCTTTCGCCTGCCGCAAAAATCCTTTGTGACATCTTCAGGCGTGTTTCCTCGGAATCGTAAACGTTGTGGAGAACAAACCACTCCATGACGTCATCTCGGGTAATGGCTTGGAGTTCATCAAAAACCAAGCATGCACAACGTGGCTTCGCCAGAGTCTCCTTTTCCCCAGCCCCACTGCTTCGCACGATCGCTTGCAGGTCATCTTGAACCCGCCTCTTCACCAGTCGTTGGCCGAGTGCTCCCAAGGGGAGCCAATTCTTCCAGGATTCCTGGTATGTTTTGGGGTAGACGACATCAAAAAAAGCGAGAATCTGCGGGCTTGTGGCGCTTTGATCCACGCTGGCAAGGAAGTCCAGATATGATCCGGCCAAAGCCTTGGTCACCTTGTCCCACCGGGCAGCACGAACGTCATGCTGCATCAGAATGAATGGCGCCAGAGATCGAGCGATGACCCTGCTGAAGGCGGATGGTGTTAGGTTCCGCACAGGTACTTCATGGGTCGGAACGAACTGCTCGAACAGCCCGCAGAGGAGTCGTGTCTTTCGCTCTTCCAGGGATCCTTCATAGGGCCAGGGTATCTTAACCGACTTTACGGTTCCCTTTTGTTCTCCGCACCTGTGTTGCGCGTACGCTCCAACGACGTAGGCTAGACGTTCGATGAGGCTTTCGTGACAGTCACCTTCCTGCCCCGGGAGGACGTAAACCTGGGGAAGTCCCGGATGCTCGTTGAGGTTCGAGAAGAAGAAGACTTTGAACTTGTCCTCCTGCAAACGACGGTCACACATTTTGGGGACAAGGCGACCCAGTCGGGGTTCGTGTTTTTGATGTCGGGTAAGCGCCTGGGTGAGGTCTCTGCCAAACTCGGCGGGCTGTCGATGTCTCTCGGTCTCTTTATAGGAGAGGGCTTTAAGAATCACAGTCTGCGCGGCATCTGGCAGGTCAGTGCGCAAATCACTTGGTCTGGGGGGTGGTCCGGCGGCTTGCATCCTCAGTAACTCGAGCCTCGACTTGGCGATGTAAGGGTGCCTTCCCGTAACCATTTCATACGCAATGGCGCCGAGCGCGTAGATGTCGCTGGCCGGCGAGGGCTTGCCCATGAGTTGCTCTGGAGCCATGTACGCAAGACTCCCGGCAATCACCGGGATTTCCGTAGTTGTGGCATCTTGCGAATCTTTCACCGCAGCGATGCCGAAATCAATCAGCCGTGCGTGTTCCTCGCCTTCGCCCAGCGACTGAAGCATGATGTTTTCCGGCTTCAGGTCAAGATGACAAACGCCTTTCTCATGGGCGGCGCCCAGAGCGGTGGCGATCTGCCGCATGATTCTTTCCACCCGATCGAGGTCCATGCCTCCTGTCCTCATCGTCGCGCGCAGATTAATTCCATCAACGTACTGCATGACCAGATATGATTCGCCGTCAGGCATGCTTCCCGTATCAAGAATTCCAACCACGCCCGGATGATTGATGCGCGCCAGGGCCTCAATCTCCTGTCGGAACTTTTTTGTGACCCATCGATTGCTCGCCCATTTTCCCAACAGGACTTTGATAACGACGGGGCGAGATAGCAGTTGCTTGTCAAAAGCCAGATACACTGCTCCCACCCCGCCGTGTGCTATCTCCTCTTGGATAACGTAACGGTCCTTCAGGACGGTCTGGGGGTTTATTCCCCCTCCCAGGGGCCGTGTCTCGCCGTTTTCAAAGGCATTGTTCCCTGTCATGAGGCAAAAGCCAGGAAGGCGCCGAAATCAGGTTCAATTTCGCATGTGGCCGACTAAAGACCGAGTGCTTATTTCCGGCGTCTGCTTGTGCATTCGAAACTTATCCCGCCAGAGCTGTACGTGCCCAAAAGGATACCCCCACCGCTTCCGCGTTTCAAGGGCAGCGTGCCTAGTTTTGTCGTTCCTGGCAGGTGAAAGGACGGGGCGGAAGCCCCGCCGTTTCGGCCGGTCCATCAAGACTGAGCCGCGACACCCAAGCCCTGCTCAAGGCCTTCGAGCAAACACGGCTCACCATTGCATTGGGCGGCGGTCAGGAGTATCTTTGGGTTAACGGGAAGTGGACAATGGAAATTCCGGTTAAGTTTCGCGGATTCACACTTCCCTTGGGTGTGGGGGTCATTGCCGCTTTAGTTTTGCTGACCACCGTATCCATGCGGAGTGCCCAGAATCCTGGTCCCCCCAAGAATGGGGAGGTCCTGTCTTCTCCCTCGGCGGTGAATGGCCAAGCCGCACTGATTACTCCCAAGCCGAAGGGGGATACCGAGCAATCCAATCTCGAGAAGACAAGAACCGATGCAGCGGAGCTTTGCGCCTTAGCCGACCAAATCCGGGATGAGCTGAACAAGATGAACGTCAATGTCCTCCCGCTGGACGTTATTAAGAAGACCGTAACGGTGGAGAAATTGGCCAAAAAGATTAAGGAAGAGGCCAATCGGCGCTAAGACTGGATTCGCAACGGAGGCAGGTTAGTCCCGCGGGACGAACCATCCGGATATGTGGCGCGAGCACTTTTATCCTAGGGTAGGAACAATGACACAGGACGATCCTTGGGGCGGTTCGGAAGGGAGGGCACCATGATGCGATCTCCATGCTTTGCCAGGCTATGCAGAGCAACGCTCTCGGGGGTTTTGCTGATCGTCGTTACGGGCCTCGCGCCGGCCCTCGCCCCCGCGCAAACCCAAGCGCCGCCCCCCCCGGGGACTCCGGCAAGCCATTTGCACGGCTTCACCCCGCTGGATTTTCCCACCGGCGAAGATAATGTCACGGTCCGCCCCGACGGCACCAAACTGAGTCCCCAGCAGAAGAGGTTGATTACGCGCGCCAACTTCGAAATGTCGAAAAACGATGCGGCAGAATTGGCCGCCTTGGCCAAAGGACTCCGTGAGGTGCTGGATAAGCCGAACACCAATATCCATTCCCTCGAAGTCAATAACCGCATCGATAAAATTCAGAAGCTGGCCAAGAAAATCCGGGAAGAAACAACGGGATACTGACGGGCGGTAGGTGGCAGGTGGTAGGTAGTAGGCCTTTCGCCGATGCGGCGAAGCCGCTATGGCGATGCCGCACGTTCGGCCCCGGGGCGGGCGCCGTCGCTGCCGCCACCATGGAGTCAAGGTTGGGCATCAAGGGAAAAGCCCACGGACGGTAAGGCTCGTCCACCATTAGGATTGGCGGACTTTCCGCCGCGGCGACTCTGTGGCCGGTTTTTCATTTGTCCTTGACGTGTTTCTCAATTATGAATTACAAGGAAGCTGCAAGTATAGTCTGTCAGTTTAGAATTCATAGTTCATATTCGATTGATCATAAGACGCGCAGCCCAACAGCAGGAAAGGCCGATGAGTGAGAGCCCGCTTGTGCCGGTCGAAGTGATTGAACGGCGGATATATCTCATTCGTGGGCAAAAGGTAATGCTCGACCAGGACCGCGCCGAACTCTATGGCGTCTCTACCGGCAACTTGAACCTGGCGGTGCGCCGCAACCAGCTTCGCTTTCCCGAAGACTTTATGTTTCAGTTGAACACTGAGGAGACGAAGTCTTTGATCTTGCAATCTGCAAGAGCAAAAGGCCGAGGGGGACGAAGGACTCCGCCCTACGCCTTCACCGAACAAGGCGTGGCGATGCTCTCCAGTGTCCTTAAGTCCCAGAGGGCCGTGTTGGTGAATATCGTCATCATGCGTGCTTTCGTTAAGTTGCGCGAGATGCTGGCAACCCACAGAGACATTCTGCGAAAGTTGGAAGAGCTGGAAAAAAAGTACCAGAGGCATGATACACAGATTACCGCCGTCTTTGACGCCATCCGCCGGCTGATTCAAACTTCGCGACGCCCTCGGCGACGCATTGGGTTTACAACGGCTTCGGCAAAGGCCGGCCGCCAACCAAATTTGAGCGGCAAGTAGCGCCGAACCCCGGACCTGCCGCCCGTGGAATCCCCTAAGGCTCGTCCCGGGACCATCTCCATCTTTGCCGCCACCATTAAGTCAAGGTTGGGCATCAAGGGAAAAGCCCACGGACAGAAGGGGTCGCTGCGGCGACTCTGTGCCTCCCCGCTTTATTCACAGGGATGGACAGGATGGACAGGATGTAAGACCCGAACAAAACAATCCTGAATATCCTGGCTATCCATGTTTGTAGCCGGGGCGCGGGGCGCCGTCGTTGCCGCCGCAATTTCGACAGTCGGTGAAGGACGCCTCGCCACGTCTCTACATTATTAGTCCACAGATTTCGCGGATTTCACCGATTCGGCAAACGGAAGAGCATCAGAAAGTCGGGTGGAATACCGGCTGACAGTAGAGGCAGCCATGCCCGAATAAGGTTTTTCTCCCCCTGCTGAATCTGCGCAATCTGTGTAATCTGCGGACCCGATGCCGTCCGAGCGCCGTCGTTGCCGCCGCAATTCCGACCGTCGGTGAAGGACGCCTCGCCACGTCTCTGCATCATTAGTCCACAGATTTCGCGGATTTCACCGATTGGGCAAACGGAAGAGCATCAGAAAGTCGGGTGGAATACCGGCTGACAGTAGAGGCAGCCATGCCCGAATAAGGTTTTTCTCCCCCTGCTGAATCTGCGCAATCTGTGTAATCTGTGGACCCGATGCCGTCGGAGCGCCGTCGTTGCCGCCACCATGGAGTCAAGGTTGGGCATCAAAGGAAAAGCCCACGGACAGTAGCATGAACCCCTATCGTGAGACAAACTAAATAACCCATGATTACCGTTCAATGTTTTTGCCTTCACTTATACCGACCGTTTCTGCCAGACTCGCGCCTGGCTGATGAAGCGGAAGCGA
>Ga0181533_1006554_pt1 | contig 10539 bp, 3 predicted proteins | sample PEATcosm2014_Bin_45_FD_119772 | JGI IMG/M metagenome (GOLD analysis project Ga0181533, IMG submission 119772) | Peatland microbial communities from MTU Mesocosm Facility, Houghton, MI, USA - PEATcosm2014_Bin11_60_metaG | ecosystem: Environmental > Terrestrial > Soil > Wetlands > Peat | place...
GGACAGGGTGAAATTGGCGTTGGTCGGCACGGCCGCCCCGGAAGTGTAGGTCAGATTGCCGCCAATGGTGTTGGTCACCCCGCCGGCAAGCAACACCCCGCCGCCGGGAAACGTCTGCCCGCCAGTGCCCACCGTTACGTTGCCGGAAATGATTCCGCTGCCGCCATAAATGCCGCCGTTGACTGCCACGTTGCCCGTGCCAGTAGCGCTGCCGCTGCTGTTGGCGACCAGCAAAGTGCCGCTGGTGACGGTGGTGCCCCCCGTATAGGTGTTGGCCCCGGCCAACGTGATGGCGCCAGTCCCGGCTATGTTCAACGATGCGCCACTGCCGCCCAAAACGCTGGAATAAGTTGAAGTCGCATTGCCAAGGGTCAAGGCAAAGTTATTGGGCAAGGTCAGATTCCCCGTCCCCGTCAACCCGCCCACAGTGGCGGCGGTCAAGGAGCCGAAACTCAAGACTCCCCCCAGAGAGGTGTTGAAGGTGCTGTTCTGCAACGCCAGCGCATTATTGAGTTGCAGCGTGCCTTTGGGAATGTAGGTCATGCCGCTGAAAGTGTTGGCCGCGCCCAACTCAATCGGGCCAACGTTGACAAACGTCCCAGGACTGAAAGCGGTGCCATTGTAGATGTTGGTGGTGGTGCCAGCCGTCAGGCCGACAGAAAAGCCACCGGCGGCGTTGTCCGCAATGACCGAGTTGATGATCACAGGGCCGCCTTGGACAGTGCTGCTGTTGGTGCTGTCGTTGTTGTTAATGACAATCAGATCGTGCTTGCCGTCAGCGGTCGTGTTCCCCGATGTCAGAGTGCCGCCGGTAATGGTGACGGCATTGGCTCCCAAGGCGTTGCCCACCAGAATACCGCCCGTGTTGATGGTGTTCACCCCCGTCAGCGTCTCCGTAACACCTCCGGCGACAAAGGTCTTAAAGACCAGCGAGTTGCAGGTGGCAGCGGACTCCGAATCGTTATTTGTTACACTGACGTTGTTGGCGGTGACCCAATGGGTGTTGGGGGCATTAACGTACGAGGCGGCCTTGGTAATCGTGGTGGACCCTGACGGCAACAGCCAGTCATTTCCGGCGTAGGTGGCATAGCCCAAAACCGCTGTTCCAGCGACCCCGTAGGCAAGCTGGTTGGCGGTGGATCCAAAGGCTGTGGTTCCATTGTTGGCGCCAAAATCCACGATCGAACCCGCGTTGCGAGTCAGCGCGGCAAAACCAATGCATTGGCTGGAGTTGGCGCTGCGTGAAAGGACATAAAAAGCACTGCTCCCAGGGTTCAAGGTAAGACCGGTGAACATTTGGTAAGCATGGCCGGTGTTGGAACCCACGGACGCAGTGAGCGAGCTGCCCGCCATCGTCAAGCTGGTGTTTGGCCCAAATTCACTGGTGCTGTTCACCGCCGAGGTTCCCAATTGAGCGCACGAAAACATGATGTTGTTCAGGACCAATCCAGCCCCCGCGCTGGAAGAGGCCTGCACTGTATCCGCACCGATGGGATTGTAAACCACGGCGGCAGTACCACCGGCAGGCCCACTGATGGTCAAAACGTTGGCGCCAAAATTCCATTCGTTGGCGCCACCCAATGTGATGGATGTGCCGTTGGCGATATTCCAGGTCTGATTGGCGACAATGACCACGGGAACCGCCAAGGTGAGACTTTGCGAGGCCTGCGACATGTCAATGCCCACGCCGTTGACCGCGTTGAGGGTCAGGGTGTCGGCGGCGGCGGCATCGGTCAGGCTAACTGCGGTCAGAGGACTGTTGATACCGCCGGCGATCTGGAGTTCCCCGACCGAAAAGGCGCCGCCCATTGACGTCAAGGTGTCTCCCGTTGCCGTCGCCACGCTGGTCCACTCGGCGGTGTCGCCGGGGCCGGGAACGATGCCGCTAACCCATGAGCCTCCTGTGTTCAGGGCTGTTGTATTGGCAGCTTTGACCTGCGTAACAGTCGTGGCAATGGTCAACGCGGTGGCATTGCCCGCCGCCTGCGCAAATGTGTAATTGTTGGCCGAAAGCCCGGAGCCATTGATCGGATAGCTGCCGGCGGGGCTTGACGTCGTGGCCGTGGTCGTAAACGTCAGCGTGCCCCTCGTGGCGCTGGCCTGGGTGTCCCCGTTCACAAAACCCGTCACGGTGCCAGTGAACGTCGGATTCGCCGTGCCGACCGGGCGGCTCACACGATTGGCCACATAAGTCAAGAGCCCGGGGGACACCACCAAGCTGACCGTTTGGGTCGCGCTGGTATAATCAACCGTGTCCGTCGGAGTGAAGACCACTGTAAGCGTCGCGGTCCCCGCGTTCAAGACGCTTCCCAGGGATGGACTGTAGGCGTAGCTGCCGGCCACGTTCGCCGTGGCATCGAGTTGGCTGGCGCTCAGGGCTGTCCCGTAGGAAATGGCGGCTGGCGCGGCCCACGTTATCACCGGGCTGGCTGGCGGCGTGACGCTGACCAGTTGGAGTGTGCCCTTGGCGGCAAGATTGTTGGTGTTCCACGCATAGATGCCGTGAGCGACAGGACCCGTTCTTGGCAGAATTATCGTCACGCCGCCCAGATTCGCGTTGTTGGGGTTGAGGTTGGGGCTGTTGAACAACTGGAACGAATCGCCAGCCTGAAGGTCGTTGGTGCTCTGAACGACGTTGATCGTTGAGCCTGCATAAATGTTGATGCTTTGCGCCGTCACGGAATCGCTTGCCGCGCCGGTGGCAGGGTGGTCCACATACATATTAACGACATTGCTGACCGTCAGCGCGTTGGTGATCGTCAAGTTCCCATACGCGCCCTGGGCTGGACCCGGGGACAAGTTGCCGGAGGAATTGATAATGACACTGCCGTTGATGACGCCGTTGCCTGAGAGAGATTGAGCGCCTTCCGATATGCTGCCATCACCGATATCCAAGGCCCCACTGTCGTGCGTCAGCCCTTTTGGATCCAAAACCCCTGGAGAATTGACCGCGATGGCTGACGTTTTTTGGAGCAAACCTGTGCTGGTGCCGTCGCCGGAGAGGAAAAGCGTGCCGCCGCTGATGGTGGTGGGACCGGTGTACGTGTTGGCGCCCGAAAGCGTCAGGCTTCCATTGCCGGTTTGGTTGAGCGCGCCAGCCCCGGATATTGTTCCCGACAAGTTCTGTGTGGCGCTGCTGTTGAAGGTCAACGTGCCCGCGTTGGCGATGGCGCCGCCATAAGCGCCGCCGCCCAGGTCGCCCGCGCCGCCGATCAGCAGCGACCCGCCGCTGATCGTGGTGCCGCCGCTGTATGTGTTGACGCCGCTCAAGGTGACGCTGCCGCTGACCATGAGGCCATTGGCCGCTCCGGAGAGGTTGCCGGACAGAGTCAAGTTGTTGGCGGAAAAGTTGGTGATCGCCAGGCTGCCGTTGTTGATTACCGGCGCGGAAATGGTGTCGCCCTGGCTGGTGCTCAGTTCCAGCAGGCAAGCGGCGCCAGGAGTGTTGTCCAGCGTGAGTGTTCCCCCGTTGGCGGCAATGTTGTAGGAACCGCCCGGCGCCCCAATCTCCAACGAACCCACCGTGATGGACTGGTTGAGGGTGATGCTCTGGTTTGCGGTGATGCCATTGCTGATGATGGCTACAGCTTGCGAACTGTTGGCAAAGGCAATGCCGTTGTTCCAATTGGCGTTGACGTTCCAGCCCTGCGGGGAAGCAGTGATCGTGTTGGTCCAGCCATATTCCAGGACGCGCTCGATGTTGTGCGCACCCGAGCCGAGGCCCGCGACGCCCAGGTAGCCGTTCGTCGTCCCGCCAAGGTTGGTCACCGTTCCGGTGACGTTGGCGCCGTCCAAATAGACGGCCGTGCCGGCCACGCCCGCCTGCGGCACATAAACGGTGGCCGTGACGTTGACGGGGATGGTCACGGCCAGATGATACAACGCGGCGCTGCGGTCCCACTCCACCGAGATGGCGCCGCGGTCAGTCGTCAGTGTGCCGCTGGCGGAGGGGAGGATGGTGCCGAAATCCAGCGGCATGATCTGCACCTGCCCAAACTGGGCCGTCAGCGGCTTGACGCCCAAAATATAGCGCACATAACCATCCAGCCCGACCGCGCCCCAGCCGTGCGACTCGCTGTCGCCGTCGGTGTTGGCCGTCCACGACTCCCAAGTCGCCGTCCCGCCAAAGGAGAGGATTTGCGCCCAGCCATAGTTGTTTGCGTTGGTGTAGAGATTGAGCAACGCCGGACCCTGGTTGGCCTCGCCCAGCGCGCGCACCAGCTGCAGGATGCCCAGCGCGCTGACGTTCATGTTGCTTCTCACCACCAGGGCGGCGACGCCCGCCTGCTGCGCCGCCGGCACCAGGTTGAGCGAGAGGGGGAAGGCGTTGGCGTGCTGCGAGGTGTGCGTGCTTTGCGTCCCGTCGGGTTCCAGGCCGTCCACATAAAGGCCGCTGGAGTTGAGGAGGTTGGTGTTGATCGCGGCTTGGAGGTTGGTGGCCAGGGCGCGATAGGTGTTGCTGTCGGTGGTGTTGCCCAGCTCGCCGGCGATGCGCGAAACGATGTCGTAGTCCTCCCAAGCCCAGCCGTTGATGACGGTGGCGGCGTTGCCGGGGTCGCGGACGGTGTTCAAATCGTAGCCGAATTGCATGTCGGGCGGCCAGTCTATGATGCCGTTAGTGTAGGAGCTGCTGGTGCCACCGAGAAGTTTGGTGACCAGACCGTCGTCCGGGTTGAGGTCGCGGTTCAAATACTGGGCGATGTTGGTCAACGCGGTGTAGTTGGTGCCAAGAAAGGCAATGTCGCCCGTCTGCATATAATACTCCCAGACCCAATCCAGGTACATCTGCGTGTAGTCGGGGATGTCCCGCGCGTTGGAATCGTCGGGATAACAGGCGTTGACCCGCCCGACGTTGGCCGCCGGCGTGGACCAAAACTCCGTCATGGACTCGATGAACTCGTTGAGCCGGCGGCGCGTGAGCGGGCGCTCGTCCTCCACCGACATCGCGGCCAGGCTCTCCTGAAAGCCGTCGCCCAGAAAGCCGCCCTTCTGGCGCATCGAGTCTATGAACTCCTCCTGCGCGTCCACGGGCAGCGTGTGTTTCATCAATCCCCACACCGCGTTGAGCGTGGCGTTGGACGAAGTGAAGCAGGAGGAGGCGTCGTTCATCTGGCTGTTGCGCTCGACGAACGCGAAGCTGTTGGTGGTGATGGGCATGGGCGGGTTGGTAATGGCAAAATAACGCATCGTGTCGTACTCGGCCGGCTGGTAGGTGAAGGGCATGCCGTCGAGCACGGCGTAGTAGGTCAGGGTCGTGCTCTGGTTTTGCGAAGGGTCAATGTCGCCCGAGGGGAGAAGCGCAAAGCCGCCGCCCATATTGATCGTCAAGCCAAAGGCGCCGCCGATAAACGTGATGAGCGGCACACCGGAATAAACCTTGCCCATATCCACCACGTAGGCGCTGCCGCTCTGGTCCATGGTGACCGACACGGGCGTGAGCACCGTCTCGACGATGCGCGTCAGGTCGGGCAAGAGCGGTCCCGGCCACGTCGAATTGGGCTGGCCGCCAATCACCGTGGGGGCGCCCCAGGCGGAAGCGTCGAAGCCGGTCGTGAACCAATTGGTCGTCAGGGGGCCGGCAAAAATCTTCTCGATGTAGCCCGCGCCTTCGCCGTTGCGCAAGGATTGGCCGGTGACCCAGTTGGTCGCCTGGCTCTGGAACCATGTGCCGTCGGTGCCGATGTTGGTGCTCGTGCCGTCCGAGAAATGAATGTTCACCTGCATCAGAACGCCCGGCAAGCTGGCCACCCGCCCCGAGCCGCCGCCAAAGTAGTGATTGAATATCGCAAACAGGTTGGTCGTGCCGTTGGTGACCAGCCCGGTGATGTCGAAGGCGTTGTAAAATTGATACTGCGGGAAGGCGTAGGCCGGGCCTTTGCCGACCAGCGTGCCGTTCACATAGAGGGCATACTTGTGGACGCTGGTCACGTACGCCGTCGCCCGCTGCACAGTCGTGGCAGGCAGGGCGGCAGTCCACTTGCGGTAATAGGTGTAGTTGTCGGCGGCGCCATTGGTACCCTCGATCCACGACGCGCTGCTCCAGTCGCTGTTGGTCAGCAGGCCGACGGTGAAGGTGGCGTTGGTGGAGTACGGGCTGGCGATGCCCTCCCTGTCCCAGGTGCGCACTTTCCAATAATATTCCGTGTCGGCGGTGAGGTTTGTCGGGCCTGCATACACGACATGGTTTTCCCGGCTGCTGGCAACCTCTCCGCTGTCCCACACGTCGCCGTAATTGGTATTGAGATTGTTCATCGAACTGGCGACAAGGACCTCATAGGCCGATTGGATTTCGTTGGCGTTGGTGTCGTTGTCCAGCCAGCCAAAATACGGGACGGCCTCCGTGCCCACCGGGTTGGCCACATCGTCCACGAGCAGGTTCGTCGGCGCGAAAGGCGCGGCGGCAAACGCCGGCGCCGCGGCGGCGCCGAGCAGCAGGCCCAACGCGGCCAGACGCGTCGTCCGCCACAGGCGGCCGAGGCGCGTCAGGACGGCTTTTGCGGTTGATTCCCGAGCCTGCTGAGGTTCTGTGAGTTTAATGCTCCGAATTGAACAGCGTCCATCGGGCAGCGTGAAGGCGCAACCCCAGAAGGGCCAATTGCCGGACGGGTTTCTATGGAAACAAGACATAATGAGTCAGAAAATATGTGATGGCATTTCCGAAATCAAGCAAAGTCCGCAAGGCAATCACATCGCGTCCAACTGCCGCCGTTCCTTCTTGGTCGGCCGCCCCGCTCCTTTCGGGCGCGCGAAGGGGCGGAAATACGGTTCCCTCGGCTTCTCCCATTCCGAGGCTGGAGTTTGGTCTTCGGCGTATTGCCTGGCGGCAGGCGCGCCCACGCGATGCTCGATCAACTGCAACACCTTGAAGGTGCAAGTCATCTGGTCCTTCTTCACCACGATCACGTCATTAATCCGCACCTGGCGTGAGGGTTTGACCGGCTGGCCTGAGATATGGACGCGGCCATGCCGGCACGAATCCCCCGCCAGGCCGCGGGTCTTAAAAACCCGCACGGCCCAGAGCCATTTGTCAATCCGCACGGAATCGCCTGCCAACATCGCCTCGCATCGTGCCATGCCCCCGCGCAAATGGGCAGAATTAAATCAGTTCTCCGCCGTGAACGCGCGATACGAGTGCGGCGGAATGGTGATGGAGTAGGTGGTTCTTGGGCCTCCGGATCCGCCGCGGCCGCCACCGCGGCCGCCTCGACCGGCGCCCGCGGCCGGGGCGGAAACCGGCGCCCGCGAAACGGTCTGGCCGCTCACCAGATCGGTAATAGTGCCGGTCGTGCCGACAACCGAGACAGCCACCGTGACCTCAGAGGGCAGGAAGGACTGCACGATAAACGTGTGGTTGTCATACGCGAACAGGCTGACCTGGGCAGGGGCATCAGTCAGCCGAAACGGGAAAGACCCCATGATCTGGTTCCTGATGGCGTTGAGCACCGGCGCGGGCAGACGGTAAAGATCGGCCACGTTATCAGGAATCACCAGCACGTAGAGGGTGCCGCGGTCATAAACGTCGCTGATGACGATGGGATAGGCATTCCAAGGGGCCTTGGCGTCGAAACCGTTGACTTGGCCCCAGGATTGGTTGGTCAGGAAATGAATAATCCGGAAGATGATGGGCGAATCCAAGGAAGATCCGGCAATTTCCCGCCCGCCGCGGCCCTGGAAGCCGGTGACGCCGACTTTCTGGTCGGTAACCTCAAACTCGCTGATGTCCTCGATGCCTTTGCCACTGAGGGCCCGGAGCAGGCCCGAGGTGATGACCACGTTCCTGCCCGCGCTCAACTGAGCCTTGATCTTGTTGACGAGGTCGGGATCGTTTTTGGCGCCCTCCGTGAGCAGGCAGACGCTGCCGTTGGTGGGGAAGGTGGGATGCAGGTCAATGGGGATGCCGATCATGCCGAGATAATCGTGAAGGAACTCCTCGCCGACGGCATGGGGGGGGCGATAGGCGGGAATGCCGATGGGATTGCCGAGCTTGTCGAGGAAGGTGTCGAGCTGTTCCATCGCATAGCCAGCCACCCGGCCCGTCATCGCACCGCCGCGGCCGCCGCCGACCGGCCCCTTGAAAGAATCGCGGGCCTTTTGCAGGTTGAGGCTCGTCTCCAACGCCTCCCACGGACGGGCGCCAGCGTTGATCGGCTGCAGCGCATTGGCCCAATGCCAGAGAGTGAACTCGCGGGCCTTGGCGAAGCCCGCGTCCCAAAACTGCTCGGCGTAGCGGTCAATGTAGCGGGTGTCCCCTTGATCCACCCAGGCGCCCGCATTGCCGCCCGGCTTGGCGTTCTCCAAATAGCGCACCAGGCTGTAGCTCTCATAGGACTGGAGGTGCTGCTCGCTGCTGATGGGATCGCGCGTCTCGACGCCGGTGTACACCGCGTCGAAAATCTTGGGCTCGACATCCACATCGTAGCCCAGGCCCTGATAGTGCTCGTACCAATTGGGGTATTTGATGATCAGCCTGAAGTTGGGATTCACGGCCCGGCCGGGCTTGATCAGGAGGTTTTGCGCGGCCTCGTCCAGGGCGTCCAGGCGGTATTGCGTCCAGCTCTTGTTCCCCTTGGCCGCAATGTCCGCCGCCGTCTTGGATGCCGTGAAGAGCCAGTCGTCAAAGATGACCTCATCAAAATGGCGCGCGGCCGTTTCGACGGCATTCTTGAGCCAGTCGCGATCAGCCTGATTGGCATAGGACAGACCATTGGGCACAATCGCGGCGGAAACGAGGATGCCGCGGTCGGTGAAGAACTTCTTGATCGGATCCAGGGTTGCCTCGTTGACCGTCTGGCGGCCGCCGGCGAATTCGAGATAGACCTTGTCGAACTTCAACTGGCGGGTCATCTCGTCGTAAGCAGCGGCCAGCGCCGGCGGGTTGGACCACTGGGTTACGTTGTTCCGCAAAACGTAGAGGGCCACCCGGAAGTTCTTGTAGTTGCCCTGCGCCTGGGCTGGAGAGGTCAGAAAGGCGCCCGCCAACAGCGCCCAAGATGTCAATACGGTGATGTGTTTCATAAGCTCAGTCCGAAGAAAAATTAAAGCTATTACGACCTGCGCGACTAATGAACGTCAAGGACAATTTTGATCAAAAACGGCAAGAATGCCTCTTGACCCCTTCGCCCCGTCTGGCAAGATGGAGGCCACAATGAGTGCGAGCGACATGCAATTCTCCCTCACGCGCATGGCGTCCATGAATGGGCGGCGCGAAAAAACAATCCTCCATCAGTTTCCATGAAAGGACAACCATGAAGAAGACAGCCTCTGGACTGGTTCTGTTGGCGCTGGCCAGTTTGGCGCTTTGCCAATGCTCCGTGCAGACCACAACGCAACTCAAGGCCTTTACCGACTGGCCGGCCGGGCTTTCGCCGGCGGAGGTCGGCAAGAAGTTGGCCACCAACATGCTGCCCCGCTGGATCCCGACCCGGCCCGGCGTCCACTACGCCGAGGACTCGACCTGGATGACGGCCCTGAAGTTCGCCGCCTTGACCAAAGATGAGGAACTCAAGACCGCCCTGATCAAGCGATTTGATCCCATCCTGGCGCCCGGGGGGCAAAGCGCCATCTCCATGACCCGTCATGTGGACCACAACATCTTCGGCATCGTGCCCCTGGAACTTTACATCCAGACCAAGGACAAGAGATACCTGGACATCGGCAAGATGCTGGCCGACCGGCAGTGGGAACAGCCCGACGCCAACGGGCTGACCGACGAGACCCGGTTCTGGATTGACGACATGTACATGATCACCATCCTTCAGGTGGAGGCCTTCCGCGCAACGGGCGACAAGGTTTACCTGGATCGGGCGGCCTTGGAGATGGTGGCCTACCTGGACAAGCTCCAGCAGCCCAACGGCCTGTTCTATCATGGGACCAACTTCCCGTTCTTCTGGGGCCGGGGCGACGGTTGGGTGGCGGCGGGCATGCCGGAACTGCTCAGCGAGCTGCCGCCCGATCACCCCAAGCGGGCCCGGATCATGGAAGGCTACAAGAAGATGATGGAGGCCCTGCTCAAGTACCAGGACACCGACGGGATGTGGCACCAGCTCATTGACCACCCGGAGTCCTACAAGGAGTCCTCCTGCACGGCGATGTTCACCTATGCGTTTATCACCGGCGTTAAGAAGGGCTGGCTGACGGACCCGGCTTACGCCGAAGGCGCGCGCAAGGGCTGGCTGGCCTTGCAGAACAACATTGACGCCGACGGCAACGTGGACAAAGTGTGCGTCGGAACGGGCCAGAACAACAGCCTGCAATTCTACCTGAACCGGCCGACGCAAAAGGGCAATCCCCACGGCCAGGCCCCGGTGCTCTGGTGCGCGGTGGCGCTGCTTCGGTAAGTTGGCGGGCTATGAACTTAAATGAGGCAGTTGGACGGTGGCCGGTCCGGCATGGAAAGGGAAGATCCTGGATGAGTCAAAAAATCGGAGAAATCGGAGAAATCGGAGGTTTTGGAGGGGGGAGTTTGTTCCGGGAAGGGGCAAAAAGTGACGAGCCGATTTATCTGCAAGTGTTTGCATAATAGCACACTACAAGATGAAA
>Ga0181533_1006556_pt1 | contig 10537 bp, 10 predicted proteins | sample PEATcosm2014_Bin_45_FD_119772 | JGI IMG/M metagenome (GOLD analysis project Ga0181533, IMG submission 119772) | Peatland microbial communities from MTU Mesocosm Facility, Houghton, MI, USA - PEATcosm2014_Bin11_60_metaG | ecosystem: Environmental > Terrestrial > Soil > Wetlands > Peat | place...
AGCGGTATTCTGGCGTATGTTACTCCATGAAGATAGGTGAGATACCCTATGTCTCCAGGTCTAACTGAGTGGCGCAAGATCCATTTCAAGTTGCCCATGTCCATCTTCCTCCAACTTGTACTATTGTTACGCGCATGCACGGAAAAGGTAGACATCTGATCGTCGTACGAAGTCTAGGCTCATGACATCTTGCAGTATGGATGCGGCATAAAGGAAAGGGTTAGTCTGAAACTTCTGAAAAGAACAGCGGGAGTATCTTAAGACGTGCTACGGAAACTGTCCGAAGGGCTGTGGCTTGCTCTAATCTACGATCCTTACGGAACAAACATGTTGGACTAATTATCGCCTCTTCGATGTAGTCAGCTTGAAATATGACCTGTCGGTGGCTGTGCTCTTCGAATTGTTTTGAGATTTGTTCGCTACTCACTTGATTCAAGAATGACTTATGGCAGCCTCGGGGCAAACAACAGGATCACGCCTATAGATGGGGACCTCTTCGGAAAGTGGACTCTGAGCAGTGAAAATGTGGACTTCACAGACGTTCACTTGATGGCGCCAGTTCGTCCTCCCACAATAATCGGAATCGGGGTAAATTACAGAGAGCACGCAACGGAAGGCGGCCGGCAGATACCAAAGGCCCCAGTCATCTTCCTCAAATCTAACACATCAGTAACTGACCCTGGACAACCGATCCTGCTTCCGAAAATGGCTCCGAGCGAGGTAGATTATGAGGCTGAACTTGTGATCGTCATTGGACGGGAAGCTCACAACGTCTCGGAAAAAAATGCACTCGACTATGTTCTAGGTTTTACATGTGGCAACGATGTTACCGCGAGAGACTGCCAGCGGAGGCTTGATGTGCAATGGGCCCGAGGGAAATCCTTTGACACGTTTGCGCCTCTAGGGCCCTGGATCGAAAATGGCATTGACGGCGACAAATGCAACATCCAATGCAGGTTAAACGGCAAAATCATGCAGGCATCAAACACTAGCGATCTCATCTTCAATACGCGCCAGTTGGTCAGTTACTGCTCGAAATGTATGACTTTGATGCCTGGAACAGTGATAATGACTGGAACACCATCAGGAGTAGGATTCGCGCGTAAGCCCCCAGTTTTTCTACGGAACGGAGACGTAGTTGAAGTGGAAATTGAAGGGATAGGTGTACTCAAGAACCAGGTTCAAAATGAGCCGTAAGCTCAGATTGTTAGAGTACTTCGAGATGCGCGAGTTGTTCCGCATATTTACACGGTTGTGGACAGTATTCTTCCTGAACCTGTTTCAGCAATCTTCCCGAGGAGCTCGGGCAGGATTTCGTACCCGCACTTTCCACATTTCCACTCTTCAGAGTACTCGTGTTGACAATGAGTCTTACTACTCGATTTAGTCATCTGAACACCATCATGATTCTGAGTGAACTGCAAACGGGAGCGTATAAGTAAAATGCACACAAACTAGCTGTTCATCACATATACTGTGTGTGGGTTGTCTGGTGTGCACACACACAAATCGACGGTTCAAAGCCAGATGGAAGGACTAATCGAACCTATTGATTCATGATGAGCGACAGACAATTTCGAATCCGCTATATGCTTCGGCATCTACAAATCGTGCTAGTTCAGGCGCACAATGATGTCGTTGTAACGGCCCATGATGTTCTGATAAGGTTCCTTAATTGCGTCCTAATTGAGCTATAGACCAAGAGACCGGTTGAATACGTTGACATAACTCATAGCAACGTTTGGCCATATCATCGCTCTGCTATATTCATAGGCGCTTCTGCTGAGCTTAGCGTAAATCTCTCTGTCTTCGAGGAGCGTGTTTACGCATTGGCCAAGTGATTCTGGGTTCCTGAATTCGCATCTCAATGCTGCTCCACTGGAGATCACTTCTTCAGCGTGGAGAAAAGGCGTCGTAACAATGGCCTTCCCTGTACTCAGGGCGTATGAGAGAGTGCCACTGCTGATCTGTTCCCGATTTGGGTACGGTACAATGTAGACGTCGGTTGCTTGAAGGTACCCAATAAGTTCATCTTCCGAGAGGAACCGATTGACGAATCCGACGTTCTTAGTCAATCCGAGCGCATCAACTTTGTCGAGTAGTTCCTGCCGGTACTTTTCACCTTCGCGTTTTCTGACCTCGGGGTGCGTCTCGCCTATAATCAAATACAGGACTTCAGGATGTTTCCTAATAATCTGTGGGAGTGCAGCGATCGCATGTTCTACTCCTTTTCCACTACTCAGTAATCCGAAAGTCGACAACACGGTGTGGTCCTGAAGTCCAAAGCTTCGCTTGATCACTGCAGTTTCCAGCTGGGGCACGTTCGGACAACCGTGAGGTATACATCGAATCTTGTCGGGTGGACAATCATATTTCTCCTTCAGCACGTTAATGCCGGCGGTTGCCATTACGATAATTGTGTCCGTCTCTTTGATGATGTCTTCCAACACTTCTCTAGCTCTGGGTGCTGGATTCTCAAGTAGAGTGTGGAGGGTTGTGACGACAGGTTTTTCGATCCTTTTCAGAAACCCGTTGATGTACTCACCCCACTCCCCGCCGAATATACCATACTCGTGCTGAATGTTCACAACATCTATGTCAGAAGCATTGACGTAATGGGCTGCCTTCGTATAGGACGCAAGCTCATTGGCATCGATCTGGTACTTAACTCGTGTCTCATAGTCATATGATGACCCTTTATCGTTTAATGCCATAACGACAGGCGGACTCACAGCCTGACCACAAAATGTAGACATAGAGTCGACGAGATGGGTCGTGAATGTAGCTATCCCACATTCGCGTGGAGGATATGTGCTGATGAACGCGACTGTAATCTTCTTGCCACCATGAGCACCTGTCTTTCTTCTAAGTAAACCTCGGTTCTTCATCGAATAGTATCCGTGAGCGATCTCCAACAGTCTTCTTTCAGTTGTAAGCCCAATAAGAGCTCCTTTTCTTGTTACAATTAGCCTTCGAATTCGGTGTTCTTGAAGTAATTTCAAAGCGTCTGCTATAGTTCGATCAAATTCAATCGTAATGAGTGGCTTCGACATCACGTCCTTGACAGACGTCAGTTCAGGATTCTTCCGGAACATCAGAACCCTCTGAAGAATGTCTTTCTCCGTGACAATTCCTACCGGTTCATTTCCTTCCACAACCACAACGGAACCCACATTTCCCTTGGCCATCAACTCCATGACGCGTGAGATTGAATTGAGGTAAGAGACAATTGGCGGTCCAGGTCTCATATTCGTCTCTACGGAGAGGCTAAGAACATCTGGATCCGTCTGCTCCATCACAAGTTCACCTTTGAATTTTGATTCAGAGTGCGAATATGTGAAGCACTATCTCTTCGGCCGAAACGAAGAATCGCATAGCAAGCACTACAAACTCGCGACGAATAAGACTTGCCGGTCGGAACCCGTCTGGCTTAAAGTCAAACGCGTTTTGGAAAAGGGCAGTGAGATCAGTAAAGGCAAATATGTGTGCACGCCTAATTGGGAGGGAAGCGCACCCACGTACATGGAAGGATACTCCTCTTAGGGTTCTGTGTTCTCTCTCGAACGCGTCCTGACTAATAACAATCCTGAAGAATGTCCAGGAAACATTCTTGGGTGAGTCGTAGATGAACGTCAACATACCGGAGAAGATATTCCTCACTAAGGGTGTGGGCACTCACAAAGAGAGACTGACAAGTTTCGAGTTGGCTCTTCGTGACGCGGGCATAGCCTTCTGTAACCTAGTCTACGTGTCGAGCATCGTACCTCCCAACTGCAACGTGTTATCCAGGAACGAGGGTTTAGAACTTCTGAAACCCGGCCAGATAGTATTTTGTGTGATGAGCCGGATTGATACGAATGAACCAAACAGGCTGATGGCTGCCGCCATAGGGATGGCGCTACCGAACGACATAACAGTGTACGGTTACCTGTCTGAACACAAGTCATACGGCCAGACGCAGGAGAAAGCTGGTGACTACGCCGAAGATTTAGCAGCTTCAATGCTCGCCTCGACACTTGGCGGACCCATCGACATCGACAGCGCCTGGGACATTAAACAAGAGATATGGAACATAGCAGGCAAGAAGGTCACCACCAGAAACATATGCCAATCGGCAGAAGGCAACAAAAATGGACTATGGACGACCGCTATTGCGGCTGCCATGATGATCTAGTTCGAATGCCTGCAGTATTGCACCATCCGGATAACCGGTGTCGGCGAGGGCATGCGGTAATTCAGTTTTGATGCTCAACATCTTTCCTAGTTGCTTTAGTGAGAATGCTTTGCAGCTTGGCTCTTGACAACGTTGGCGTCGGCTTCTCGCTAAGAATACCTTCTGGTCTAAGCGTAAGAATGCACACGAGGATCGTTCCTACTAACAAATACTCCAACCAGGTAACGTCGAATGGGATGACGCTGGATAATGAGAACTTAAATGAATCGAGGGTTTTGATCATGAACCAGAACACGAAGACTCCGATTGCAACACCCAAATTGTTGGCTGCACCGCCCATTATCACCATCACCCACGGCCAGAACGTCCAAACTACTCGACCAAACGTCGCTGGAAGAACATCGACCGTATAGAAGGAATACAAGAGACCGGCCACTCCACTAATCGCGGAGGCAGTCATCAACGTCTTCCTTCTGATTCCAACATCATTCTTCCCCAACGCCTCAGACGCAACCTCATTATCCCTTATTGCCCGAAGAGTTCTCCCCATTGGAGAACGCGCAAGTTTTTCACAGTACACGTAAACAAGTGCAGCGAAGATCACAAGCACACCCGTCGCCACAACGAATCTGGAATCTCCCGCCCACACATAGGGGTCGGGTAACACGAGTCCGAGGCTGCCTCCAATTAGGGGATAATAATTGTTCAGGAATATTTGGAAGAGCTGAGCCATCGCCAACAATGTCATCGCTAAATAATCCTCTTTGAGTCGAATCGCCGGGTATGAGAAGAGAAGACCGAAAAGTGCACCGACCGCCCCAGCTACGCTTACTGATACAAGTAACAGTCCAATTGATAATGGAATGCTTTGCGCCAAGATGGCGTCGATTTGAGGAACTATGATCAAATTGGATTTGATGAAGTCACCCTGAGTTGCGATACCGAAAGCCCACGCGGCGAATCTACCCGCGAAAGATCCTCCGACTGATGCTCCTCCCGCGATGAAAAGTACCTTACCGAAATTCGGTATTCCAGTGAAGCCGAATTCAAGGTTCAAGCTTAGACTGATTGCGAGGTAAAGCGCCAGAAACGCGACTAGATCCAACGTGAAAAGTACGACGTTAATGCCGAAGAGAGTGACCGCTGGGATCGACAATTCACTTTTCCCTCTTAAAGAATACAAGTCGTCTCCAGTTTACTGATGTGATGCCCCGTGGAACGATTATCAGCGACGCCACCATTATTAGCATGGGCATTGCGGGTTGCCACTCACTTACCCATGATCCAAGTAGTCGTGCGCCATACACAGTGAGAAGTATCTCACCAGAACCCACTAGAAGTCCCCCTACTACCGCCCCGTAAACGCTGAAGAGTCCGCCTAGAATGCTTGCGGCAAAAATGTCTACTATGAAGTCGGACCCAATGTGCGCGCTCCCGGGCAGCCACAATACAACCAGTGAGCCAGCCAGACCCGCTAAGCCTCCTGCCAGAAACCATGAAACCGTATACACGCGCTCAACATTTATTCCAAGAATTCCGGCCAGATTTGGGTTTTCAACGGTGGCGCGCATAGCGATGCCGAACTTCGTCTGGGTCAATCCTAACCACAAAAACACTGTTATTAACGCTAGCGAAAGTGGAGCAATGAAAATCAACGCACTCGTCCCGAGGATTGTGAAATCAGTGTTACTGAGGAGAAAGAACTTGCTGTCATAGACTCTGTAAACGTTTGACAATAAGTCAGAGTATATGCCGAAGATTCCCACAAATCCGATGTCAATTGCCAAAGTTGCAATCATTAGAGAAATTAGAGAGGACCCTCGAGCAGACAATGGTTTTAGGATCAGCTTGTACATGGCTGTCGCGACACCTCCAACGAGGAGAAACGAGAACGGCAATGAACCGTAGGGAGGTACCCCTCTGAAGTGATACATGCTGAAGGCCAAGTATGCTCCCACAGTCACGAAGCTACCCTGGGCAAAGTTGGGCACCCTCGTAGTCATGTATGTAAGCGTTAGACCTATACTCATCAAAGCGAAGAGGGAACCGTAGACCAGAGCATCAGCCATGAATGGTTCGAAGCCAGAGATTACTATCACCGAACGTGATCGACCCAAGTTCTGGGAATGCTTAAATAGATTTCCACCTGAATCAGGGCGATTTTATGTCAGAAACAAAGAAGAATCCAATGACAATGGCAATTGGCACTTTCGTAATTGGCCTAGTGATAGGTCTTGTCGTAATGTATGGTGTGGCACCCTCGTTGGCTCCACCGAGCGCGACGATGGTGACAACCACGCAACTGCAAGGCATGTCGGGTACGTACACTATCGGCACCCTACTCAGCTTGACTGGTTCTCTTTCATCGTACGGCCAACGAGAGAAGGTGTCCATAGATATGGCAATCTCGGACATCAACGCCTGGCTTAACGCCAGTGGGTCCAGCGTTCAGTTCCAAGCCCACCACGAGGATACGGGAGCCGATCCGGCTATGGCTCTCCAGAAACTGCAATCGTTAGCCGCGCAAGGAATCCAGGTGTACATCGGACCACTAGCGAGTGGCGAAGCGAGTAATATTCTGGCGTACGCAAACACAAATCACTTAGTGCTCATCAGCCAATCATCAACAGCAGAAAGTCTTGCAATCCCGAATGACTTTCTGTTCAGGATGATCCCAACCGACAATGCACAGAGCAGGGCAGTAGCACGGGTAGTCTACCAAGACGGCATACAAGACGTTATTGTCGTCGCCAGGCACGACGCATGGGGTGACGGCCTCAGTCAAGCCTTCGAAGCTCGATACCAACAGCTCGGCGGAACAATAATTGACACAGTATCGTACACGCCAGTTACAACTGGAACCCCTGACTTCTCCCCACAGCTAACTCAGATGAAAAGCGACTACGATACGGCGGTTGCCAAGTATGGTGCAAGTAAAGTAGCGGTTGTTGCCGTGATGTTCAACGAGGTTTCGGTGATACTGCAACAAGCAAGCAGTAGCTACAAGGAGTTACTGGGCACAACTTGGTTCGGAACTGATGGAACAGCAGGAGACACTGTAGTCACCGGCGCAGGTTCAGGCGCAGCAGCAGCCCAAGTGAAATTACTGAGCACTATCTTTGCCCCAACGAGAAGCGACAAGTACACAGCGTTCACCAGCGCATTCGTTGCCAAGTATGGCGGAAATCCAGATACGTACTCGTACACGGCATACGACGCAACATGGGTCGCCGCACTCTCAATCCTGGCCGTGGGCAAGAACGATGGCGCAGCCGTGCAAAAAGTCCTCATCGGCGTGGCAAACAACTATTACGGCGTTTCCGGCTGGCCTGACCTCAACGCTAACGGAGACAGGACCATCAGCGACTATGACCTCTACGAAGTCGTAAGTAGCAATAGCACAGTTCAATGGGCGCACGTCGGGACATGGAGCGCTACAGCCGACGCTGTTACTTACTCCCAAACGCCATAAGAGCTGGATTAGCTCCAGCTACCTCCCCTTTTTTTCGTGACGCACCTTGACCAACATTCTCAAAGTAACTGACCTCAAGAAATCGTTCGGCCACCTTGTTGCTCTCGACGGAGTCTCATTAAGTGTAGACGAGCGTACGGTCAGTATCCTAATAGGACCAAATGGCTCGGGAAAAACAACACTAATCAACGTGATAACTGGATTTCATCATCCAGATAGCGGAAAAGTCGAATTCAAATCAGCAGACATAACTGGATGGCAACCACATGAACTATACAACATCGGAATAGCCAGAACGTTCCAGATACCCTCACTGTTTTGGAAGCTTACCGTTCTGGAAAACTTGTTAGTGGCAGAAAAGAAGAACCCGGGCGAATCCTTCACCAAATCCCTATTTCGAAGATTCTGGGAACCCCAAGAAGAGGCCGCAGCAGAAAAGGCAGCGAAGATTCTAGAAACGTTGGGTTTGTCCAATCACGCGAATGATCCCGCTTACAAACTCAGCGGAGGACAAATGAAACTCCTCGAAATGGGTCGAGCACTCATGAGCGACGCGAAACTGTTACTTCTTGACGAACCTGTCTCAGGCGTTAACCCAACCTTAGCGCACGAGATATTCTCGAAAATAATCAAACTAAGAGATGAGTCCGGAGTATCATTCCTAATCGTCGAACACAGACTGGATATCGCCATGGGATATGTGGATCACATGAACGCAATGGCGCTTGGCAAGTTAATAGCCTCTGGGCGACCGAACGAAGTCGTAGGCCACCCGAAGGTTGTAGAAGCGTACCTGGGAAAGTAAAGATGCTTCAAGTTCATGAACTAAATGCAGGATACGGAAAACTCCAAGTCCTCAATGGCGTATCCCTAGAAGCAAACCCAAAAGAAGTAACGGTAATTGTCGGACCTAACGGTTCCGGAAAGAGTACCCTCCTGAAAAGCATCTCAGGCTTGACGACGATTTTCAGCGGCACAATAAGAATCGATGAAAACAAGGAGCTAACTCACCTCCATCCGCACGATATCTCGAGAATGGGCGTCGCATACCTCCCTCAAATCGAGAATGTATTCACAAATCTAACGGCTCGCGAGAACATCACGCTAGCCGCATACACGTTACACAAAGAAGAAACGGAAGAACGTGTGAGAGAAGTTCTAGAACTCTTCCCGCAACTCAACAATTACATGTCCACGAAGGCACTGAACCTAAGCGGTGGTGAACGCCAGATGCTTGCCATGACTATGGCGCTCCTACGCAAACCTACCGTTATGATGTTCGATGAACCCACCGCTAACTTGGCGCCTAAGATTGCAAGTCAAGTGTTGAACACTATCTCTTCACTTGCAGAGACAATGAATATTATAATCCTATTAGTCGAGCAGAACGCCAAACGTGCATTGGAGATCGGAGATCGAGCATATTTACTCGTGAGTGGTAAGAGTAACTACGAAGGATCAGCAAAGAGTCTACTCGAACATGAGGAGATTGGTCGGCTTTATCTTGGTTTGAACACGGCGAAATGAGAACGCGCGATGTTACAGCACCAGGAGTTTGTGCATTTACGTGAATCGGACTCCTCGGTTTGGCTAGAAGTCATTACACAATTGGCAATTCTATCTTCGTACTGAGAAAGCAGTTAGAGCCAAAGCTTACTTTGAATCAATCGAAGTGTCAAACATCCCTCGTCACGTGGTTTTCACTAACAGCTTTCCACGGTTCAATAGGTCGTTAAGGGCTCTTCGCCCAAATACTTCTGCATGCATCGCCATGATACCAAGCAACTTTTCTTCCCACTCGATCTGCGACTCCTTGATTCGCTTGAACACTCTTTCCTGAGCCGTTCGACCTTTAGGAGTAAGTGAATAGTACACCCTGCCCGACTTCGTATCTCGAGTCGACTTGATTATTCCCCTGCGCTCCATGCGACGTAGGAAAGGATAGATTGTACCAAAACTAACCTTGACGTGTCCCCGAGTCATCTTCTTAAACCGCATAGCTAACTCGTACCCATACGCTGGCCCTTCCTTCAAAGCGAAGTAGAACATTACCTCATACGGGCCAGTTTGGAATCCCTTCACCATTAGCCATCCTCGCCATTATATCGCATCGATATATCAAGCAGTGTATTTAAATATTACCATACTATCGATAAGATAGTATCGTATCGATATGTCGAAGAGAACAAATAAGGAATGACCGCGCTGTTGGCATCGCTAAGCCTTGAATCTATCTTGAACGTAATCTATTTAGGATCCTTCGTAGTCTTCTTTGTCTACGGTCAGAGAATCCAAAAATCCATCATACTGCTTAATGTACGAGAAGCAGCCGACGCCGCCCACAACCGAGTCCGAAGAATCATCCAAACTGAGACGGCTCCTGGCGATACGGTAATCGTCGCAAGGATCGGAAACACGATAGGAATCGACTGAGGCATCAGAATGACTCTCCAGAATACCGAGTTGGCTGCGCTATCCGAGTACGCGATTGAGACTCATGGCCTGACGAAGAAATTCGGCAGCTTCACAGCCGTCGACCACATAGACCTTGCCGTCCAAAGAGGAGAAATTTATGGGTTTCTTGGGCCGAATGGCGCAGGGAAAAGTACTACCATTCGCATGCTCTGCACCTTACTCACGCCGACTTCAGGCACCGCTAAGGTTGCAGGATTCAACATTGACAGTGAAGCGAATGAAGTTCGGAAACGAATCGGACTAGTCTCGGAGAAACTGATCATGTACACACGGTTGACGGCCGAGCAGAATCTAATGTTCTTCGGCAAACTCTACGGAATGAACAATGCAGAATTGAAGTCGAAGGTCGACGAACTATTGGATATGATGAAGCTGACACCCTTCAAAGACCGAAGCGTAGGAGGCTTCTCAAGCGG
>Ga0181533_1006566_pt1 | contig 10521 bp, 10 predicted proteins | sample PEATcosm2014_Bin_45_FD_119772 | JGI IMG/M metagenome (GOLD analysis project Ga0181533, IMG submission 119772) | Peatland microbial communities from MTU Mesocosm Facility, Houghton, MI, USA - PEATcosm2014_Bin11_60_metaG | ecosystem: Environmental > Terrestrial > Soil > Wetlands > Peat | place...
CAATAGCTCCGATCGTCCATGGGCCGGCAAAGGAAGAAAGCATTGCAGCCGCCAAGCGAGTTGCTCCTCCTGAATTGCCGTCATGCGATTCATATCGGCCTCCGTAATTCGAATGACTTGAAATTCAATTTGTCGGGTGCGAATCTTCGCGAGGTCGCCGTCGAGATGCGCATGCCGATGATTTTGTCGATTACGCGCGAAAGCCATTGTCCACGGCGGCTTTGAGTTTGGGCGAAGCTCGAAAGATCACGACCCTGCGCGCATTCACCATCACGGCGACGCCATTTCGCGGGTTGCGTCCGGAACGTTCGCCCTTCACGCGAACGCTAAACGAACCGAAACAATGAAGGCCCAAGGATTGATCGCTGGCCAATGCAAGGACGATTTCCTCGATAATGGCGTCTATCAGGCTTGTCGCATGCCTAAGCGATACGCTTGGCGTCCGCGCGCAAATCGCTCTGGCGATATCGGCCTTCGTGACGGTGCCTGATAATCGACCGGGCGACGGCCGGGCCTTCCGCGGGGCGTGTTGCAAGGTCGAGGAATCGATCTCAATCACAGGCGCGCTACTCCTTGCATTATGCGTTTTGTCGAACGCCTTCGGTCATCGTGATCTTTTGCCCTTGACGGTATAGTTGGCGCGCCCGGCGCTTCTTCCACCAGATGTAAACGCCGGTGACCGAAAGCATCGCGATGACGAGACCGATGGCGCATAAGAAAACGCGGTAGACGACATAATCGACGGGATCCTGAATCATATGCAGCGCCCGCAGCCAATTGGTGATCGTCAGACCGGAATGGCCGGTGTTGACCGGAAGCACGGCGTGAAAGGCGCCCGTGTCGGCGTTGAAAAATACGGTCTCCGTTTTTTCCAGGGGGAAAGAGCGGTCGGTGAGCACGATGTAATTATAGAGACGCGACGAGATCAAATGGTTCAGCGAGAGCGGCTTCTCAATCTTGAACCCCTGCTTCGCGGCCTGCTCGGCCATGAGCCGCTCGCCCGCGGCCTGCGCCGCGCGCCAATCGAGCTTCGGCGGCCCTTCGTCTTCGTGATAGGGGAACAGCGCCATCATGAACTGTTCGAACGGATAGTCGAAAAGCTTGCGCATTGTCCAATCGTAAGCGCCCGTCTTGTCCAGGAGCGTGACGCTCGACCAGGCGAAGACGAACAGCATCGGCCAAAGCCAAAGCCCGCTCGCGCGATGCAGATCGAAATTGAGGCGAAAAAAGCCGGCCTTAGGCTTGATCAGCCACGCCGGCTTCCATCTGCGCCAAAAGCCGGCGATCGACACCGGCAGAGTGAGATAGAAGCCGACGAAGCAATCGATCGTCCAGAGAATCGCCACGATCGCCAATGCCCATACGCCGGCGTCGCCGAGCGCCAGGGAAGTGTGCAGATCATAGACGAAGGGCATGATTTGATGGACGAAGCCGTCGGTATAGCGGTTGAAGGGAACGCGCGTGAGCTCCTTTCCGGTCCAGGGATCGAGCACGATGAGGCCGAAAGCGATGTCATAGGGCTTGCCCGTCGCGGGATCCTTGCGCGGCGTCACCCGCAAGACGGCCTGATCCTCGCGATTCGACGCGAAATAGGCGACCTGCGCCTTCGGAGCCAACGCCTCCGCGCGCTCGGCGAGCGTCGCGAGATCGAGCCGCTCGGCGTCCGGCCCCGGCGGCGAGGCCAGGAACCGCGGATCGAGCAGCGCGGAGAGGTCCGAGCGAAAGGCGATCAGGCTGCCGGTGACGCCCTCGATAATGAGGAACGCCGCCATCGCGAGCCCGACATAGCGATGCAGCCAGACGAAGACGCTGCGGGGATGGAGCGCAGAGCCAATCATCTCGCGCTCGCTTCGGCTTGCGCCAACCGAGGGTTCGAGACCGCGCGCGCGGCGGATTTCCGCGCGCGCCGCTTTTTCCACCAGATATAGACGCCGGTGATCGACAGCATGGAGATGACGAAACCAAATGCGCAGACGAGGATGCGGTATGGCATGCCGAAGACGTGCCCCATGTGCAGCGCGTAAAGCCAATTCTCGATCGTATTGCCGAGGCGTTGGCCGCGCGGCGTGGTCAGCGACGCCAGCGCGCCGGTGTCGCCGTCGAAGGTGACGGAGACGCCGGCGCCATATCTCGACGCGTCCACCACGTCGATGTCGCTCCGCGCCTCATAGGAGTAGACGTTATACGCGCGCATATATTGAAGACTGAGCGGCCGCCCCGTCGTGAAGCCGCGTTTCGACGCCTCAAGAGCGAGGAGACTCTCGCCCGCGGATTGCGCCGCGCGCCAATCGAGTTGAGGTCGCGCCGTCTCGCGTTTCGGCAAAAGCTCGTAATCGTCGATGCGCGAGGTGAAGTCGAAAAGGGAACCCATCACCCATTCGTAAATCGGCCGCCGCATGTCCATCATCACGCTGGACCAGGCGAACACGAACAGCATCGCCCAAAACCACAGGCCGGCGGCGCGATGGAGATCGAAATTCAGCCGGTAGAGACTGGCGCCGCGCTTGATCAGCCATGCCGGCTTCCAGCGCCGCCAAAAGGCGGTCGTCGTGCGCGGCAGCGTGAGATAGGAGCCGACGAAACAGTCGATCGTCCAGGCGAAAGCGATTATGCCGAGCGTCCATTGGCCGAGGTCGCCGAGCACGAGCCGCCAATGCAGATCGTAGACGAAGGGCATCAGATTGATGAGGCCCTGCGAGAGATCGGCGTTGCGTCGTCTGCCGAGCTCCGCGCCGGTGAAGGGATCGACGAAGAACTCGGTGAAGCCGAGATCATAGGGCGCATGCGTCTCGGGGGCTTCGAGGGGCTCGAAATAAGCCCTCGTCTGATCGGGCGCCGTATGAGCGAGATAGATGAGGCGGCCCCGTGGAACCAGCGCCTGCGCGCGCTCGGCCAGCGTCGCGAGATCAAGCGGCGACGCGCCCGTCGGCGCCTTGGCGAAGAGCTGGGGCGCGAAGACGCGCTCCAACTCCATGTTGAAGGCGAGCAGGCTTCCCGTCAGACCGACGACGACGAGGAAGCCCGCCATGGCGAGCCCCACCCATCGATGCAGCCAGACGAACAGCGCGCGCATGTTCAGAACGCGACCTTGATCAGGCCCCTGATCGTGCGCGGCGCGCCAATCACCGTGTTCTGGCCATAGCCCGAACTCCAGCCTGGGTTAAACCCTCCGTCCTGACCAAATGGAACGGGGACAAGACCACCCGAGGTGAAATAGGTCTTGTCGAAAAGGTTATCGACGTTGATTTGCGTCTTGATCGTCAGGTCGTTGTATTTGAATTCGTAGGAGGCGAGAAGACCCACGGTCCCATAGCTCGGCGTCGACTGGCCATACACATAGGTCCCGTCATTGACGTAGTGAAAGAACGGCAACAGTCCCACATAGTCATACCTTGCGCCGACCTTCAGGCCCTTGAGCACACCGTCCTTGAACTCGTAGTTCGAGGCGATGTTCGCCTGGTTGCGCGGCACATAGGGAACCGCCGACCCCAGAGGGGGATCGTAAATGCAGTAGCCGGTGGGGCAGGCGGCGTTCTTGGTGATTTTGCTATTGATGTTGGAATAGCCGAGATTGATGGTCCAGCCGGGCGCGAGCTCGCCCTGAATGTCGAGCTCGGGCCCTTCCGCGCGAGCCTCGCCGACGACCAGTTCGTGAACATAGTCGTTCGGGATACCAACGGGAATATTGGTCTTGACGAGGTGGAAATAGTCCGCCTGAATCTGCAGCTTCTTGTCGAGAAGCTGGAATTTGATCCCGCCTTCCACTTGCTGGCCGGCGCTCGGCGGATTTGGCTCATTCGTGCCGAGAACGAGGAGCCCATTGTAGTTTGGGCTGTAAGACTCGACATAATTGCCATAAAGGCTGACCCATTCCAGGGGGCGCCACAGCAGAGCCGAGCGCGGCGTGACGCGCTGGGCGACCAGTTGGCTCCGGAGCGTCTGTGTGTCGAAGTTGCAAGGAATGGCTATCCCATTCGCCCAGTTCGTCGAATATAGTCCACAAAAATTCGTGCTGTCGGTGGTGGAGAACCTGCTGTTGATATATTGATAGCGCCCGCCGGCGAGCACTTGAAAACCATAAGGCAGCTTGATCTGATCCTGCAGATAGGCGCCGACGTTATCGGCATATTGCTCGCCAGCATTGACTGGCGTGAGCGGGGAGGCGGTGGTCGGGAGCGCCGCCGGATTTCCAAAAAGCGTGACCGTCCAAGGCTGGGCCGGCGTCATATTTTGGCTTCTGCTGTTGAAACGGTAATAGTCGGCGCCGAGCAGCAGTGTGTGCTCGATCTCCTGGGTCTTGAAATGCCCGGTCACGTCGACGACGGTCGCATATTCCGCCTGTCTCTGGTTGAGCGTGTAAGGGGAGCCATAGATGGTGACGGCGTTGGCGGCGCCACCGTAGCCGATCGAACAATTGGTCGCGTTCGGCGTGATGCAATCCGATAATCCGTACGGGGCGTCGATAGGCGCGTTCATGGTGAGGGATTGCATGAAGGCCGTCTGCTGGATCGACCAATCCTTGTTGAAATCGTGATGCCAGGTCACCGACGCGAAATTTTGCTGTTGCGAGAGCGGCGAAGGCACGCCGAGGTTCTGGCTGCGTCCGAGCCAGAGTGGAATGACGTTGCTGAAATATGGCACCCACGTGAAGACTTGGTTTAGCTGATTATTCTGAAATTGATTTTCCGCCTTGATCCAGGTGTCAGCGTCGATGTTCCATTTCAACACCGGGTCGAACATGTAATTTCGATTATAGCCATATGTCTGGAACGAGCCGTCATTCTCATAGGACGCGGTGAACCGATAAAGCAGGCTCTTGTCCGCGGAAAGCGGTCCGGTGGCGTCCAGCGTCGTGCGATAGGATTGATAGCTGCCGATTTGCTGCTGGATCGAATAGGCGGGATGGTCAAGAGGCTGTTTCGTGTTGATGTTGACGATGCCGCCGGGCTCCACCGCGCCGTAAAGGATTGCCGCCGGCCCTTTCAGAACCTCGACGCTCTGCACATTGGCGAATTCGATGGTGTTGGAGCTGGCGGCGGAGCCGCCGAACTGGTCGACGCGAATGCCGTCGCGCCAATAGGCGCCCGTCGAAAAGCCGCGGATCGTCACGCCAAGGAAGGGCACGCCGAGCGCCGCGCCGCCGCCGCCGGCGATGTAAACGCCGCTGACATTGCGCAGCGCCTCATCGAGAGTCGTGACCTGTTGGTCCTCGAGCATCTGTTGCGTGATCATCTTGGTCGCGAGCGGCGTCTCCATGACCGGCGTGTTGACCTTGGTGCCGAGCGATTCGATCGGCGCGGAATAAGACGTGGGATTGTTACACACCCCGCCGGCGCAGATTTCGCCGTTGGCGCCGGGGCCGATGTCGGTTCCGTTGCTTGCTCCCACTCCGGCTCCGAAGCCTTGGCCAGCGCCGCCGCCGCTGGTGGGTTGCGCCGCGCCGACGTCGATGGTCGGGAGCGCCTCTTGCGCGCGAGCCGCGGGGACGACGGCGGCGAGCGCCAAGGCTCCCAGGGAAACGGCGCCCAGTAGATTGGAAAGATTCATTATAGCCTCCAAGCGCCGTGGCCGGCGCGATCGCAAGTGGTTCTGAAGCGGGCGCGGCGCCGCGCGAAAGGCGACTCCGCGCGTGATCGGCCGATCAATATTTCGCGACGACCGTCGCTGGAGAGAACCATTGGAAGTGGTAGTTCAGCCCCGCGCGGACCACCTGGCCGTTGAAATGGGTCGAGGTCTGGTAGAAGGAGCCGTAAAGCAGATTGCCTGCCGGAATGGCGGCCGAAAGCGCATTGGCGGCGCTGGCCGCGCCGAGGTCGTAATAAAGATATTCGACCTTGGCGCTCCAGTTGGGCGAGAACAGCCATTCGACGCCGCCGCCCGCCGCCCAGCCGATGCGCGCGTCGCTGTAGTTGGCCGAAACCGCGCTAAAAGGGAAATTCGCGTTGGACGAAGTTTGGAAAACGCCGTTGGTGAAAGTCACGCCCCCATAAGCGAGGCCGCCCGATCCAAAGACCAGCAGGGTCGGCGTGACCAGAAAGCCCAAGCGACCGCGGACCGTGCCGAGGTAGTTGAGGGTCTTCGACAAGTTCGACGTCGTCGACACCAGGGAGCCCGTGGAGGGTTCCGTGGCGGCGCCGGAGGCGGAGGCGTTGCTCGAAAGCGTCGTGCCTTGAATGTCGGCTTCCAGTCCGGCAAGGAAGCTGTTGTTGAACTGCCAGTTATATCCGATCTGACCGCCGCCGATCACGCCGGTGTTGCTCAGGGAAGCGTTGCTCGCGATGGACGCGGCCGACGCCGTGCCGAAGTAACTTGGCGCGCCAAGCGCCGCGCCGGTCGTATCGTTGAAGATGGGGCTCGCGGACGTGCTGGCGCCGCTGCTGGCGCCAAAAATCCCGCCCAGGTTGGCGCCGAAGTAGAAACCGGTCCAAAGCGGCGGCGGCGGCGGCGCGATCACGGGCGGCGCCTTGAGGCTGGGCAGATCGGCCGCGAGCGCCGAGCCGGCGGAAAGCGCCAGCGCGATCGCGGCGGCGGATATTATAGATTTATTCATCGAGGTGGCCTCCCATGTAGTTTCTTGCATACAAGTCCGCATCTTGACGTAGTTTGGATACACCGTCCTTGTTTGAGCGACTAAGTGACCATACATCTAATTAGTTACGACAAAAATTGATTTAACTTCACAAATAGCACTCGTTCCATGGCGATAATATGCCGTGGAATACGAATATATATTTATAAAATATAATTACGTGCTGGCACACGGAGTTATGTATTATATATATTCATATCAATACACTGAGGCATTGCTCCGCCTTGTCGATGGACTCGATCAAGCATGGAGCTCCGCGTCGCGCGGATGCGCGACGGAACGGAAATTAAAGTGTCGCGAGACTCCCTGCACTGTCTATGCCGCCGCGTTTCGCCTCGATTCGAGGCGACCCCATGAGCGTGCATAACAAGGCAAGGTCGGAATAAAGTCGGACGAGGCGGTCGTTTTGAATAATTGCGCGTCCGCGACGAAATTTCTTAAGTTCTGTGGCAAAAACGCAACAGTCGCGTTGATCATGCCTATTCGCGCCGGTTGCCAGCGGCGCGCGCAGGGTCTATTGCGCGAAAGGACGTCATGACGACGGGAACTTCGCACCGGGCGGCGCCGAATGCGTATTCTGATCGTGGAAGACCATATCGACCTCGCGCGCGAAATCGCCAAAACAGCGACCCGCGCCGGCCTTGTCTGCGACCTCGCGGGCTCGCTGGACGAGGCGCGGGAGAGCGTTCAAACCAGCAATTACGCGATGGCGTTGATCGACCGAAGACTGCCCGATGGCGACGGGATGTCGCTGGTGCAGGATTTGCGCCTCGCCCAGCCCGGTCTTCGCATCATGCTGCTGACGGCGCTCGGCGCGACGAGCGACAAGATCGACGGGCTCAACGCCGGCGCCGACGATTATCTGACGAAACCCTTCGATCCCGATGAGTTGACCGCGCGCATTCGCGCCTGTCTGCGTCGCCCGGCTGGCGAGTCGGCGCCGGCCATTGTCCTCGCCAATCTCTCCTTCGCGCCCGACGCCAAGGAATTGCGCGTCGATGGACGGCCCATCGTGCTGCATAAGCGAGAGCTGATGCTGCTGGAGTCCTTGTTGAATCGCGCGGGCCGCGTGACGCTGCGCGAAACGCTCGCCGAGGAAGTGTTCGGTAAGAACGACGAAATGAACTGGCACACGCTGGTCGCGTTGGCCTCGCAATTGCGCGCGCGGCTGAAGGAGGTCGGCGCGAAGGTCGAAATTCATACGGCGCGCGGCATCGGCTATTTCGTCGCGAAGTCGGGAACATGACCCGATCGCCGTCGCTGTTCCGCCAGCTCGTTGTTTATCTTCTGGCCATACTGTTTATCGGCGCCCTGGCGCAGGCGGTCATCCACGCCTTCTTTCTCGATGCGGGAATCGAAGGAGACGGCGATTTCGACATCAACGAATACGCGGTGTCGCCGGTGCGCGACAAGATCATAAAATCCATTGCGCTCGGCCCCGACGGCGCGGCGCGCATCGAACCGAGCGAAGCGCTGCGCGCCCGCGCTGAAAGCGACCAGAGCCTGGCTTACGCGGTTCTGGACCCCAATAGCTGCGCTCCCCTTCCTGGATCGTCCTCGCTGGACCCGATCGTCACGATCGCCTGCGAGGCTCGCGTCAGGACGACCGCTTGGTGGTTCACCGTCGTCGACAAGCAGGGCCGCAAAGTGACCACCACGGTCTCGACGGAAGCCACCGCCTTCGGCCCGATGATCGTCTGCATACGCGACTATCATGTTCAATGGAGCGATCTTCCGCAGATTTTCACGGAGCAAATCGACTATATCGGGTTGCATTTAGGCCCCGTGTTCGCCATCGCCGCCGTGATCGCCTGGTTCGCGGTTCGGCGCGGGCTTAAGCCTCTGAGCGCCAGCGCCGCGAAGTTGAGCGGCATCGACATGGAGTCGCTCAATCAACGTCTTCCCGAAGACAATTTGTTTATCGAGGTCAGGCCTTTCGTCCACGCGGTGAACGAGGCGCTGACGCGGCTCGACGCCGGCGTCGCGCGGCAACGCCGCTTCATCGCCAACGCCGCGCATCAATTGTGCACGCCCATCGCGATTCTGCGCGCGCGTCTCGACGATCCCGACGACGAGAGTCTGCGGCGCGATCAACGGCGCGATCTGCGCCGTCTGCAAGCCATCGTCGAACAATTGCTGGTCTCGGCCCGGATGTCCGAACGCCGCGGCGAGATCGAGGAGCGGCTGGACCTTGTTCTCCTCGTGCGCTCGCGCGTCGCCGACTATGCGCCGCTCGCGCGGGAAATCGGCCGGGGAATCGACTTCGAAGGGCCTTCGTTCGGCGTCGTGGTGCGCGGCTATCGCCAGGCGCTGGAAAGCATCGTCGACAATCTCGTCGACAACGCGCTCCGCGCCGAACCCGAGGGCGGCGCCGTCGTCGTGCGCGTCGCGCAAGGCGCGATCCTCGAGGTGATCGATCACGGAGAAGGCGTCGCGCGAGAAGATCGCAAGATGATTTTCGAACCCTTCTGGCGCAAGTCCGAAGCCACGCCGGGCGCCGGCCTTGGGCTCGCCATCGTCAAGGAACTCGTGGAGTTGCACGGCGGCCAGATTTTTGTCGAGGACACGCCCGGCGGCGGCGCGACGTTCAAGGTTACGTTGCCGGCTGTCGGCTGAAGCGCCCCGGCGCGAAGCACGAAGACATTTCCGATCTTTCCCTTCGAATTGCGGCCGTGATCACGCTGGCCTAACATACCGCCTTCATTTGTCTGGCGCTCGCGGTCACGGCCCCGGCGCGGGCTTCGCCGCGCGCCCACGGACCGCGGTGAGATGACGCACTCTCGTCATATTGAGCAACGCAAGCAGTTGGCGCAGAGTTTGCGAAACGCGCTTCGCGCGCAACCCAGGTTAGAGGAGTCTCCGGTGCAGAAGCGTGAGGACATGGGCGATCTCGTCAAGCTCGCTGGCGTGCTCGCAATTTTCGCGGTGACGTTCACGGCCGTCGCCGCCTTCTTCAATGTGGCGCGGTAGAGCGCTTTCGGCGCGAGTGGACGCCGGTTTTGCCTCGAAAGACGCGACAAAATAAGGGGATCTAGAGTCTCTCCGGTCCAATGCGAGCCGGAAAGACTCTAGCGAGCCGCCGATCATTGCCTTTGGATAAAGCGGCGTTTGGCCGCTATGATGCCCGGATGACGCGGCGTCATCGGCCCGCGCCTCGCGGCTTCGCGGGCGCGCCTCAAACCCTCGGGATATGAACATGGACGAGTTCGGCGGCGGCTTTCTGCGCAGTCTCATGATTGGTTTCGTCCTGGCGGTCGCCGCGTCGTTCCTTTACGTCTGGTACCGATAAGCGCGCCGGGGGATCGACCGGGACTTCCCGCGACAAAAAAGAATCCGGACAAGAAAAAATTCACCATGTGCGCCCGCGCACGGAATCGAGACGGCTTTTGGGGTCAACTAGCTTCATGCCCGAAACGGGCTTGACCAGCAGGAAACGCCCCCATGTTGACGCCCGCCATGTTTCGCCGCCTCGCCATCGCCGTCGCCGTGTTCACCCTCGCCACGTTTTTCGCGGCGGAAGGCTTCGCGATGGCCAACACGAACTCCATCAGCCACTCGAAGCCGAACCTGTCCACGCCGAACGGTTGGGTTTTGGGGTGACGACCGGGAGCGAGCGCCGCCCCCCGCGCTAGGCCTTGGGCGGCCGAAAACCAGGAACCGTTCTGGGAATTTGTCGCGAAATCCCATTATCGACTTCGGCCCCGATATGCTCGCCGCCATATTGCGCCATCAGCAACAGCATTTTGAGATAACGAGCGTCAAGAAGCCCCACGTCGAGCGCGAGCGCGACTATAATGGCGTATATGATGACACTGCTGTCCGGCTAGGAACTGAATAGATTCAGTTGGTTATCATAATCCTCCGAGTTCGATTTGGATCGACTGCCCTGCAAGGCCTGAGAAACAGGCATTTTCTCGAAAAGCGTGAGCGAG
>Ga0181533_1006571_pt1 | contig 10509 bp, 8 predicted proteins | sample PEATcosm2014_Bin_45_FD_119772 | JGI IMG/M metagenome (GOLD analysis project Ga0181533, IMG submission 119772) | Peatland microbial communities from MTU Mesocosm Facility, Houghton, MI, USA - PEATcosm2014_Bin11_60_metaG | ecosystem: Environmental > Terrestrial > Soil > Wetlands > Peat | place...
GACTCCAATACTGCTTCGCTTTCATCTCGAAATGTATCTCTCACATATTTTATAATCCCGTCAGTGGATAAAGACTTAAATACTTTTCGGTCAGATTCTGCCAAAAGTACCATATTAGCTAGGCTTCTAGCAGAAGTCATCCTTGGGTTTATTATTTCTCTCATAATTGGAAGGGGATAAAATACATCATAATTTTCGGCAGAAAATTCTCTCATGAACAGGTCTGGATCTATAATATCCCCTGAAATTAGACTGCGTGCATTTCTTACAGCAAACATTGATGCTACTGCTGCTGATAGTGCTTTTCCCTTAATAAATCTCCGATCAATCAAGTCTTCTGCGGTAAGAGCAGATCTACTGTCAAGAGCACTAACCTGACCAGCGGCAAGTCTAGTGACGGCATTAAGTGTTCGAGCAACGTAGTGGTCTGGCTTACCTCGCAACGCTTCACTGAAGCTGGTATTCCAGAACCAGCTTCTGAATGCTGACCGAATGGTTGCATCTGGATTATCGTTCACGATAAATAATTTTGTCAAGGCAAGTAACTGCCCTTCATAGGGGATAAAATCGCCGGACAGTATACAGAATTCCTCTTTCAAAAAAGCGATAGACAACTTCAATACTTCTTTAGATCGGCTAACAGCCTTCCGCAATTCAGAGGCATCGCACGTCTTCAAAGTCATCATGTCAGCCGCAATTGGTGCTCTGCCGAGGACAACGGCAAGAACCTTAACTAGCGTTTCATCATCGAGCTCAAATCCATCTTGTTGAACTGTTTCCTGCATGGAGCGGATCTGTTCGTTCAAATCAAATTCTGTTGACCATGTAAGAGCTCTCATGAAATCGACAGCACCAAGTGACGTTCCTGTACTGTTTATTCGTTTAAAAATATCAACAACTTCCTCAATATTTCGTCCTGAGATGGTCACAGTTGGCAAAAGATACTCCTGAAAAATAGTCTGGAGCTTGACAGATTCATCAAGCAGCTTCTCAGAGTCGCTTTTATCTAGAAATCGCCTTTGAGCATCAAGCAGCTTCTTGGGAGAGGACAGAGCAGACAAGTGGAGATAAGTATCAGGAAGGTTCTCTGAATCATAATGTAGAAAGACTCTGTCTCGTAGATCGAATATTACATTAAACATATCAGGAGTAGTTTCAAAATCATAATGGAAGACACCGTATAGCGTTGAGAGTCTTTGCATGCCATCGAGGATAAAGCTTATGGGATAGCGTTCATCTAACACAGGAAATGGGTTTGTCTTCTCGGCTTCGATCTGGAAAACAGGTTTCTCCACTCTCCACAGCAAGACACTCCCAATTGGATACCCTTTATACACGCTCTCAAGCAATTCGATCACCTGAGACTCCAGCCAAACAAATCCACGCTGAAAAGCTGGCAACCTAATATCGCCATTGCTTATCCTTCGAAATATTGTCGGCAGATGCTGAACTTCAGGGGTAGGCGCTATAATTTCCTTATTATCCATTCGTACTCTCCAGATCGATTATTTCTGGTGGCGCAGCTTCATCTCTCAGTTGCAGTATAATTGCCTCAAGTAGGTGTAAGGTATGGCTCATGTACCCTGCCTTGAAGCGGTTGGATGATATCTCCCATTTCCACGCTGATCGATCATGAAATACTTCACTTTTCCTACCTGCGTAAAACTGATGCGTAATCTGATAAAGGACTTCTTGAAGCTGAGTAGTTATCTGGATCTCGACATCCATGTCGATCATAGATTCGACTAACCTAGTGGAATCCCATAAATTAATAGGTGTTGGTATTTTAACATGAAAATGAAAAGCATAATAGCCTTCATCTCTCTCTTCACTCCTATAACGGCTTTGTAAGTTCATTCCTTGTGCGTAGGTGTTAAGTTTTTCAGCTAGAAACTTAGGTGCATCTATATATTTACAAACAATTCGTCCTCTGACTATATCGTTGATTTTACCCAGCCAGTTTTGTGGAGTAACCCAACCGTGATGACGTGGCTTTTCTGGAAAGTTCTTATTCCATACAATATTCATTCTAAAGGTCTTATTAACTGCTGATCCAAATGGCTTGGTGTTAAGGTTAACAGACATATTCGACATAAATAGCACAGAAGATGTCGTGTGGTGGTATTCTTCGTCGCAATGATGTAAAAAAGATTCAAGTCCATTGAAGAAAGGATGCTGCCCTATTGTCAAGAGCGCAGTTGAAACTTGCATTCTATAAAAGCCCGCAGCTTGATCATCGAAGTCTACGCTCAAGTTGTCCTTCGCCCACTTAATGTATGCAGCTTCTGTTGCAGGGCGTGTTTGGTTCTGGTTTTCTGCGGTATTCACCGTCAGATCCCTTCTGACAATAACATCCCGATTGAACGGGTTCGCAAGTGGAAAGTCGCATTGGTCAACATTGGGTTACCAGAATTTAATTACTATTTTTTTCAGAATCAATCAAAATAAAAGACATGAACGTGTTTAAATTTTTTGTTGAAAACCATCCGCTGAGCAACGGAAAAGCCGAGTGAGTTTCTTGAACGTTTGTCAGCCTGAATGGTTTTGATCTGGCTATTGGCGACTTTTGCGGCTTGGCATGGCGATAGCCCACAAAAAACATAGATAAAAGCAGCCACCACCATCATTTCGTGCAGTGAAAATTGGGTGAAAATTGTGGGGTCAAACCTACACTCTTCACACCCCAAGTTCCAACTCAACCATTTCAACAGGCTTGGCACAGGTTACATCGGCTTGATCTCTTCCGCAACCCGACTGTTCTGCCCGACTTTGTCCAGAGTGTAGGTGTGACCCCATTCTTCACATTCTTCACTTATTCGGAAAGATCACGGACTTTCGCATCCCTCGCCATCACCGTGGAGCTGCAAGAGTTCTTTAGCGATTCTAACTTCCGGTGTAAGGATATTCTGACTCTGATAAAACGAAAGAGATTCTCTAACACTTTCCAGGTCGACTTGATTAAGTTCTTGCAGGTGATGGGCACGAATGACCGCAATATCCGAACCGTAGTGCTTGGCTCCCAAGGCAGCAGTCAGGCGTTCTGCCTCTCTCAGAGCCTGCTTGAACAACTCAGAGGGTCCTTGATTTGAAAGGGCCTGAACAAGGCATTTATGTAGGCAGGCGAGTGGGTCCGAAGAACGCAGACTAGCCAAGGAAGAAATGGCGTTTCGAATGAGGAAGATATTCCTGTCCACCTCTCGGCCAGTCAATACCATGGTAAAGGCTAAGCACCCCTGATTCACTGCCGTCCCTTGAGCATCCCCCAGCTTCTGCAACACATTGAGACTCTCCTCAAGGAGAGCCAGAGCCTTCTTGTAGTTTCCCCGCATCCTGTGAATTTTAGCAATGGAGTTCTGGGTAACAGCTGCCTCACGGCGATCACCGAGGTTCTTCAATACCTTCAGACTCTCCTCATAGAGAGCCATAGCTTTCTGGTATTCCCCCCGCAACCTGTGAATTTCAGCAATGGAGCGGTTGGTAAGGGCCGAACCACGACGATCACTGAGTTCCAGTAATACAATAAGGCTCTCCTCAAGGAGAGCCATAGCCCCCTGGTAGTCCCCACGAATCCTGCGAATTTCAGCGATGGAGCGTTGGGTAAGGGCCGCTCCACGCCGATCTCCGAATTCTTTCTTCACCTTTAGACTCTCCTCAAAGAGAGACAGAGCCTTTTGGTATTCTCCCCGCAACCTGAAAATTTCAGCGATGGAGTGTTGGGTAACAGCCGCCTCATGGAGATCGCCGGATTCCCTCAATGCCTTCAGACTCTCCTCATAGAGAGCCATAGCCCCCTGGTAGTCCCCACGAATCCTGCGAATTTCAGCGATGGAGCGTTGGGTAAGGGCCGCTCCACGCCGATCTCCGAATTCTTGCTTTACCTTCAGACTCTCCTCATAGAGAGCCATAGCCCCCTGGTAATCTCCACGAATCATTTTAATTGTAGCAATGGAGTCCTGGGTAAGAGTCGCCCCGTGACTATCATGGAGTTCTTTCAATACCTTTAGACTCTCCTCATAGAGAGCCATAGCCTCCTGGTAGTCTCCACGAATCATTTTAATTGTAGCAATGGAGTCCCGGGTAACAATCGCTCCGTGACTATCATCGAGTTCTTTCAATACCTTTAGACTCTCCTCATAGAGAGCCATGGCTTTTTGGTATTCCCCTCGAAACCTGTAAATTTCAGCAATGGAGTGATAGGTGACAGCCACCTCACGGCGATCACCGGATTCCCTCAATAACTTTAGACTCTCCTCATAAATAGCCAGAGCAGCTTGGTATTCCCCTCGCTTCATGTGAATTTCAGCTATGGAGCGTTGGGTAGCGACCGTTTGAAAGCGATCACGGTATTTCTTGGATTCCTCTAGATCTTCCTCAAGAAAACTCAGAGCAGCCTTGTAGTCCCCACGCTCCATGTGAATTTCAGCTATGGAGTGCCGGCCAACGACTGCGTCATGGCGATCACCGTGTTCTTTCGATTCCCTGAGACTTTCCTCAAGGTTGGTCAGTGCCCGCTGGCGCTCTCCACGCATCGGGTCAATCTCATTAATGGAATGCTTAGTAGCAACCGCTCCCGCGCGATCACCGAGTTCCTCTTGTAAAATTAAGTTGTCCTGCAGCACACCAAGCGCTAGTTCATTGTCTCCCAATTTGCGGTAGACCTCCCCCAAGGTCTGCCTGACAATTACTAGGCCATGACGGCCTAACTCTCCCATCTCAATAAAGTAACGAGTGGCATCTTCAAGAATACGGATTGCATTCCTATAATCCCGCCTTTTTTCAAATATTTCAGACATGGCGCATTGGAGACCGGCAAATTCGATGGGGTCGACCTCCGAGTCTTTCAAGATTCGCGATGCTTCTTGGAGATTCTCCAAACAGCCTTTTTCGTCGTTCAATCTAAGTCGGAGGCTGGCCAAACTTTTGAGGATAGTGACTGTCACTTTGGTGGGACCAATTTTTCGACTTTGAGCCAAGGCTGATTCAAGGTGATCCAATGCTTCAGCTGCTTTACCACTGGTATTGGCGAGTGCCTCTCCGATGATACGGTGACAGGCGAGCAACTTGTCTCTATCGATTTCTCCAAAATGAGACAGCGCTTCCCGCAAAATTGCCACCCCTTCCTCAATCCGGTTGCTCTTAACTAAATGTTCCCCATAGACCTGCTTAACGTCCGGCTGCTGGCCATATTCGTTGTAGAGCTCAACGAAGTAGGGATCAAACCTGACATTTCCAATATGACCTCCCGTGATTGCTCGCAAGGCGAGCTCGCCAAACTGGGCGTTAAATCTTTTGATCTCAGCCAGTCCCTGCAAAGCTATGTCGTGCTTGCCGTCCGCTATAGAAGCATGGACTTTTTTGAGCCAGACATCCGCCACATCGTCGGCAAATCCTCTGACGACCTCTTCCAGCTTCTCGTAGGCAGGATAGAGTACCGTGTCGGACCAGCGAAAAACGAGGGGATCTTCGTCTAGGGCCAAACGTGGGTGATAGGGAATGCGTATGTCAAGGCTCACGGTCTCCCCCCAAGCACTCGTGAGCTCTTTCTCTGCAATTTCTAGACGCTCGGTACGTAACTCATCTTCGCCTATCGGCACTGGGCTAGCCACAAATGCAATGGCTGCAGGTAGCACTTGACGTTGTCTGAGTCTGCGAAGGAACCTTGCAGTACCTGACACGTTTTGGCGGTTCAGGCCTAACAGTAACACTAGTCTGTCTCCAAGGTCCCTGATGCAAATGCCAGCTTCGTCGGAGAACCCAGTACGGGAATCAAGCAGGACATAATCAAAGCGACCAGACTGGGCAATGACGTTCCGGATGTGCTCGAGGATCGGCTTTCCTTTGCCTTCACCATACAGCCCCCCCAAATCGATCTTTAGAAGTTTGTCTTCGTAGTCCTGATCTATGCGACCAGCGGGCATGATGTGCAATTCTCCGCCCGGAGCCTGGATAGCGTGGTGAGGGATTGGGACCTGGCAGGTGTATTGCGTAAATGCTTGAGGTCTCTTAGGATCAGCAATTGGAGCACCCTGGCCTTTGACGAGTAAATCATACACGAGATCAACAAATCCCGGCGTTTCAAAAATACTTTTCTGCTCGCGGCCAGCCAGGTAAGTAAGCCCCGGTGCTTCGAGATCTAGGTCAATCGCAAGAACACGTCTGCCTCGACCGGCCAGGATACAGGCTACATTGAGCAGGGCCATGGTTCGTCCGACTCCACCCTTAAATGAGTAGAACGTCACAAAAGGCAGGGTGCTGAGTGTACTAGTCATGTTTGTCTGGTCCCCCTTTTTCAAAGCGGGGCAGGAATGGGTTGGCTATTGCATACATATGCATAAGGGCTTAACGTCCAAAGGGCCTTCTCAAGATCTTCATGAGTGATTGTGCAAAAATGTTGGCCGGAAGGCCCCAGAGGGAAGCCCTCCAAAACAAAATACTCTTGAATCTCGCGCCGGACGGCAGAGGGAATTTGCAATAATATTGCGGAAATAAGCTCTCCAACGCGCCTTAGGCCACCCGGTCCAGTTTCTTTGACAAGACCGGGAAGAGCGCACCCGATAAGCTCTGCCACTTCATCATCATCCGGCAGTGAAGGCAGAATCTGAATGGCTAGGTCGAGAGCTATCCTTGATAGCCCATCAAATACTAGCCCGCCGAATCTGCTTGGATCCTCTGCCAGAAGACAGTACCAGAAGTCTGGAGGCATATTTATGCCAAGCGATAAAAGCGTCTGAATCAGACTGAAGCGGAGATGCTCTCCGAGGTTCCGGAATAATTCTCCTTTTGCTACTGCTTCAAGGATCCCGCATGAATCATCCGGCGCAAGATACTGGATTAGCAGCAAAAGCTCATCTGCGGCGACATCTGTCCACACTCCATTCTGGAGCAGATCTCTCAGAAGTCCGTTTGACGCTTTGAGCAGGTCTTCCTTCACTGTACGGGGAAGGAGGGGATATATAGAGTCTACCAGTCTCGCGCGGGAAATCTCGCCACGATCCGGAATGAGTGTATCACTGCCGCGAAGCACGGCTCTGAGCCACTCCTCCATCTGATCGTATGAGAGACCACTGAGGTGCAGTATAACATCCTTCAAGTAGCTATCTTCCCTGCCGTCTTGCGGGGCAATATGACATTTGACAAAATGCTGGCTCAAAATATCTCCTTGATCTCTTTTCTTATGGTGTCACCCATTATCGGCTCATGGACAACCTCTGGCTGGCACACTAACTCCGCTCTGAGGGGCAGGGTTAGCCCCGAGTCAACCGTCGGATCATTCGGAACCGGGCGGAATTGATGGTACCACTGAGCGTCTGCCACCGTTGGATACCTGAGATCAAGATCGGTCGGAGGCTCATAAACGAAAAGCAAAATCGGTTTCCCCCTGTCTGCTGGGTTCAGTCCGAGGCTGTCATGCAATTCATTCGCGGTTCCTCCGAGGAGTTCAAATGGGTTTAGATACGGGTTGCTCCTGCAGTAAGTTGCCCACATGACATACTTACCCAATGCGGTTCTCCTCATCCTGTATGCGGTCTGCCGAGCGCTAAGATGCAACATTTGTCTCACCCACGCTTTAGCTCGATCCAGAGTACTGAATGCATTCCGTCGAGATGTATAGATTAAGTCGTAGAAATCATCGGCTATGATAGCACGGCCAAGCAACCCCGGTCTGACGCCCCCTATTAAGGGTCCCTTAAGTATATGCCTCTGACAAATAAAAATGAAAGCATCTTTTGTAGCGCGATGATCGTCGAGGGTATTAAGGATTTCGCGGAGGATCTCCGTTGCGCACGAAACTGGAAGTTTCGATTCGTTCCAGATATTTTGTTCAACCTGCCTTCCGATGGCAGAAGCAAGCGAAAGGGATGTCAACCGACGACGTATAATGTCCTGTTCGTTCGAATCGAAAGATTGGAATGCAAACTGAAATGTGAACACTTCTTATTCCTGATTGAGTTCTTCACTGGGTTATCGGATACAGAACTGGGAATCAGACCCCGGTTTATCTATATGTTTACCATATCCAGCACGGCATGTGAAGGCCGACGGGATCATGCTCGTCGGGGTCGGACCAAGCTAAAAGTCTCTCGTGGCTCGTCGGGGTCGGACCACGTTAAAAGCTTGCTGGCCAAGGGCAGAGTGGTAATAATCGGCCACTTTTCAGCCTTAAAATGCTCTTTTTAGCTTGGGAATGGTCCCTTTAACGGCGACCATCTGGTGAGGAAATATTCCGCTCCCACTCCACAAAATACTCACACCCAAGGATTGTCGATGCAGTCACTTTCTCGAATGCGCTTGGAGACCCTCTCCTGACTACTCCCTCCACGAATCCCGGTACCGCTTCCGAGCTTCCCAATCGGACCCGAAGAAGTTCAGGGTGAACTCCGACCATTTAAGCGCCATGTTCGCCAGGTTTCGTCCTCAGAGCCATGGCTTTCTTGCTGATTTCTTCTATGGATAGATCCTCGTCCAGACCTTGACGCCACTTCGTGTAATCAAACGGTTCCCGCTGAATATGGGCGATAAACCGCTCCGCTTCGACATCACCGAGGTGCCTGGCAAGGATTTCAAGCCCTTTCAACCTGATTTCTGTGTCGGTCATCATGAGAAGACCTCCTTAATGAAGCCGATTGGGTCGTAAACGTTAATGTTATCCCTGAGTCTATCGTTAATTGTCCCTGTACGTAACAAATTCCTTTAAACAGTCGCCATCAAAGGCTAGCGGAAGTCCACACTCCTTGCCGGAATGTTGAATCGAAGATGCCGGCGGAAGCATAACGCATAACGCCTGGACATGTTGACTTCTGGCATCGGCTTTGCTGTGCAGGCCGCCTATTCCAACCTGTAAGGTTAGAGAACTCCATCGGATGAAGACCTTCCCCCTTTGATCCTCGCTGCCTATTCTGACCTTAAGGCGCAGCAGTTCCTGCGCTTGAAAAGACGAGCGCCCCATTTCGCAGGGCGCAAAGCCCACCTGGCCCCATAGACACTCATCGCTTATCGTAGTTAACAGGCTGGGTCGCTACGATGCCAATGCCCTTTTACCTGTTCACCCCCAGCTTTTTCTTTTTTTTCATTTTTCTACCTTTTGTCGTTTCCGGTTGCCGTTTCCGGTTGCCGCTTCTATTGCCGCTTCTATTGCCGCTTCTCGTTGCCGTTTCGCAGCCCTAAATCTTTTCATGTTACAATTACGCTCGATGAATAGCGGGACCTGAGGCTTGAGGAACTTTTTTTCACTGTTCACTGACCACTGCTCACTGCCTTTATCACTGCTCGTCGCGAAGCGATAGAACCAAGAGGAATTATTTTTTCCTGCTCGTCGCGTGGCGATAGAACCAAGAGGAATTATTCTTAACTGTTCGTCGCGAAGCGATAGAACCAAGCGGAATTATTGGCTTAGTGAACCGGCGGCTGAATTTCCGCTCTATTTGCAGCGAAACTCCTCAACTGCCTATGAAATCAATGGGTTGCGCTCGCTTCCCCCGGGATCTTTGAAAACCGAATAGCGCCGATCGAGATTTCACGGTCTTTGGGAAATTTGAACAAAAGGGGGCCACGCTTCGGTTTTTTTCTATTCACCTACTCACCTGTTCACCCATTCACCAGTCCTTTACTGCAAAAGTTTAAGCTGCTTCTCGCGAAGCCTTTTGACTTCATCGCGCAGAACGGCCGCCCTTTCGAATTCGAGCCGGGAGGCGGCTTCCTTCATATAACAGCGCTTTTAAGTCTCGCGGCCGGATTGAGGAAGGTCCTCAACCCAGCAAAGGCTTCCGAATGCGAGTTGACTCCTGGAAATATTGTCATAGAAGCGCCGGTCGGCTGTGACCATCTGTGCTCCTAGAGAAATTGCAAGGATCAAATACAGACAATCATAGGGGCTGCTCTGGGTTTGAACTGCAAGCTCGAAGGCAGAATCCGTCAGAAATTGAAACGGGTGCCTCTGTAAGGGAAAAATATCCACCGCGCCACGGATTTCCTGCGCCTCCCCCTCGGAGATTTCTCCCCGCCTGATCTTCTTGCAAAGAACGCTGTCAATCTCGATCAGGAATAAGTCGGGGACGTGCAACACATAGGATGCATCGAGCAAGCGGGTAGACTCATCTGAAAGAGGCTCAGCGAAGAACCACTTTGCAGCAACGCTTGCATCAACAACATAGATACTCATCCGTATCGCTCCTCGCGAAGAAGATCGATGCTGTCGCTTGCGGGACGTGCTTTCAGCTTCTCACGGATACGGGCGACCGCAAGGCGCGCGGTTTGTGAATCTACATACGCAGCCTGATCAAGAATCATTTTGACCTCTGCCTGCAATGAGCGACCGTTCTGTCCAGCGCGGAGCTTCAGCCGCTCGATGGTGGCGTCATCGAGATTTCGAATGAGAATTTGCGCCATCCTTGTGTCCTCATCTACTCTTAATGGTGCTATCAAAATGATAGCATTTGTCTCTGCACTCAGCAACAAACAAAAGGGGGCCACGCTTCGGTTTTTTTCTATTCACCTACTCACCTATTCACC
>Ga0181533_1006573_pt1 | contig 10506 bp, 9 predicted proteins | sample PEATcosm2014_Bin_45_FD_119772 | JGI IMG/M metagenome (GOLD analysis project Ga0181533, IMG submission 119772) | Peatland microbial communities from MTU Mesocosm Facility, Houghton, MI, USA - PEATcosm2014_Bin11_60_metaG | ecosystem: Environmental > Terrestrial > Soil > Wetlands > Peat | place...
CAAGAATGACGGCCTGCCCGGGTGGCAGACTATCTGGCGAGGGTGGCATCGGCTCATGACGATGTGCCGGGGATTAGAGATTCTCAACCAGGCAACGAAAAGATGTGGGTAATGACAAGGCGTTGAAACGCCGGGCTATTGTCGGATGTCCCTTCGGGACAGAGCTTCGGATATGCATGCCCGACACTTTCAATCGCACCCTGACAAAGTCGGAACAGCAGGCGCGGACGCCTGCGCCACGTAGTCATGGGATCACGGTCAATGTCCTCAGCTAAAACCGGTATTTTAGCCCCGCCTGGGCGTAAGGAGCCGGGTCGAACTTCACAGTCTGGTCGATGCGCTGGTAGTCGAGCTCGCGTCCTACGGAGTAGCCGCCTTCAGCGCTCAGCCAGAGACCGCGCACGATTCGGTACTCGATGCCGGCGCCGAGATGGAAATCCCGATAGGTTCCCAGGGCGTTGTCGTAGCGGGGTTGGCCAATTTTGTCCCCCAGGTCCTCTGCGCCTCGGAATACGGCGAACTTGACATCGGCGCCTGCAAAGAGGCTGAGCCTGGGCGCGGCCCGGTAAATGAGCACCGGGCGGGGGAACATGAGGTTGAGAGTGAGATTGGTTCGGATGTTCCACCGCAGGCCCGCGGCAGGCAGGACGGGGATGTCGCGGTCCGGCTCGAAGCCGACGCCAAAGGCCAGCATCAGGTCGGGTCGCAATCGCCAGAGGGCGTGAACCATGCCTCCCAGCCCCAGGTCGCCGCTATCCGCGTCGCTGAGCCGGTAGAGCACCGGGCCGAGGCTGGCGGCGATAGACCACTCATCATTGATGTTATAGCCCAACCCGCCGAGGAGCCGGAGGGTGTTGATTTCATCGGGAATCGGCGCCCCCGCGAACGAGTTCAGGAAGAAGTTGGCCGAGCTGATGCCCAGCGGGACAAACCACTTCTCATTGAGCGCCACGGCCCCGGCAAGAGAGGCGTTGACGGACTGGGCTTCCGAATTGCCCAGGTTGGCCCCCTGGTATTTCGCTTGTCCGGGGCCGACGTAGGAGTAATCGATGGAAAAGGTGGCCCGCGATTTCCCGTCTCTGGCGGTGAACGCGGTGGGGGCGGCGAAATCCCCTTGCGAGCCGCCTGCGGGGGTGGCCGGCGGGCTGCTTTCGGCGGGCGGGGCCTCCTGGGCCGTCAGGGCGCAACTGAGCAACGATAAGAGAGTCGCCAGGGTTCCTGCGGTTCGTTGTCCGGCCTTGAATAAGGCCTGGGCCGGTGACCAGGATATGTGATAGTCAGTTTTCACTACCAGGCATGACGCCCAGCCGCGCGAGCTTATTCACGGCTGTCTTGACACCTTTGGCGACTCGTGCATCATGTCTGCGTTATGTCCAGATGCGCTTCAAGAGAACCTGCCGTACCGTCGTGTCGGCGGAGCCGGAGTGACCGCCCCTCTGAGGCCTCTTCTTCGGGTGACGAGGATGAGGAAACCGATGAAGGCGATATGGAGAAGCGGGTCGATCGAGGGCCGTTTGGGGATTTGCCGGGGTGCTTGCGATTCTTCTGGGCGGGGGTGGTGGCAAAGAGACTGCAGACCGGCGGGGTTGTGCCCTCGCAGCGGTTCCTGATTTCGAAGATGATTGCCCCGGTGCCACCCGGGTACGAGGGCCGGATCATCGAGTTGGGGTGCGGCACCGGCGCGCTTACGTTGCGGCTGGCGGCGCGGTGTCCGGCCGCGCGCATCCTGGCCTGTGAACTCAATCCGGCCCTGGCGGAGCACAGCCAACGCCGCGTTGCCATGGCGGGCCTGCACAGCCGGGTGAAAGTTGTCTCTGATTCAGCCGAGCATGTTCTTGAAACGGCGATTCAGGGGGCTTGGAGCAAGCCGGATTACATTATTTCGGGCATTCCGTTGGGGAACCTGCGCGCCAAGCATGTGGTTGCGCTCGTCACCGCCGTCCGCCAGGCCCTGGCCGAGGGGGGGATGTATATCCAGTTCCAGCATTCGCTCATCGACCAAAAGAAGATTCGGGCGTGTTTTCACAGCCTGCGAACGGTGCCGGTGTTTCTGAATTTCCCGCCGGCGGTTGTCTATTATGCGAGTGTGGCGTCCCGGCAATTTGTTTCTTGAACTTCTTGGGGTTGAGAATTGACGCTGCCACGCGCTATTGCGCGGTGTTCGGCCGCCCAATCCGCCATTCCGCGTCGCCGGCCATGCAGAACGCCGGCCTTGCTGCGCTGGGCTTGAATTGGCGTTACCTGGCTTTCGAGGTGCATCCGGAGGATTTGCAGGCGGCCCTGGGAGGGGCCGAGGCCATGGGCTTGATCGGACTGAACCTGACCGTCCCGCACAAGCTGCCGGCTCTCGGGATGATGGATGTGCTGGATGAATCGGCCCGCGAGTGGGGCTCGGTGAACACCGTTCGGTTCGAGGGGCGGGAGGCCGGCGGCGTCTGGCGTCCCCTGGGAGAATGGACAGAGACACCGCGCGAGGTGCGGGCGCACGGGTTCAATACCGATGCCGAGGCGATTGCCCGGGCGTTGCGGGAGGAACTGGGGCTGAGCCTGGCCGGGGCAAGCATCCTGCTGCTCGGGGCGGGGGGGGCGGGGCGGACGGCGGCCCTCAAGCTGGCTTCCGAAAAGGCGGCCCGGCTCTTTCTGGTCAATCGCACCCGCAGCAAGGCGGAGGCGCTTGCGCGGGAGATCCAGACCCGCTATCCCCAAGTCCAGACGGCCGCCGGCTATCCATCCGGGCCGGTGGATTTAGTCCTGAACGCTACTTCGCTGGGGTTAAAGCCGGGCGAGCCGTCGCCGTTGGATGAGCAGCAGTTTTGCCTGCGCCGGGCGGGGGCGGTCTATGATACGATCTACCGGCCGGCGGAGACGGGGTTGCTCAGGTCGGCGCGGGCGGCCGGGTGCCGCGCCGCCAATGGCCTGGGCATGTTGCTCTATCAAGGCGCCAAAGCCCTCGAGCTTTGGACCGGCAGGACCGCCCCGATCGACATCATGCGCCAGGCACTGGAAGAAAACGTCTATGGACCTCACCCCTGTTGAATAATGTTCTCGCGCCTGTTCGATCCTGTTGTGTGGTCCGCTGTGCCGTTCGGCTTCTGGTGCGTCGTCTGGTTCATCCTTGGCACGGTGGTCGGCAGCTTTCTCAACGTCTGCATCCACCGTCTGCCGTTGGGACAGAGCATCGTTCACCCACCGTCGCATTGTCCGCACTGCCAGTACTCGATTCCGTGGTATCTGAATATCCCGCTGTTTACCTGGATTTACCTGCGCGGCAAGTGCCGGAACTGCGGGGCGCCGATTTCGGCCCGCTATTTCATAGTCGAGTTGTTGACGGGCGTTCTGTTTCTGGGCTGCTGGGTTGGTCCGGGCCGGCAATCGCCGGTGCTGGCTCTGATCTACGCGGGTTTCCTGGCGGGCCTGGAGGCCGCCAGCTTCATCGATTTCGAGCATTTAATCGTTCCCGACGAAATCACCCTGGGCGGGATGGCAGTCGGTTTCGTCTGCTCGGGGCTGGCGCCGCGCCTTCAGGAGGCCCGCTCGATGAGCGGGGCGCTCAAACAGAGCCTGGCCGGCATGCTCGCCGGCGTCGCCATCATCTATTGCATCGTGCGCGCGGGCAAATGGGTTTTCGGGCGCCACAAGATAGCGTTGCCCGCCGATACGCTGATTGTCTTCACCGAGAGCGGGGTGCAGTGGGAGGGCCAACAATTCCCATACGAGGAGTTGTTTTGCCGCCCGTCAGATGTGATAGCACTGCAGGCGCGCAGAGTGGAGATGGCGGACCGTTGCTACAAGGATGTGCCGGTGCGGCTGGGTGTGTCGCGGCTTTGCGTTGGCGCCGACGAGTTCACTCCGGAGACTGTGGCGTGCCTCGAGGCCGTCAGCTCGGAAATCGTGCTGCCGCGCGAGGCCATGGGCTCGGGCGATGTCAAGTTCATGGGCGCCATCGGGGCCTTTCTCGGCTGGAAAGCGGTCCTGTTCAGCTTGACGCTCAGTTCGATGATCGGCTCGGTTGTCGGAGTCGCGCTCATCGCACTGAGAAAGCAAACCTCCACCCGCCTGCCCTACATCCCCTTTCTCGCCCTGGCGGCCGCGCTTTGGATCTTTTGCGGCCATCGCCTGGTGGCCCTGGGCCTGGCGGCGGCAAATTGGATGTTTGGCGGCCATCGTCTGGCCGCCCTGTGGTAGCAGATACGGCAAATTACTCACACTGCGCCTTGTGGCGCAGGGCGTGGTCGATCAGAACGAGGGCGGTCATCGCCTCGACAATCGGGACGGCGCGGGGCAGCACGCAGGGGTCGTGGCGGCCCCGGCCTTTGAGGGTGGTGTTCTTGAAGCCGGCATCGACCGTGTCCTGCACACGCATGACGGTGGCGACCGGTTTGAAGGCGACACGGAAATAGACGGTTTGGCCGTTGGAAATGCCTCCCTGAATGCCGCCCGAACGATTGGTCGTGGTATAGACCTTGCCGCTCTTGGCCCGGAATGGGTCGTTGTGCTGCGCGCCGGTGAGCAGAATGCCGCCGAAGCCGGAGCCGATGTCGAAACCTTTCGAGGCCGGCAAACTGAGCATCGCCTTGGCCAGGTCCGCCTCGAGGCGGTCAAAGACCGGTTCGCCCCAGCCGGGGGGGACGCCGCGGGCAACGCCTTCAACGATGCCGCCGACCGTGTCGCCCGCCTTGCGCATCTTTTCGATCAGGCGAATCATCCTCTCCGCCGCCGCCGCGTCGGGGCACCGCGCGATATTCGATTCAATCGCGGCCGCCTTGACCCTCTCCGGATCAACCGAGGCGGCGATGTGCCGGACCTGCTTGACATAAGCGAGGATTTCGACGCCGTAACGCTGGCGAAGGAGCTTCTTTGCAATCGCCCCCGCGGCGACGCGCCCGAGGGTCTCGCGGGCGCTGCTGCGTCCGCCGCCGGGCCAACTGCGGATGCCGTACTTGGCCTGGTAGGTGTAATCGGCGTGCGAGGGCCGAAACTTGACCGCCATCTCGCTGTAGGCTTCCGGGCGCGCGTCTTCGTTCCTGACCCACATCGAGATGGGCGTGCCCAGGGTCTTGCCTTCGAATGTGCCGGAGAGGATTTGGACGGTGTCGGATTCCTTTCGGGGCGTGACGATCTTCGACTGGCCGGGCCGGCGGCGATCCAGCTCGGGTTGGATGTCGGCCTCGGTCAATTCCAGCCTGGGCGGGCATCCATCCACCACCACCCCCATGCCATTCCCGTGGGATTCACCCCAGGTGGTGACGCGGAAAAGATGCCCAAAGGTGTTCGCCATGCCCTGAAAATGGGGGAAAAGCTGCCGCCAGTCAAACCGCAAAGCGGTTGTGTAACAAAGCCCAGGGTTGGACCGAAGGGACAACCCTGGGTCCCGCCGGCGCAGGGGCCATCAACCCCAAAGGGGGTTGTGGTCAATGACGATCATAGGCGACTGGTCTTCTGGCCACCGGGCCGCAACCCCGTTGGGGTTGATGGGCATCGCCACCTGGTTACCCAGGGTTGGCGCTGCGCCAACCCTGGGCTTTGCTCCACAATCCCGGTGGGGTTGGAGTTTTCCACCACACCGGGTTCATGTTTTTCCGCCGCCGGCCTTGTTGAGGGCTTCGGAGAACCAATCCACGGGCTTGGGGGGCGGCGGTTTGGCGGGCGGGCGCGGGCCGGGGGAGCGCGTCGGGCCGGGCGAGGTCTTGCCAGCGCCGGAGGGGCCCGGCTCGGGATGGGCTTTCATGGAAAGGGCGATGCGTTTGCGCGGGATATCGACTTCGACCACCGTCACGCTCACCCGCTGCTGCACCTTGACGACTTCGGCGGGGTCCTTCACGAAACGATCGGCAAGCTGGCTGATATGCACGAGGCCATCCTGGTGGACGCCGATGTCCACAAAGGCGCCGAAGGCGGTGACGTTGGTGACGATGCCCGGGAGCTTCATGCCCGGGCGCAGGTCTTCGAGTTTGTCCACGCCTTCCTGGAAGGCGAAGGCCTCGAATTGGCGGCGCGGGTCCCGGCCGGGCCTGGCCAGTTCTGCCAGGATGTCGTTCAAGGTGGGCAGGCCGACGGTCTGGGTTGCGTAGCGCTGGAGCTGGATTTTTTGGCGCAAGCCCGGATCGAGCAACAGGTCTTTGACTGAGCTGCCCAGGTCCCTGGCCATCGCATCGACGACGCCGTAGCTTTCCGGATGCACCGCGCTGGCGTCGAGCGGTTGAGCGCCGTCGCGGATGCGGAGGAAGCCGGCCGCCTGTTCGAAGGCCTTTGGCCCCAGCCGTGGCACTTGCAGCAGCTCGGCCCGGGATTTGAAGGGGCCGTGTTCATCGCGGTAGGCCACGATATTGGCCGCCAGCGCCGGGCCCAGGCCGGAGACGTAGCTGAGCAACTGCTTGCTGGCCGTGTTCGCCTCGACGCCCACGCCGTTGACGCAGCTCATTACGACTTCGTCGAGGCCCTCTTTGAGCAGGCGCTGATCCACGTCGTGCTGGTATTGGCCAACCCCGATCGATTTGGGATCGAGCTTGACCAGTTCGGCCAGCGGGTCCATGAGACGCCGGCCGATCGAGACCGCCCCGCGCACCGTCACGTCCTGGTCCGGGAATTCCTCGCGCGCGACTTCGGAGGCGGAGTAGATCGAGGCGCCGCTTTCATTGACCATGACGATGGGAATGGCGGCCGGCAGCTTGAGGGCGCGGACAAAGGCTTCGGTCTCGCGGCCGGCGGTGCCGTTGCCGATGGCGATGGCCTCGACGTGGAGCTTCTGGCAAAGCGCGCGCAAGCTCTCGGCGGCTTCCCGCGCGCGGTAATCGGATTGGCCCGGGTAGATGACTTCGTGATGGAGGAGCTTGCCCTGGCGGTCGAGGCAGACCACCTTGCAGCCGGTGCGAAAGCCGGGGTCGATGGCCAGGACGTTCTTGCGCCCCAGCGGCGGGGCCAGCAGCAGTTGGCGGAGATTGTCCGCAAATACGCGGATGGCCTCGCGGTCGGCCTTTTTTTTGGACTCGAGGCGCATCTCGACCTCGATGGCGGGGCCAAGCAGGCGCCGGTAGCTGTCCACGACGGCCAGGCGGACTTGCTCGGCGGCCGGCCTGCCGGGGGCCTGGACGAACAGCGGTTCGAGCTGCGCCAGCGCCTCCTCTTCCGGCGGGGTGATGCGCAGCAAGAGGAACCCCTCCTCTTCGCCGCGCCTCATGGCCAGCAGCCGGTGGCTGGGAACCCGGCTTAACGGCTCGCTCCAGTCAAAGTAATCCTTGAACTTCGCCCCCGCCTCCACTTTGCCCGAGAGGACCTTCGAGCGGACGACCCCCTTGCCGGCATAGAGGGCGCGCATCCTGGTCCGGGCCAAAGTGTCATCGCTCACGCGTTCGGCCAAAATGTCGCGCGCGCCGGCCAGGGCGTCTTGGGCGGACTCGACTCCCTTGGCCGCGTCCACGAAGACCTGGGCTTCGGCCAGCGGGTCGGCCGCGCCTTGCCGGGCGAAGAGCAGGTCGGCCAGCGGTTCGAGGCCCTTTTCCCGGGCGATGATGGCGCGCGTGCGGCGTTTGGGGCGGTAGGGTTGGTAAAGGTCTTCCAGCGCGGCGAGGGTTTCCGCCCGCGCCACACCGTCCCGGAGGGCGTCTGTGAGGAGGTTGCGCTCGGCCAGCGATTTAAGAATGGCCTCGCGGCGCGTGTCCAGTTCCGCCAGGCTCAACAACCGTTCGCGGACGGCGCCAATGGCCACTTCGTCCAGCGAGCCGGTGGCTTCCTTGCGGTAGCGGGCGATGAACGGCACGGTGGCTCCTTCGGCAAACAGCCTGGCCGTGGCCGCGACCTGGCGCGGCTGCAACTTAAGCTCGGCCGCGACCTTCGCCAAATAGATTTCGTTCATCTCAAAAACGGAGGGCTTCTGTACCCCATGCCTGCCGCGCTGTAAATTCTATTCTTGACATCCCGGTGTGCTTCGTGGAAAATGGCTGCAGAAGCAAGAATTGGCAGCACGAGCGGGCGGCAGCCCAGGCCCGCGTGTGGTTTGCCCCGCTGACAGTCAGACTAACAATTGACCTGTTTATTATGATTGCAAAGAGACTCTCCTTCGGCGTTGCGTGTTTCCTGGCCTTGAGCGTGCAGGCACAAACATACAATTTCACCAGCACAACCTCCGCCACGAACGGATGGCAGCCCTACAGCCCATTGGCCAGTTTCGGGGTGACAAGCACTTTTTCCGAGGGGTTCTACGGCTACCTTATGGAGTCCAGCGCGTCCCCTAACCCAGCCGCCCTCGGGGCCGCCCGCGTCGGAAGTTTTCTGCCGGGGACCTACACTGATTTTTCCCTCAATTTCAGTGTCCTCTCCTATAATGGGGCGGGCAGCGAGTTTGTTGGGGCCGCGGCGCGCTTTTCCAATCTCGGGCTGGGCACCAGTTCCGGCTACGTGATGGGCTATGAAAGCGGCGTGGGAACCGGCGGCGCTCTGTTCATTGCGAAGGTGGTCGATGAGGCCTCAAAGGGGGCGATCGGCGCCGGGGCGGAAGCGGCGGTTACACTGGCGGCGGGGCAGGGCTACGAGTTTACGTTCTCCGGCACGGGCACTGCCCTCAGCGGGGCCGTCTATAGCCTGGCCAATCTCAACACGCCACTGGCAACCGTCTCGGGCACCGACTCCTCATTCGCGTCCGGCCAACTCGGTCTGCTGGTCGCCGACGAAAGCTCTGCCGGGACAGGGACGCCGGGCGCCAGTTTTGGCCAGTTTACCGTTGTTCCCGAGCCTGGCTGTGGCGCGCTGCTCGTCCTGGGCGGCCTGACGCTGTGGGCAGCGCGGACGGGCCGGAAACACTGACTGGGCCTGTCCCGACATGGCGCAGGAGTTTCCCCGATAGTTTGCGCCAAACAGGACCCCGCCGGCCGCACCGAGGTCCCGATGGACGAAGGCCGGCCTTACCTCGTTTTGGGGAAGATCTGGTGTGGCGCGGGCATCCTGCCCGCCTCGCTCGGCCCATCATGGCGCGGAGAAGGAACTGGCATCGCCACCAGGGACATGGCAAAAGAAGGACGTGAAGACGATCCATGCAGTCTATGAAAGAGGCGTGTTCCGGCCCCTGGAAACAGTCGAACTGCCGGAGCGCACCGAAGTGGAGTTTGAGCCACGCCCGGTTGCGCAGCCGGAAGATCATAAGGGCCGTCTGGACGCCGTTTACGCCATATTGGGTGAGCGTTACCAATCGGGCGAACATGATGTGGCTGCCCGCCATAATGAAAACCGCGCCGCTTCTTTGCCCCGGAGGGGCTCCCGAGAATAGCCCACTACATAGTGCTTGGCGGGGAACGCCTTCGAGCCGTGCCCGCTTGGGTCCTTGTGGGTAAAAGTCGCGCGAATGTTCCTGAGAGGATGGCGGTGGATCTGCTGTTTTGCGCGGTTTTTCGCTTTTGACCGGCCAACATTCGCTTCAGGATTTGCACTCGGGCGGTCTTTCAAGGCGCGTTCGCAGCGCCAGCGGCCCTGGCCCCCTTGACCCGGAGCTTGGCCCGAAGCTTTCGGCCAGTTGCCGCAGCTTGCGAGCCGCGGGCGCCGTCTCAGCCACGCTCCAGAGCTTTCGACCTTGCGTGAGCTTGGGGCGTTGAACCCAAGCCAACCAGGGCTCCTCTGCGTTGAGGAAATACTCCAGCTTCGATTCCCGCAGTTTCTTCCTCAACTCCGGGGCGTTGCCGTAAACCGAGTCGCCCAGGATCGGTGCGGCGGAGAGGCCGTCGGCCAGCGCCTCGGCAATCAAATCGCCGGCGATCTCTGGCTTGGTCTGAAAGCTCACCGAACCGGGAACGCCTGCCTTCTCCCGACGTTGCTTATCCTTGGTCCAAACCTCCGGCAGATAAAGCCTGCCGCCCACTGGCGCCGCGATCTCCCCATCGCTGACGACTAACTCCACAGCGACCTGACACTGCGCCTGCTTGCCGACGGCGCCGCAATATTGATGGCTGGCCCCGACCGAATCTTTGCCCTGCTTCAGCCATCCGGTCTCATCTAAAACCCACGCCTGCAAAGGCTCGACTGCCGGGATGACCTCGCGCCGAATGGCTTGCCAAACCACCCGCTCTGGCCATGGGCTGTCGGCCAGGAACTGCTGGAGCTTCTGGCTGTCAATGCGAAGGCGCTCAGCCATAGGCTCGATCGATTTGCGCTGGCCTGGCATGAGCAGCCCTTGCACATAAAGCGCGGCGCCCTCGCGACGCTCGCTCCGGCCGATGTCCACCACCAGCGGTTTGATGAATTCTTGCAGTTCGACGACCTTCCGCCGCCATTGCTCTGGATTCCATTTCATACCCAGAAACGATCGCAGACGGACAAAATGGCGTCAACTATTTAACAGAGTAATACTAACTACCACACAACAGCCCGCCATCACTTCCCGTTTCACCACGAAATCAGATGGAAAAAGTTCACCGAAAGAGCGCGGAACGCTACACAATCACGAGAAGAAACGATTTCTGGACTGCATCAAGGTGTTTGCCCGCAACCTCCAGGCCCAGATGTGCCGGCTCTTGTTGAAGC
>Ga0181533_1006576_pt1 | contig 10502 bp, 12 predicted proteins | sample PEATcosm2014_Bin_45_FD_119772 | JGI IMG/M metagenome (GOLD analysis project Ga0181533, IMG submission 119772) | Peatland microbial communities from MTU Mesocosm Facility, Houghton, MI, USA - PEATcosm2014_Bin11_60_metaG | ecosystem: Environmental > Terrestrial > Soil > Wetlands > Peat | place...
TGTCTGAGTAGCAAAGCGACGAGTTCCCGAAATTTAGCGAGTGACGATGATTTTTAGCAAATTTTATGCAGCGGTGACTTTTCTTTGGTTACTTTCTTTTGGTGGTAGCAAAAGAAAGTAACCAAATGGCCGCGTCACGAGTCACACCTCATGATTTTTTTTAAAGCAAGGTATCAAAGAAAGCAGAATCAGTTTCGCCTCAGGAGGAGGGGAACTTGTCCGCCGGAGGTGGATTGACCCTCGTCTGCCGTAGGTGGATTCCATTGCAATTACTCCATCACTGAAGGATTCTGAACGATTCTTATTCATGGATGATGTAGATTTATGTTGATAATGTAATTTAGGAGATCAATGATAATAATTCTTTTACCTGCTCTGATCGATTTTCAGGGATGTCATTGCAAGAGAGCCCATGACAAACTTATCATTAAAAATTTCTATCTTTTCATTTCCCTCTTTTAAAGCCAAAACATAAAGCAATGGCAGGTAATGTTCGGGTGTGGGGATGGCAAGGTTAAATGCTTTACCCTGTTCCTTGTAATTGATGAGAGATTGATGATCGTTTGAAAGAATGAACTTTTTCATCTTTTCGCTGGCTTCTATGGCCCAGTCATAGCCGGATCCGGGTTCATTCATTTTATTCCAGTCAACCATTCTGAGGTTGTGAACCATATTTCCGCTGCCAATGATCAGAATTCCTTTTTTCCGGAGTGGTGAGAGTTCCTTAGCAAGCTCATAATGGTACCGGGCAGGCCGTGAGTAATCGAGACTCAATTGAACTACCGGGATATTTGCAGCAGGAAACATCCGGATTAAAACACTCCAGCATCCATGATCAAGCCCCCATTTCTCATCCAGACCTATTTCTGTCTTTTTTATAAGACCCCTGGCTTCTTTGGCAAGTTCAGGACTTCCGGGTGCAGGATATTGTATCTCAAACAATTCCTGTGGAAATCCGCCAAAGTCATGAATGGTAATCGGTTTTTCCATTACAGTCACAGAAGTCCCTCTTGTCTCCCAATGGGCCGAAATACATATAATAGCATTGGGCTTTGGAAGCGTTTTTCCAATCGTGCGCCATCCCTGCACAAATTCATTCTCCTCAATGGCATTCATGGGGCTTCCATGCCCAACAAAGAGTACAGGCATATGCTCCGTATTGCCATATGAACTTGTTATTTTATTTAAATCTTTAATTTTCATTATTTAAAAAGCCATCGTATTGTACGAATATTTTCTTAGGCTACCCGAAATAGCTGCAAAATGATACAGATCTTTCATTTTAGACTTTATTCATCGGAACTTCCATAAGTAAGAATTCCGCATCACTGTCTGCTTTGATCATTATCATGTCCGTATCCCATAACCCGAATCCGTCACGAGAATATAAATGCTGGTTGTTTATTGTGACCTCACCACTCAATATGAATGCATATACTCCATTCTCTTTGGCTTTGATATGGTAATCGGCACTAATTCCTTTGTCAAATTTTCCGAGATGGAACCATGCATTCTGATATATCCATACTCCTGCATCATCCGGATTGGGAGATAAAATTTGCTGCAACTTATTATGACGGTCGGCAATATTTAAAGTGATCTGATCGTACCGGGGAGTGACATTTTTCTTATTGGGAAATACCCAGATTTGCAAAAATTTCACCGGCACATCATCGTTCTTGTTGTATTCACTATGGGTAATTCCTGTACCCGCACTCATAACTTGCACATCGCCATGCCTGATCACGCTAATATTTCCCATGCTGTCTTTATGTTCCAGGTCACCTTCCAAAGGAATGGAAATGATTTCCATATTGTCGTGCGGATGCGTACCAAAGCCCATTCCGGGGTCTACTGTATCATCATTTAAGACCCGTAACATCCCAAAGTGAACCCTTTGGGGGTCGTAATAATTAGCGAAACTGAAAGTATGCCTGCTGTGAAGCCAGCCATGGTCAGCATCACCACGTGTTTCAGCTTTATGAAGAATTGTATGTGCCATTTTTCTTTTTTTGAAAAGATTATGTTTTGAATGATTAAAACAAAACAGAGTTCAACATAAATCTGAACTCTGTAATAATTAAGATTGAAGTGATTTATTTACCTAATCCTAATTGATTCATGTAAGTCTGATTATCCCAGAATAAATATTCTTCAATCATTACTCCGTCTTTCCAATGTCCGATGGTACACATCGGCAGTTTGAATGATTTTCCGGTAGGCTGAATAAATTTTCCACCACCGATAGGCATGGGCTTTGTGAAGGTTCCTTCCATCACACCTGTTACTGCAGTCCATTCACCGTTACTGCTGCCGAAACGGACAGGATGCTGTTTGATCCTTGTATCAGGGGCATAAACAAACATGGCTTTCAAATCAGCAATATGCCGTTCAATGCCAAGTGTGTAATGGCCGTCAGGCCAGTTTACTTTAATGTCTTTGGAATGACTTTCATGCAACCTTACCCATTGCTGATTGCTGAATACTGTGTAATCAAGTGTATCAAATGTTACAAGGTTCTTGGCCAGAACTGCATTGCCGGTGGTCATTTCTTTAATCTGGTTCCTTAATGAATCAATTTCAGTCTTACTCACCGTGACTTTGTCACCACTGCCGGTACAGCTGATTAAGGATGTCATTGATGCAACGACAATAAGCACTGCAAATGCTTTAATAGGGTTTCTCATAGTTTTCATTTTATTTGTTTTTATACTGGTTATTGATTTTGTTTAATTGACGATGCAAAATTACACACACATTCAGAGCGGGGGGTAATAGTATTCGGTAAAAGTGTTGTAAATTCAGGAAATGAGCTTGCTCATCTCATCACGGAACTCGGTTGGAGTTTGACCGGATTTCTTTTTAAAGACCGCGGTAAAGTAAGCCTTTTCATTATAACCCAATTCAAAACCGATTTCAGAAACGGTCTTGTCAGTATGCATTAACAGATTTTTTGCTTCAATGAGTTTTCTTGTTTCAATGATTTCTGTAACGCTCTTTTGTAAAATATTCCGGCAGATCAAGTTGAGATTACGGGCTGACATGAATAATTTCTCGGCGTAAAATTCAACGCCTTCAGGTCTTCGGAAATTTTCCTCCAGAATTTTTAAAAAGTTTTTGAAGGTGGTATTTTGTGTTTTCTGAAAACCCGTTGAATCGGGTTCAAGTTTTTTTCTTTCCGATTCAATCATTATGAATAGCGTATTCAGCAAATGTCTGATCACGGAATAATCTGGAATTGTTTGCTGAAATTCATAAAACATCATTTCACACAATGTGACCAACCGATTGAAATTATGCCCTTTGGCTATTTGGATATTTGCATGTTCGTGATAGTAAGAATATAATTGAAATGTCGTTTCAGGGATAAATTCGCTTTTAAACTGTAACATCCAAATATCACATTTGCCATCTTTTACTTCAGGCTTGACCAGATGCGCTTTTCCCTGAGCGACAAAACTGATAAAGGGGGCAAGAAGCTTCTTCATCTTGAAATCAATAAAATGCTCTATCTCTCCCGCAATTCCGATCAGCAGCTCTTCATAATCGTGAATATGAGGATTATTTTCTTTTAACGAGAGCTTTTCTACTGCTGTCCTATCAAGCTTTGATATACTAAAGAGCTGATCCATGAATGTAAAGATAGATCATTTAGGTGAATAAAAACCTCAGAATAGCATGCCAAGAAAACGCTTAACAAAACTGGATTTTAAGCTGAATTCGTATTATTATCTACGTTACAATCACTTTTACCAAATCTTGAACAATTTCCCGGCCAGAGAAATTGGTATCTGGATATTTTACAGTTTTCATCTTGGAACTTTTAATACCACCTCTCGAAACCCTTGTTAATTCTACTTTAAAATGAAATAAACTGTTGACTTTGTCGGTCAAATATTGTCTGTTTACGGGATCGATGTAAAAACCACCCGGAAATACCAACCTTTGGATCCTTCTTTTCACATCGAGGTTCCAGAATACCCAATATTTACTGATGTTTTGAATAAAATGTATTGCTTTATCCAAATGTTTTTAGAGGTCAGATATGTCGATTTGGGTGTTTTGGTTTTCTTCTCTCAATTTTTGGATTTCAGCCTCAATTTTGGATTGAAATTTCCTGACATGATCTTTGTCAGTACCAATCACCAAGAAATGAACTCCGTACCTTTTCCCGATCTCAAGATAACTTTCTTTCAATGTTTGATTGACTGCTATGTTAAAAACCACTCTCCTATATTTGGCTGAACAAACAAAATAATACAACAATACACTGACGTTATGCGATTTATGTATGTATTCGCTTTCATTCATACACACAAAGATATTAATTCTGTCGCAAGCGGCGGGGAACTAACCCCAAAAAAGATTAGATCCGACAAATTGTTGTACCTTAGCATTGTATTGAGGATTTTTGAATTTTCAGGATGAGTTTACTTATTAAAAACGATGTTTAAAAATGGATAGTGACTTCCCCAAGTGAAACAGCTAAAAATAGCCATGGTCATAGATTGCTATGATGATTCTAATAATGGCGCGGTCATCTCGACAAAACGATTTGTAGAATTATTAAAAAAGGATGGTCATCTTGTTTCTGTGATTACTACTGGAGCACCAGCCCCGGGGAAGATTCTTTTACCAAAGTTCTATCCATTTGGAGTTAAAAGGATTATGAAGCGAATGCATACACCTCTTGCTATTCCTTCCAGAAAAATCTTGCGCAAAACGATTAAAGAAATGGATATTGTTCATATTCAATTCCCTTTCTTTCTGGCAATCAACTCGATTAAAGTTGCACGACGTTTACATATTCCTGTGGTTACGACCTTTCATATCCAGGCGGAACATTTAGCAAGTAATGCTGGAATTCATTCCAAAAAATTTATCTTTTACTGTTATAAGTTCTGGATAAAACAGATTTACAATAAATCAGATTTAGTAATCTGTCCAAGTAAATTTGCTGAGAGTGAACTTCAAAAGTATGGCCTTAAATCTCCTGCTGCTATTCTCTCTAATGGATTCCTGCCAATATTCAGACCAATGAAAGTGGACAGGGATGATGGACTGAAAAATAAATTCATCATCCTTTCGGTGGGTAGATTTGCTCCAGAGAAAAGACATGAATTGATAATTCATGCGATTAAAAATTCAGGGTATCAGGAAAAAATCCAATTGATTTTAATCGGCGATGGTCCTATGAAAGAAAAACTTGTTGAAACCGGGAATGTTCTTGTCAATCCACCAATATTTCTTTCACTTTCACCAGAAGAGTTGGTTTATTACTACAATGTTTCGGATCTTTATGTTCATGCAGCAACTGTTGAAGTAGAATGTATGACAGTTCTTGAAGCGATGGGTTGCGCGTTACCGGTGCTCATTGCGGATTGTCCAAAGAGTGCGACAAAACAATTTGCTTTAAATCAGATGTCTTTGTTCGCCAAGGATAATGTTGAAGATTTAACAAGAAAAATCGAATATTGGATTGATCGTCCTGACGAACTGGCTAAGTTAAAGACGATGTATTATGAAAGTTCGTTTAAGTATCACATCCAACAATCCTATGAAAAGCTCCTTCAGATTTATTATGGGCTGATAGAATTGAAAAGCCGCTCAAAGTGACCCGCCTTGGCCGGTTAATTTTAACCACCATTCAGCCGATTTAAATTGACCACCCCAAAAAAATCTTTGCCAAAATTAGAAGTATTCCCCGATAACAAATATATTTTGTACTTTTGCTAAAGTATGGCTGATAACAGAAGAAATAGCAGTTCAGGTATTTTTGTACTTCTCTTAATGTTTATCTTGCTTTCTTTCATTCATGAGAAAAAAGAAAGGCAGATCACAGGAACTACAATGCACTCCTGTGTTATTTCTGATATAAACAGTTCCGGCCTTCAGGTAATTTCAGATCCTGCAATTTCAGCTCCGGGGATAAACTTATTCCGGAACAGCATCCTCAATGCTAAATTTGGATGCGCGGATTGCACATCTGGCAGAGAGTTCATTTTTAACAAACTTGTTTCCAATTATTTTAGCTGCTGTCAGCTTAAATTTCATTTTAGAAATCCAATCCATAGTTTATTTTTCCTGCGAAAAGTTCCTGAGCAGGGAAAGGAAGATGAGATCAACCTCGTCAGGCCGGTTTGACTTTTACCGCATTCAATCCTTTGGGGCTCGTTCTGATTTCAAAGCTTACCTTATCATTTACCTTGACGGGGCTGATCAGTTCATTCACATGCACAAAAATGCTTTCCTGAGATTTATCATCCCTGATGAAGCCATAACCTTTTGCATCGTTGAAAAGGGTCACTGTGCCGGTTCTTGCCAGGTCATCCTGCTTGATATCTTCCTTTTTCGAAGTGCTGATCTGTATGTCTTCCGCCAGGATCTCCGGTCTGTGCGCCGGATCAGGAGGGGTAAATACGATATTCCCAAAAGCATCCACATAGGCAAACATATCGTCCATGCCTTTCCCTTTCCCGGAACTTGCTTTTCTTTCCTCTTTTCGCCGTTCCTTATCTTTTCGTTTTTTAAGTATCGCTTTCTCGCGGTCTTTTTTATTGAATGCTTCCCTGGCTCTTCCCATAAAATAGATATTTGTTTAATGGATATTCCCTTTTCATGAATTGCAGTAAAGGTACTCTTAATCCATTCACTTTAAAACAAATAAATTAATCTTATAAAATATATGTATATTTGCATGCTTATTTGAAGATCGTAATTCTTCAGCCCTTTTGCTTATCCTTCCGATTTAAGGCGTCCTCTTACCCTTTTCATTTAAGTTGGCAATTTTGATTGCCTTTAACTATAAACCATGGAAGATCCGGGAAAGGACTCCTTTTGAATCTGTATTATGGAAAAATTGAAAATAGGTGATTTGACCGTGTCGCTTCCGATTATCCAGGGAGGAATGGGAGTAGGCGTGTCTTTGTCAGGCCTGGCCGTTGCAGTCGCAAATGAAGGAGGCGTGGGCGTGATCTCCAGTGCAGGTCTCGGAATGCTATACCGGCGTCTTTCAAAGGATTATCCGGAAGCAAACAAGCTGGGACTGATCGAGGAGATCAAAAGAGCGCGTAAATTGACAAATGGGGTGATCGGTGTGAACATCATGGTAGCCATGTCGAACTTTGCCGAGCTGGTTGTGGCCTCTATCAAAGAAAAGATAGATATCATTTTTGCGGGCGCCGGCCTGCCGCTGAATCTTCCCTCATACAGGGAACCCGGCAGCAAAACAAAGCTTGCCCCAATCGTTTCATCCGGGAGAGCGGCAAAAATTATTCTTGAGAAATGGGATGCCACCTATCACATCGTTCCCGATCTGATTATCGTGGAAGGTCCCAAGGCGGGAGGTCATCTAGGATTCAAGGAGAAAGAGATTTTTGATAAGGATTTCATCCTTGAAAAACTCGTTGCCGATGTATGCAATGAAGTGAAAATATTTGAACAGAAATACGACAGGGATATCCCTGTGATAGCAGCAGGAGGGATCTATACCGGGGAGGACATTTATAACATAATGAAGACAGGTGCCAGCGGCGTGCAGATGGGAACGAGGTTCGTTACTACCAATGAGTGCGATGCCTCGGATACATTCAAGCAGGCTTACATAAAGGCCAGGGAAAGCGACATTGAGATCATAAACAGTCCTGTGGGTATGCCGGGAAGAGCCATTGTGAACAACTTTATTGACAAGATACGGCAGGGAAAAAGACATCCCCTGAGGTGCCCTTTCAAATGCATAAAGACCTGCGATGTTTCATCCAGCCCTTATTGCATCATTTCTGCCCTGTTCAATGCATTCAAAGGGAACCTTGAATCAGGATTTGTATTCGCCGGCAGCAATGCTTTCCGGGCGACAAAAATACAATCTGTGAAGGAGGTTTTCATGGAACTGAAATCCGAATTCGATATCCGGCGAAATGCAATCTGATCCCGGTCTTAGAATATTTTAAAATATTTACCATGTATTTAATTCTTTATTAGTATCTTTGTACACTTTTCTGAAGATAACGGTCCTTCTGGCCATTACGATTTAGTTCTTACTGTTCAGTTAAATCCCTACCTTTTCATTAAAGTTATAACAGGTGTCTGTGTTCAACAGTAATACCTTGGTATACAATTTTTTACTTTATTAACTTAATTTATAATTCTTAATTCTTAATATTAAATAATCCAAAATGACTTTTGAAAATTTAAATCTTATATTACCCCTGCTTGACGCTGTCAATAAAGCAGGTTATACTACACCCACCAAAATCCAGCAATTATCCATTCCACATATACTTTCAGGAAAAGATCTATTCGGATGTGCCCAGACCGGCACCGGGAAAACCGCTGCCTTTGCACTCCCCATATTGCAGAGGCTGACGCTTGAAAAGAATACAGGAAAATATCCGGGCATACGGGCACTGGTTCTGGCTCCTACCCGTGAACTGGCAATCCAGATCGATGAAGACTTCCGCACTTATGGTGCCGGAACCGGATTGAAATATACCTGCATCTATGGGGGAGTATCCCAGCAAATGCAGGTGCGCAACCTGAACCGCGGCACAGACATCCTTGTAGCTACCCCGGGAAGATTACTTGACCTCATTGGACAACGCATAATAAGGCTGAATTCCATCCGGTACTTTATACTGGATGAAGCAGACCGGATGCTTGACATGGGTTTCATCAACGACATAAAAAAGATCATTGCCCTGCTGCCTGAAAAGAGGCAGAGCCTGTTCTTTGCTGCAACCACGAATCCGGAGATCAAAAAACTGGCAGGTGTCATATTGTCAAATCCTGTTCTTGTTTCGGTAACACCCGAAACCAGGATCACGGAACTGATCAGGCAATCGGTATATTATGTCCGCAAGGAAGACAAGAGGAGCCTGCTTAAACATGTTATGCAGCACGACCATATTGGGAATGCCCTGGTATTTACCCGTACTAGGCACAGCGCCGACCGGGTCGCTAAGGATCTGAAAAAGAGCGGGATAACAGCAGAAGCTATTCATGGTGACAAATCACAGAACAATCGCGAGAAAAGCCTGAAGGGTTTCCGGAACGGGATGATCCGTGTTCTTGTTGCAACAGATGTTGTATCCCGCGGCATCGACATAGACAGTCTAAGCCATGTTATTAATTTTGAGATTCCGGAGGAACCGACAACCTATATTCACCGTATCGGCAGAACCGGCAGGGCAGGTGTAAAAGGCACCGCCATGTCGTTCTGTTCACCAGAAGAAAAAAAATACCTAGCCGGTATTCATAAAGAGATCCGCAGGGAAATAAATGTCATCAGTACGCACCCCTATTGCTGATGCTCATTTATAGAACAAATAATTAAGAAAAACTATTTGGTGATCAATATCACCGGATTGTGCACCATGGTGCTGTAATCTCATTCTCCAAGGATTATTTATTATAATGATTTAATCCAAATGGAGAGATCGAATGTGAAATGAACTTCACGGGAAACTTGAGAATACTTTGAACTTGTTTAAAAGTGTGTCGGTCAGAAAAATAGAATTTTAATCAACATTATTCTCCATGGCTTTTTTATTCTATTTCAACCACTCGGGTGGAATCGCCATGTCATCGGTCAGCACCTTTAACTTTTTTTAACTCTTATCCTTTGAATTATATTTTTCGAGAGTCTTATTTAAGCTGATTTTTTTAAAACAAGCGACGTAATCAAATAATTGCAATTTGAATCCTGATCGGATTTAAATCTTCTCTAACGCCTGTCTCAAATCGTTGATGATATCTTCAGTATTTTCAATCCCGACAGAAAATCTGATCAGGTCATCGGTAATTCCTGCTTCCTGTTTATCTTCTACTGAGACACCGGCATGGGTCATTGAGGCCGGATGCTGAATTAGCGTTTCTACACCTCCCAATGAAACCGCCAGAACAGCCAAATGCACATTATCCATCAGTTTTCTCCCGGCCTCATAACCACCCTTTAATCCAAAACTGATCATTGAACCAAATCCTGACATCTGTTTCTTCGCCAGTTCATATTGTGGATGAGAAACCAGTCCAGGGTATTTAATCCAGGCAACCTTTGGATGTCCTTCAAGAAAATGAGCTACTTTCATGGCATTCTCCTGGTTACGATCGATCCTTACTGACAATGTCTTCACTCCCCGTAACACTAAATATGCCTGGTGCGGATCCATATTGCACCCCATATATACCATGCAATGACGTATTTTTTTGTACAAAACAGATTCTTTAGTCACAATGATTCCACCGACAATGTCAGCATGGCCATTAATAAACTTTGTAACAGAATGAAGAACCACATCAGCTCCAAGATCCAATGGTTTTTGGAGGTAAGGTGTGCAAAAAGTATTATCCACAACCAGCAATAGGCCATGTTCTCTTGCGATACTGGCACAAGCAGCAATGTCGGAAATCTCCATGGTTGGATTTGCTGGTGTTTCAATATAAAGCAATTTGCTGTTTGGCTGGATTGCATCTTTGATTTCCTCAATATCTGCGGTATTGACAAA
>Ga0181533_1006578_pt1 | contig 10501 bp, 9 predicted proteins | sample PEATcosm2014_Bin_45_FD_119772 | JGI IMG/M metagenome (GOLD analysis project Ga0181533, IMG submission 119772) | Peatland microbial communities from MTU Mesocosm Facility, Houghton, MI, USA - PEATcosm2014_Bin11_60_metaG | ecosystem: Environmental > Terrestrial > Soil > Wetlands > Peat | place...
ACGTGCGCTATGGCGCGCGCACGCTCAAGCGCTCGCCGGGTTTTGCGGCCATTGCGATGCTGGTGATGGCGCTGGGCATCGGCGCAAACGTGGCGATGTTTACGGTTGTCCGCTCCGTGCTGCTCAAGCCGCTGCCGTTTCAGGATCCGGACCGGCTGGTCCGGGTCTTTGAGCATACCAACGACGAGTTCTCCTTCAATATCGCTGCCGGTGGAGTTTATTCGGAGTGGAAGAAGCAAAGCCGCAGTTTCACCGATCTTGCGCTTCTCGGCGAGGGTGAGTTCAACCTCTCCGGCGAGGGCGGCCAGCTTCCGGAGTTCGCCCACGGCGCCAATTGCACCTGGAATCTTTTCTCGACACTGGGGGTCAAGCCCGCGCTGGGGCGCGACTTCAACGCGGCCGACGACCAGCCTTCCGCGAACGGAACCGTCGTGCTGAGTTGGGGGCTGTGGAAGCGCCGTTTCGGGGGCGACCCGGCAATCCTGAATCAGACCATCCAACTGAACAGGCAAAGCTACACCGTCATCGGGATCATGCCGGCGTGGTTTGCCTATCCTGACGCTTCCACGCAACTGTGGACGCCCGTCTATCACGACAAGCCCGCCAGCGTGATGACTTCCCTGCAGGATCATGAGTTTCCGGTCATTGGACGGTTAGGTCCCGGCGTCAGCGCCGAGCAGGGAAGAGCGGAGCTGTCGGTGATTGTGCGCAGGCTTCACGATCAGCATCGAAATCAGGCTCTGATCTCCAAGGCCGCGGAGCTCCGTCCATTGCTTGAAGACATCGTGGGCGGCATCAAGCATCCGCTCTATGTGCTACTGGCCGCCACCGGCTGCGTGCTGCTGATCGCCTGCCTGAACGTGGCCAATCTGCTGGTGGCGCGGGCGGCGGCGCGGCGCAAGGAGCTGGCCATTCGCGCCGCGCTCGGCGGTGGGCGCCTGCGCCTGCTGCGGGAGCGGCTGATGGAGAGCTTTCTGCTCTCGGCGGCGGGCGGGGCGCTGGGTCTGCTGCTGGCCGATGGCGCCGTCCAATGGCTGGTGCATACGCGCCAGGATTTGAGCCGCGTTGAGGCCATTCATATCGATGGCATAGCGGCCCTCTTTACCGTGGGACTCATCGTGCTTTGCGCCCTGTTTTCCGGCCTGATCGCTTCGTGGACGGCAAGAGACAAGGGACTGTTTGCGTCGCTGCAGGATTCAGCGCGCGCCTCAAGCGGCGGTCAGGCGCACACCGGGCTACGCCGGGCGCTGCTGGCTGCGGAGGTGGGCTTGACCGTGGTGCTGCTGGTGGCCGCCGGACTGCTGCTGAAAAGCTATGCGCGTCTCCGTTCGTCGAATATGGGCTGCACCACGGACAATGTGCTCACCATGCGGCTTGCGCTCTTCGGCGGGCGCTACGGCGAGCCGGCGCAGTTGGTCAACTTCTACTCGGCGCTGCTGACGCGAGTGCGCGCGCTGCCCGGAGTCGAGGCCGCCGGCTTTGTACAGGCCGTTCCGGGGCAAGGCTATTGGGGAGACAATGGCTTCACCATCGCCGAGCATCCGCCTTTGCCGCAGGGGCAGGCGCAATTCGCGATCTTCCGCTACGCCGATCCGGATTACTTCGCGGCCATGCGCATCCCTCTCTTGCGCGGACGCAGCTTCGACCCCGGCCTGAAGCTCGGCCTTGCCCGCGAAGTGGTGGTGAGCAAGTCGTTTGCCGATACATATTTCCCCGGCGAAGATCCGCTGGGAAAGCACATGCGAGGCGGCATGGGCGGACTCTACACCATTGTTGGCGTGGTAGGCGACACCCGCTATGCTGTCTCGGAAGACCCCAAACCCATGCAATATTACCCGCTGTTGGAGGGCCTGGGACTGGAGAACAACGGAACCCTGGTCATCCGCTCCAGACGCGATGTGGAGCAATTCGCGCTGCCGGTGCAGCGCATCGTCCAGGAACTCGACCACGACCTGCCCGTCTCCGATGTGCTGACGATGGATCAACTTCTTGGCAAATCCACGCTCGACGCGAGCTTCAACGCGACCTTGCTTACGGGCTTTGCGGCCCTCTCGCTGCTGCTGGCCGGCGTGGGACTCTTTGGCGTACTGTCGTACATCGTGGCCCAGCGGACCAGCGAGATTGGCATTCGCATGGCGCTGGGCGCGCAGCGCGAGCAGGTTCTGCGCATGACGCTGCTCGACGGCCTGCGGCCGGCGCTCTTCGGGCTTGCGTTTGGTCTCGTCGTAAGCTTGGGCGTGGCACAGCTGATCCGCTCGATGCTCTATGGAACGCAGCCGCTCGATCCGACCGTCTTTGCAGCGGTTTCCGCAACGCTGCTGCTGGTGGCTGCGCTGGCCTGCATAGTGCCGGCCTGGCGCGCTTCGCGGCTCGATCCGATTCAGGCGCTAAGAAGAGAATAGGCGCGGAAGGGGAAGCCTCCCGCGCCCATTTCGTTCTGAGCCTTCAGCTTGTCGGCGGCCCTATTGCGTCACCGGCTGCGCTGGCAGCGCCTTGGGCGCCTTCAGGTGAGGCGCGTTGGGCGCGGCTTCGGCGGCTGGCGCGGACGCCGGCGCGGCGGGAGAGGCCGAGCCTTTCTTGATGCGCAGGTCGCCGTTGTCGGTGCTGAGGACGATTCTCGCTCCGCCGGCGCCGATCTTCCCGCTGACCGTCTTGTTCTCGTCGCCGCTGGTCGCGAGCGCGAACTCCGTGAAGACATCGCCATTGCGCGTGTGACCGTCCACGGTGGCCGAGGCGCCGGGCGGCAAAGTCACCTCCACGTCGCCTTTGCTGTTCTTGGCATCCACGCTGAAGTTTCCGGCCGGCTCCACGGCAATGCGGCCGTCGCGGTCTTCCACGTAGCTGTCCCCATAGATCTCGCTCAGGTCCACGTCTTTGGAGTGGGTTATCACGCGGACTTGCCCCTTGGCCTCGGTGACGCGCAGGTCATCGGAGTTGAGGGTCAGGTCGCCGGGCAATGTAGCCACTTGCAGGTCGGTTACCGAGGTGTGCAGGTGCACGGGTCCGGAGACACTCTCCAGATGTACATCGCCGAGGATCTCGCCGCTCTGCGTGACCTTGCCCTTGATCTCGGAAAGGGTGAAGTCGTTCATGTCGCCGTCGGCGGTCAGGTCGCCGTCCACCTGGTGGGCGGAGAAGTCGTGCTTGCTGTTGGGGAAGTGCGCCTGGACCGAGCCCGCAATCGAACTTAGATGCACGTCTCCGTGCGAGGCGGTGACTCCGATGCCGGCGCCCAGGCCGGCGGCCGTCACGTCTCCCCTGCCGGCGCTGACCGTGACCTTTGCGGATTTGGGAACGGTCACGGTGAGGTTGAGGCGCCCGCTCGAGTTGCTTTCCGACTTGATGAGCACAGCGTTGCCGCTGACCTTCACGCTTGGCTTTTCAGAGTCGAAGATTCTCTTTGCATCCGTGTCCGAGCTGGCAAAGGCCACTTCGTGGGCCTGCACTTCGACCGTGGACCCTTCGCCGGCGGTAATGCTCACGTCGCCGCGCGGATTCTCGATGTCGATGCTGGCGTTTGCAGGGACCTGCGTATTCAGGACTTGCTGGTCGTTGTCGCGCTCGGGCAGGCCGAAGGAGTTGAAGAAGTCGTCTCCCTGGTCGCCAAACTGGGCGCGGAAGGGGCCCCACCAGTTGTTCCATCCAGCCGCGCCAAAGCCGATGATGGCGAGCAGGATGAGGATGCCCACAAGGCTGCCGCCGCGGCGGACTGGGATCTCGCGGTGCAGGTCGAGCGCCCACTCGCCGAGCAGGGCCAGTCCGGCGCCGATAAGCAACAGCGGCCACCAGTGGCCATACCAGGCCCAGAATTCGCCGGCGGCGATGTGGCCGGTAAGCACAAGCAGGGCGACAATGCCAATGCCAATGAGGATGATGGGGCCGACCACGGAAGGAACACGCGGACCGTAGACACCCAGGTAGCCGGCCTTCCAGGCGTGGTGCTGAGCCTTCCAGGCTTCACGCTGCGCGCGCCAGGCGGCTTTTTGCTGCTCGCGATAGACGCGCCATTGGGTCTTGGGATCGTAGGGCGGAAACGGGGGCGGCGCGCCGCCCGGAGGTGTGGTTGGAGGTACGCTGCTCATAATTGTCCTCCCTCGGATTCCTTTCTGGAGTCCTGTAAGTGAGTCGGAATGTTGGCCGCCGGCTGACCGGGGTATTGTGGAACGCCCGCTGCCATCCTGGGATCGGGAGCGCCGGGATACGGTGCAGGCGAGTAGCTGCCTTCGGTGGCCAGCGCTGTGCGCTCGGCCAGCATAATCACACCGAACAGAATCAGCAGCAGTGGCAAAAACCAGTGCCAAAAGTGGTCAACGACGCCTGTCTGATGGAGCAGAGCAATCACTCCCATCAGCAGCAGAACGGCAGGAAGCCGAAGACGGCGAATCAGAATATAACGGTTCATTTGAAACCTCCATGCGAATCTCCAAGACGGCGAACGATCAGCCAGACGCCCAGTGTAATCAGCAGCAGCGGAAAAACAAACCTCATCTGCCCCACCAGAAACAACAGGCCCAAGCCAATCAGCACAATGGCGCCGATCGGCTCCTTGCGCTGCCAGGGAATCGGCGGCGGCGGCGGCGCGGCCGGATCGACAAAGCCGGCAGCCGGCGGCGTGAACGGCGCCTGGTACGGCGATTGATAAGGCGGCTGGTACGGTCCCGCATACGGAGGCTGGTAGCTCCCCGTAGCCGGCCCAGCCGGCCCCTGCCCTGGTGGGCCAGGATTTACCGGAGGCGGTCCGGCGCCGGGTTGGCCCATAGTCCTCACTCGCATCCCCAGGTTCAGCCAGTTGCCCACCTCGTTCAATCCGAAGGGATCGGGCACCGGCTGGCCTTCGCGCAGCGCCTTGGCGGTGTGGAAGGCATCAAACGACTGGTAGAGGATCCAGGCCGCAATGAACAGGCCAAAGATCGGGTAGTGGTCGGTGATGCTGATGAGCACCGCGAAGACGACCACATGGATGAAACCTTTGAAAAACTGGCCGTTGTACATGGCGCCTACGCCGGGAATCAATCCCAGCACCGCCGCCGCCGAGGGGTTGGGTCCGCTTGGATGACCCGCCACAAAGGGCTGTTGGAAGGTCTGCCATGCTGTCCAGCAGGGCTCGCAGAGAATCTGCCCTCCAGTTGCGTTGCGCACGCAGCCGGCGCAGAGCGCCTTGCCGCAGCTCTGGCAATAGGCGGTTGCGCTTACACCACTGTGATTTACGCAGTCCATTTTGTGCTCCTTTCCTGTACTGCCGTTGCGGAGCCGCCGGATTGCGCGAGCCCGGGCCCCCAGCGATAAGTCTTTGTCGCTGGGGTGGAGGACCGGTCCTGAAACGTCAGGGAAGTCTCTAAAAAGTCAGTGGAATCGTTGAACGCCGGGTTAGCCGATTGCTGGGGAGGGTCTATTTGGAAACCCCCGCCCTTGCGGCCGGGAGCCTCTCCCGGAGCCTGTTTTGACTCGCCCGGAGCGGCCGGTTGGGCGTCCTTTTGCTTCTGCCGGTTGTCGTTGTCTGTGCCCTCTCCCTCACCCTGTGTCGCGCGGCGCAGTTCGCGCATTCTGGACTCAACCTCGTGAACGAAGCGCAGGTGGTCGTAGTAGCGGATGATGGGGGTCGAAGCCATGTTCAACCGCCGCTCCATGATCGAGCGCAATGCGGTGGGGCGCAGATCGCTGAGGCGCACGCTGCTCAGATGCACGCCGGTCAGGTTGAGTGTGAGAGTGATGGAGAAGAAAGCCATAGCCGCAGTCATCAGGAGCCGGGGCTCGGCAAAACGGCGGGCCTGGCCGACGAGGCCGGGACGCTGCCATGCCGGGGTCCCTGGCGCGCGATCTCTGCGTGCTGGGGTGGAGACCGGGGGCATCTGCAACACGTTGCTGCCGCCGGAGACTAAGCCGAAGCCTTCAACCTGCCCCGGACCCGTCTGGGCCAGAATCCTGTCCAGCAACCCCACGGGAACCTCCGGTTCGGGCGAGAGGAACTCCAGCCACTCGCGGCCCTTCCGGGCTTCTTCAAACAGGGCAGCGCAGGCCGGGCAGACGGCCATGTGCGCGGTAAAGACCGCCTCGTCTTCGGGCTTCAGCAGCCCGTCCAGCGCATCGGCCAAAAGTGTCTCCCACTGCCCGCAGGCCGGGGAACTCGGAATGTTTGTGCGCTCTGCCATTTACATCACCTCCCGTTTATTACGTTCCAGCAGCCTCGCTAGTTCCGCGCGGCCTCTGCTGATGCGGGATTTGACTGTCCCTTCGGGAATGCCCAGCACCTGGGCGATTTCCTTGTAGTCCAAATCCTGCAGGTCTCTTAGAATGACGGCCTCGCGCAGCTCGACGGAGACGCGCGCCAGGGCATCCTGGACCATCTTTGCCAGTTCTTTCTGGGCTGCCGACTCGTGCGGAGAGGGACCGCCGGCGGTGAGCCGGTCCACCGGCTTCAGCTCCTCAGCAGACTCCCAACCCTCATCGAGTGAACCGGTTACGCGCTGGTTGCGAGTCCGCCGGAAGTTATCCACCAGCAAGTTGCGGGTCATGGTTGTGATCCACACTTGCAGGCTGCCTCGGCCGGTATCGAAGCTGGTCAGGTTCGAGTAAACCTTCAGGAACACGTCCTGAGTGAGGTCCTCGGCGTCGGCAGCGTTGCCGGTAAAGCGGTAGCAGAGCCCGTAAACACGCCGATGGTGGGTGCGGACCAACTCGGCCCATGCGCCGGAATCTCCGTCCATGCAGCGGCGGACGATTTGGGACCAATCGATCTCCAGCGGCCTAACCTCCACGCGCGCCGTTCGGGTGGCTGGCGCAATTGCCGGGATCCCTTGGACGTGGCTTGTGGCGGGCGGCCTTTGTACGCCGATGTTCTGGGCCGGAGCCTCCAAAGTGCGCCGGAACGTCTTGGCCGGCAACGCCAGCCCCATCCCGTTCCAGCTTAATGTACCCACGTATTGCATATTTTGCTAATACGCTGGGTCTGTGAAAATAGTTCCCCGGCTGGGAATCTCCGTTCCTTGCCGTGAGGATCTCCGGCGGCTTCTGGAAAAGGTCAGGCCGCCCGCTTCGACGGTATCTTTTTCCTCTGGAATGCATCTCACAAATGCCGGTCCGAATCGGAACGGCCCAGGAGATCCCAATGCCCAGCACAATTGCCCTGCGCGGCGCCATCATTCCCCTGCTGATTGTCACTCTTTCGTCTGCCGGGTGCCGCGCGGCGGCGAAAGCTCCCATTCCCGCCGCCGCCAGCGATGCCCCGCTGACACAGTCGCCGGGAAAGCAGACGGCGGTCTTTGCCGGGGGATGCTTCTGGGGCACGCAATCGGTCTTCGAGCGCGTCAAGGGAGTGCTGGCGACGACTGCCGGTTATGCCGGCGGCTCGGCCGAAACCGCAACCTACGCCCAGGTGACCACGGAGACCACCGGCCACGCCGAATCGGTGCGCGTGGTCTACGACCCGTCGAAGATCACCTACGGACAACTGCTGCGGGTCTTCTTCTCCGTGGCCCACGATCCCACCCAGCTCAACCGCCAGGGGCCGGACGTGGGCACATCCTATCGCTCCGCCATCTTCTATACCAGCGAAGAGCAGCGCCGCATCAGCCAGGCCTACATTGCGCAGTTGGACGCCGCCCACGTCTTCCCCAAGCCGATCGTCACCCAGGTCGTGCCGCTGAAGGGCTTTTATGACGCCGAGAGCTACCATCAGGACTACGCGCTGCACAATCCGGACAATCCCTACATCCAGGTCTGCGACCGCCCCAAGATCGAGGCCCTCAAGCAGCAGTTTCCCGAGCTATTTCAGGATTACAAGGGCAAGTGAAGCTCATCCCCGCTTGAAGAATGGGCAGTTTCCGGCTTGGCGGTGACTTTGGCACTCATCGAGTTTTGGGTTCAGTCGATTTGAGGGCTTCTTCGAGTAGTTTCCGCGTCTTTGCGAAGTCTGCTTGCACGCGAGACTCAGGGTTTGTGGTAGTCGCAGCATCCAAAATCGTATGGCCGTTGCCGTCTTGCAATCGCGGATCGGCGCCACTCTTAAGAAGCAACTCGACTCGGTCCGCTTGCCCATTGAGTGCGGCCCAATACAGAGCTGACTCGCCTCGAAACAGGCAATTCACCGGGCTGCCTCTTGCAATAAGCTCGCGCATAACCTCAGTGCTGCTTTCCATTGTTGCAAGGGATAACAATGAGTCCTCCGAGTTTTCCGCCGGGCAATCGCGAGGAACATGGGCACCAGCTTGTAGAAGACGCAATGTCACAGAGGGATTCGCGTAGTCCCGAGTTATGGAAACGCTCAGCGCACTCGAAGCGAAAAACTCCACCTCGTTTGGGTTTGCCCCAGCTCTCAGAAGTGCATCAACGATGGGTGCGTTATCCGCATTCAAATCGGTTCGCTCAATGGCTTCGTAGAGGGCAGTCTTTCCGTCACTCGTTCGCTCCGCAACGTTTGCTCCATGTGCAAGTAATTCTCGAACCCTTGGAAGGTCATTGTGCGCGGTTGCATTCATGAGAGGCGTAAGCCCAGGATCGTCTTTATAGACCTGCTTGGCACTATAGTGACAGCCGACGAGAACACAGAGAAATGCCAGCACCACGCTCCAGAATCCAGTCTTGGAAGGCATACCTTTGACTATGCGGCACGTTTATCGCCCAGTCAAGTAGCTGTGCTGGACCGTATCTATTGGTAGTTTGTTGGTTACCCGAAAGTTAGGTGATTCCCTCCGCTCAGCCCAGCTTCACAAATCGCATGGCCGCCGAGTTCATGCAGTAGCGCAGGCCGGTCGGGGCAGTGTCCTAAGTCGCGTCCGGTTTCTCTTCGAGATTGGGCATGCCGCTGAAGATCTCGAGGGTCACCCCGAGATCGCGGTCCGTGCCGAGGTATGCGACCCTGACGCCTTCGAACTCGCCGCTGAGGACCTCATCAATCCCTCGTTTGGCCGCCATTGCCCGCATTTCGTCGAAGCTCTGAGCAGCAACGGCGATGTGGTGCACGCCCCCGCCTTTCTCGGCAAGGAAACGCGCGTAGATGCTCTTGTCATCGAGCGGCTCGATCAGTTCCCACTGCAGTTGGCCGACCATAGCCACCGCCAGGCGCCAGGAGCGCTTGACCGGCTGGCCGTATTCGTGCAGGCCCTTCGCGTTGCCAGGGTTAAACTCGTAGATCTTCCATGGACCGATCCCGTAATCGTCGACGTATCTTCGTATAGTCGCGTCCAAATCGCGCACCACGATTCCGATCTGCATCGTCTGGGTAAAGGCGGGTTCGAGCATCGTTGCGCCTCCTGCGCTCAACATCGCATCGCCGGTGATGTTCGTCAAGTTCGTCGGTTCTGTTGACGCGGACCGCGCAGCGTTTATTGATCCGGGCGCCGCCCGAAGTATGGTCGCCTATCCGGAAATTGGCGACTCCCACCGCTCAAGCCAGCTTTACGAACTTCATCGCCGCCGAGTTCATGCAGTAGCGCAGGCCGGTCGGGGGCGGTCCGTCATTGAATACATGGCCCAGATGCGCGTCGCAGCGGCGGCAGGAGACCGCGGTGCGATCCATCCCCAGGCTTGAGTCGCTGGATTCCACCACGTTTTCGCGCGCAATCGGCTGCCAGAAGCTGGGCCAGCCGGTGCCGGAATCGAACTTGGTCTCCGAGCTGAACAGCGCCGTGTCGCAGCAGACGCAGCGGAAGATGCCCCGGTCGTGCAGGTTCCAGGTGTCTCCGGAGTAGGCGCGTTCCGTGCCAGCGCGGCGGGTCACCTCATACGAAATCGGCGAGAGCTGGCGCTTCCATTCGGCGTCGGACTTGACAATGCGGGCAACTGTCACCTTGCCGGTCTTCTTGCCGTCGGCCGCAAACTCCACGATGGTCACATTCGCTGGAGCATCCGCGGCGGAGACAAGCTGCGGTTGGATAAGACTCGCGCGGCGCAACGCCCAGAAGGCCGCTCCGCTCGCCGCGCCAGCTGCCAAAACGATGAATGCGCGCCTGCCCGGATTTGCCATCCCGGCTTCGCCAGGGGACGGTGAATTCTCTTGCAGAGGATTCTTCATGAGCCTTCCTTTCTCAAGTTGGGGTTAACTTCATCCGAAGGTGAATGCAAATGCCTGCGCGCCCGGAGCGAGAAACTCAATGCGAAACACGCGATCCCGCGCGCCGCTCTTTTGCCGGATCAGTTGGTAGAGGCGGCTTTCGGTCACCGTGCCGTAACCGTTCGCGTCGCAATCTTCGCCGTGGTCAGTGCCGGGCGGTTTCCCGTCCAGCGTTACGCGAAAGCGAACCGGCTTACCATCGTTCGCCTGTCCCAGAACCAGATGAAGGTCGCGGGCATGAAAGCGGTAGACAATGCCGCCCGTTGCAGAGAGCAGTGTTGCGATCTGACCTTCGTCCTTCCATCTGCCGGTCAGCGCCCACTCATTCAGCTTGAGCCGTGCAGGGGCTCGATAGAACCGCGCATCATCCTCATTAAATCCACCCGGCGAGGCAAAATTCGTTGCGCGGATGTATCCGATATAGGTTTCAGGCGACTGCACAGCCTGAAGGTC
>Ga0181533_1006585_pt1 | contig 10497 bp, 9 predicted proteins | sample PEATcosm2014_Bin_45_FD_119772 | JGI IMG/M metagenome (GOLD analysis project Ga0181533, IMG submission 119772) | Peatland microbial communities from MTU Mesocosm Facility, Houghton, MI, USA - PEATcosm2014_Bin11_60_metaG | ecosystem: Environmental > Terrestrial > Soil > Wetlands > Peat | place...
CACCCCACCTGGCTGGAGAGACAGAGTGTAGCGCGGTCCTCTTCCGGGATCAGCACCGATTCGACAGCATTGCCGTCCTCAAGTCGAAACAGATATTTTCTGGCCCCGTCTTGAGAGACCTCCACTGTTTCAGGGACAAAAGAACTGATAACAGCAGAATTCTCCAGTTCGCCACGAAACTCTTTGGAAAGGTTGGAGATCTCCGCGAAGGTAACGGCATCCTTCTGATAGAGCCACTTAAAAATCTGCCTGGCGCGATACCGTTCCTTGCCGCAACCCGCTATGAACGATTCAAGCCCTTCCAGATCAAAGTTTTTCAAATCCGTTTTTGCCATGACAGTAAAAAGCCCTTCCAAGTAGAAGGGCTTCCAGTGTTTATAATATTATAGCAATTCCAGTTGACTGAAGAAGTAAGGTATTTCGAAAGCGGCGGACTCCGGTGAATCGGAGCCATGGACAGTATTCTCTCCGAGACTGACCCCGAATTCCTTTCTGATGGTACCGGTTTCTGCCTTGGAGGGATCGGTGGCTCCCATCAGTTCGCGCCATTTTATTATGGCGTTTTCCTTTTCCAGGGCCAGCACCACGACCGGGCTGCGCGACATGAATTCACAGAGGCCATTGAAGAAAGGGCGATCTTTATGCACATAATAAAACCCTTCCGCCTGGGCCTTTGTGAGATGTAGTTTCTTCATGCCGACAATTTTAAATCCTGCCCCCTCGATTTTTCCCAAAAGCGCGCCGGTTAGATTTCTTTCCACTGCGTCCGGTTTTATAATCGCAAATGTTCTTTCCACAATCTCCTCCATGATATGCCTACTTCTTTATTGAAACGACCGTTTTATTTACCATTTCGGCGCGTTGTTGTCAATGCGATGCTGGTGCAGCTGCTCTAAATAAAAACAGCCTACAGAAAGAATTCTGTAGGCTGTTTCATTCCAGGATACTGGAAAGGGTGATGAATTACTTCTTCTCAGCCGGGGCGGCCGGAGCAGCCGGTGCAGCCGGAGCAGCCGGTGCTGCAGTTGACATCTGCTTCTGTTCGGGAGCAGGCGCGGGCGCGGGAGCCGGAGCTTCCTCTTTCTTCTTGCAGCCAGCTGTGAAGGCGAGGGCCAGAGTAAGACACAAAGCTAAGGAAATCAGTTTTCTCATCGACTTTTCACTCCTTTTCTAGTTGTAGTTACCATTATTGCGCAGAGCGCATGGTTTTTTACCAAAACACATTCCGGAAATATACTAGCTTTCAAGTAAATGTCAAGATTTTTTTAACCTTCATTATACTATTTTTTTATTTAAATTCGTTTTAAAGCGTTGTACGCCAATAGAGTAGCTGCTCTTAACATCCCCTGGTTATTGCTATAGGTTAAAACATACCATCTTGACATTAGTCATCTCTTCCATAGCATAACGCACCCCTTCCCTCCCAAGACCGCTCTCCTTGTTTCCGCCATAGGGCATATGGTCAACGCGGAATGTGGGGATGTCGTTAATAATTACCCCTCCTACATCCAACCTGCCAATGGCCTTGAAGGCCTTTCCTATGTCTCTGGTATAAATCCCCGCCTGCAGGCCATAGACAGAATCGTCAGCCATATTAAGAGCCTCGTCGAATGAATCATAGGGGAGTACCGATACAATCGGCGCAAAAACTTCGGAACAGACGACCTTCATCTCCATGGTCACTCCTGTCAGGATAGTGGGTTTAAGGCAATTACCGATCGCTTCACCCCCCACCTCGACCCTTGCGCCAAGGGTTTTCGCCTCCTCAAGCCATGACAAAGCCCGTTCCAACTCTTGACTGGAAATCATCGGACCGATGTCGCAATTTTTGTCCAAAGGGTCTCCCACCTTAAGTTTGCCAGTTGCTTCGATAAACTTGCCGATGAATTCGGCGTAGCGTTTTCGTTGGACGAATATTCTTTGAACCGATATGCAGACCTGTCCAGAGTTGGCAAAGCTTCCTACCACACAGCGGGCAACGGCTGCATCAACATCACCGTCCTCGTCGATAATGGTCGGTGAGTTGGAGCCGAGTTCCAGGGTTACCCTCTTCAGACCGGAGCGGGATTTGATCTCCCTTCCCACCGGCGGGCTGCCGGTAAAGGTGATCATGGCCAGTCGCGGGTCTTCCACCATTTGATTGCCGACAGTCGCGCCCCTGCCCACCACCAGGTTCAGAGCACCGGCCGGAAGTCCGGCTTCAACTAGAAGCTCCGCCAGTTTAATTGAACTCAAGGGGGTTTTGGTCGCAGGTTTCAAAACCAGCGAATTACCGGCGGCAATGGCCGGAGCAACCTTGTGCGCAACCAGATTGAGCGGAAAATTGAAGGGGGTTATCGCACCGATGACCCCAATGGGGACACGGATGTAAAATCCGAATCTGCCCGCGGAAACCGGCGATGCGTCCATAGGAACTATCTCACCGCGTCCTGCCTTGGCCTCAAGGGAAGCAAAGCTGAAGGTCTCGGCGCTACGCTCAGCCTCGGCAACCGCGTATTTCCAAGATTTACCGGCCTCTCTAGCAATGATGCCGGCAATCTCCTCTTTGTCCCGGAGTATGAAATCGGCAGTCCGGGCAAGAATTTCCGAGCGTTTGTAAGACGGCATTGCGGAGATAATGTTAAACCCCTGCTTGGCAGCAACAACGGCCTTATCCACGTCCTCCGCCAACGCCTCGGGCACCTCCCCAATAAGTGATTCATCGTAGGGGTTGATGACTTTGATCCCCTTCCGGTCATCACCCATCCATTCACCATCGATCAAGACCCTGTAGCGTTTTGTCATGTCAAACTCCTCTTACGGTCGCGAGGCCGCTTCGGACTGCGCGTTGTAGAATCGCGATAGACCTTGCCAAATATTATTAACATATAGTATATTTATTATGTTATTTGTCAATCCGTGCAACGAGGGGCCCTGTGTTTTCTCGGAGAGCCCTGATGGTGAGGCTCTTGTTCACATTGCGGCCACTTTTTGTGCATCTCGCGGATTCGGGTTATTGGCAATAATTGACTTGAGGTGCTTGACATGCAAAAACAAATGTCATCCAAAGAAAAGAAACTTCTCCTTGAGATTGCCCGGGAAGCCATAGTTTCCTATGTGCAAAACGGCACCATACCAGCCCGGGAGGTGCAAAACAACAATCTCCAGGTCGAGCTGGGATGTTTCGTCTGTATCAAAATCAACGGAATGCTGCGGGGCTGCATCGGTAATTTCCTGTCGGATAAACCGCTCTATAAGCTGGTGCAAGAAATGGCCGTGTCAGCCGCCACCAGAGACCCGCGGTTTTATCCCATGAAAAAGGACGATCTGAAAGATTTCGACCTGGAAATTTCCGTTATCTCACCGCTGCACAAGATATCTTCAATTGAAGAGATCAAAGTCGGCGTACATGGACTTTATCTGGAAAAGAATTTTTCCCGGGGGGTGCTCCTCCCCCAGGTGGCTGTGGAATACGGCTGGGACAGGGACACCTTCCTCAGCCAGACCAGCATCAAGGCGGGTCTTGGCAAGGATGACTGGCAGGAGGGAACCGATATTTACACATTCAGCGCTCTTGTATTTCAGGGATAGATCTTAGACAAAAAATTCATTTAAATTCAATAATAAGGGAGATGCCGTTCTATCTCCCTTATTATTTTAAAGCTGAAGAATTGAAGTTCCGTACAACCCACCGGTATCATACCGAGTTGCAATCAAAATGAGTACTAGGCGGCGAGGAGGGGGCGACGCAGACGTACATGAACAGTACGTTGAGAAGTCCCCGACGATGCCAACAACGTAATCGTTTGATTGCGACTTGGTATCAGAGCTTACGCCCCCCTTCAGCCGCCCACCCCTCCAACATTTCCGTACTTACTGACTTGGGCCGCTCGATGGCGTAACCAAGGGCGCGGTCCCAGGTAATATTGGCGCAGCAGCCAAGCGCCCGCCCCACCCCGAACAGAACGGTATAAAAGTCCCACTCACGAACCCCGTAATACCATTGTATAACTCCGGACTGTGCATCAACGTTCGGCCAGGGATTCTTGGTCTTGCCGTGCTCTGTGAGAACACCCGGGGCCACTTCGAAGATCATAGCCACCAGTTTGAAAAGCGGATCATCCTTCAATCCCGGAGTATTGAGGCAGAATTCCCGCTGAGCCATGTAACGCGGGTCGGTTTTGCGTAAAACCGCATGTCCGTATCCTGGTATGACCTGTCCGGCGTTGAGGGTGTCCCATAACGCCTTGCCGACATTCTCTTTGGTCGGTTCCACCCCTTCCCCAAGCTGTTTCTGGAATTTAATTATCCAGGCAAGAACCTCCTGGTTGGCAAGGCCGTGAAGCGGGCCGGCCAGACCGTTCAAACCGGCCGAGTAGGCATAGAAGGCGTCCGAAAGGGCCGAGGCAACGAGGTGCGTCGCATGCGCAGAGACGTTCCCGGACTCATGATCGGAATGGATGATGAAGTACATGCGGGAGACATCATCGTAAGGCTTGCCGACCCCCATCATATGCGCAAAATTGGCGCCCAGGTCAAGCTCGGGATTCGGAGAAATAATATCGCTATCCTTGTATTTGTAACGGTAAATGAACGCTGCGATTTCAGGAAGGCGCGCAACCAGGTCACAGCAGTCTTCGTACATCGGTCCCCAGGCGTCCAGCTTGTTGAATTTCCCTGAGCTGTAAAATCTAGAAAATTTGGAATCCCGTTGCATGGAAAGGACCGCCGACGACAGCATGACCATCGGGTGGGTCCCTTTGGGGAGAGCGCGAATTACGTCATATACGTAGTAGGGAACATTGGCGCGGGCCTTGAAATCATGCAGGACTTCTTCGATTTCGGTTTCGGTGGGTATTTCTCCGGTCAGAAGAAAGTACCAGAATGCTTCAACGGTCGGATATCCGGAAGCAGGTGCCTTGGGGAGCGTCGCAAAGGTCTCCGGAATGGTCTTGCCGCGGAAGCGGATACCTTCAAGGGGATCCAGGTAAGAAATATCGGTAACGAGGCTGCGGATGTCACGGGCACCGCCGATACACTGCTCGATGGTGACCTGATCGATGAGAACCTTGCCGGATTCCCTGACCAGCCGGGCGATACGGTGACGGTGCGCCACTATTTTTTGAAACAGTTTATCTTTCAGCCTGGACATGGTGCATCTCCTTTCATATTAAAACGGTTTTATAGGGCGGGGAGGCTGGTACAGGAATTGTGTATACTGTATACCTATTAACAAGCAAAAACTCAACAAAAAATTATTTCATAACGATTTTATAATATTCCCAGTTCCTGATCGGAAAAAGTAAGCTGTTTTAAACCCTGGTCGGTGAGATAAAAGGTATTTTCAATGCCGACCGCCCCTTCTCCGGGGAAAACCACCTTTGGCTCAAAAGCGAATACCATCCCAGGTTCAAGAGGCATATCATTAAACCCTCGAGCCAAAAAAGGGTATTCATCGATCTCTATGCCTATGCCATGGCCGATGAACGAAACCTGCGCGCCCCTGTTCCCCATGAAACTGTCGGCATATCCCATATCTACCGCCAGGTTCAGGCATTCATCATAGATATCCCCCCATGTTGCGCGTTCCTCGGCCAGCAACATCATCCGCTCCTGGACCCGCAGCATATCCTCGTACCCCTTTTCCAGCCGGTCGGAAAGCCCGCCAATGGCGAAGACGCGCGTCTGGTCAACCATATAACCATCCATGCATCCTGCAAAGTCGACTATAATCGGTTCGTTGCGCTTGATCTTCCTGTAACCCGCCCCTTGGCCGAAAGCAGGGCTTGGCCCGACTCCGCCTAAAGGGGTGTCCATATAGGCGGGAACCGCGCTGTCCGGGCCGGAAAAGACATGAGCATAGAACAGCTCTGCATTGAAGGCTCGCATCCTGAGCAATCCCTGGTGCCCCTCTTTTCTTGCGGTGAACTCCAACTCGGCGGCTAGTTCCATGTCGCTCATCCCTTCCCGGATGATTTCCCGTGCTCGCAGGCAGACCTTATCAACCTGGACAGCCGCATCCTTCATAATATTGATTTCATATTTGGTCTTGATCATCCGCACCTTGCGGATAAGGGGGGTGGCATCGCTGAATTCCCCTTGCGGAAAGACTTTGCGGTAGCGTTCAAAAAAGCCGACCGGCACCACGTCCAGTTCCATCCCTATTCGTTTCGGTAGGGGGTAACCATGATTGGCGAGGTGTATGGGGATATCTTTCATGGAAGAAAACGGCGCCACCTCTTTCAATCCCGACTCCATGCGGGCCCGCATGAAATCTTTTCGCACCATGTAGACAGGATCTCCCTCCAGCGGTATGTAGAGATTGCCGTTCTGGATGGTACCGGTGAAGTAGAAAAGATCGGCGTTCTGTACGATGATGACTGCGTCGAGCCCTTCTTCGGCCATATGCTGTTGGAGCTTCCTGAAACGGTATTCCAATTCGCTGGTCGGCGTGATGCGCATGGGATCTCCTTTTGTTCAGGTTCAGGCTCAGGTTCATGTGCAGGTTTAATTCTGTGGCAGGGTTTGCCTTTTCTCAACCTGAACCTCAACCTGTTTCTTCGTCACCCAGATGCAGTTCCTTGATCGCCATCTCACGAAGCTTGAATTTCTGGATCTTCCCGGAAGCGGTCATAGGAAAAGAGCTGACGAACTTTACATACTTGGGGATCTTGTAGTTGGCTATCTTCCCCTTACAGAAGGCCTTCACCTCCTCGTCGGTCATGGTCTCCCCCTTCTTGAGAATGATCGCCGCCATGACCTGTTCGCCGTACTTCCGGTCAGGCACGCCATAAACCTGCACATCGGAGACTTTCGGGTGAGTGTAGATGAACTCCTCGATCTCGCGGGGGTAGATGTTCTCGCCGCCACGGATGATCATCTGCTTGATCCGGCCGGTGATCTTGCAGTAGCCGTTCTCGTCCATCACCGCTAAGTCGCCGGTGTGGAGCCATCCGTCGGCATCGATCACCTTGGCGGTCTCCTCCGGCATCTTGTAGTACCCCTTCATGACCATATAGCCGCGGGAGCAGAGCTCACCCTGCTTGCCCGGCGGCAAAGTGACTCCGGTTTCAATATCGATAATCTTTACCTCGGCTCCGGGAAGCGCCCGCCCCACTGTGGCAACCCGCAGCTCGATTGAATCCTCTGTACGAGTCTGGGTGATCCCCGGCGAGGCCTCGGTTTGGCCGTAGACACTGGTAATTTCGGTGACGTGCATGTCTGTTACGGCGCGTTTCATGACCTCGATCGGGCAGACCGAGCCAGCCATGATCCCGGTACGCATGCTGGTGAGGTCGAAACTCTTGAATTCCGGGTGCTCCAGTTCGGCTATGAACATGGTGGGGACCCCGTGCACCGCTGTGCAGCGCTCTTTTTCGATGGTTTGCAGCACCTTGAGGGGATCGAATATCTCCACCGGCACCATGGTGGAACCGTGGGTAACGCATACCATCACCCCCAAGACGCAGCCAAAGCAGTGGAAGAAGGGGACTGGAATGCAAAGCCGGTCTTTTTCGGTGAATTTCATGCACTCGCCAATATTGAAGCCATTGTTGATGACATTGTGGTGGGTGAGCATCACCCCCTTGGGAAAACCGGTGGTGCCTGAGGTGTACTGCATGTTGATCACTTCGTGATTATGCAATGTCTCCTCCACCGCCGTCAGTTCCGCATCCGGGACATCCCTGCCGAGGTCCATGATGTGCTGGAAGTTTATCATGCCGTCCGGAGTTTCAGCACCTATGAAGATGACGTTTTTCAGCCAGGGAAGCCTGGCGCTCGCCAGTTTCCCCGGCTCGGTTACTTTCAACTCAGGAAATACCTCATAGAGGGTCTGTACATAATCAGTATCCTTGAATGATTTAACAAGGAAAAGGGTATTGGAGTCGGACTGGCTGAGGATATACTCCAGCTCCGCTGACCTGTAACTCGTATTGACCGTGACAAGCACTGCGCCGATCTTTGCTGTGGCAAACTGGAGAATAACCCATTCTGGCACGTTGTAGGCCCAGATGGAGAGATGGTCCCCTTTCTTTATGCCAAGCCGCAAAAGCCCCTTCGCAACCTGACGACATACCTCATTGAAGGCGCGGTAACTGTAGCGCAACTCCCGCTCCACATAGACAAGCGCATCATTTTCCGGAAACCGCCCGGCAATGTGATCTAAAAGCCCCCCTACGGTAAAATCAAGTTGATTCGCCATGGCATAGCCTCCATTGTTTGACAATCCAGATTCATGCAATCTAAAGAGAAATAGACATCACACGCCACAGTCATCACTTTGCATGCACAACATATTGATTTAACACATGTTTTATGAATTATCACGGCAAAGGCGACAAGTCAAGGTTTTTATAAGCCTGATTCCGTGAAACCGTATCATTTATTATCCAGTTTTCAACCGAAGACCGACGCATATGCGATGCAATGTCGTGCAGGCACTTTCCCTGCGAGTGATCCGTCATTTAAGGTAAGATATTTCTTTTCCATTTCTTCGGCCGTGAGATGCTCGATGATGATGAAATCTCTTTCCGCCAAAAAAGCTCCTATTTTCTTTTCCTCAATGCCGAACTGGACATGTTCGGAGGAAATCGCGGGGTTCATGATTTCCTTCATTTCATCCGACATGTTTGCTTCGGCCATTTCGGCCGGGATGATGTTGTAATCAAAGCAAACCGTACTGCCGGCCTGCGAATGAGCATGTATGAAACGTAATGTTTCATCCACATCACCGGCAGACAGGTTATAAGTGGAACCTTCCCATATGAAAAGTGACCGTTGGCCTTTGTCAAAACCGGCCTTAAATAGAATGTCTTCAAGGATATCCCTGTTGAAGCTCAAGGCAGCGTAGGTCAATCGCTCCGGTATTGGAACATTTGCCTGTCGCAGCGATTCCCTTTTACGCTGCTGCGTATCCCTGTCATCCAGTTCAAAGATTCTGGTTTCCCCGGCGAACTCACTGTAACGATATGGTCTGCTGTCGTATCCCGCTCCCAGGAAGACAATCTGCGGAATATTTTCCCGCAATGCCTGTTCCACAATATGGTCAAAGTAAGCTGTGCGAGCAATGGAATACTCATACACACCTTCAGGGAAATAGTTCTTTGTCAACCATTCCTTGATTACCGGGTCGTTAAAAGAGCTTTTTCTATCGGCAGCAAGAAATATTTCCGCGAGGTAATCATGTCCCCTGATTTCCTCCCTCTCATCAACTGCGGCGAGCGACCGCAAGAGAGCTGCTCCCCTGGCTGCTTCCGAGGGTTGATTTTGCACATCCATAGTATCCTTATCCATCTATCCTCCTTATATTTAATCAGGGTAATCAAACCACCATCATTCCCCCTGAAACCACAAACTTAACCGCATCCTCAACTGTCATGCCGCTATCCATGACATCGCCCGCGCGGAAGAAGAGGGCAAAACCGGATGTTGGATTGGGCATGGTCGGGACATAGACCACTACCATCTTTTCACCCTCCCGCTCCACCTCGGCGGTGACAAAACCTATGGCCCGCACCCCCTGGCGCGGCCACTCGACGAACACTGCGCGGTGGTATGAGCTCTTCCCATCTCTCAATACATTGGTAATCTGCTTGCTGGAGACATAGATCGACTTTACCAGCGGAATCCGCGACAGGAGGTCATCCCCCCATTTTATGAGATGGTTCCCCAAGACATTGGTGGCCAAAAGCCCCAAAAGGTAGACGATGACCGCTCCTGTGAGCATCCCCAGTCCTGGAAAGTGGGTTTCGCGATGAGTAATAACGGTGAAAAATTCATCCAAGTAGGTGCCAAGGATTCCATCTGCAAAGCTGAAGAGAAACTTAAGGATGAAAAGGGTAATCCCAAGAGGGATCACGATGAACAACCCGGCGCCGAACTTTTCTTTTAGGTGAGTTACAAATTTTCTCATGGCACACTCCCGCTGTTGTTATCCATTATCATGAAAGATACCCATTTTGCCGGTAAAGTCAACATTTTCCCGTTCCCGGAAATACCTCCTAGACAAGTTTAACAGCTTCAAAATATGTATGAAATCCCGTATAAAACATGCCGTTATTTTGTGCAATACGTCAAATCTCCAAGAACATTACCCATAGTTACCCGGATTGTTCACCTTTTTCCCACAGAGTTTTCCACATTTATTGTGGATTAAATGCCCGTCTATTAGGCTTTTATCTCTAACCGATTGAAAGTTATCCACTTTTTGCGACCCTATTCAATTTTCGCCAATTTCTTGACGTTTATAAAAACATAACTAACTGATTTTCTTAGACGCACCCTTTTAAATCGGTTCGTTATTCACATAAGTCCGAAAGTGGGAGTGATTAATGTTGACATCCGGAGAAACGAAAACTAAAGTTAAGCGAAACCGGCATATTAGGAAATCCGGCCCACTCCCACGGAAACCGGCATTATTACCATATTGCATGGAGATACGTGAAAATGGCTTTTAAAGTCAAAGGTTCAATTCTTTTTCTTGTCGTTGTCGTGCTTACGGCGATCACCATAGGAACC
>Ga0181533_1006587_pt1 | contig 10492 bp, 7 predicted proteins | sample PEATcosm2014_Bin_45_FD_119772 | JGI IMG/M metagenome (GOLD analysis project Ga0181533, IMG submission 119772) | Peatland microbial communities from MTU Mesocosm Facility, Houghton, MI, USA - PEATcosm2014_Bin11_60_metaG | ecosystem: Environmental > Terrestrial > Soil > Wetlands > Peat | place...
GTTTTTGACTTGTTTTTTTATTACGACTTTGGAGCAGTCGGCACACGATTCTCGTCTGCAGTGCCAAAGCATCGCGTGAGCAAACTCCGCATCGCAAAAAAGACCACGCTGAATATCATATGGAGCAGGAGCAGGATGATAAACCACACGATTGCCGAGGGCGTCCATCCGGATGCGCTGCGCATCATGTCGCCGATGCCAATCTGCACAAGGAGCAGGGACATGGCGACTCCGAACGTGGCCAGAAACGTCCAAACTGCTGCCAATGCCACGGCGACTGACACAAAGTCGACAATCAGCGTCGCCATGTTTTTTCGGGGGTTTGATATGTTGTTTTAATTGGGATTTTTCATTCGGGCGGATCACTAATGACCTTCAGGTAGGGGGCACGGATGGCGAGGGGGCGCTCGACACCCTTCCGGTGGCCCGCAAAGGCCCACACCGTCTGCGTGCTGTTATCCAGCGTCTGCGGGATGCACCCGGCCTTGGTGAACGCCCGCAGAGCCTGCCTGTTTCTGTTGTTGATGTACGCCTCCACGGTGACGTGCACCTTGGGGCGCAGCGCGCAGCACTGGTGCAGGAGAAACAGCGCCGCCGAGCCGATGCCGTAGTTCTGGTGCCGCTGGTCGACGAGTATCGACAGGACCATGATGCGCATGTGCGGGTAGGCGCCGATGTTCGTGTACCGCAGCAGTCCGACGGGCACCTCGTCCAGCGTGATGGCACACACCTGCTGCTTGCAGTATGCAGCCGTCAGCAGCGAGGCTGCAAAGGTGTCCGAGGACGGGAGAGAGGCCTGATAGGACGTCAGTGACAGTGCCGCAATGGCCCTGTAGTTGTTGCCGTCGACGCAGACCAGTTTGACGCGATTCAGCCGGGACATGGTGTGGAAGAGCGGCATGGAGAGGTGGTAGGGCAGGTTGGTCCCCGCCACGCATGCCAGTTCGAACGGCGCCGAGTCCTCGGCAGCGTCGATCGTGCCCAGCGCGCGGGCGGCCATGTTTTTCACTTCCTCCAAGGTGGGCATGCCGTTAAAGCCAATTATGCGCGGCTGCCGCATCACCGTGAGGTACTTGAAATGGCCGCAGTATCCCGGCACGTTGACGACGTTGGGTGCTTGGGGCCATTCCATTTTTTTGGTTTGATGTGTTTTGTCTGTTTTTATTGATTTTGTCAGCATGCATGGCACTTTGTGACGAAGCGGAAGGCGACGACGGCGGGATAGACGCTGTACATGAACAGCGGGTGAACCCATAGATGCCCCACGAAGCCCGCGAGGTCGCTGCAGTACTTTGAAATCACGTATGCCACCGACATCGTGCGGATGATCTCGGCGATGATGATGAGCAACTCCCACGACAGGTAGTCGACCATCGGGAAGCACAGATTGGATGCGTTGCGGACGGTGTTGGCGTAGAAGAGCAGCAGACATTGGGCGCCCAGTATCATCCTTGTGCGCTTTTCCGCCTCGGTGGACGACGGCAGCGCCAGCGTCCTGAGCGCCTCGTCAATCATCGTGCAGAAGATGAGAAAGTCGCCGATGGCGCGTATCTCCTTGAACACGGGCGTGCCGTAGCGACGCACAAAGCGAAAGGCGACTGCCAGCAGCGCCGGCGCCATGAGGCCGACGTAGCGGATGAACGATGCCTCTTTGTCGGTGCGCTTGTATTCATCTTCCAGCAGAAGAAGCATCCGCGATGCGAACCCGTTCATGCATGTCGATATGTCCCACGTGTAGATGGGCTCGTACAGCGCCAGCACGATGGAGGACACGACGGTCAAGAAGGACTCGTGAAACACCAGTTCGCCCACATGCAGCAGGACGAGTCCCAGAATGACGAATGATTTATTCATGTTTGCACGCTTATTTTCACGCAAAAAAAACACACAACACGTTTTGCAACAATGGGAGACGAGCGTAGTCGCTTCTGGCGATTTGAGATAGCGCCAAGGGCCGAGTTTGAGCGCGGAGACTGCCCGCCATTTGACCCGATAATGGGCAACTGGCATATTGACATGGACGGGCCGCTTGTCAGGTTCAGTTTGGGGCATTGCATCGAATCCACGCACCCCAAAGTTCTCTTCGTCTGCTGGAGGAACCACGCCGACGGCGCGTCCGGGTGGATCGAGTTTGATCAGCCTGTATGGAAGCATACTTTACTTGCGTCGAGTGGACCGAGCACGCAGTTTACAGTTGCTTCTGAAATCGGGAGAAGCGTCCCACAGGGCTATTTTCACCAAAAGAGAGTGAACGACTACGACACGATGATGGGACCATATCCGCTCACGCAACGGCAGGCCGAGGGTATCATGGCCCGCGGCCCCGGTGAACCGTCGTCCGATTTCCCCAAGTGCCGGGGCGAACTGTGCTGGTGCTACGACTGTGCGATGGATAGCGTTGATGGCTACTATGATGACGAAGCCGACCACTCGGACCAAAAATACCTCGCGGCAAAGCGGTATGCCACTTACGTCAAGGGCAGATACCTCGAGGGGAAATAAACTGAAGGGGTGTTTTTTTTATTCTACAAAGGCCGATGTAAACTTGCCCTGCAAGGGGGCACCCGTGAGATGCCTGCTCTTTTCGCGCTTGCCAGCGTCGGCGTCGGGCGGCCCCGACATGCGGAGCCACGGCTTGTTGAGGTTCAGGATGTGGCGCGCGTTGCAAAAATGGCCAAGGAGAGTGAGGTAGTGCTTCTGCGAGGCCATGTACATTTTCGTGTTGTTGACCTGCCATGTCGCTCGCTCGGCAGTGCTCCGCGGGTCCATCGACCTGACTGCGCCGAAATTAAAGCCACGCTGCTTGTTCAGACACTCGCGCGTCGCCACGAGTTGCTCGAGGATGAGCCGCGGCGCGCTGCTAAAGTCGTGGTACTTGAAGTGGCGCCCCACCTCCTCGGCCGTCACGAAAAAGGCTTCGCCGTGATCGCGATGTATCTGTTTTTGTGCGGCGTTGAAGACGGCCGCCATCTCTATGTACAACTGCGCCCCCGTGGTGTAGCCCAACTTCTCGTCCTCGAGGTTGATCATCTGCTCGTAGGCGTCGAAAAACTGCCGGTTCATGTCGACGCTGCGTTTCCGCGCATGCCGGCACAGTTTGCAGTTCATGTGCAGCGCCGTCGCGCCCGCCAGCCGCCCGCCGTCCGTGTCGAACGCGTCGGGCTCGTTGCCCGTGTCCATCTGGCGGCGGCAGCGTTCGTAAAACTCCTCGGGGCTTTCGCCCCCCTTCACCTCGTCCTCGGGCGCCCGCTTCTCGGCATTGCGCAGGATTTCGCGCTCCTTTGCCGACGTCCGAATCGTCTCGCCGTTGACGATGCGCGTGATGTCGAGGTCCACCAGCACGTGCTCCTGCATGGGCTCCTGCACGCCGTCATCTTCCTCGGCCTCGCTCTCCTTCTGGCGCTTGGCCCCGCGGCGCGGAGGCGGGCCCTCGTGCACGTCGCTGCCCGACGAGAACGACGAGAACGACGACGACGCCGCCGAGGATGCCGTGTTGTTGTCCCCGCCGCCAAAGGCCTGCTCAAAAAACTTTTCAAAGTCGTCATCCATCCCCGCCGGAGCGGGGCCCTCGCCGGCAGCGCGCTTGCGGGTGCCTGCTCTGCGCTTTCCGCCGCCCCCCTCGCCGCGCGGTGCATCTCCATTCATAAAATCGTAGTTGACGTCGGCCTCACTCGAGCCGTCCGGCTGCATCCACCGAGGCACGTTGCGCAGACGGTCGGGCTCATGCACGCCCTCTGTAAAGTCGTTGTCGTAGCGCCCCGGAGGCTGCGCTGCCATGGTTGGTTTTACATTTTTTCCCGGGTCAGGGCACAGGTATACCACACAAACGCGGAAAAAAAAAGATTTGGCACAGTCGTCCAGTTACAGTTTTTTATTCACAGTGTTATTACAGGCTGGACGTTTCCTTGTTGCCATGGTGGATGTCGACGAATGGGGCCCATACGCCCTGCGTCATGTCGGCAAAGTCCGGCATGGCGCGCAGCACCAAGTAGCACTGGGCGCTGCTCTGCAGTTCGGCGTGGGTGATGGCGCTGGAGCGCCGAAAGTAGAAGGCCGCCAGTTTTTCGTTGTACTCGCTGAGGAAATGGCGCAGCAGTTCGCGCGACGTGCGGCGCTGCTCCTCTGCGGGCAAGCGCTCAATCACGCAGGCCAGCAGACCCGGCACGCTGTCGAGCAGCCGTGACGATTCCAGAAGGAGTGCCACGCCGTTTGTCATGTTTGGTATGTTTTTCTGGCCTTTTTCTCACAAACGTCGCTTGTGTTTTTTCATGACTAGAATTCGACAGGAAAAAAAAATAAAAAAAAAGAAAAAAAAATTGAAAACCTATGAACGCATATTTCCGCGTGCGCGTCGCCAGCGCGGCGGCCATTGAGCGCATGACGGTGGAGACTGCAGCGACGCTGATCCACACCGAAATCAACCCCAAACTATCGGCCATGGGCACCCGCGTCCGCGACGGCATCACCGGCGCCGAGCGGCAGGTGCTCAACGCGGCCGCATCGGAGCCCGTGGGCAAGCACTTTATCCGCCTGCTCGCCTACCGCTCCCACAACCACGCCGCCTTTGGCGCCGCAGCCAAGGCCGCACAGACACGCCCTACCGACGGCGGCGCCTGCATGGCGCTGCTGATGGGCAACGTCGTCGCCACGGCGCTGTGCATGTGGAATGTGGCGTTTCCCGAGCAGCGGCGCATCATGACGGCGACGGTCGACGACGAGGTGCTGGTCGTCGGCTGGGCATGGGCTATGCGTGCGCTGCGCGACGCTCTCACTTACCCCGCTGAAGACGACATCCCCGATGCCGTGCTGGACGCCAAGGCGTGCGAGGATGCGGAGCGCCATGCCCGCCGCGCGGCGGCGCTGCTCGGATACCTGCGCCTGCTGGCGCCCGCCGAACTGACGGCGCGCTTTGTGCCGCGGGCACCCGTCTTCTGCAAGGAGTACGTGTGCCGCGCCTATCAGGCCCTCGCCGTCGCCGCGGTGCACATTGCGCGCGCAAATCGCGCCGCCGTGCTGGCCAGCGGGTGCGACTTTGACCCCGCCATCGCCGCCGAGTTGATTGAGGCGTCGGGCACGCTCGACGCCGGATACCGCATCCTGAAGAACGAGATCGGCGCCGACGACACCGGCACCGAACTGCCCGGGCTCTACTACAACGTGGCCACGGCGGTGTTTGCGGCGTCGCGCTTCTACACGGCCCGGCTGCACGTGCCGCGCCCCCAGAGTCTGCGCGTGCTGTACGACCACATGACGGGGGCAGAGGCGCTGGACGCATGCGCAGAGATGCGGACCGGCATGCAGCAGATGGCGCGCGTCGTGGCGACGATGCAGGACGACGTGGCGCTGCGGTCGTCCACGGCCTCATTCTTCGCCTCCATCATCACGCCGCGGGCGACCAATCAGGACTCGCAGACGACGCTGATTGCGCGGCTGCGGCAGATGCCCGCGCTGGCGCCGCCGGACGTGGCCGCTGCGCAGTTTGTGCCGATGGCGCCGGACGTGCTGATTTTTCAGTCGCTCTGTCCGGCCGAGTCGCTCGACAAGGTGGAAAAAAACGCAACATAAGGGACGGGCACCGCAATAAAACATCTACAACATCTGTTTCTGCCCCGGCGTCTGTTTATTTGACTGAAGATGAACTTGTTTGCGTGGACAGTCCTCGTGCTCTTCGCCACCGCGCAGGCGCAGCAGACGCCCGCCATGGTGGGGCGCGACGTGTACACGCCCGGCCTGATTCTGTGCAATCAGCCCGACCACCAAAACCCGTATTCGACGCAGTGCGACCCGTACCGCTCCAGCGGGTGCGTGCCTGACAATTTCCGATGCCTGCTCGCCGATGTGCTGTCCGCGGGCAACACCAGCCAGAGTCTGATCAGATTCTCCGTCACGCAGTGGGCGGGCATCCAACCCGGCGACAATGAAGGCGCCCTGCGCGTCAATCTCCGCTATGCGGACGGGCGATACTTTCAGTTTTCGGGCAACCTGCAACTCTGGCGCCTCGAGCCGACGTCGACCAACACCTTCCGCTTCAAGGAGCGCATGAACGAGGTCGACTACGCGATCAACATCGACCTGCAGACGTATCTGTTTTGGGGGCTGAACGAGGGCACCTATGTGTTTGCGTACTGGGACGACGGCGGCACGCAGTACGCAACGGGCAGTCCCGAAATATCGCAGCGCATCACTCTCAATCCCGTGTTGTCGCGAAAACAGGCCGTGCAGATGCAGTCGCTGCCGCCAGATGCTTACAACACCAACTACACGCGTGCCAACCGCAATTTCATCACGTACGGCGTGTTTGGCGCCAGCGGCTTTGCCGATGCCATGCTGAACGCCTGCAACGACGAGCGCTACAACCGGTGCCCCGTCTGGTTCTGGACGTCCGATCAGGGCAACCGCATCAACGCCAAGTTCACGCTGGAGCCTGTCCCGCCTGTTGCGGCCGCCGCGGGGTTCACCGACTCGATGCTCAAGTTCAAGTTTTTCCCCATCATGTGCTGCAACCGTCGGACGCGCATCACCTTTGCGATGCGGTATGGCGGGCCGTATGCCCTTTTCCCCACGTCATATCAGGACATTTGGACGCAGCGGCAGCGGTACGGCTTTATCAGCGAGGTGGTTTCCAAGACGATCGTCCTCTCGCGAACGTATCTGGATGACCAGTTCACAAACCCCTCGAGCAACATGGCGGCGTCGTGGAAGCAGTACCAGATTCTCGTGTCAGCCAACTACAATACCACCAGCGGACAGCCGAGCCCCAACTACCCGGCCTGTCCTTGGCAATCGGCGCCGCTGAACACGCTGACGGCCGTGGATGCCAACAAGGAGGAGTACCACGTGACGACGCTGCGGCGCATGTACTGCGAGTGCTACGTGAACCGCCAGTGCACGACCACGTATTCGTACACGGACTTTGAGGTGTCGCAGGGCGTGCGCGTCGGCACTGGCTCGCTCACCAACAACTTTGACATCTTTTCGGATTTCGTCAACGTCCTCGATCTCGGCCAATTTCCAACCACGGCCACGATTGCCGACATATTTGGACGGCCGTATTCGCTCGGCTTTGACTTTACACCGCACGGCAACTCTGACGCCGCTGATTATTCCTGCAACCCACAGCAAACGGTTTATTCACGGGCCGGGACTCTCGCCGCAAACTACCCTCCGAATCCTTGGAATGGCGGCACACAGACGGGGAAATGGTGGTCGACATCCAACGGCGGCGCTGTTTTCGCCGATATCGTAGTGAGAAAGGACGAGGTGCGAGATTTTTACAACTACGACGATCCCAACAATCCGTGCTTCTCGCAGGATGCCACCGTGCCATCGCCAACGTCGCAGCAGCAGGCAGAAATGGCACGGTGCCAGCCAACATCGGCGCAGAACTCATACTGGAAGAGAGATGGAATTGTGCCGGGCGAGACCGGTACCTACCTGCCGCAGTACGGCAGTTTTACGCAGAGTCAGTGCAACTGCCTGTCCCGGGCCGGATATCACTTGGACTTTGTTTTTCCGCCTACGCAGGACCCTGCGTTCACCAGTTCATTTTGGGAATTTGTTTATCAGGGATCGTCAATTTGCAATGCGTACGACACATTCCTATTCTCCACACTGATGTGCTGCAACAAACTTGCACAGTACAGCAACACCGCCTCCAACGTCTTGGTTTTCGCCATCGAGGGGTACATCACCAACTTTCCCGGTGGGGTGACACAGTATCTCAACACCGACTGGCGCGGGAATCAAGAGGCAGACATGTTTCAAACCAACAAAGATGACCTTTGTCTGGGTTCACCCAGTAATCCGCCGGCAAATCCCGGTCTAACCTATTTTTCCGGCGATAGTATTGACAACAACATCATCCCGAACCAGTTGCGTTGGCGCACACTGACGTGGCCAAACAACGTCGGCGGCACCGACAACCCCGGCCCCTACTGGGACGCGTGGTGCTACGGCGATCATGGAAACGAGTGCCTGCTCTACATGCCACTGATATCGACGCCGCGCCGGACGCTGTTTGCCTCGCAGGTGGCCTTCATGACAGATAACGGTGGAATGTTCATGTTCAATTTCCAGACGTTGACGCAGGCGAATCCATTTTACGTCAATCTCGTGGATCGCGACGGCGAGACCGTGTTTGGCACCTATGGGCTGGATACTTTTCCAGTCGTATTTGACACCAACATATCCTTTACTTTGACCCCTACTTTCGACGCCGTGCAAATGTTTAAAGTGCGCAACACCCTGCCGACGTTCTCGCGCTTCAAGGTGGTCCCCGAGATTCTGTTTTACAGTTTCTCCAACGCCGACTTTTCGACGCCGCAGCCCACAATATTCATCACGTTCCAAGTCAAGTGTCCTTACCTGAATCTCGACGACACGCCCGGCCTTACGGTGGGCTACTGTGCCCAGTTCTGGTTCATCCTTAACCAAAACAAGCAGAACGTGCTCGTGGAGGTCATGTCCATCACCCCATACACTGGCGTTTCGGAGGGGGTCCCATGGCTTACCAGCCCCCCCATTTCCAACCTGCCCATCCCATACCAAGGGCTGACTTACACACAAGTACTCCCCGACGTGGTGTCTTCGGCGGTGCTGACGCTCAAGATCAACTACAACGACGGCGACGTGCTGTCATGGGTGTTTTTCCCCAAGACCGAACCCCAGCGAGGAGTGGGGTACGCGTACTGCGGCGCCTATCAGTACTATGGCGACAGCGGTATTCAGACCGCCGTCTATACGGTGCGCGTGCCGCTCTATTACCGCGCCTACCAGCCACTCATCGCGGCGGTAAGGACTATCCAGCCCGCATGCGAGTACAACTCTTTCCAGATGCTGCTCAATGCCCAGCGCGGCGAGCCGTACGTCACCGAGGTGTCGATCGCCCAGAATCTGCCACAATACCAAATCACAGGCAACCCGCTGCCGTACTCGCAGGGCATGAACTACTGGTACGACTGGAATATCAACACCACCACCTCGGAGGGCATGTCCGTGTATGCGCTGCCCTACGACAGCAACGCCGTCGGCAACATCTACGACCGCTACAACCACGTCACCGGCCTGATCCCACCCGTGCCCGCGGGCAACGCCACGTATCCCAATCCGCTCGTGCGCTCGACGTCGTGCCAGAACAACAACGCCACCTGCTACTCGCCCGATGACTCGGGGACGAACCTCAACTACTCGGGCATCGACCAGAACCCCTACTGGGACGGCACCAGCAACAACGTGCTGCTCGTCCCCCGGCTCATCTTCGCGCCGCCGTACTCCTTTGCGACGACGGTCGGCGCGGTGTACTGCAACGAGACGACGCAGTATGTCGACATCTTTATTCAGGAGCAGATGGACAAGGCCGTCTTTGAGATGCAACTCGAGTGCCCCGTCAACGTCACCGCGTGGTGGACATACACGGTGCGGTATGGGATTTCCATTGTCGGCTTGCTCGAGGACTTTCCGTGCTACGAGCGCTTCGTCACATACGTCATCGTGCTGACCAGTTTTCAGGCGGAGCCTGCGCCGATCCAGCGTGTGGCGGGCTGCAACCGGCCGGACAACTGCTGCTACTTTCTGCCCATCAACGTCTTTGGCAACACGGGCTTCACCGAGGATATCGTCAACCTCGCGACGCAGTGCAATGCGACCACCAACCTCGAGTGCGCCTACGAAATCGTGGTGCGCCCGCCGCCCGCCAACGCCACTGCCACCTCGTACGGGGGGCTCTGTCCGGGCCAGACGTACAGTTTCACGGTGCAGTCGCCCGAGGCGCTGGTGATGACCCGCAAGGAGGCGACGCTCGGCACCAACTTTGAGGTGCCGTGGCGCGGGCCCGCAGTCTACAACATTACCCTGCCGCGCATCGGCTTTGACGTACTCAACGTGGACGTTTTCAACGGCAACTGCAAGGTGCAGGGCAACTTTGTCGAGTTCACCACCACTTTCACCAATTTTGCATGCGCCAATGCCATCAGCGCGGCCAACCCGAACCCAGACTGCGCCTACAACCTGCTGCTGGCGTTTGTGGCCACCAATGCCCCCGGCTGGCCCGGCACCGTGGCAACGCTCGCCAACCCGTGGCTACTGGCGCCCACCAACCCGCTCGGGCCCACCTCGGTGTCGTACAACCTTGCCTTTACCATCAGCCTGCCGCAGTTGTTTGGCACTGCATCCCCGCTCGACTCAATCCCCAACGGCGTGTACGACATCTACCTGTGGATCAGCCCCGCCGGCATGCCGTACCAGTCGTACGCGTCCGTCGTCGCGCAGATGCCCACCAACGGCATCCAGACCGAGATTCAGGCCGTCTTTGAGAGCAACAACGGGCTGAAGATCATCCGGACGGCGTTCACGCGCCCGCAGTGCCCCGCAACCATCAACCAGACGCGGGACGAGCCCATCAGCCAGTGGGCCATGAATCTGGCCTTTAACGTGCGCGACCAGAACTGGAATGGGCCCTACAACCTGACGTTATCGGCACCCGACGGCACGGTGA
>Ga0181533_1006594_pt1 | contig 10477 bp, 10 predicted proteins | sample PEATcosm2014_Bin_45_FD_119772 | JGI IMG/M metagenome (GOLD analysis project Ga0181533, IMG submission 119772) | Peatland microbial communities from MTU Mesocosm Facility, Houghton, MI, USA - PEATcosm2014_Bin11_60_metaG | ecosystem: Environmental > Terrestrial > Soil > Wetlands > Peat | place...
CACGCAACCCGACAGCGTCAATTACACTATGGCCGATACCTTCACCAGTCTCCACTACCACGTTGTCTTCAGCACCAAAGGCCGCGAGCCCTGGCTGCGGCTGGACATGCAGGAGCGCGTTTGGGCCTGCCTTGGGCGGCATCGCGCGGCAAAATCAATTGAGGCCCCTGCTCATCGGCGGCACGGAGGATCACATCCATGTCTTGCTTGGGATGCCACCCACCGTCGCCGTCTGTGGGATTGACAAGGCAAGCGGGGGGGGCAAGCGTCGCTGGCGCGACGCGACGGCTACGGGCCGCTGATTCCGTGGGCTGAAGCCCCACGGCTACCTTCAAATCACCGCTTCGCGGTGCGAGAACATTGGACATTTCCAAATACCACAGGGCGGGCACGATCACCCTGGCGCCGGCGGCGACTTCATTCAGCAAATGATCGGTTCCGGGGGTTGCCTGACCTTGATAGACCCAGGCAAATCCGACGGACGCATCCACGATGAATTTGGCGCTCACCGCCGCCCCTCTCCGATCCAGGCCTTGACTTCCGCGGCGGTGAGTTTTGGTTTCCCTTGGTTTCGGTCGGAGATTTGTTGGCGCAACTTGAAAATTCCGGCGACCGCCGCGCGCACGGATTCCAGATTGCGGCGGCCTTCAGGCACCAGGCGCGCGACCGGCTTTTCATGCCGGGTGATGATGACTTCTTCGCCTTGGGCAACCCGTGCAAGGAGTTGACCAAACCGGGTCTTGGCTTCCAATGCAGTAACGCTTTCCATAAATTCTGCCTTCATTGAATTGACCAGTCACTAGCTATTTTAGCACGGCCTGCCGCACATGTGTAACAGAAGATTTTGCTGCCGCTTCCGGGTGTGATTCGACCTCCGGCATCTGTTCCTCTGGCGCCGGCAGATCGGCAATGCTCGTGCCGTGAGGTGTTCTCACGGGTCCTGTCCAAAGAGTTGATGACCATGAAGGCGCACAATCGAGGTCCTGGCCCAAACCTGTCAGGCGGGGAGAGTTTCACGCTGATGGAACTCCTGGTGGTCGTTGCCATCCTCGGCGTTCTGGCGTCCGTGCTGCTGCCGGCCCTCTCGATGGCCAAGGCCCATGCCCGCTCCACCGCCTGCAAGAACCACCTGCGCCAATTGGGCTTGGCCCTCCAAATGTATGTCAATGAAAACCGGGGCAAGTACCCCTACTACCGCGGCGCCGCCGACCCCGCCTACAACAATGTCGTTGGCGCCGAGAGCACGGGTTTCTGGTGGGCAAAACTCCTCCCATATAATCCCCTCAACTGGACCAATCCAGCCTACCACTGCCCCGGATACAAAGGGGCCATCCGGGGGTCCATGGCCGTTCCGGGTGGGTGGACACATCCCGAGGGCAGCTATGCCTACAATGCGAAAGGCGTGAAAGCTGGAAACTGGATTGCGACCAATGACCTGATGACCCTTGGGTTGGGCGGAAGAATGGCCTACCCCTCCCACCCCGGGCTGGCCGGCGTGGCCTCGGAAGCAACGGTCACGGTGCCGAGCGAGATGTTCGCGATAGGTGAGTCGAGGTGGAAGGAGCAGGGAACCCAGGGAATGGAAGGCGGCCATGATTACATGGTTTGCGGCATTTTCCGTGTGAACAGGGGATTTATGGCCTTCGACCCAAAACGGCACGGCAGGACTTACAACCAACTCTTCTGCGATGGCCATCTGCAGGCCATGAGCCCTTGGATACTGTTCAATCCGACCAGCACGGCCGCCATGTGGAACTACGACCATCAGCCGCACCCCGAGTTCTGGCCACACTGGTAGGCCGCGGCTGGCAGCGCGCCGGCTGGGAACTCGGCTTGCTTCCATTCGCCGCTTGCCTCGCGCTACTGGTCCTGCCGCGTGCCCTCGTGCCCTGTTGCGCTCCACTTTGGCAGCCCCGCCCTCCGCCCTGCCGCTTACTGCTTGTCCTTGGCCTTGAGTGCCTCGAGCTTGGCAACGAAAGGCTTGGGACCGCCTTCATTATAGCCCAGCTCGCCAATCTTCTTGCCCTGGCTGTTCAGGACGATCACCGTCGGATAGCCCTGGATTGCGTATTTTGCCTGGAGCGCCTGGTTGGCCTTCTTCAATTCGGCAGTTTGTTCCTTTTGGCGGGGAAAGTCGATTTCGACGGGCACGAGGTTTGTCTTGGCGTATGCCGTGAACTCGGGCGTTGAAAAGACCTCTTGTCGGAGCTTGGCGCACCAAATGCACCAATCGGACCCCGTGAAATCCATGAGCACCAGACGGTGCTCCTCTTTGGCCTTGGCTTGCGCCTTGCCGAGATCGGTCATCCAGTCCAATTCCGCAGCGCCGGCCTGCGCCAACGCCCAGCCTGCCATCAATGCAACTGCAATCTTGTTCATAGCTTGTTTCTGCTCTCGACCCGGCTCAAACTCCGGCAACCCGGGTCCGATCGACCCATGCCATCCGGCCCCCCACAATGGCCGCCACGGCCTTGCCTTTGAGCCGCCACCCGTAAAACGGGCTGTTTATAGACTTGCTCGCGCTTGCGCTCTTGTCAAATACCCACTCCAAGTCCGGGTCCAGCACGGTGACGTCGCCATCGGCCCCCACACTCAACGTCCCTTTGGGCACATCCAGCAACCGGGCCGGGGCCACGGTGAATTTGGCGATCAAGTCCGCCAGGGACAGCCGTTTGGCGTGATAGAGTTGCATCAACGCCAGGGCGAGCTCGGTTTCGAGGCCGGTCACCCCAAAGGGCGCGTAGTCGAACTCCACTTGTTTTTCGTAATCGCAATGGGGCGCATGGTCGCTGGCCAGGATGTCGATCGTGCCGTCGGCAAGGCCCTCGAGAATCGCCGCCCGATCCGAGGCCGCGCCCAAAGGAGGGTTCATCTTGAAATTCGTGTCGTATGCCGGCCAGGCCGGGCGGTCGCTCCCGGCGGCATCAAAGCCAAAAACATCTTTGCCGTCTGTGCCCCAGAATTTCCCGCTGCCAGCCACAGCGGCATCCGTGAGGGTGAAGTGGTGCGGACAGGCCTCGGCGGTGACCGGCAGGCCGCGCTGTTTGGCCGCCCGCAGCAGGCGCACGCTGCCGGCCGTGCTCAGGTGCTGGCAGTGTACGCGGGCGCCGGTTGTCTCGGCCAGGAGGATGTCTCGGGCCACGATCAGTTCCTCTCCGGCCGCCGGCCAGCCGCGCAGTCCCAGCGCCGTGCTCCAGTAGCCCTCGTGCATCACGCCATCGGTGACCAACGTGACATCCTGGCAATGATCCAGCACTGGCAGGTTGAACATCCTTGCGTACTCCAGCGCCCGGCGCATCATCTCGTTGTTTTGCACACAACGACCGTCATCGGTGATGGCGACGACCCCCGCGTTTTTGAGCGTGCCAATGGGCGCCATCTCTTCGCCGGCGAGATTCCTGGTGATGGCGCCGGCCACAAAGACGTTCACTCGGCCTTGCGTGGCGGCCAGCTCGTGGATTAGGGCCACCGTTCCCGAGTCATCGATCGCCGGCGTGGTGTTGGGCATGCATAGGACCGAAGTGAAACCGCCGCGCGCCGCCGCAGCGGTGCCCGTGGTGATCGTCTCTTTGGCGGTCTGGCCCGGCTCGCGCAGATGGACATGCATGTCTATTAGCCCGGGACACACCACCCGTCCGTTGACATCCAGGCGCATGGTCTCGGGGGGCGCCTGCGCCGCGGCCTCGGGACCCAAGGCGGCAATTCTTCCCTGGCAGATCAGCAAGTCCGCCCGGGCGTCAAAATGGTTGGCCGGATCGATGATCCGCCCGCCGGTCAGGAGCAGTGAGTTCATTCGAGGCGGAGAATACACCCTGGCGCGCGGAACTCAAGGGCGTTACAGCCAGGGTACAGCCAGGCTCATAGGCGAGGGTGACATCCGGGTGTCGGGCGTCCATTGTCGGGTGTCGCCGCCGTCGCGACGGCGGTTGGCGCGCCGCGAAGGCGGAAGGGGTTGCGCTTGGTTCGCTCGTGCCTCGCCCCTGGCCCCTCGTCACTCGTGACTCGCCCCTCGCCGCGGTCCAGGCCCCACCGCCTCGATCACGGCGTCGAGTTGCTCGCGGCTGTGCTCGCTCGAAATCGCAAACCGAAAGTAGCTCTCGGCGGGGCCGCCGGGGTATTTCACCAGGGGCGGGTAAATCCCCCCCGCCAGCAGCCCTTGTTCCAAGCGAGCGATTTGGCTCTTGGACTCGGGCGCCAGGGTAGCAATCGGCCCCGGCGCCTCGGGCAGCGGCCAGCCCGCTTTGCGCAAACCATCCTTAAGGCAGGTTTGGTTCCGGGCCAGCCGTTTCCGCAGGCCCTGGTCGGCGGCCACTATCCTGATGCTTCGCAGGGCCGCGTTGGCCAGGGGCAAGGGCAGGGGAGTGCTGCCCATGAACAAGGCGCTCCGGTCCAGGATGCGTTGCCGCAAGGCGGCCGCACCGAGGATGGCTCCGCCGTAGGTCCCGAAGGACTTGCTCAACGTAACAGTCTGGATCATCCGCCGGTGGCGCGGCACGCCGGCCTCTTCCAGGGACCCTTTGCCCGTCCGGCCCAGAATCCCGCCGCCGTGGGCGTCATCAACCAGGACCACGGTGTCTTTGGGCAGCACCTCCAGGTAATCCGCCAGCGGCGCGGCCGAACCGTCGCGCGAGAACATCCCATCCGTGAGCAACAGCAGTTTTGCCCTCGCTCCGCACCGACGGACCACCCGGTCCAGGTCTGCGGCGTCCCGATGTTTGAATTGAACCAGCGGGCAATCCAGGAACCGCGCGGCGTCCGAAAGCGAGGAGTGCGATGCCTCATCGATGAGCGCGTGGGAGAAGTCCCCGGCCAGGGTCTGGGCTGCGATGAGATCGGCCATATAGCCCGTGGGAACCACCAGGGCGCTTTCCGCCGCGAAGAACTCGGCCAACCGCCTTTCCAGCTCCCGGTAGAGCTGGTGATTGCCGGTTGTCAATCGGGATGCCGCCACGTTCAAGCCGTAGCGCCGCGCCCCGCTCTCCAGCGCAGCCATCACCTCGGGATGGCTGGCCATGCGGAAATAGTCGCAGCCGGAGAAATAGGAGAGCTTGCGCCGGCCCAAACGGACATAAGTGCGGTCGAGCTGTTGCAGCGGTCCGGGTTCAATCATGACAATCCCCTTATAGAGGACCCCGGGGCGAGTGTCGAGGGGCCAGGGGCGGGGTGAAGGGGGGGCGCAGGACAGAATTCTTCGTTTTCTTCGTTTCCTTGGTGTACACCATCCTTACTCTATTTCCATGCGCGCGAAAAACCTGAGACTGAGCTGGGCCACGCTGGCCATTGGCGTCGGCCTTTTGGAGCTCTCGCTTTGGGCGGGGGCGGCCAATTACGGGCGGGTGGCAGAGCCGGCGGCAAGGCCGGTTTTCCTGCAGCTGCCGCCGGGTGCGATTGAGCCGGCGGGCTGGCTGCGGGACTGGGCCATTGCCGCGGGGGAGGGGATCACGGGGCATTTGGATGAATACCATGCCGTTTATGGCGACGCGTGGAAGGGAACTCCGGTCAAGGCGCCGAACGCCGCCGCCGATGGGACGGGTTGGCCGTTGGAGCAGTGCAGCTACTGGCTGGATGGTTTGCTTCGGCTGGGCTACGTGCTCCATGACCAGAGGTTGATCGGGAAGGCAACGGCACGGCTGGACCTGGTGGTGGACGGGGTCAACCGGGGCGGAACCTCGTTCATTTATTGGACGACCAACCCGCCGGCCGGGTTTAACAGTTGGGCCCATTCGCAGATGGGCCGGGCCTTGATCGCGTATTACCAGGGGACGGGGCAAAGGCGCATCCTCGATGCGCTGCTCAAGGTTTACAGGGCCTACCCGGCGGCGATGGGGCGCCTGGAACTGAGCGGAGGCGAGGTCAGCGGTCTGTGCAACCTGGATGCCATGCTGGAAACCTATTCATACACCGCTGATCGGCAGTTGTTGGAGCGGGCAAGGTCGGCCCTCGAGCAGCCTGCTGTCCGGGCCTCTATCGATGAATGGCTCCGCGGAAAGTTCAGTCCGGGACACGCCGTCTGCGCTTACGAGATCATCCGGTTGCCGGCCCTGTTTTATCCCTGGTCCAACGAACCAAAGTATCTTCAGGCCACGCGCAATGCCTTTCGGTGGTTGGAGGAGCAGCATCTGCTGCCCTACGGAGTGGCCTCGGGGGAGGAGTTCCTGTCGGGCGTGGGCGCCTTTCGCCTGACCGAGACGTGCGACGTGGCGGCGATGTTGTGGTCGAGCGCCTGGGTCTATCGCATTACGGGCGAAGGGTCGTGGGGAGACAACATCGAGCGCGCGTTTTTCAATGCCGCCCCCGCCCCGATTGCGCGCGACTTCCAAACGATGTGCTATTATCAATCGCCAAACCGCCTTGAACCGGAGTCGTTGCCCAGCCAGCAGCCGCTCTGCCCCGGGCCGGGTTGCCTCCGCTTCACGCGGTTGGGCTATCCGGGGGTCCTGTGCTGCGTCGGGGCGATGAACAGAATCATCCCCAATTATATCCTCCACATGTGGATGGGGACCTACGATCAAGGACTGGCCGCCACACTCTACGGCCCCTGCGAGGTCAACGCCCTGGCCGGTCCCGGAATCCCGGTGAAACTGACTTGCCAGACCGCTTATCCATTCGAGGAGACGATCCGCGTTGAAGTCTCGCCCAGGCAAAAGGCCGCCTTTCCGCTCTACTTCCGAGTGCCCGGCTGGTGCCGCCGGCCTCAGTTCAGAGTCAACGGCGTCTCCTGGAAGGGCCAACCGGACCAACGCGGTTTTGTGCGCATCCGGCGGCAGTGGAACGAGCGAGACAGGGTCACCCTCCAATTCCCGATGCCGGTGCGGGCGGTTCGCGGTTTCGAAACGGAATACCCGACGGCCGACAGGAACTACTTCGCTTTCAAACCTGACGCCGTCTTCGAGAAACGACGCCTTCCATTCGAGAGCATTACCTGCGGCCCGCTGCTGTTTGCCCTGCCGATTCCGGACCAGGACCCAAACACGCCCGAGCCGGGGGCCCGCTGGCAATTTGCGCTGGATAATAACGCAGACTCCAACGGCAGCGACATAACGGTGCTGCGAAAGGAGATGCCCTCGAAATGGAATTGGCCCCTGGACGCGCCAATCGTCCTGAGAGTTCCGGCGCGCAGTTTTGACTGGCGCCCGACCGATGCCCAGGCCCTGCCAAACGCCCCGGTGGAGGGGGGCAAACCGGAGACCATTAAACTGATCCCCTATGGCTGCACCAAGTTCAGGGTCTCGATGTTCCCGGTGACCCCGGCGCAGTGAGGGTCTTCATTCGGGGGCACTTGCCCATCAAGGGGCGAGCCGTTCGATTAACCAGCTCTTATCGGGCTGGCGCGTGTAGCGGAAGCGGTCATGGAGCCGGTTGCGGCGGCCCTGCCAAAACTCGATGCGGGTGGGCGCAAGCACATAGCCGCCCCAATAAGGGGGCATCGGGACCTCCTGACCCGAGTAGCGCGCCGCATACTCTTTCCATCTCCCATCCAGCACGGCCCGATCGGGAATGACATCCCCCTGATGCGAAGCCCAGGCCGCCAACTGGGCCCCGCGGGGGCGGGAGCGGAAATAGGCCTCCGATTCGGCTTGGGGCAACTTGCGGACCTCGCCGGCCACGGTGACTTGGCGCTCCTGGCCCGCCCAGTAGAACACCAGCGCGGCTCCAGGGTTTTCGGCCAACTCCTGTCCCTTGCGGCTCTGGAAGTTTGTGTAGAAGACGAAACCGCGCTCCTCGACCCCTTTGAGCAAGACCGCGCGTGCCGAAGGCCGGCCTTGCTTGTCGGCTGTGGCCAGGATCATTGCGTTGACGTCCATCGGCTCGGCCCCGGAGATGAGCAGCAGCGACTTGTAGAGCCGGATGAAGAGCTGGCGCACTCGCCCGCTGGCGCGCGCGCCCGTTGCCTGGTCGAACCACTTCCTGAATTGGGCGAGCGGGTCGGCCTCGAGGTCCGTGCGCCGGAGCTCGTCCAGGCTGTATTCTCGTCGGAGGTCGGCTATAGACATGGCGCAAGACTATATGAGCCGAGGCAAAGCAAGAGGACTCGATGGGGATTGCGGTTTTACTTCGCCATCATGCCGGTCTTGCGCGCGTAGTTGAACAGGCCGCCTGCGTCCACCACCGGCCGCACCTCTCCCAGCGGTTTGAGTTTGTGGACTTGGCCCGTGCTTGTCACGGTCACGGTTTCGGCGTCCAGGTCCACGCTCACCACGTCGCCCGTCTTCAGTACGTCGCACAGGCGTTGAACGCACTCGCATGGATAGAGTTCCCCCGTGGCGATGCTGTTGCGAAAGAAGATGCGGGCAAAGCTCTCGGCCAGCACAACCTTGCAGCCGGCCGAACCCAGGGCGATGGGCGCGTGTTCCCTGGAGCTGCCGCAGCCGAAATTGCGCCCGGCCACGACGATGGGGTATTGGCTGTCCGGTTGGCCCCCTTTGACATAGCGAACGGAGTAGAGCGCTTCAGGCAAGCCGCTCATCGCGTAGGAACCGAGCTTCTCGTACTCCTCGGGAATCGTCGGCACCAAATTCAAATACTGGGCCGGAATAATCTGGTCGGTGTCAATATGATCCCGCACGACGAAAACAGGTCCTGAAAAAACCGATTGCATGGGAGCAGCTTGCAGCCGGCGGGGGCCTTTTTCAACTGATTTTATTCCCACTCCATTCTTGCCTTTGCCTGCCTTTGGGCCTAAGAAATGCCGGATGAATCGGCGCAAATTCCTCCAACTCGGCGCGGCGGGCCTGGCCCTCTCAACCCTCGGCGGCCATGCCGCAGAGTTCGCAGACCAAAAGAAACGTGTCGGCCTGATCGGCTGCGGCTGGTACGGCAAGTGCGACCTCTGGCGCCTGCTCCAGGTCGCCCCGGTGGAGATAGTGTCCCTGTGCGATGTGGACAGCCGGATGCTCAGCGAAGCCGCCGACATGGCCGCCGACCGCCAGGTCTCGAAAAAGCGGCCTCGCACCTATTCGGATTACCGCCAGATGCTTAAGGAAAAGGACCTCGACCTCGTCCTCATCGCCACCCCGGACCACTGGCACTCCCTGACTGCCATCGCGGCCATCGAGGCGGGGGCCGACCTTTACCTGCAAAAGCCGATCAGCGCCGATGTCGCGGAAGGCCAGGCCATTCTCGCAGCCGCCCGCAAGCACAATCGGGTCGTCCAGGTGGGCACGCAGCGCCGCAGCACGCCCCACCTCATCGAGGCGCGCGACGAATTTGTCAAGACCGGCAAGCTGGGCAAGATCGCCTATGTCGAGACCTGTTGCTACTACCACATGCGGGCCGACACGAATCCCCCCGACACCGCCCCGCCGGACTACCTGGACTATGACCTGTGGACCGGCCCGGCCCCTATGCGGCCCTATAACGCGCTGGTCCATCCGCGCGGCTGGCGGGCGTTCATGGAATACGGCAACGGCGTCGTCGGGGACATGTGCGTTCACATGCTCGACATGGTCCGCTGGATGCTCGATCTCGGCTGGCCCAGACGAATCAGCTCCTCCGGCGGCATTCTCGTGGCCGGAAACAGCAAGGCCAACATCTCCGACACCCAAACCGCCACCTTCGATTTCGGCGGCCTGGAGGTCGTCTGGACGCATCGGACGTGGGGACAAGCCGCCGACCCAAAGTATTCGTGGGGCGCCACCCTCTACGGGGACAAGGGCACGTTGAAGGCCAGCGTGTTCAGCTATGATTTCATTCCCGCAGACGGCGGCCAGGCCGTCCACAAAGATGTCGCCTACGAGTTCGAGCAATACCCCATCGACCGCACGGAGAAGGACCTGGAGCGTCACGTGGCGCCCGCCATTCGCGGCCACATGAGAAACCTCCTGGCGGCCATCGCCACGCGCGGCAGACCGGTCGCCGACATCGAACAGGGTTACATTTCCACCGCCTCGTGCATCCTGGCCAATCTCTCCATGCAAGTCGGCCGCACCCTGGCCTGGGACCCCGTTCAGGGCCGGGTCATTGCCGACGACGAAGCCAACCGCCTTCTCCGCCGGCCTTATCGGGCCCCTTGGGTCCACCCGGAAGCCGGCCAGGGGTAGGGCGCCGGAATTGGCGCACATCCCCCTATAGGCGGCAAGTCCATCTCGTTGAATAAGAAAAGACCGGCCAATCCGGCGGGCGCTTGGAGCGCCCGCCTCTGGAGTTTGGACGTTTTCGCCGGCTTTTTCCCGGGTTCGCCCTGGTTGCCCGGGGCTCATCGCGGAGCGATGTCTTGAAGGTAGCCGTGTGGCTTCAGCCCACGGGTGGCGCGCCCCGAATCAGTGTTGCGTCGCGGAGCGACGCCTCGAGTTTGGCTCCGACTAGACCGCACCATGGCTGGGCTGTTTTTTTTTGCTTGTTATATCTAGTTATATAACTAGATATTACCCACGTATGCCGTATCCAACTAAAGTTCAACTCATCCAGCGAAAACAATCCGAGCAATGGTACATCAACTTCCCCGCCGCCATCGCCCAAGCGATGGACTTCGCCAAGG
>Ga0181533_1006601_pt1 | contig 10469 bp, 7 predicted proteins | sample PEATcosm2014_Bin_45_FD_119772 | JGI IMG/M metagenome (GOLD analysis project Ga0181533, IMG submission 119772) | Peatland microbial communities from MTU Mesocosm Facility, Houghton, MI, USA - PEATcosm2014_Bin11_60_metaG | ecosystem: Environmental > Terrestrial > Soil > Wetlands > Peat | place...
CACGGCATTGCGCTGCGGCTTCTTGAAGCCGATTTCATCAGCACCAATCTGCCCAACTCCACCGGCAACCGGCAATACGACGTCCGCTTCTCCAACGGCGTCGTCTTCCGCTTCTGAAATCGCGCTAAAGGGAGCGCGGGTCGGCGGGTGGCCTGGAACTCGCCTTTGAGATGTGGGAAGGGCGTGCAGGCAGGCGCCCTAATCCCCGGCGCTCGGCCGCAGCCTAGTTCGCCTGCTTGTAGAACGTCTCTCCATCGAGCGTGATGGTCGTCTTGTTCACGTAGATAACGCTCCACCGAATATGCCCGGGCGCGAGAGGCATGGGGTATTGCAGGTCCAGAATCCCGCCTTTGGCCGAGGGGGTCTCCCACCTGCAAGTGCCGGACCACTTGGCCTTCCCGTTGACGAGGAAGCCACAGGTACCGTTCTGCTCTACCACCAGGCCATTGGTCTTGCCTTGATTGACCCAGCTGCCGATCGGCGGCGGAGCGGCCTGCGCCCTGGCGGTCTGGTTACTCATCACGCCCAGCATCATGCATGCAAAAGCCAGGCAAAGTGCACTCCAAGAGAAGGACCTGCGAACGCTTTTCATTTTCTCGAATAACCTCCGTTGCGATGGATGAAACCTGTATGGGTTGGGGACGGGGACCTGTGAAGTGAATCTACCACGGCAAGGCGGCCGAGCGACAACTATGAGCTGCCGCGCCGGGTGCTGGGGCTGAGCCGGGACTGCGGAACACGGCGATTACGGTGGATTGGTGGCCACCTGATTGATGGCGCGCTGCACAATGACAACGTGGACGTGGATGTGGCTGGCGATCGAGGGCACGAACTCGGTGATGAAGTTGTCAATGGGCGCGAGCCCGAGGCCGACGCCGTAGCGCTTGGCGTCGGCGCTCAAGCGCGTCTGCTGGCCCGGCACATAGAGGTTGGAGATAGCGATGTCGAAGACGGGCGCGACGATCTGAGAGTAATTGAAAGTGTTGCGGCCCTTGTCGTCACTCTGCCAGAAGGTCTGGTCGATGCAATGGAGAATGCGGCGCGGAATGCTGAGGTCGGGGCGGCGGTGATAGTGCGGGTCGGTGTGCGTGATGGTGGGAATGAAGAAGGTGCCGAAGAACTGGTCCGTCATGTCCTGGGTAAGGTTGGTGCCGGATAATTTGGCCCAGCCGTCGACGCCCGGTCCGTAGGGTGAGTGAGAGTTGGCGGCGACTTCGATGCCGGCTTCGCCCACGATGGTGCCCAGGTTGAAGGGGTTGATGACGTTGGTCAGGGCCAGGCGGAGCTTTTGCTCGGGCGAGAAGCGCATCACGTCAGGGCCAGTGACGAAGCGGTCGTACCAGTTGATGGGCGCGAAATCACTGCAGACCCTGGACTGGACGGCCGTCGCACCTGCCGTGCGCTCGGTTTCTCCCACGCCAAGCACGGAGACGGCCCGGAGGCCTCCGGTGGCAACCATGGACGCGCCTGCGTTCTTGATATCGCACGCGTCATATGGTTTTACGGGCTTGGCCGGCTTGCTTTCTGCGGGAGCCGAGGCGGCTGGCTGCGCCGGTTCGGTGGAGGCGGCGGGGGCGGGTGCAGCTCCGGAACCGGCCTGCGTGGGTGCGGTCTGTCCGGCTGCGCAGTGGCTCACGCTCAGGGCCAGGCCAAAAGCGAGTCCCAAAGCGAGCATGTCGCCAAGCAGAAGCCGGCCGAAATCCCGCTTTCCGCATGCTCGCGAGTCGCTGCTTGCCACGTCTTTCAAGTGGAACGCATAGTCTTTCAAGGGATCCTGGACCTCGCTGACTGAAGTACCTTCGATCCGCTTACCCCAAGAGAACAACGGCCCGGCGCCTGAAAATTCGAACGAAAAAGGGCGCTTATGGAATATCCAGAGCATAGGTCCGGAAAACCCGGACGCCGGATGGCGGCAAAAAATGAGAGCGGCCATTTGCGAGCGCCGCAGCCCAAAAAGGTTCGCCGCATTGGGGTTTGTCGACAATTCCCCTGGCGACGAGCGAGTGGGGGATTAGAGCCCAAGGCAATCATGCGGAATGGACTTGAAGGCGTCAATAGTAATTTCTACGGTTCATGCACCTTTTCGGGGGCATTGACTCGGCGGGCACGATCGAGCGACTTTAAAGAGGGTTACGTGTCTACCAGTAAAGGAGCCCGGCGATGAGTACCAACAACACGCCAAACTGGGGTGGGCCGAGTATCGGCCAGCGCATTGACGAGGCAATTGAACTGATTGAGATGGAGCTGCGCCACGCCATCGCGTATGTGAATGACGCGGTGATCCCGCAGGTGCGGCGCGAGTCGATCCTGGGCCTCCGGACGGCCGCCGATACCCTGCGTACCCTGGCCGACCGGTTTGAACAGCGCAACAGTGCGGCTGCCAGCGCCGGCGGCAACCCGACGGGGGAACGCAGCAACCCGACGGAAGACAGCCCCCCTCGTCCTCCCGGAGAACCGCGCAGTTGAAAAACCCCAAGCCTGTTTTGCAGCAGCGCTGCGGCCCGGCTCGGTGGGCGGCGCTGGCCCGCATGTCGCTGGCCCCATTGGCGCTGAGTCTGGCGTTTCTGATCCCGGCGTCGCTGATATTGACCGGCTGCCACCACAAGAACACGGCGCAGGTTGCGCCGCCGCAGGCGTTGCCGCCTCGAGCGCAGCCGGCTTCGGCGGAGCAGCCGCCTGCGCCAGGCGCCAACCAGCCGGGCGCGAAGATTCCCGTCACGCCGGTGCCGCCGGGCGGGGTGAGCGAAGCGGATATCGAATTTGTGGCCACGCACCGGCCCATCCTGAGCGAGGTGGGCCTGGCCTCGTGGTATACCGCTCCGTACAAGGGGCGCAAAGCCGCCAACGGCGAGGTCTTCGACGACAACGCGCTGACGGCGGCGCATCGCACGCTGCCCATGGGTTCGCTGATTGTGGTGACCAACTTGAAGACCGGCCAGTCAAGCGCCATGCGCATCAGCGACCGCGGGCCGTTTGTGGCCGATCGCATGATCGACCTGACGATTGCATCGGCAAAAGCCGTGGGTGTTTACCGAGCCGGCCTGGCGCAAGTGCGCCTGGATGTGTACCAGACACCGAAGCCCATCTCGACCGGCGGGCGCTGGTGCGTGCAGATCGGCGCCTTCCACAATGAGAGCGATGCGATCCAACTGAAGGCGCAACTGATTGAGCTTTATCCGGACGCGAATGTGATCGAGTTTCCCGGCGAGAACAGCTTTTGGGTGCGCATCCGTCCGCAGGGCGACGACCGCGCCATGGCCGCATACATTGCGCGGCACGTGCAGCCGGTGGAAGGCGATGCGTACTTGACGAGGCTGGACTAAGGCAGCGGAGTTAGCGGGGCTAGCGGTGTTACATGAAGCTGCGAAATCGAATCTAGGTCCGCTAACACCGCCGCCTCCGCTAACTCCGCAGACATCCGAGCATCTCCTCGAAATTTCCTTCGACGGCGCTCGGCGCAAAGAGACGCTGAATTTCAGACCGCACTTGCCAATCATCTTTCGACTTTGATTAGGCCGTTGCTGGGTCCGATGAAAGTTCCAGTTTGATAGCTATGCTCTGGCCACCGAGCGCGGGAACCGGTTATCCCGCAGGGTTCGTAGATGCAGCCGAAAGAGAATCCGCACACATCGCAGCACGAAGGTAAATGATCGGTGGTGTTCTCTTCGTTGGTTTAACAAATCCTTCAATGTTCTATCTCCAGCCAGGCGAGCATTGAAGAATGCAACTTCGTCGTCGAGGGAAACCGTCTTCATGCCGTAGCAGAAATAGCAACTGTGCAACGAGTGCTTCAGGGTAATCGTCGCATATTTTGTTGCGTCGGAAAGCACCGGGAACGCGGCAGCGCAAAACAGAATAAAGGCCGTCGATCGGAAAAGTGACTTAAAGACGTCGAGGCGACGCAGGCAAGGCAAAGGTACGAGGCTCAGCAGGTCTTCGCCCCAGACAGTCCTTGCGGACACAATCACGCTCGCAAGAAGCATCCGCTCAACGAAAATCTGTTCGGCTCCCCGAAGGCCGAAGATCCGCGCTACGTCTCCCGAAATGAGGTCGTCTCGGGTGCAGATGAAGGCGGCGTGTGCGTGTCCCGCGGCGTGCTCAGCGAACACTTCCAGAGGATTCATGGATCTGCTCTGAGGCGGTCGAAAGCCGTGCCTGATTTCGAGGTCTACCACCGCGGCGCGAAGGATGCATCTCTCTTGCGTGGAGGTTTCACCGGGGACGACGATGATCAGATCGACATCGGATGACTGCGAAAAGGAGCCGGTAGCCGCACTCCCAAACAGAATCACGCTCACAAGAGAGTTCGCACTGTTGGGGCGCAATTGCGCGACTCCATTGAGGTATTGTTGAACGCGATTGTCCATCTTTCGCCGGCACCTCGTGTTCAATACGTGGCCCCGCGTGAGCGGCACAAACGGCAACGTGTTCGCGCCCCACGCATTCGCACCATGACCATACAGTCGATGGACTCCATCGCAAGGAGTTCGTAGCATTCGCGCGATCTGTAGTTAGGTGCTCGTCGGCTCGCTACCTGAGCAGCTCCGACGCGGCCCACAGCACGGGCTCCTGGCCGTGGAAGTCGCCGGTTCTGCGCGGGCGCGCGAGATAATAGTCGAGACTGTTGAACTTGTTGGTGCCTGCGCAGATGTTGGTCACGTCGTTGTTCTGGTCGATGAAACCGGTGACTGCGATCCAGGCCTTGCGCGCGGCGGGGCCGTAGGTTGGCCCGTCGAGCCAGCCGTTCTTCACTCCGGTGATCAGCGCGAAGGTGAACATGCCGGAGCTCGATGACTCCTCCCACGCTTCATCGTGATCGATGAGTTGGCGCCACATGCCGTCGGAGCTCTGGTATTTGAGCAGGGCGGCCATCATCAGCTTGTAGCCGGCCATGATGCGCGCGCGCTGCGGATGATCGGCAGGCAAGGTCATGAGCATCTCTGTCATGCCGGCGGCTACCCATCCATCGCCGCGGCCCCAGAAAAAGGGCACATCGGGCGCGTGGTAGAAGAGGCCGTTGGGCTGCTGCAACTTGTCGAGATAGGACACCATCTCGTTGGCGTCGCGGTCGAGATATTTCTTGTCGCCGGTAGCGCGGTACGCCTCGAGCTGCAGGATGGTGAGCATGTACATGTCGTCGATCCAGAAGCGGGTCTCATGCGAGAGGCCGTCGGGCTGAGGATCGACCCACTGCTTGTCGGCGAAGGAGAGCCCGTAATCGAGATACTTCTTGTCTTTGATCTGGATGGCGATTTCAAGGGGCACGATGCCGAAGATGGCGTCGTCGACGTGATCGCGTTTGGGGACCAGCGCCTCTTCGGCGCCGCCGGGCATCAGGGGCTCGAATTTCTTGATGAGCTTGTCGCGCAAATCGGTGTCGTGAGTGAGCTCGGCGAAGGTGAGCGCACCGTACCAGGTGCCGACTTCGCCGTAAAAGATGGTGCCCGGGCTGTGCTGGTGCGGGCTGGTGACGAAATGCTCGGCCAGCGCCTTTCCCACTTCCTGCGGAGAGCGTCCCGCGGGCCAGTTGCTGAAGTAATCCTGCTGCGCGGCAAGCGGGTGGCCCAAGGCCGGCAAAAGCAACACAAAAGCTGCAATTTTCAAAACGGCTTTCATACGCATTCCTCGAGGTTTGGGTGATGAGTTGAGGCTCAAAAATCGTGCATGACGATGATAGCGCCCGGGGTGCGGCTCTGGATGGGGAAGATACGCGCGGCATGGTTCCCCGGTCCCCAAATGCGAGGGATCTCCACCCCACGGACCAAGACCTGTCCGTGGGGACCCCGGACCGGGGGCACCCAGCGTCCCTGTCCGAGTTTCAAACGCGCGTGCTATCCCACCCTTCCGCCCAAAAATCGGGCGAAAAGATGGGGCACGGATGCAGTATTTAGCGGCTACCGGTTGGCGCGGCGACATAGGCAGGATCAATCGACGCGCGCACGGCTGCGGAAAATCCCTCCCAGGTGCAGGAAAGGTCCTGACGGCTGCAGCCGGGAACAAAGATGGGCGCGATGGCGGGCGGATTGGCGGGGGTGAGCGTCTCCGCGTTGCGCATCTGCTCCAGGGTTTGCGCCGTGTAATCGAGGCGCACAAAGGGCTTGCCGCCATCGCGCGGACGCCAGAGCTCGAAGAGCAATGCGCCGCCGGGAGGCGTGTCGTCGACACGGCCGTCGAATACCCAGTCGATGTCGAGGGCGCCGGCCACGGTGACGATGTTGGTGTCGTGGCCGACCAGGATCACGAGGCGGTCGCCGGGCTTGCCGAGCGCGCCGGGAATGGCCGCGCCGGTGGCGCCCCCGCCGTTCACACTTTGCTGCATGGTTTTCAGGATGCGGTCGAGGAGCGTGGAGGCAAAGATGTGCGCGACCGCGGGGGTGCGCTTGCCATAGTCCCAGTTCGCGGTGCTGAGCTGCATGATGGTGCGCAGGGTTGCGCCATCGAGGCAGCCCCAGCCGGTATCGGCCTGGCTCATGCCCTGCGTATATTCGAGGAGCAGATTTTCGGCCATGCTGGCGGCGGTGGTGACGGGGCCGTGCAGAGCGGCGGGGCTGTCGCCGGGGCCGGGCGCAAGCGAGGAGGGAAGGTCGAAGATCGAGGTGCGCTTGGCGCCGGCGGGCGCGTGGCCGCAACCAGCCAGCACGCTGTCGAGCAGCGTCAACTGGGAGCGATACAGCTCGGTGAGATTGTCGGGATTGCCGCCGATGCGGCCGGCGACGGCGGCGGTAGCCAAAGCCGAGTCGGGATTGACGGCGCCGGACTCGATGGGGCGGAAGAGCGGATCTTTGGTGTCCTCAGGCTGCGCGTGGACCGCGATGGTGCAGCCGGGAAACATGCCTTCGGCGAGGGCTTTGCCGGTTTCGCGCGTGCGCTGGTCGCTGTCAGCGAGGATCGAGACGTGGGCCGCGTCGGCGCAGCCCGCGGGGGCAAAGAGATTCTGGCTCGCGAATTGGGTGCGGTCCCAGGCTCCGAAGAGCTTCATTAATTGATAGCCGTGCGCGGTGAGATAGCTCGGCGGCACATCCCAGGCGGGCCAGGGCGCGGCGGCGTATTGAGCGTACTGGGCGGAGTTGGCCATGGGCGCGCGAACGCCGTGGCGGCTGAGCACGACGACCAGTTGCAGGTCGGCATCGCGGCTTGCGGCCGGGGCGGCCTGGGACTGTGCCGCAGCCAGCTGGGACAGTGGGAAAGAAGCCAGGGCGAAGAGAAGAATTCGAACGGTGGCGCGCATGTGAAGGTAAGGAACTCCCAGAGAAAAGTGTAGCGGGCGCGGGTGGAGATTCGATGGCGGCGGGATGAAAACTGAACGGGCATAGCGCTATCTTCGGAACACGAAGAATTGCCATGCAGGCCGGGCGCATGCAGACAGGTGAGAGAAGACTGAGGGTATATGTTCTCTGAAATCATCGCCCAGAGCGGCAAGAATGCAAAGAGTTAAGAGGTTAGTAAAGCGATTCACTTGCCTTCTTGAAAGACTTAAATGCAACAGAATCTACGAATTACGGCTTGATCTTGGGATCAGTCGGGCCGGGGGTGGTTTCACTGAGGAGATAAATCGGCTTTTACGGTAAATAAATCGTTTCTTTGTCTTGACAATAGTCCGCAATCGCTCATATAGTTCGCATCGCCAATAAAAGCGTAGTCCGTCGTGTATCAAATCACGGTGCGGACTCGCTGGTGTTGGTTTGTGGAGGCAGTGTGGCTTTGCAAGGGACGTGAGGTCCGGCAAGGCTGTGGGCAACAACAACAACATTCTTTTGGAGGTGGGTATGTCAGGTAGGCCAAAGGGCGAATTTCTAGTCCGGCAATGCGCGATCAGAGTTCTGGTGATGGTGATCGCGTTATCGGCGATGTTCCTCGCGGGCACCGCCGCACACGCGCAAGTTCTGTACGGTTCGATTACGGGAACCGTGACCGATAAGACCGGCGCGGTGGTTCCGAACGATACAGTGACGATCACCAACCAGGCGACGGGCGAATTGCGCACCGACAAATCGAACGGTGCCGGCGCCTACACCTTTCTCGATGTACTGCCCGGCACCTATTCCCTTTCCATTCCTCAGGGAGGGAATTTCGGCGGCTACACCCAGAAGAACATCTCTGTCGAAGTCAACCAGCAGGTGCGCATTGACGTTACCTTGCAGCCGGCGTCGGTGTCCACGCAGGTTACGGTCACCGAGGCGCCTCCGGAGCTGCAAACCGAGACGGCTGAAGTGGACAGCGATATCAACCAGGTACAAATCTCGGAACTGCCCATCACCTCGTCCAAGGGCCGCAATTACGAAGAACTCTACACGCTGATTCCCGGCGCTGCCCAGGTACAGGAAAAGAATTCCATTGGCGGCAACCCCTCGCGCGCCCTGTCGGTGAACGTGAACGGCAACTCGTACAACGGCAACACCACGCGCATTGACGGCGCCATCGACTATTACGGATGGCTGCCTTACCTCATCGCCTACGTCACGCCGGCCGACGCGGTCGAAACTGTCACCGTCACCACCGACGACTTCAACGCCGAGCAGGGCCAGGCTGGAGGCGCTTCCATCCGCGTAACCACGAAGAGCGGCGGCCACGACTTCCATGGCGGTGGATGGTGGTATTACCAGGACGCAGCGCTGAATGCGCGCGCTTACCTCAACACTGCGCTGGTGCAGCCGACGATCCCCAAGAACATTAACCAGGAATTCGGCGGTAACTTTGGCGGGCCGGTTTATATTCCCAGGATCCTGACCGGGAAGAAAAAGCTGTTCTTCTTCACCAACTTCGATCGCATTACGCAGCGCACGCATGCGAGCGTTCCCGAAACCGTTCCCGACACGCTGATGAACGGCGGCAACTTTTCCGAGGTGCTGGCAGGAGAGGCATTATTGAACAGCAGCAGCAACCCCCCGGCAAACCCGCATCAATTCGAGCTCTACGACCCGCTTCCGCAGGCGCCAGGATGGCAGGGCCAGGTCAACTCCACGCTCTGTCCGAATCCAAATATCCCCCTCGTTAACGGGTATGTAGCCTGGCAGTGCCGGCCCTCTTTCACGGCTGAGTATGGTGAGACGGGAAGTAACGTCAACACCATTCCGACTTCGAGAATCTCGCTCGCAGGCGGGATCATGATGCAGGACCTTCTCGCGATCTCGAAAACCATCAGCACGCCAAACGCGACCTCGCTGAGCAGGGTGATGCTCAACGATTATCAGGCAACGTCGACCGTCGCTTACAACCGCAACGCGTCGGACTCGAAGATCACCTACATTCCCAGCGAAAACACGCAGATCTACGGTAAATACGGCATCACGCCGTACACACTCATCGATCCACAGGTCCTGGGTAACACGCCGTGCACTGGCAGCAACGCCTGCGCCGGCGGTCCCGCGGCTGACGGCGGCCAGCCGGGCGATGTCGGCGGCCGCGGACAGAACGCCGGGCTGGGTTTCAGCCATGTGTTCGGCCCGAACCTGGTCATCGATGCCGACGGTGGCTGGACTCGCCTTCTCACCTTCGCGCAGTCGACGCTTGACGTGGCGCTGGGCGACTACGGGGTCAACGTGCTGAAGATTCCGGGGACGAATCAAGGGGGCGGAGCCGGCCTGAACTATGTTGGCCAGCCCGGATTCTACCTCACCACATTCACCGGTATCGGAAACAACAACGGCTCCAACCCCTTCGAGTTTCGCGATAACCAGTTCACCGGCGACGTGAACCTGAGCTGGCTGCATGGGCACCACGCCGTCAAAGTCGGCTACACCTACTATCACTTCGATCTCAACCACTTCCAGCCCACCAGCGGCGGCCAGCCCAACGTTCCGCGCGGCGGCTTCTTTTTCCAGGGCGGCATGACCTGCGCGCCTTACATTCCGCCTCCGCCCGCAAATCCGGTTCCAACATGCAGCGTCACCGGGTACCAGTCGATTGCCGACTTTCTGCTCGGTCTGCCCAACAATGGCAGCGGCAATTCGATTGGAGACCCTTCGCAGGTTTTCAATCCCAACGCGCTGCGCTGGTCTGAAGATGGCCTTTATGTGCAGGATACGTGGCAGACTACTCCCAAGCTGACGCTGACTTACGGCATCCGGTATGAAGTTTATCCGGCCCCGTACCGCGATCGCACCGGCGCATCCGTTCTACTTCCTCAATTGCCGCAATCCGCCAACGTGGAAGTGGGCGGCATCAACGGCAACCCGCGCAGCGCGGGCATCGGCGCCGGGTGGGGACAGATCGTGCCCCGCTTCGGCATCGCCTATCGCCTGAACGACAAAACCGTCATCCGCACCGGGTTCGGTCTCACCACCGATCCGGACTCCATGCGGTATCTGCGCGACTCGTTCCCAGAAGACCTGGCGCCTAACTACCAAGGAACCGGGAACTTCACGATGACTGTTGATCCGGCAAACGGCAACGCGCCCATGAACCTTACCTACGGTATCCCGAATACTGCCAAGCAGGCGCCCAACTACTCAACCGGGTTTGCGTCGCTC
>Ga0181533_1006602_pt1 | contig 10465 bp, 10 predicted proteins | sample PEATcosm2014_Bin_45_FD_119772 | JGI IMG/M metagenome (GOLD analysis project Ga0181533, IMG submission 119772) | Peatland microbial communities from MTU Mesocosm Facility, Houghton, MI, USA - PEATcosm2014_Bin11_60_metaG | ecosystem: Environmental > Terrestrial > Soil > Wetlands > Peat | place...
GGATTGCGGAGTGAGAGGATCGTTCATGGTCAGTGAGTATATATGAGCATATATATTCAGCAACAAAAAAACGCGAAAAACTCGCGTTCCGAAGAATTCTGTCCCGCGCCCGATATTTGAGCATGTCGGAAAAAGCCTTTGCCTCTTATGGCCTGGTGGTTTAACATGGTGCCTTGTCCCGTGCCGCGAAAGTGAACCATTTTTACCCGGATGAACGCCTACAAGGTCATCGGGAACGACGGCCGGGAGTACGGTCCGGCTGACCTCGCGACGATCCGCGCGTGGGTGACAGAGGGCCGCATCGCTCCCGGCACTCTGATCCAGGCGGCCGGCACCACCGAAAGGAAGGCGGCTTCCGCTTTTCCAGAACTGGGGGTGAGCGCGCCCGCCAGCTCGCCACCTCCGCAGCCATGGGCGACGACCTCGCCTGGTTCGACGCGCCCCACACCGTCCGCGAAGCCGAGACCTGAGACCGCTCGCCTCGCGCCGGGGAGACGCGTCCTGTGGGTGGTCTCCGTACTGATAGTCGCCTGGATTGTCCTCGTGGTAGTCGCCCGTGTGTGGCGCGCAACCGAAGAGGAATCTCGTGTCGCGCTGTTGAGCAGGCCCCTTGACCCGCCACTACCGCCGGCGCGCGGCTCCGCCACGGTTCCGGCGCAGTCGGCACGGTCTCCGGAGGAACAAAGGGAGCGCCAGGCGGCGGAGCAAGGAGACGCCGAGGCACAACACCGGCTCGGCAGGTTGTATGCCAAGAGAATGGGCGTGAGGCAGGACTACGCGGAGGCGGCGGGGTGGTATCGCAAGGCGGCGGAGCAGGGCCACACCCAGGCACAATACGAACTGGGCAGGCTCTACGCTCAAGGCTTGGGCGTGCCGCGGAGCAACGCCGAGGCGGCGAGGTGGTACCGCCGGGCGGCGGAGAACGGATACGCCCCCGCCCAACATCTTTTGGGCCACCTGTACGCCAGCGGCCAGGGCCTGGAAACGGTGTACCTTGAAGCGCCGGAGCCGCCGCCGAAGGAGCAACAGGGAGCGAGCCCGGGGCAGCCAGGTTCCCCGAGCGACTACGCCGAAGCGGCCAGGTGGTGGCACAAAGCAGCAGACCAGGGCGACGCCGACGCGCAATCTGATTTGGGTTGGCTGTATACGTATGGCCGAGGGGTGGAGACAAATTACATCGAGGCCGCAAGGTGGTACCGCAAGTCGGCCGAGCAGGGCAACCCGGTCGCGCAGCACTGGTTGGGGCACGTCTATTTGAGCGGCAGCGGGGTGGACAAAGATGAAGTGGAGGCGTTCAAGTGGTTCCTCCAGGCCGCCCAGAAGGGAAACGTGTATGCCCAAGGCGATGTCGGCCGCTTGTATGCCACGGGCCGAGGTGTCGAGCAAGACAGCGTCGAGGCCATCAAGTGGTACCGGAAGGCCGCCGATGCAGGGCTCCCTTCCGCCCAAAACACGTTCGCCTGGATGCTCGCCACTTCAACCAACGCCAGCGTGCGAAACGGCGCGCTCGCCCTGGAATTCGCCCAAAAGGCAGTCGCGGCGACCCGGCGGACCAACGCCAGTTTCCTGGACACGCTTGCCGCCGCCCACGCGGAGGCAGGGGATTTGGAGCAGGCGGCGGCCATCCAGAAGGAGGCCATAGCGCTGCTCCGGGATCCGAACTCCGAGCCGGACTATGCCTCGCGCCTCAAGCTTTACGAAGCAAAGACCCCGTATCGTGAGGAGCCGAAGTAGCTGGCGCGTGTGGAGCGTGAGAGTGTGGGAGCGTGCAGAGCGAGGGAAGCGGAGAAATAGCTAGCCGCCGAGCGCGGGAGGTGTAAGCGCGGTGGCGTTGTGAGCCATTGAATACGGCCTGCCACACCAAAGGGCCTGCTCATCATCGGCATCCCCGGCACTGGCAAAAGTCTAACGGCCAAAGCCACAGCCAGGGTTTTCGGCGTGCCCCTCTTGAAGTTGGACGCCGGGAGAATCTTCGCCGGTCTTGTGGGTCAATCAGAGTCCAACCTCCGCGCTGTCATCCAAACTGCAGAAGCAATAGCCCCCTGTTGCCTCTGGATTGACGAGGTGGAGAAGGGATTCAGCGGCACCAAAAGCTCCAATGCATGCCTAAACAAATAAAGAGGGAATTGAGCTTCTGATCGGGCGATGCTTTGGTTGCCAGCCGAAGTTGTACTGGCACCAGTGCGTTCCCACCCCCAACGGCAAATGGACCGAGGTACGGCTCAGCGACGAGGCAGTGAAGCAGCTTATCCAGGTCATCCCCAACCTGCCTGGGCCGGATGCCGTCGCGGTCGCCATCGACCCGGCTGGCTCCATCCACGACGATGAAAAGGCGTTCCTCGCCCGCCAACCTCCCGACGCCAACTTGAAAAGCGGTCGTGGACTCGGCGACGCCTTCACCGTCACGCTGGATCGCGAGGTCGCCATAACCCGCGGCGGCATCCTGTGCTCCGCGCGGCGGGTGGGGAACAACTTTGTCGTCCGCAACTGCAGTTTCGGCTTCAACCGCTCGCGCGGCATTCTCATCAAGGCCAGCCACGGTGAAATCACCGGCAACCGGCTGGAGGGCTGCTGGATGTCGGCGATTCTGGTGTCCCCGGAATATTGGTGGCTCGAGGCCGGGAGCAGCAGCGACCTGACCATCACGGGTAACTCCATCCTGAACTGCGGCCCCGTCCCGATCCGCGTCGAGGCCTCCGGCGGCAACGGCAGCGTCGCTCCCGCCGGCGCCCATCGCAGCATCGCGATCTCCGGCAACACTATTGCCGGCTGCGCCATGCCCGGCATCCTCGTGACCTCGACAGCGGAGCTGAGGGTTGGACAGAACACCCTGGGTCAATGGACTGATTCCCGTGAACTTCCCGAGCTGATGCGAAGATCGGGCCTGAGGGAACTGGCGCCCGTGGTGAAAATCCACTGCCTGGAGCGCAACTGAGGGGTAAGCATGAAGAAGAACCTTGCCCAAATGTATTGCTTCCATTCCCGAAGCAGGCAATGAATGATGGAACGTTGTCCAACATGGCTTTGGACCATTAATAGCTTCCGCAAGTATGAAACCGCCGAAATTGACTGAGTTGATCGTCCCACGCCTGGCCACCTGGTGCAGTCTGCTTTGTTGTGGTCTGTTTGTTTGCCGCATGGACCTGGAGGCCGCGGTCTCTTATCCCCGAGTGGCCATGCTGTGGGCGAGTCTTCGCAATGACCGTTCGGCGGAGGGGATGGTCCGGCACAACCTCATCATGACCAGTGCCGGACGCTTTGGCCTCAAGCCCAACCGCACTCCGCTGGGATTGGCGGACGGCTTCACTGCGGACTCCATGGCGGCAGCACGCCAGCAACTGGCTGATTTGCGCCGTCTGAACCCCTCAGTCATTATTCTGTGCGACCAGTCCTTTTATGAATATGCGGATTCCTCAATGCCGGAAGATCACCCCTGGTGGCTGCGAAAGAACGGCCAGCGCCAGCAGTTTTGGCCCGGCACCCACCGTATGGATTGGTCCAATCCCGAGTATCAACGGAAGGTGGTCCGCCAAACCGTGGCTTGCCGGGAAGTGGGCTTTGATGGCGTCTTTTATGACAACCTGCGCCTGGAAAAGGAACCCTGGCTCCAAGTGCTGAAGGCCGTGCGGGCGGCGGTGGGCGACCAGTTCCTGATCCTGGCCAACTGTGGTTACGATGTCGGCAACTACGACTGGCTCGCCCCTTGGCTGAACGGCATTATGTACGAATCAGGCTGGAGCCATCGGCGCACGGAATGGGACGAGTGCATCCGCAAGATGCAGCAGACCCAGGCGTTGCTCCGCACCCCGCGCGTCAGTGTCGTCGAACGCTTCGAGGAAATCCGGGACCGGGCCGGCTGGCCTAATGATGCATTGCGGGGCCAGGAACGGCCGCGCGACCCGGCCGCGCGTCGTTGGAGCCTCTGTTTTGCGCTCTGCCTCGGCGACTGCTATTACCTTTTTTCCGACAGCACCTCGCACCAGCACGATTGGTATGCCGAGTTTGATGTCAAGATCGGCCAACCCAAAGGCAACGCCCAGCGGGTCAATGACCATGTCTGGCAACGCCGCTATGACACGGCGCTGGTAGTGGCCAATTTGCCCGGCGCCCAATCGCCCTATGAGGTGATTCTTGATCAGCCCGCCAAAGACACGCTGACTGGCCAGACCGGCACTCGTTTCCTCATCCCACCAGGTGATGGCCGCATCCTGCTCGATAACGCTGACGGCAAACAAGCGCCCTGATTCCGTTTAGCCCCCTGGCCATCGCGTCCGCCACCTGGCCCAAATCGAAGTGCTGAAACCCGCCGCCGGCGCCGCCTTGCTGGCGGTATTGCTGTGCTATCCGCGGCTTTCTCTGTTGCCCAAGAGCTGGGCCATGTTTCCCTCCGATCGGATCGCCTTCATAGGTCAACCACGTAAACGCTGTTGGAGGCCTCCACTTCGGCGCTGAACAAGACCTGCCGGTCGTCCGGCGAGAAGATGGGATGCGGGTGGGACTCCTGGGTGCGCCAGGACGTGCCATGATAGCAGAGCCGCTCCACGCGCAGGCGGTCGCCCTCCGGATAGTTCAGGGACAAGTACTGGCCCCCTTCCTTCCAGTTGGAATCCGGCTTCGGCAGATAGCCATCCCCCACGATGACGCTGTTACCGGAGTTCGACTGCATGTGTCCGCAGCGCCAGCCCGGCAGCTTGTACCTGGCGACGACGCGTCCGTCCGTCTTTAGGAACAGAATGCCGGTGTAGATCGCCTTGCTGGCGTATTGCGTCGCGTCGGAGGGGTCGTATTCGGTGATCTGGACGCCGACCGTGCCGTCTTTGCAGAAGTACTCATGCACGAGCCATTCCTCATATTTCTCCGGGTAGAGGCACTTGGCGTGCTTCTTTCGATAGGGCCGGGCATCCACCACCCACAGCCGGTTGTCGGCCAGGTTGCCGCCTTCATGGCAGAAGACGATCGTGTCCGGGTCCACCGGGCTGATCAACACATGGCTGATCCATTCCGTCTCCCCCCAGACCACGGCGGTCGAGTCGTCATCTAGGTTGACCGTGACGATCAGGCAATGGGGCCGGGAATAGAAAGTCTGGGGCATGCCCGAGTAGATGACGTTCGCCGTTGGCAGCCCGGGCATCTCCTGAGCAACCACAAAGGCGATGCGTTTGCCGGCGGCGTCCACGGTGGGCAGACCGAGATTAAAGCCCTTGGGGGCGGAGAGGATTGTCTTGCACGCGCCGGTGGCCAAGTCCACGCGCACGGATCTGCCTCCGTCATTGACGATGGCCAGATCCTTCGCCGGGCAAACGCAGAAGGAATGCGCCCGCATCGCGGACAGGTCCGTCAGGCACTGCAACGTGCCGCGGCGCAGGTCGGCGCGGACCAACTGATAGCGACCGTCCACCTGCGCGCTGAGCACCAGCCGCCCTGCCCCGTCGTAGGAGGTGGAGGTGAAGTAGGCATGGCAGGCCTGCTGGCCAGCCGGAAAGAGCCGCGTCACGCGGCGCCCGGTGTCCTTGTCCGCATGCGACGCGGGGGCAAAGGGGATTTCCCTGGGCTTGATGCCGAAAGTGTCTTTTGTGCTCGGGGGCGCGTTCGTCGCCGGAGCCACGGTGGGGGTCGTCCCGGCGGCCGGCTCGGCCCCGGCGGCCCTCGGCGGCATGGCCGCCGCGATGACCGACGCGCCGCTCACCGCCGCCAGGCCTTTGAGAAAGTCTCGACGATGAGCCCGAGAATCGCCCCGCTCGCCGCTGTCACACAATGTTCTCTTCTTGTCAGACATGATCGCTTCCATAGTGTCATCATTCCCGCTTTTTCAGCCACAGCAGCCACGGTCTCCAGTCCAGTCCGTTCAGGGACAAGACGCGGCCTCCCTCGACCGAGCCCTCGAAGGCGTCGAAGATTTTACCCAGGTCCATGCCGACCCATTTGGCCTGGTACGTGCCCGGGGCCTCGGAGAGGTCCACCCGGAACCCCAGATCACCTCGCGGCATGTAGATGAGGTAACTCTGGCCCGGCTCTCCCAGACACCAGACGTCCTCCTCCTTGTCTTTGCCAATGATGTCCAGCGGACGCATCCGCGTGATATCTTCCGCCACCTGCGCGCGGATGAAATCATAGATCGTGAGCACGTCCTTGCAGCCCAGGGGCAAATCGTAGCTGGCCGGGTATTCGCGAACATAACTCAAGCCACGCACGATCATGGACCCTCCAGACATCAGGAACGCCATGGTCTGCACTCCACCGCTGAATTCGTGGATAATGGCCTTGTCCGCGTATTGCCGGCGGTACTCTTTCACCTGCTGGCGAATGGAGCCGACGCTCCGCTCCCCGCCCAGCCGGCGACCGGGTATCTCCTTGCCGCCGGGCACGGCGACCAGAGTGTCGTCGGGCTCGTAATGCCAATAGTGGAGGTCAATCGTGCCGATGTGCGGACGATAACGGGGATCCTGCAGCACGGCATCCGCAACGTCTTTGGGAGCCCCCAGACCGATATGCACCTTTCGGCCCCTCTGTTTCTGCCAGTCCAAGAGGGTGTCCACCCAGAACTGCGTGAACGACAAGGGGCCGGTGTACTCCGACCCGGTCAGGAACACCACATTACGATTGCCGCCCAGGACGTCGAGACAGTGCCGGATGAACAACTGATGCATTTCCCGCCGCACGGGATGGGTGACGTCATAGAAGACATTCGCCGCCGGCGTCGTGTCGGGCAGATCGGTCGCCTGGAGGCAGTTCACCGGACGCCAGGGATAGTCGCAATAGTGGGCCTGTGTCTCCAACAGGTTGTGCTGATTGTAGAAGTGGAAGAACAGGATGCAGCCCTTCAGATCGCAGAGGTCCGCAAAGTCCTTCAACCGTTGGAAGAACCAAGGGTTGAATTTCGTCAGGTCATACCGCGGCAGGCCGTCCCACGCCTGCCCTTGGTCGCTTCGTCCCCAAGGCATTTCCAGCAGAGGGTAAACGGCGTTGCCGTTCAGGCGGCGTTGCGCGTCATGGGCGTCACGCCGGCGGTCCCTCCACAACGGAGGCGTATGCACGTATCCCGGAAAACCACACTCGACCATGCTGTCGGTCAAGGAGTCGAGGTCCTCGGTCTTGTTGGGGCCGGCCTGACCCGGCGCGTTGCGGATGATGCAGGTGCGCAGGCCGCAGTCCGTCCACCATCCGTGGGGCTCGCCGCGATACCCACCCCACCATTGGCAGGACTGAGCGTAACCCCAAATGACCTTGCCGTTCTGCACATACCAACCGTTGACGGTCTGCAGAGGGCCCGGTTCCCGCAAACGCTTGACCTTCTCCGCCCCCGCGGCGGCCTTCGGGGCGACGGCGCCTGCCGCCCGTTCGGAACCGGATTCCGCCGCCCGTTCTGCTCCGGCGGCAAAGAGCGTCTTCGGCATCGCCGTCGCGATGACCGACGCGCCGCCGACCGCAGCAATGCCTTTGAGAAAGTCTCGACGATAAGTTCGAGAATCGCCCAACCCACCGCTCTCACGCAGTGCTTTCTTTTTGTTAGACATAAACTGATAGCAGGAATGTGCTTTTTGGCATGAGCTGTGCTGTTGCTGGACGCTTTGCGGTTAGGGAGCATTGCTTGTGTACTCGCCTGCGTGTGCTCTCAAGTCTTGTGCTCATGTACGGGAGCTTATGCCTATGCTAATACTGGGGCAAACGCGAATTTCGAGCTGGAACTGCTCAACGGTTGCCACGCTGCAAGGGTGGACGAGATAAAAGTGGGGGCTACGGGCTGCGCGAGGCCCAAAAGTCCTCGAAGCGACCGGAGAGGATGCAACAGCGTAGAGCGATAATCGCATTGGCTCCGCGCACAGACCAGCGCATTCCAGATTGTTTGAGGCGCTGGCCAATCACCGTGCGGCAGCCAGCCTCGAGCACGCCAGAGCCGCTGCTCCTCGAATGGGCCGGACAAGGCAAGCTCGACTTGTCAGCCATCATCACCCGCGTCGTGCCGCTGGAAGCTGGGGCCATCAACGACGCGCTGGATCGCCTCGACCGTTTCAGTGAGGACGTGCGTGTCGTAGTCCGGCCCTAGCCTGGCGTGCAAGGATGGAGAATATCGGTCCTTGAAAAACAGGACAAATTCGGCAATCCTCCCACAACCAGCGAATGAGCTTGTAACGAGTTTCGACTATGGCTCGACGAAAGGCTTCAGCCAAATCGGATGTTCCCGGCGCCGCGCGCCGCGCCTCCGCTTCCGGTCTGCTTGAGCGGCTCAGCTCTGAAGAAGCGGTGACGATCCTGCATCAGTTGCTCGACAAACACGCGGAACTCCGATCGGAAGCGGAACAATTCGCTGCCACGCTCGTATCCTCATCGTCGATCGAGGACATCGCGGAAGACGTTCGCGACCGAATCACGAGTGTTGACCTCGATGCCCTGAACGAGCGAGCGGGCGCTCATTCCTGGGGTTACGTGGGGCCGAGTGATGCCGCGGTTGAGCTCCTGGAGGAAGCGGTCGATGACCTGGTGGAGGACATGAAACGGAGGGCGGACCTGGGGTTTGTGTCCGCCGCCGAAGTGGTCTGCACCGGAATTGTGGAGGGGCTGTATCAGGCGCGGGACACTCAATCGGACGGCGCTCTTGGGTGGGCCCCGGATTTTCCAGGCGAGGAGGCCGATCGCGTTGTGGAGGCGTTAGAAGAATCCCTGGGCCGACGTTTAGGTTTTCCCCACGGTTCACTCCATTCGATTTGATGGAGTGGTGTTTCTGCCGATAACCACTGCATGTCAACAACCGCAGACATTTTAGGTTCCAACCGAAAACCCAAGGTGCCTGCCAAATGGGCCGCTCATTTCCGACGCCTCATCGATGAACGCAACAGGTTGCTCGCACGGAACTTCTCCTCGCCGGCCCCATCGGCTGTCAAAATAGATGATCTCGGTGACGCCGCCACGGAGGAGACTCAGCGCACGCTGGCCTTTGTGGCAGCGGGTGCGACGCAGGAGACAGTTTTTGAGGTGCTCGAGGCCATTCGGCGCATCGAGTGCGGCACCTATGGGATTTGCGAAGTGACCGGGGAACCCATCGAGGAGGCGCGACTACAGGCGATTCCCTGGGCGCGTTTCTCGTTGCGGGGGCAACAGGAGGTAGAGGCAGGTGGATCGGGTCGAAGGCGAGCAATCCCCCCGCTGCAATCCTTGGTCGAAGCCGAATTGACTTCAGAACCGGAAAGCGAGAAGCCGGAACGGGAACAGGCAGTTTAATCAATTTGGAGCCCGTTTACAGCTAGCCGACCGTCTCGCCGGTCAGCACCACGGCCTCGCGCCGGTCGAAGGCCTCGGACGGCGGCTCGGTCATGTCCAGGGTTTCGTCCAGCTTGGCCATCTTGATCCAGGCTTCGAGCACGAGGACCGCAGCGGTGACCTCGTAGCCGATGCAAATCAGCCTGGCGGTGTTGGCAAAATTGTCCTTCGCCCGCACGTCCTTGAGGCTGTCCGGGACGAACTGGATCACGCCCTTGAACTGGATCACGCCCTTGGGCGTGTCGGCCAGGAGCGCAGGCGGGACATGGCCCTGCCCCGGCTGACCGGCCGGGCAATTGAGCCATGGCGCTAACCCTTGCTCTTGAGCTTCTCGAGCTCTTCATGCACCCGGGCCACCCATTCCTGGTTCAATTCCTGGACGGTCCTGCCGGTGTTGTCGGCCCAGTATTGTCGGGAAAGTCGCGCACGGTGGATTTTCAAACAGCATGCCGGTAATAGTAGTTTAGCAGTCCACCGAGTCGACTTGGACGTTGGATCGCGCCCACATCCGGCAACGGCGTGAACTCGGGTCGGAGAATTTTGTTTTCCAGCGATTGGTGGTTGCGTTCGTGGTGATAATGAAGCAGGAATTGCGATGTCGCCCGTTGGAGGCTGGCTTCTCCGATCAGAACCAGGTGGTCCGAACAGGACTCGCGAATACTCCGCACAAACCTTTCGGCGAAAGCTTTCAAATTGGGGGATCGTGCCGGCAGGCGGATCGATTCGATACCCACCGCCTCCAGGATCATGCCGAACTCCTCGCTGAATACACTGGCCCGGTCGTGAATGAGATAGCGGCACCCGCCCAAGAACCCGTCAGGACTTCCTCAAGGAGGCGCCCGGCTCGCCGGCCCCAAACGGGCCGGAAAGGCGCAAAACGGCGGTGCAAAACGGCAGTGTTGACCTCCCGGCGGCGCTCTGCCAGTATCGCATCATGCTTGGTGAGACCAAGAAGCAATTCTCTCTCACCCGCGCAGCGTCGAGTACATACCGGCGCGCAGAAAGCAAATTCTTATCGGTTTATGTTGGTCAATGACTCTTCAAAAGCGAACCCTGCCAATCTTCAGCATCTCAAAAGAAGCATGCTTGCCGTCATCTCAGCGCTGATGTGTTTTCTGGGAATGCTCCCCACGACGGCCCGTGCGACCAGCTACACCACCGACTTCCCCAAGGCCGAGCCGCTCATTTCCGAAGGCGGCCGATGGATCAC
>Ga0181533_1006606_pt1 | contig 10462 bp, 7 predicted proteins | sample PEATcosm2014_Bin_45_FD_119772 | JGI IMG/M metagenome (GOLD analysis project Ga0181533, IMG submission 119772) | Peatland microbial communities from MTU Mesocosm Facility, Houghton, MI, USA - PEATcosm2014_Bin11_60_metaG | ecosystem: Environmental > Terrestrial > Soil > Wetlands > Peat | place...
AGCGAATACACGGTCGATTTCCTCCCCAAAATCAAGGTCGAGGTCGTGCTCGCGGATGCCATGGTAGCCAGCGCGGTGGACGCCGTTGTAAAGGCCGCAAAAACAGGCAAAATAGGAGATGGAAAAGTGTTCGTCACCCCGATTCTAAACGCCGTCCGCATCCGCACTGAAGAGACTGGGGAACAGGCCGTTTGAAAACTCGCTCGCGGGACCCGGGCCGGACATCTCGCGCGGTGACGCGCCATTGGGCAGAGGTGACAGAAAGTGCCTGATTTCACGGCACAACGGGCCTGTGAATAACTCGTGAATAAGAGTTAATATGTTGTCCTCGCAACTTAGGGCCGGATTGCCTAAAAAGAGTAGCTGGATGGCGGTTCGGCCCGATAGCGTCGGGCTTGGCGCAAACGGCTCTTAAGCCGGTCAGCCAGCTAAATCATAAGTAGTTGGTGTTCAGTGGCTTAGGTTTAATTTCAAATGTGTGAAATATCTGAGCATCGGCTTTTTGCAGGATTTCTATTGTTCGGGTCCGGTCGCAGTGGCAAGGGCAGGGCCGGATGCAGTAGTGAAGTTGCGGCAATTGGTCAAGTGAATAAATCGCCCGTAATGCGGGCTTTTCGCTAATTAGAAATGCAACCTTCCGCTGAGAAAATCTGGGGTGCGGCGCAGGACCGCCTGCGGTCAATGCTGAGCATTGACACCTATAACCTTTGGTTCGCACCGCTGCGAGCCTGCGCGCAGGAAAACGACAGCCTGATGCTGGAGGTGGCCAACGACTTTTGTGAGGTGTGGCTCAAGGACAATTACATGGGCCTGCTGCGGGATGTGGTGGCCCTGACGTGCGGACAACAGTTGCAAATCAAGTTCAAAGTGGTGTCAAGCCAACCGTTGGCCCCCGTGCTCCCGGCCCCCGAGCCTGATGCCCTGAAGGCCAACATTCTGGTTCAACCGGGCGCGCAGCGAAGCGGTGGAAATGGTGAGTGGGATGTCAATCCCAAGAACACATTCGATGCTTTCGTGGTCGGCAGCAACAACAACTTTGCATACGCCGCTGCGTTGGCGGTGGCCCAGGCGCCGGGCAAGTCCTACAACCCCCTCTTCCTCTACGGCGGCGTGGGCCTGGGAAAGACCCATCTGCTCCATGCGATCGGCCATCATGTTACCACCCACAAGCGGGGCGCTCGCGTAGCTTATATCTCCTCGGAGAAATTCACCAACGAATACATCGACGGCATCCAGAACAACCAACTTGCGAAGTTCCGAAAAAAATATCGGCAGACCGACGTGCTGCTGATCGATGATATCCAGTTCCTGGCTGGCAAGGAGCGAATCCAGGAAGAGTTTTTCCACACCTTCAACGCGCTGCACGAGACGCACCACCAAATCGTCCTGACATGCGACCGACCGGCCAGCGAGATACAGAACCTCGAGCAGCGGTTGGTCTCGCGTTTCGAGTGGGGCCTGGTCACGGACTTGCAGCCGCCGGACGGGGAAATGCGCCTGGCTATTCTCCGGAAGAAGGCCCAACTGATGGGCGTCGAGTTGCCCGAAGAAATCATGAGTTTCCTGGCAAATCGGATTCGAACCAATATTCGGAGGCTGGAGGGGGCGTTGATCCGAGTAGCGTCTTTCGCTTCGTTGACCGGCAAGGCGCTGGATCTCGAGGTGGTTGAGGGGTTGCTCCGGGAAATCCTCCACGAGGAGGGCCGGACCTCGGTCAACGTCGACATTATCCAAAAGCGGGTGGCCGAGCATTTCGACATTCGCCTGGCCGACATGACGAGCAAGCGCCGCCCTGAAAACATCGCCTTTCCGCGCCAAGTAGCCATGTATTTGGCACGGGAGATGACCGGCAGCTCCCTCAGCGTCATCGGAGAGGCCTTTGGCGGACGCGACCACGGGACCGTACTGCACGCCTGCCGCCTGGTGAAAGACCGCATGGAAGTCGATGCCAACGTGCGCCAGGTCGTTCAATACCTGGAGAAGCAGCTTTCCCGATAATCCTGGGCTGATGCGCTACTGGCTTTCAGCGCGTCGCGCCAGTCGTTTGGCCATGCGGATTGCGGCCAGCATGCTCGAGGGGTTGGCCTTGCCTTGGCCGGCAATGTCGTAGGCAGTCCCGTGATCGGGCGAAGTGCGTATGAAGGGAAGGCCGAGTGTCCAGTTCACGCCGGTATCGAAGCACACCATCTTTAATGGCGCCAAGCCCTGGTCATGATACATGGCCACCACGGCGTCATATTCTCCCCGGTAAGCGTGGTAGAACAACGCGTCCGCGCTCAATGGCCCGACGGCCTCGAGTCCCCGGCGTTGCGCCGCCCGCACAGCCGGTGCGATGATGGTCTGCTCTTCAGCGCCCATGCTGCCGCCCTCGCCGGCGTGCGGGTTCAACCCGCATACCGCCACGCGGGCACGGGACAAGCCCAGGTCGCGGCAGGCTCGAGCGGCCAAATCGATGACAAGTTCCACCTTTGGCTGCGCCAGGCGCAGGGCTACTTCCTTGAGCGGCAGATGGGTTGTGGCCAAGGCCACACGCAGCCAACGCCCGCGCTCATCCTGGCCAAGCAGCATCATCGCGGTCCTCTCCGTGCCGGCGAGTTCCGACAATAACTCGGTCTGTCCGATGAATGGCAGGCCCGAGCGGACGATGGCTTCCTTGTTCACGGGGGCTGTGACCAGGGCCTTGAGTTCACCCCGCAAACAGCGTTGCGCCCCTGTGCGGAGCCAGGCTATGGCAGCCTGGGCGGCAGCAGGCGAACCGGCGGGCAGAGCTTCCGGCAGAGCGCCCGGCAGCGGGTTCCAGATAGCGATCCAGTCCCGCTGTTCCGGGCCGCTGTAGGGCGCGAGTGGCAGATTCAACCCTAGCCGCCGATTGAGGGCTTGCGCGCGGTCCACATCGCCCAAAAGCAGGTAGCGAGTACCGTCAGAAGGGCCTTCGGCAGCAAGGGCCTTAAGCGTCACCTCCGCGCCGATGCCCGTTACGTCGCCCAGGCAGATGCCGACACGGTCGTTAATAGTAGCGAACAAAGGTCTTTTTCTTCAGCTTGTCAATCCACTGCTTCTGCAGCCGGCCGCGCTCGCGGTCCTGCAAGTCCTTTTCGATCTGGCCGCGCACCTCGCTCAGAGGACTGTAATGCGCCGCCTCAACACCCTCGACCTGCGTCAGGTAACAGGCCTCGGGAGTCTCGATGACGCCGCTGTGTTCGCCGGGCTTGAGCGAGAAGGCGGCCCCGTCGATCTCCATCCGAAGCTCGCCTTTTTTGACCCAACCCCTGTCCCCGCCCTGTTGGTGCATCTTGTCATCCGAGTAGAGCGTGGCCATTTCGGCAAAGGACACCCCGGCATTGATCTTGCCCAGGATTTCATCGGCCAGTTTCCTGGCCTGCGGCGCGTCCGGGTCGCTCGATTTGTTCAACACCATGAGCCGCAGCTTGACCCGGTCCGGCAGCTTGTAGCTCTCACGATGCTCCTGGTAGTAGGCCTCGACTTTGTGCGGCGAGATGATGATTTCCGAGGAGACGTTCTTGTCCCGCATGGCGCGTTCGATATAGCGGTCGCGAATCCCCTGACGGTATCGCTCCAAGGTTGTCCCTTTGGCCTCGAGCGTCCGAATGAACGTCATCCGGTCGCCTTGAGCACGGACCTCCGCCTGGACCACATCATCAATGACCTTCTCTGGCAGGTTGTAGCCGGCCGTTTTGAACTCGTGCAGGATTAGCTGCCGGTCTATCAAGGTCCCGAGGTTGTCACGCTCAGCCTCGTTCACCTTCGTCTGATAGACATCGGGCTGGTGCGTAATTACCATGTACTCATTCCACAGCTCCCGCTGCGGTTTGAGCGTCTCTTCGGCAACATCCTGGCGCGTGATCACCGTGTCGTGAACGACCGCGTCAACCCCGTTGATCAAGCCGGCCCGAAGTTCAACCGCCGCTCCAATCAGCCCAACGGCAGCCATTAACTTGCAAAACGATTTCATTTGGTCGCGTCCTGATTCTATTCGAGGCTAACATCGGGGTCAAGCGTCCTCAGGGCTTTGCCTCGCCCGCTCGTTTGAGCCACACCATAAGGATGCTGATGTCAGCCGGCGAAACGCCGGAGATGCGGGAGGCCTGACCGAGCGTGGCTGGTCGGATTCTGATGAACTTCTGGCGAGCCTCATTGCGGAGGCTGGGCACCGATGTGTAGTCGAAGGCCGGCGGAATCTGCTTGTCCTCGACGTTCCTGAACCTGGCTACCTCGGTCTCCTGGCGCGAGATATACCCGGCATACTTGATGGCGATCTCGACCTGCTGGACTACTTCGTCGGTCAGGTCCGGGTCAGGATTGGGCAGGCGCTTGTAGTTAAGTTCCGGTCGCCGAAGGAGTTGCGCGAGGGTTTCAGAATTACAGCGTGTGTTCTCCAGTCGCAGGATTTCGGCGTCAATTCGTTCCTGCTTCTCGCGGACGAGGCGGGCTTTGTGCGGGGGAAGGAGCCCGATTTCGTGTCCGATAGCCGAGAGACGCAGGTCGGCGTTATCCTGGCGCAGGAGCAGACGATACTCGGCTCGAGAGGTAAACATGCGGTATGGCTCGAGCGTTCCCTTCGTGACGAGGTCATCGATGAGGACGCCTATGTATGCCTGGTCGCGGCGAAGAATCAGAGGTTCAAGGCTCCTGGCGCGGCGGGCGGCATTGATGCCCGCCATGAGTCCTTGGGCGGCGGCCTCTTCGTAGCCGGATGTGCCATTGATTTGCCCGGCCAGGAAGAGGTTGCGGCAGGTCTTCGTCTCGAGCGAGGCGTGGATTTGGGTCGGATAGGCAAAGTCGTATTCGACAGCGTAGGCGGGGCGGAGTATCTCGGCGTTCTCACAGCCGATGATGGTTTTTACCATGGCTGCTTGGACATCGAAGGGTAGGGAGGTTGAGAAGCCGTTGACGTAGATTTCGTCGGTGGCGATGCCTTCCGGTTCAAGGAACAACTGTTGTCGTTCTTTTTCGGGGAATTTGACGATTTTGTCTTCGATGGAGGGGCAATAGCGCGGGCCGGTGCCCTGGATTATCCCGGAATAAAGGGGAGATTTGTCAAGGTTTTCCCTGATAATGCGGGCGGTGGCCTCGGTGGTGTAGGTGATGTAACAGGGGAGTTGTCCGTTAATGGCGGCGAGGATGGAGCCTGGGGGATAGGTTGTGGGGGGGCTTGGGGAGGGCCGAGGTTCGAGGGTCGAGAGTCGAGGGAACGGCGTGGTGTCCTCGACGCTCAGCCCTCGGCCTCCTGCGTCCGTCTTGGGCGGGTATGGGGTCGAATGTTCCACGTGGAACACTTCGGGTCCTGGTCCCCGGCGATGTTCCACGTGGAACAATTCTTCCTTCCAATGTGTGAAATAGGGGACTGGCTCGTCTCCTGGCTGAACTTCCGTCCTGGAAAAGTCAATGGACCGCCTCAAGAGCCGCGGCGGCGTGCCGGTCTTCAAGCGACCCAACTCCAATCCGACTTCAATCAGAGACGCGGAAAGTCCCGTCGCGGCAGCCTCACCGGCCCGTCCCCCAGACTGCCGGTTGAGGCCAATGTGCATCAGCCCTTTCAAAAACGTGCCGGTAGTGACGACAACTGTCTTGCCCAGATACTGAACTTCGAGTGCGGTCTCCACGCCATAAACGGTCCCATCCCGGTGAAGCAACTTGACGCATTGGGCCTGCCGGAGGTCCAGATTAGGCTCGCGCTCACAGACCCACTTCAATCTGAACTGATAGGCCTTCTTATCGCATTGCGCCCGGGGAGCCCAGACAGCCGGCCCTTTCCTGGTGTTTAGCATCCGAAACTGCAGACCGGTCAGGTCCGTCGCCAAACCCATCTCACCGCCAAGGGCGTCAATCTCGCGTGCCAAGTGGCCCTTGCCCAGCCCCCCGATGGCAGGATTGCAGGACATTTGGCCGACGGTGTCGGCGTTGATTGTCAACAGAAGGGTCTGGCAACCGATGCGCGCCGCCGCAAGCGCGGCCTCGATGCCGGCATGGCCGCCACCCAGGACGATGACATCATACTCTTTCGGGAAGACGAACATACAGCATTTGCATTGGCGACTAACTTTAGCTCAACGCCACGATGCCGCAACCGCAGAAGATATAATTAGTGTTACTAATCGTGAACAGGAGGAAGCGGCTCGAACAATTGACTTCAACCTGGGGGGAGCTTATCCAGGGGGCGGCGGACTGCGACGTTGCAGGGGCCGTTGAACTTTCAACCCAAGCATGAGCATACTGGCGATCAACAGCGGTTCGAGCAGCCTGAAATTCGGCCTGTTCGATGCCGGCGCATGCGAACCACTCCTGGCTGGCGACATCGATTGGGCGCATGGCGACCGGGAGCGCGCGCAGCTCACCCTCCGGCCCCGAGATGGCCAGCCCGTGACCTCGCTTTTGGCAGTCCCCGATGATTTCACCGCGGCCAAGGCCGCCATTAACGCAGCCCTCGGCTCAGGCCCTCACGGCCCGCACGGCAATTCCAGCATTACGCTGGTGGGTCACCGGGTGGTTCACGGAGGAGCGGAGTTTCGACATAGTGTGTTGATCGATGCCAAGGTCAAGGCGGCGATTGAGGGGCTTAACAAGCTGGCCCCGCTGCACAACCCGCCCGCGCTGAAGGCAATTGAGGCAGCCGAAAGGCTGTTGCCCGGCGTGCCAGAGGTGGCCGTTTTCGACACCGCCTTTTTCGCGGAACTGCCGGCCAAGGCATATCTCTATGCTCTTCCTTATGGTTACTATCAGTTGTGGGGCATCCGGCGGTTTGGCTTCCATGGCCTGAGCCACGCCTATTGCGCCGGCCGGGCCTCCGAACTCCTGGGGCGCGCTGGCTGCGATCTGCGTCTGATCAGTTGCCACCTGGGAGGCGGTTGTTCAGCCGCGGCGGTTCGAGGAGGCGTCGCCGTTGCCACTACGAACGGTTTCAGCCCGCTGGAAGGGCTGATGATGGCCACGCGTCCCGGCTCGGTGGACCCAGGCATTCTGATCCATCTCCAGCGGGATCATGGCCTGAGTCTTGATCAGATTGACGATGCGCTCAACCGCTCCTCCGGCCTGTTGGGCATCTCGGGCGTGTCGTCCGACCTGGCGCAAATTGAGGCCGCCGCGGCCCAGGGAAACCCGCGCGCGCGGCTGGCCTTTGACATGTTTGCCGATAGAGTCCGCTCGGCCATCGGCGCCCTGGCGGCAACGCTTGGGGGCGTGGACGCGCTGATTTTCACCGATCGAGTGGGCGAGCGTTCGGCGGCGCTGCGGGCCGCGGCTTGCGAGGGTCTTGAGTTCATGGGACTTCGGCTCGACCTTGAGCGCAACGCGAATTGCGGGGCGGATGCCGATCTCGCCAGGGGCGATTCGCCGGCGCGCATCTTTGCCATCCATACCCGGGAGGAACTCATGATCGCCCGCGAAGCCCGCCGCGTGCTGGCCGCGATGGCGGGGCAGTAAGCGCAAAGAACGCAGAGATCACAAAGGTAACTGTTCAGCAGAGTGGGGCAGACCTCTGGCCAGGTGTTTCGACCGCACCCCCGTCACGGAGCCGGAGGCTCCGTTAACCGGCAGACCGGAGGTCTGCCCCACACCTGAACAGTCACTCACAAAGAAACTTTTTGCGCGCAAGGACGATTTAGGGTTTCATCGCGCGATGAACAAGACTCTTGTTTCGTGCTTTGTTTGGCTCGTGACCGTCTTTGGCGCCGGGTCGGTTGGGTTCGGCGCCACTGTTTCGGAACCGATTCCGCTTTGGCCCAAGGGCGCGCCGGACGAAAAAGGGGACGTCGGCGAGGAGCATGACACGACGAAAGCAGACGGCGGGCTTGTGGCCGGCCAACGCGTCATCCGCCTGGGCAACGTCAGCAAGCCAACCATCACCCTCTATCGTCCGGCGAAGGAGAAGGACACCGGCGCGGCGGTGGTCGTATGTCCCGGCGGCGGTTACAGCATCCTTGCCATGGACCTGGAAGGCACGGAAATCTGCGACTGGTTCAATTCGATCGGCGTGACAGGCGTTCTGTTGAAATACCGGGTGCCGGCGCGACCGGGTGACGGGCAACATATTCTGCCATTGCAGGACGCACAGCGCGCGCTGGGTCTCGTCCGGTTTCATGCAAAGGAATGGGACCTTGATCCCAAGCGCATCGGCGTGCTCGGGTTTTCCGCCGGCGCGCACCTCGCGGCACATCTGAGCACCTGCTTTGACAAACGGGCATATCAACCCGTGGACGACGCCGACGAGGTCAGTTGCCGTCCGGACTTCGCGATGCCGATCTATCCCGGCTATCTCGTGCCCAAGGACCACGACAACAAGGTCGCGCCGGACCTGAACGTGACTGCAAGTACCCCGCCGACGTTCCTGATACAGGCCGAAGACGACGGGGTCCGTGTCGAGAACAGCCTCTTTTATTACCTCGCCCTCAAAGAAGCGAAGGTGCCTGCGGAGATGCATCTCTATGCGACCGGCGGGCACGGTTACGGGCTGCGCCCGTCCGCCAACACCATCACCACCTGGCCCAAGCGCGCTGAGGAATGGATGCGCGGTCTGGGCTTGCTGAAGGGCAGGAACTGAGCCTGACCGTTGCGACAATGTACATGACAGGGAGGAGGGAACCGCGAATGAACGCAAATGAACGCGAAGCGGAGAGAAGCAGGCGCTGGCGCGGCGAGGAATGGTATCCGCGTCGATTCGCGCCTGGATTAATGGGCATCTCAACAGTCTGTTAGACCTGGGTTTAAAAGTAAGCCGCCGCGGAGGCAATAGCCGATAGTCGATAGCCAATAGCCGCGGCTGCGCTTCCGGCACGTCCACCGCTGTGTCGAGCGAGAGCGAGGGAACTGCTGATCCCGGTGCCGGCGCAGCTTGCGACGATGGCCAGCTCCATTAGTTGCCCACCTCTGGAAGTGATCGACCCGATTCCCATGAGATGGTATCCTTCGCTCGTCCGCGCAATGTCAAGACCGGGGGCGCAGCAGGGTGCAATGAAAAGTATCGGGAATGCATGTCGGAAGCCCTGTCCCGGAGGGACATCCGACAATAGCCCGGCGTTTCAACGCCGGGGAGGTGAGAAAAGGGATTCTCGTCCCGGAGGGACGATTGAGAACATTCCTTGCCCTCAGCCGTCCCTTCGGGACGGATCCATGTTTTCGCTCCGCTCACCCGGCGTTGAAACGCCGGGCCATTCTCGAAAGCCCCTTCGGGGCAAAGAGGTGCCGTGAACTGACGGACAGCTCTAATCGCACCCGGCGCGGCAGAAAGCCACACTCCTGTCACTATTGCCATTCAAATGCCACTCTGTTGACACGCTTGGCCGCGGGCTGTGAATGGGATGATGCCTCGAACGCGCGAGCCTCGGGTCAATAGCCCTTGCTAATAGAAAACAGGCTCTCACCGACATCGTATTATCACGAAACTGTAACGCTCCCGCCGTTGTAACTTGCGGCGCATGGATGCTAGGCTCGTCGTCGTAAGAAGCGATTGTCGCTGTCGTCTCTGAAGTGACAGAACGGCTGTGGCTGCTTTCGAGGGAGAGGGCAGCGCGAGGGTGCGGAGATGGTGCAAACCAGAACCGCCGGGGGCGATGATCGCGTTGATGGAAGAGAGAACCCCAATGACAAACCCAATAAACCACATAAGTTCCATACCCGGAAGGCAAAGTATCGGGAGAATAGATGTCATCCGCTGTTGTTGTTTGGCGGCGGCGTTGTTGTGCGCCGCCAGCGAGCCAGGTCCCCGCGCCTTGGCAGCGGAGTATAGCGACGTAACACTGTTTTGCGTGTCTGACTCTCATTACGGTTATGAGAATCCGCCGTACCAGTTTGTTTCGGCGGACGCATCGCGAGCGGCGCTGCAGCGCATAAATGCGCTGCCGGGCCAGCCCTATCCTTCCTGCGTGGGAGGAGGAACCGTGGATGGAGTGCGCGGCGTTCTGTTTCTTGGGGATCTCACTCACAACGGCATCCCGGAGCAGTGGTCGTCATGGACTAACGACTGGGGCCTGAATGGCGAACGGCTTCTCAACTTTCCCGTATATGAGGCCTACGGCAATCACGATTGCGGGTTCGACGCTTGCACAGGCTCCGATGCCGCCAATCTGAGCGTCGTGCCCGATGGCATCAAGGCGCGCAACGTGCTTCGCTCAATCGCCTCAAACAGTACCGGTGACGGTTTTCACTATCACATTTCCAGCAATGGTTACCACTATTCCTGGGATTGGGACTACCTGCACGTGGTGTGTCTGAACCTGTTTCCGGGACAGGGCATCATCGCCGACACTGGGGCCGACTCGAGGGACAGCCTGCTATTCCTGGAGGACGATCTGGCAAGCCACGTTCGAGACAGCGGGCGGCCCGTGCTAATCTACAGCCATGAAAATCCGTTTGATTCGGGCACGGAGCAGGATGTGCTAAACTGCTGGTATGCCATCTTAGACTACAATGTGCTGGGCCTCTTTGCCGGCCACGCCCACACGTTGGA
>Ga0181533_1006610_pt1 | contig 10459 bp, 14 predicted proteins | sample PEATcosm2014_Bin_45_FD_119772 | JGI IMG/M metagenome (GOLD analysis project Ga0181533, IMG submission 119772) | Peatland microbial communities from MTU Mesocosm Facility, Houghton, MI, USA - PEATcosm2014_Bin11_60_metaG | ecosystem: Environmental > Terrestrial > Soil > Wetlands > Peat | place...
AAGGTAGCGCGGCCGGACAGCGTTATCGTTCCCCAGGCCGACGACCGTGTGGCGAAGTACCTCCTGGTGGCCATCGGGCACGACGGCACGCTCGCTTTCCACCTGGGCTACACCCCGACCCGCGTGGTCTGCCAGAACACGCTCTCCGTGGCGCTCCACACTGGCGAGAACACCCACGTGCGGATCCCCCACTTCTCCGGCGCGAACAAAGCGATCGAGGCGGTCAACGCGGCGATCGAAACTATCGACGCCCGGTTCGAGCGCGCCGCCGACCTCTTCCGCGCTCTGGCCTCGGTCAAGGTGCGCAACGGCGAGCAGCTGAAGGAGTACATCAAGTCTGTGTTCCACGTGGAAAAGAAGGCGCTCGATCCATCCGGCGCCGAGCTGCTGGGCGACCTCCTGGCCAAGCCACACGTCAGCACGCTGCCCTCACCCTTCAGCGCCGAGGGCGGTGACATGCTGAAGGAGACCAAGTCGCGGGTCATGGAGGAGGTCGCGGCGCTCTTCGAGGGTGGCAAGGGCAACGACGCTCCGGGCGTCAAGGGCACCGCCTGGGCTGCCTACAACGGAGTCACGCAGTACATGACATGGGACCGCTGCAAGAGCCAGGACGCGCGCCTTGAGAAGATCTGGCTGCAGGACACCACGGGCGTCGCTGCCCGCGCGCTGCCGGCCGCCGCCGCAACCTTCCTCTCGAACTAGCTACCCTACCAGGGCGGCCGAGGCGATCTGCCGCCCGAGCAGGAGAGCTAGCCACCGCGGGCACGATGCATTAAGATGGGGGCCACAGGAGGCACCATGCCCGACCGCAAGGAACTGTTCGACGTTGTGATGATCAAGAGTGGGGTGAGCGAGTTCGCCGCGAAGCCCGATGACTTCAGCCGCGTCCAGGTGGAGGCGCATGATAGCGTCTCCGCCCGCTGGGATCCCAAGGTGGCGGCAGCTGAGGCGGCGGGCGCCCGGATCCACGCTGTCCTGCCCCCCGGCCATGCCAGCGAGGCCGAGGCCCAGGCCAGGCAGCGCACCTACAACGGCGGTGTGCAGGACCGGGCCAAGATCGGCTTCTGAGTGGTGGAGGACCTGCGCAAGATCCTGCCGGCACTGGCGGCGGCCGACTGCAACGGCAAGATCCGCCTCCGGCTGGTGCTGGACAGGCTGCGGGCCATCGCCAGCGATCCAAAGGACCCACAACGAGCAACCGCCGCCGATCTGTTGAAGGATCTGGCGGCGGGCGCTCAAGTGTCGGGCGGATCCTACGCCGACGTGGCGGAGACGGTCAGCCCGAGCGTGCAGGTGCCGCTAGGGTTCACCCAGCCGGCGTTGCAGCTGCCGGGAATCTTCTCCCAGCCAACGACGTTTACGCGAACGCTGTCGTTCGAGTCCACGACTCTGGGGCAGCCATGCGTGCTACGGGTCTTCAGGGACCTGCAGAGCGACTTGTCGATCTGGAACGCCTGTCGTCCGAGCCCCGACCAGCGATTGTCGGTGGAATCACGTCTGCTGCTGCAGGCAGGCATGGACGATGTGCGATCTGGACGCGTGAGCACACTCCAGCCCGACCGTCTCGAAGGGCCTGACGAAGACTAGGTACTCTCCAGCCCAATCCTCGGCGGCAGACGGCTGGAATGTACACGCTAACGTGGACGGACACAGCCTCCGCAGTGTTCGATAGCCTTGAGGCAGATCACTCGCAGATCAAGAGATTCAAGGCCGTCCGCAAGGCCCTACGCCTTTTGCGTGTTGGGTCGGTTGCGATCGACACCCACAGTAAGGCGTGCATTCATCGACACAGCAAGTCGAACCGATCCGAATTCGACCGTGCGAATGCACATCAACCATCTGCGGTCTGCAATGCGGCAAGCCAGTGCGCTTCGGCTTTCCTGCCAGCCGTGGTAGGGTAGCGAGCCAGGAGGCACTCATGGCCGAGACGAAGCAACCCTTTGACGATGGTGAAGGCGAGCATGAGGTGGCGTTCAAGCCTCGTGGGCGCGCGGACGAGGGAGACAAGGCAGAACCGGAGCACGAGCAATCCGAGCTCACCCCGCTGATACCGGTGCCTCGCTAATGGCGTTGCCCTCGCGCTTCGATCCCGAGGAATTCCAGCGCACGATGGAGGCGCTGCGGGATGGTACGTCGGCGGCGGACATGGTGGCCCGTCCGGAGTTCGACGCAGCCCAGGCGCGCAACTTCGTCGAGGACGCGCAGCACGGCCGGCGGATCGAGCAGTACCGGTCGGCCCTGGAACGAGGTGGGTTCACCTACTGGCCCAAGGGCGCGATCCCGCCCGGGTGTGAGGCCAGGAGCCCGTTCGAACCCCCGAGGCCACTGCTCGAGGGCCAGTGGCGGCGGCCAGCAGACCGGAAGCTCCCGAAGCCTCTGGCTCTCACTGACGCCCAGGTGGTCGCGTGGTTCGCTACCCCGGAGGAACTATGGAGCTGGCTGAAGGATCTGGCGACGGTGGAACGGCGGCGGCTGCAGAGGCAGGACGCCCAACCGAAGCGCCTGTTCATGCACCGCTGAGGGTGCGGGCGAGCACCATGCCCGTGGCAGCGATCACGGACATGGATGGCGTGCCGGTGCGGTTGGATGCCGGGATCGTTGCTGTGCGGCCGAGCTGGTGGGATCGGCTGTGGACCCGCGTCTTGAGCTCGGCTGTCCCCCCAAGCTCCCCCGGTGGTAAGGTATCGCTATGACCCAGCTAGCCAGCGATTTCGAAGCCAACCCACCGCCTGCGGCGGGCGTGAAGCAGTATTTCTTCGACAACGCGGTCGTGGGCGAGACGGAGCGGTATCGCAGACTCAACCGGTACGAGGCCCACTTCCGTTGCACTCAGTACCAGCACCAGCAATACGACTGGTGGGGGATGAACGCCGACGTGGCGGAGACGGTCAGCCCGAGCGTGCAGGTGCCGCTAGGGTTCACCCAGCCGGCGTTGCAGCTGCTAGCACGGCAGAAGCGCCCGACGGCTCCCTACAACTTGCCCAAGGCGATCGTCGACAGGTTCACCGGCCTGCTGTTCAGCGATTCACGCAAGCCGGATGTCGAGGTGGAGGGCGACGATGATACCGACGACTTCTTGCACGCTTGCATGGAGCAATGCCGCTTCTGGGCTCGGTGGCGCGAGGCCAGGGCTCTCGGGGGTGCCATCGGATCTGTCCTGGTGACGATCCACCTGCGGGATGGTCGCTTCATCATGCAGGCGCACAACCCGAAGCACGTGCAGATCCTGTGGAAGGACCGCCGAAATCTGGAACCGCTGGGCGCGCTGATCATCTACCGCTACGAGAAGGAGGAGTTCGCCACGGACCCGCGCACGGGAGAGATGACAGCGCAGGTGGTGAACTATCTCTACCGGCGCATCATCACCGACGTAGACGATACGGTCTACAAGGAGGTGCGGCTAGATCCCACCGCCAACCTCGCATGGGAAGTAGAGTCGACCGTGGTGCACGGCCTCGGGGAGTTCCCGGGCGTCTGGGTGCAGAACAATGCCACGCCCGACCAGGGGGCCAGCGACGCCGATGGGGATCCTGATTGCCAAGGGGCTTGGCAGACCTTCGACACCATCGATCGCCTGCTCAGCCAGATGAACAAGGCTCTCCTGCTCAACCTCGACCCCACACTGGTGCTCAAGATCGATCCCAAGGAGCTGGCCGCCCAGGGTGGCAGCGTGCGGAAGGGATCCGATAATGCCCTCTACGTGGGCGCGAACGGCGGCGCGAGCTACATGGAAATGGTAGGGGGCGGCGTGGAGGCCGGGCACAAGCTGGTCGAGCGGTTGAAGCAGAACGCATTGGACGTCACCCGATGCGTGCTGGCCGACCCGGAGAAGCTATCAGGCGCTGCGCAGTCGGCGAAGGCTATGGAGTACCTCTTTGCGCCCATGCTCGAGCAGGCGGACGAGCTCCGCAGCCAGTGGGGAGACTGTGGGGTCGTTCCGATCCTGCGCCTCATGTTGAAGATCGCGCAGAAGTTCCACGGGGTCACCTCCGAGCAGAACGGGCAAACGGTAATCACCGAGCTCGACCTGCCGCCCAAGGCGGACGGGACACCACGGAAGCTCGGGGCCAGTGGTTGGATCCGCTTGAAGTGGGGCCCGTACTTCGCGCCCACCGAGGCGGACAAGCAGACGCAGGTGTCTACCGTGGTCGCGGCGAAAACGGCCGAGCTGATTGACTCGGGGACGGCCACCAGCCAGGTCGCGCCGATCTTCGGAGTGCAGGACGCCGCCGCGATGGCGTATAAGGTCGCGAAGGAGAAGAGCGACGAGGCCACGCGTATGTTCGGCAGCACGTATGGGGAGCAACCGGGCACGCCGGTGGACACGGGAGAAGCGCCCACCCCGCCCGCAGGGCAGGGGGGTAAGCCTTGAACGCGCTTCATGTCTGCGTACCAAGCGGGGAGCGGTGCCGCGAAGACAAGAAGCTCCTAAATTGGGCCAAGCGACGGGCAGAACGATGAAGCTAGCCATTGACTTCGATGGCACACTGGTCGAGCACGGTTCACCGCTCCGGCTCCGCGTGGGTGCGCTCGAGGCCATACAAGCTCTCAAGACGGCTGGCCACTACCTGGTGCTCTTCTCGGCTCGCTCGACACTAGATGGCGCCGGGCCAGTGCTGGAAGACGAGGCCGGCCGCTTCTGGCAGTATGGCGAGGTCCCCGGGCGAACGAGCTACCAGTGGCAACTCTCCGAGGAAATGAGAGAGTTCCTCAAACGCGTCGGGCTCTGGCAGCTCTTCGACGACGTCTGGACGTCACCGGGGAAACCGATAGTGGACCGCTTTATCGACGACCGCGCGGAGCCGCCCGACTGGGCCATGCTCCGCCAGCAAGCATAGGAGACGACCATGGCAGACTTCTCACGATGGGCTCAGCGCCGAGGTGGCGGCCACCGCCAAGACCCCGACCGCCCAGCACCCGCCGCGCCCACTCTCCCGCTCCCGCCCCAGGGTTACGCCTGGGGATACCAGGCGGGGCAGTACATTCTGATTCCCCTGCAGGCCCAGCCGCCGCAGCCAGCGCAACCGCAGCAGCAACCGCAGTATGTGCCTCCACCGCGACAGCCACAGGGCATACAGCCTTTTGTTCCGCAACCGCTCGGCGGGTCGTTCCCGCCTGGGCACGCCACTCAGCGGGTGGAGACCTGCCTGCTCGTAAAACCGGACGCTCGGGATACCTACGCGGATCTGCTCTCTACGCTGCCCGATCTGGTGCCACCCGACGAGAGGTACAACGCCATGGAGGGCAGGATTAGCCCGGAGACGCTGGCGGCGGTGGGGAACATCCCCGAGCTCATCGAGACACCGCCGGCCGCCCCGGAGAAGCCAGTGGGCAACCCCGAGCAGCTGCGCCGGGCGTTCGCTGGCTCTGGCCAGCTGATCCGGGGTAGCCAGCCCATCCCTGGCGCAAGCTGAGCTGCATTCGCCCGCACGCCGCTGTCACCCCACTGTGCAACTCCGCGTAACCTTTCGGGTTTCTCGCGTGTCTATTTCTGCGCTCTTTTCTTGCGGAACTAGCGAAAGTAGCGCAATATAGACTCATGGATACGACGACGACCACCATCAACGAGAACCTGAAGGGACCGGTTATGTTCCACCACGACTTGCCGGCCGAGAAGGATGACGAGCCATGAGCTACCTCGACACGATCGCCAGCGCCAACCCCGACGCTCTCATCGGCTCCCTCGAGCGCCTCATGGCCAATCGCAAAATAAGCGCCTCCCGTGCCACCGCCGTCTACGTCCGGGTCCGCGGCCGCCATCGGGTGATCGAGGCCAGGGCAGCCGTGGTAAAGGCGGTCGAGGACCTCACCCTGTACTACGTCCACGCGGCCGAGAAGACGCCTCTCCCGGCGGACCCCGGGGCAGGTGAGGCCGTCCACCAGGCTTTCGTGGCCACCCTCGACAACCTGATCGAAACCTGCAGGAGGGCAACGTGAGCGCGCGGGTGATCGAGTTCCAGGCCTTCCGCCTGGCGCTCATGCGCAAGCTCCACGCCCAGGGCAAGCCTGCTAGCGAGATCCGCCAGGCGCTGCGGGCAGTGGACAAGCGAACCCCGCCGCAGACTCGGCCGCCCTCGGAATGGCCCACCCAGGCTTTCGCACGCCTGATCGACGACTTGCAGAAAGGAGATCCACGACCATGACCACACTGGACAGACCCACGCTCCGAATGGCTGTGATCCGCGGGCACGCACTGAGCCCGCTCAATCCAGACCAGATGGAGCTCTTCCATGCTTCGAGCAAGGTGAGGGTGCTGGAGGCACTCATCGCATTGGTCGCCGATGCCGGGCTCTACGTGGCCGAGGGCGAGGCAAAGCCCTACCTGGCCTATGTCTCGAACCGGGACGGGCTCGGGCGTCAGTGCTGAGGGGTGCCATGAGCGGCTCTTCGCACCGTGGTTTGTGCCGGCAGTGTTCGAGCGGCTTGGAGCCGGGCAAGCCCAAGACATTCGATCCCAAGTGCCGCGGGTGGCGCAAAGCTGGCGGCCGTCCTGCGGACTGGTCTAGAGCCACGTCCCCAGGCGGGCGGCTTCCGCCGGACCAGGTTCGAGAACAACGAGAGGAAGCAAGCGCAGGTGGCAGCCATGCGCGCGAGTTACAGGGAATTGCCACGGCCAAACCGCTAACCCAGCACAACCATTGGCGATTCCGGTGCGCGCGTTCTTCTTGCACAACTAACGGAACTAGACTATTATTGAAGTGTAAGGAGGACACGACGATGACGACCACGACCACCACCGAATGCAGCTTCCACGGATGCCACCAGGACGCGATTGAGGCCATGGGGTTCTGCCCCGTCCACAGCGGGCGCGGGGTCAGCGGGACCTGCGATAAGCTCCCCGCGATGCCCGAGCCCCCGCCAGCGAACATGCGCGCGATCGCCCTGCGCTACCTCGACATTGTGATGCCGCTCTGCCTGGCGGTGGCGCTCTTCGCCAGCGGCTGCGCGGACAACGCCGAAGGGCTCGACACTCCGGACGCCGATCCTGCGGTGCAACCCACGGCCAAGCCGGACACGCAGGCCGCGCCCACCCCGCAACCGGACGCCATGCCGGCGGTCACGCCGGACACCCTCCCCGCGCAGCAGCCCGATACCACGCCAGTGGTCACGCCCGACACCCGGCCGGCGATTCAACCCGACACGCTCCCCGCGGTCGACACGAAGCCGATCTGCGGTGCGGGGTACTACTGGGCTTCGACGGCAGGCAGCGGTGACATCGAGCCCCAGGTCTGCGTCGCATGCATCAGCGACCAGATCCCGACACCGAACTATTCGACCTGCGCGGAGTTCGTCAAGGGCAACCTCTGCAACCTGCCCTCGCACGAGTACCAGGTGTATTGCGCCAAGTCGTGCAACCGCTGCGGGTCAGACGCTGGCACCTAATTCCTCGACCAAACCAAGTCGGGGCGGACAATAGCTAAACCGGAGGACACGACCATGAGCGACACCGCCATTCTCCGAGCTGCCCTATTTACCCCTGGACCGCGGCACGTGTGGGGCCTGCCGATTCGGATCATCGGCGGCCCGGGCACCGCGAAGAGCGACCTGGTAACCCAGGTGGCGAGAGCGGCCGGTCTGCACGTGCAGGTCGTGATCGCCAGCTTGCGCGACCCCACCGACTTCATCGGCCTGCCGGTGCCCGGGAATAACGGGTCGGTAAAGTACGCCCCGCCGGACTGGGCACTGCAGGCGGCCGAGCTGGGCAATAGCGTCGTGTTTCTTGACGAGATCAGCACCTGCGCGCCGGCCGTGCAGGCGGCCCTATTGCGCGTCGTGCTCGACCGGGTGGTGGGCGACTTTGCCCTGCCGCCGACCGTGCGGATCGTCGCGGCCCAGAACAGCGTTGAAGACAGCGCTGGGGGCTACGACCTGGCCATGCCGCTGGCTAACCGGTTCGCGACCCTGGCCGACTGGCAGGCGCCCGACGCCAAGGCCTGGGCCTCGTGGCTGCTGAGCGCCGGCAACGGCGACGAGACGGAGACCACCACCAGCCCGCAGGCCGAGCAGGAGCGCGTGATGCAGCGCTGGCCGCTCGAGTACGCCAAAGCCAGCGGCGTGATCTCGACGTTCATCAATCGCAACCCGTCGTTGCTGCATGCGCAGCCCCAAGCGGGCAGCCCGCAGGCCTCGCTCCCGTGGCCGAGCCGGCGCACCTGGGCCATGGCTACCCGAGCGATGGCGGCGGCGGCGATCCATGCCCTAACCGAAGCCGAGACGGATCGCTATGTCGGGGCACTGGTGGGCAACGCTGCCGTAACCGAGCTGCGGTCGTTCCTGGCGAACCTCGACCTACCGGATCCCGCCGACCTGCTGGACGGCAAGGCCAAGTTTACCCACGACCGCGACCGCATGGATCGCACCATGGCGGTGTTCAGCTCCTGCGCGGCCCTGGTGGCGCCCAAGTCGGCCGAGGCCCGTAACACCCGCGGTGCGGCCCTGTGGGCATTGCTTAACGACCACATGGCCCTAGCGGCCGACATTGTGTGGCCGGCGGTGCGGGCCCTGTGCAATCGCGAGACGCTGCTGATCCGCATCGACGGCAAGGTGTGCGAGGACGCCGAGGCGGTGCTGGCCCGGTTAAAGCCGTTGTTCAAGGCGGCTGGCTTATTGGCGGGGGCTTGACCATGGCCGACCAGCAGTTCAGCCACGAGGAGCGCCTGTCGATCGCGTTCATGGCGGCGATGGCGTCGTACCCCTACTTCAGCGTCGGGCTCTCGGGCTTGGTGCGCCGGATCTGTAATATTCCCGCCTATCACACGATGGCGGTAACCCGGGATGGGGTGCTGCTGGTCGACCCTGTGTTCCTCCGCGAGTGCACGGCGCAGCAGTCGGGGGAGGTGCTGGTGCACGAGCTGCAGCACCTCTTGCGCGAACACGCAATGCGCAGCGACTGCACCCCCGACGTTAACCGGGAGATCTGGGGCATTGCGGCCGACTGCGAAATAAACCAGGGGCTGCACCTGGACCGGCTGCCGGGCGACTACTGCCACCCCAAGAAGTTCAACCTGCCCGAGAACCTGCTAGCCGAGGAGTATTACGACCGGCTGGTCCAGCAGGCCCGCCAGCAAGCGAAGGCGGGCGGCAAGGGGCAAGGTGCCGGGGGCGGGAAGAAAGGCCAGCCAGCGGGCCAGGGCGGCGGCCAGGCGCAGGGTAAAGGGGTAGCCTGCGGGCAGTGTGGCAGCGGCAGCGGGGGTGACCCGGTGGACGGCGAGCCCGAGGGGGCCCAGGGCGCGGCAGGGCGCAGCGAAGCTGACCTGGCGCGTATTCGCACCGCGGTGGCTGCCGCAGTGCTCGACCATGTCGCACAGCAGGGGGTTGGCAACGTGCCTGCCGGCCTGCTGCGTTGGGCCCAGCAGCGGCTGAAGCCGCCCGTGGTGCGGTGGCAAGACAGGTTGCGGCGCGCCATACGGTCGAGCGTTGCCATGGCGGCCGGCAAGGTGGACTACACCAGGGTGCGATGGAGCCGCCGCCAGAGCGCGATGGCGGGCATTGCCCAGGCGCTAGGGGGCCGGGCACCGATCCTGCCGGCGCTGTGCGCGCCTAGGCCACGGGTGGCGTTCGGGGTCGATACCTCGGGCAGCATGGGCGAGGCCGAGCTGGTGCGGGCCGTAAGCGAGGGCGAGGGCGTGATCCGGGCCCTGGGTGTGGCGGTGACGTTTCTGGCCTGCGACTGCGCACTGGCCGATCCGCCGCGCCAGGTCCGGACTGTGCACGAGCTGGTGCGGCTGCTAAGGGGCGGGGGCGGCACCGACTTTCACCCCGTGATGGCGGCGGTCGAGCGCCTGCGCCCGGACGTGTTCGTCTTCGTGACCGACGGCATGGGCCCGGTCGGCGATAAGCCACCGACCGGCGTGCATGTGATCTGGGTGCTGGTCGGGCCACACGCCACACCGCCCTGCACGTGGGGAGAGCAGATCGTCGTCAAGGAGGCCTAACCATGGCCCTGTCCGCCGCCGACACGTGGCTACTCGAAGCCCTAACGTGGCGGTGGCACGGCCCGACCGGGGCGAAGAACGAATACCTTTGCTTCACCTGCCTCCGCTGGTTTTACGATGTCGATAGGCACGGGGCCGAGCACCTACAGGCACTCGGCCCCGAGTCCGTCAAGGCGGTGCATGCCTTGGCGGCGATGCTGTATGGCCCGAGGAGCCCCTGGTTGATGACAGAGATCGCGTCCAGTTACCACGAGGCCCTGCGGCAGGTGCTGGGCTACCCGATCCCGCCAGAACTGCTGCTGAGGAAGCCGTGAGCAACACCCGGGGTCGACAACTGTTGCTTGAAATGGTAAGATAAGGTCATGAGTGAGCAAAAGTTGTCGACCGGCGTGTTCCCACTGGAACAATGGTTTGACCTTGCAAAACCAATACGAAAGTCAGATGCAGATCTCTGCGAAGCGCAGATGGCTCTATACGCTGTGAAGGATGGTGAGGATCCCGAGTCGCCTGAAGCAAGAGCTGTA
>Ga0181533_1006612_pt1 | contig 10458 bp, 5 predicted proteins | sample PEATcosm2014_Bin_45_FD_119772 | JGI IMG/M metagenome (GOLD analysis project Ga0181533, IMG submission 119772) | Peatland microbial communities from MTU Mesocosm Facility, Houghton, MI, USA - PEATcosm2014_Bin11_60_metaG | ecosystem: Environmental > Terrestrial > Soil > Wetlands > Peat | place...
AGGCCGTCCTGGCGTTGCCGCCGGTCGGTCCCAGGGGGAAAAGTGAATACTCCAACGCTGGGGTTTTCATTGCCGGGCTGATGCTGGAGAAAGCCGCCCGGAAAAGCTTCAAGAAGCTCTTCGAAGACGAGTTGCTCATCCCGCTCGGAATGAGATCGACAGGTTTTGGGCCACCCGGGGCTCCCGGCAAACGGGAGCAACCCTGGGGGCACTGGTCCGCCGGGGAAGCGTCCGGTACAACCTGGCGCGCGCTCGATCCCGGCGATCGGTTCGCCGACAACCCGCCCTCGTTCGACCCGAACGGCCGAGCGCACGCCTCGCTGCAAGACGTAGCTCGGTTCGCCAGCGCGCATCTGTCCGGTGAACTCGGCAAGCCCGGCTTGGTGTCCGTAAGGAGCTTCCGCAAGCTGCACACGCCGAATGCGGACGGCACGGCGCTGGGGTGGGGAGTGTCCGCCAGGGACTGGGCCAAGGGACGCTGGCTCTACCACGCTGGGAGTAACGGTCGCTGGTTTGCGTGCCTAACTATCGCCCCGGACGTCGACTTCGCGGTGTTCGCAGTCTGCAATGCCGCTGAGGAAAGTGGCGAGCGGGCTTGCGACCGGGCGGCCTGGGCGCTGATCCAGCGCTACCCTCGAACCAAGACACCATAACTCCTTTTCATTCCGGTGCCAGCGTGCCACCGTCAGCCAGTTTCCAGGTTTTTCCGCCAAGCCATTGATTCGCGGCCAAGTCCGTTTTGTAACGCACCGTGTGACCGTTGCCGTGGATGTTGGTAATCGTATCGCCGGAAACACAGTCTGCGTCCGTCAGGCCGGTGAGCATGGAGTCGGCCGTAACTCTCCATTCGCTGCTGCCGTCCAAGGCCAGCGCGGCGCTATGGACCGCGCCGCTGAGCATGGAATGATTCTTCAATGCCACGGCGGCGGAACTTACTTTGTCCACGTTAATGTCGCCCGCCAGCTTCTGGTTCTCGCCCGTCAATTCGACATGACCGCCGTTGGAACCGCTCTGTCCCCAGCGCGACGCGGCAGCATTCACCAGCACGCCCGAGGCGGCAGACAGCTTCACGTCCTTCAGATGAATCATGCCTCGCGTGTTGTTCACAAAGAACAAGGGTCCCTGCACCGCGGAAAGTGAGCCGCCGTCCATGCTGAAACTTCCTTCCTGGCCTTCGGCATCGCCCGAAAAACTTTGGTAAATCATCACACCGCATTTCAACGCGCCGGACATGTCGCAATTCTTCAAAGCGATGGCATTACGGCCTTCAATCACGGCGCCTTCGGAACCGGTCGCCACGAACGTGGCGTTTTCTGCCCGGATGTCGCCGGTGGAGTAGATCCCCGGAGAGTCGGCGCCGTGGGAGGTAATTTTGCCACCCGAAACCCAAATCGTCCCGCCACCCCGGTCTGTGGCGACCACGCCGCCGTGAATGCGCTCAGTGATCATGTCGACGTTCGTGATGGCGAGCGAGCCGCCACCGCTGGCCATCACGCCATGCCCACCCTCTCCGGTTGCGGTTATCGAACCGCCGTTCATCGAAGCGAACGCGCCCGCTCCATAGGCGAACAGGCCATTGGCGCCACCGCCGGTGGTGCCGATGCTGCCGCCGTAAATAGCAACGCGGCTGTTTTTGGTCACGAGCACACCGGCGTTCTGGCCAAGGAAACTGCTGTTCTCCTGCGAGGAGGTGTTGCCAGTGGTCGTGAGGGTCACGTTTGACATGACAAGATTGCCGCCATTGAGCACATAAACACCGGACTGATCGGTGGCGTCGGAGCTCAGCGTTTTGTCCGCGATGGTTTGCGCGGTGCCGTCCACGGTGAACGCGCCGCTCAGCTTGCCCGCCGCTTGCGAACCACCAGGACCGCCGGGACCACCAGGACCGCCGGGACCACCAGGACCGCCGCCTCCGGGCGGCATGTCAGGGGGACCACCTCCGTTGTCAGCCGGCGGGCCACCGAATCCCCCATCGGGCGGTGGACCGGGAGGCGGCCCACCTGGGCCTCCACCGAAACCGCCCGGGCCGCCAAATCTCCTCCCCGAGCCTCCGAGCAACATGATGATCTGCTGTAAAGGCAGGTTCAGCTTATTCGGCGATGCCTGGAGCTTGGCGAATCCCTCGGCTCGCGCCTGGGCGAGTGCCAGTTCGGCGGCCTCTAATTTTCCAGCCTTCGCCCTAATGTCTGCGGCATCGGGTTTGTCGGTGTAGATCGCTGCGTTCAAGGCGTTGCGCGCTTCGTTGACGGCCTGAGCCAGCGGCGCGTTGGCTTTGTTGAAGGCCTGGATGGCTGCCTGCTGTTGCTGCGTAAGCTGCGGCATGCCGCCCACGCCGGGACCGCCACCCGGAGGACCGCCAGGGCCACTACCAGGAGGGCCCTGGGCTGCCTGGGCCGCCGACCCGGGAGGACGCTCCGACTGTCCCCACGAGCATGTCGCTGCGAGAACCAGCAGCACTGCTCCCATTGAGAATGCATTTCTTATCATAACAGTGGTCTCCAAAGGTAAACCTGCGGTCATTACTTTTTTCATGTCCTCACCTTAACTCCGGCCGCGGTTCAAAGTCATGTTAAGGAGTGTTAAGAAACCGCCGGTTCCGTTGACCCCGGCGCGTGAAACCGGCTATGATTGGCCGCGCAATGAACGGCGGCCAGTCATGAACGTCCGCTCGCAACAACCCTTTATCGAATGGGGGCTGGTCATGTTCCTTTTTGTCCTCTGCGGGATGCTCACGCTCTTGCAGTATCATTGGACGGGCGAGGTCAGCCGCGCGGAAGTGACCCGCCTGCGCGGCGCGCTGAGCGAACAGGCGCAGTCGCTTGTCCGCGAGTTCGACTCCGAACTCGCCGAAAGTTGCCGCGCGCTGCTGCCGGGGCTTTCGGAACTGGACACGCGAGGCCGGGAAGCCGCGCACGTGGCGCGCCTGCGGGATTGGAAGGCCGCCAGCCCGCGCCCGCTCTTCACCCGCATCGCCGTCGTCGTGCCCGCGCGGGAGGGTCTCGAACTCCACGCGCTTGATCTACAGGCGGAGAAGTTCGTGCCGATGGAATGGCCGTCGCACTGGGCCGTGTTGAAAGACAACCTCGACCGCAAGCGCACGACGTCTGGCGGCGCGGCTCCGTTCGTCGATCGCAGCGGAGCACTATTGGAGTTCCCGGTGTTCGGCGGCGGAGCGGGCATTAGCGAGTGGCTCGTCCTCGAACTGGATCTCGATTACGTGCGCAAGGTCTGGCTGCCGGAGTTGGTGCGGACGCATCTGGGCCTCGGCGAGAAGTCACTCTACGACGTCGTGGTAAAGACCGTGGCGACGCCGGAAATGGTGCTGTATTCCTCGCGCCCCAACGCGGCGGAGCAAGGCGAGACACCCTATTCCATCAGGTTCCATCGCCAGGGCAAGACTGCGGAGAGTCCCCGCCAGCGCCCGCCAGACGCTCCGCCCGGCCCCGAGGGCCGCGGAGCGCCGGAGTGGAACCTGTGGGTCCTCGAAGCGCGTCCGCGCCCCGGCGCGCTGGAAGCCGCCGTGTCCGCGTCGCGCCGACGCAACTTCGCTGTGGCAGTGCTGGTGAACGGCTTGATCCTCGCGGCGGGAGTCGCGCTCGTGGTCCACACCCGGCGCTCGCGGCAGCTTGCCCAGGCGCAGATGAACTTTGTGGCCAACGTTTCGCACGAACTGCGCACTCCGCTCACGGTCATTCGCGGCGCGGCCCACAATATCAAACGCGGCGTCGTTCAGCAGCGCGCCCAGCTCGAGCAATACTCGGGCCTGATCATCCAGCATACCGAGCAGCTCACGGAGATGATCGAGCAACTCCTCGAACTGGCCGGCGCGCGAAAGAACCGGATTGCGCTTGCGCGGAACCCCGTCGAGCTCGCGGGAGTGTTGCAGGAGGCCTTAGCCGCCACCAAACGCGACGCGGAAATCGCCGGCTGCGCTGTCGAACTCTCCATTCCGACGGCTTTGCCGGAGGTGTCCGGCGATGCGGCGGCACTGCGGCGCGTGTTTCAAAACCTGCTCACCAACGCTGCGCGCCACGGCGGGACGGGTGGCTGGATTGGCATTACCGCGACTGCGGTGAATGGAGCTGAGCCGATGCTCGAAGTGCGCGTGGCGGATCGCGGGCCGGGAATTCCTGAGAACGAACAGGCGGAAATCTTCAAACCTTTCGTGCGCGGCGCGGCGGCGCAGGAAAAGCAAATCCGCGGCAGTGGGCTGGGCCTGAGCCTCGTGAAGGAAATTGTGGAGGCCCACGGCGGCGCCGTCTTGGTTCGCAGCCAGCCCGGACAAGGCGCCACGTTCACCGTGCGGCTGCCCGCAAACAAGACCAGAAAGTCAGCATGAAAGCCCGCATCCTCCTGGTCGAAGACGAAGCTGGCGTGGCCCTGGTCGTGTCTGACCTGCTGCGCGCCGAAGGCCATTCGGTGGAAACCGCGTCCGATGGCAAGAGCGGGCTGCGCCAGGCGATGGAGGCGAAGTTCGACCTGCTCATTCTGGATGTGATGCTGCCGGGACTGAACGGCTTTGACCTTTGCCACGCCAGCCGCGAGCGCGGCTTCGACGGCGCGATTCTCATGCTCACCGCCAAGGGCCAGATTCCGGACCGCGTCCACGGGCTGCGGACGGGTGCGGATGATTATCTCGTCAAACCGTTCGATCCAGACGAACTGCTGGCCCGGGTGGCAGCGCTGTTACGTCGTGTTCACAAGGAACAATTGACCCCGGTGCTCCACTTCCAATTTGGCAACGTGACGGCGGACTTCGATAGAATGGTGTTTACCAAAGGCGGCATGCCTGTCAGCCTTGCCGCCAAGGAAGCGGAACTACTGCGGTTGCTCATCAACCATCGGGGCCAGGTGCTGACCCGCGAGCAGATTCTCCATCAAGTTTGGAGCGAACAACCGTTCATCACCGAGCGCACGGTGGATGTCCATATCGCATGGTTGCGGCAAAAACTGGAGGAGCAACCTCAATCCCCCAAGCATATACTGACAGCGCGTGGTGAGGGGTATCGCTTCCAGCATTGACCAAATCCTGTGAACTCGGGTTGAGCCAGGTTTTCGGCGGCTTTGCATTGGCCCAATCCAGAAAGAAATGGACCGGCGCTCCAGAACGGCGTATCCCGGATGGAGACTAACCCTCCGAACTCACTCCGAGGTGATGGCGATGAGGAACGGGCTGGAGGCGGTGTAGCAACTCACAAAGTCGAGGCTCGCGATAGGGGTGCCGGGCCGAGGATTCTCCCAGGTCATCCTGAAGATCTGCAGCGGATGCGAGCCCGCCTTGAGCCACGCCACCGAGGCATTCGTACCGGCCCAGGCCACCTCGACACCCGCGGCGAGGTTAGAATTGCCGGGGGCCTCTTGGGAGCTGCTCCACCAGTCGCGCAGATGTTTTCCATATTCGACGGGAATCATCAAGTCCCGGCCATCAGCGTAGGTCACATGGTATTGCGCAATGCACTGGCCTTTATGAACGACCCAGACGGTGCCGTGCAGAAAATGCAAGCGCCGGCAGCGGCGGCCGACGGGGATCGCTTCGACAGAGTAGGGAAACTGCTTTCGTTGCGCCACGTATGCCCCGGCCAGTTGGATGAATCCCTCGATGCGGAAGGGAACGCCAGCGAGGATCCGGGTGCCTCTTGGCAGCGCGGCCAGGTTGTTGTCCGGAAAGTCGCCAAGCCAGTCCTGATCGAGGCGCACGTTGAAGAAGCGGCTCAAATCGATGGGCTGCGGGGGGTGGACCGGCCTGGCGGCAGGACTGGCGGGCGAAGAGGCTGGAAAACGGGAAACGCGGGGCACCCAGAGCACCGCCGCCAGCACCAGAGCCAAGGTTGCCGCCGCTCCCAGCGCCAAGCGCAGGAGGCGCGCCGGTCGGGTCCGGCGGCGCCGGACGGACAGTCCACCTTGCAACAGGGCTAACTCCTTCTGAAGCTCCTCGGCGGTCTGGTAACGCCGTCGCGGTTCAGGGTCGCAAGCCCTGAGAACGACGGCATTGAGTTCGGCCAACTCCGTCTCCGTCGAGCCAGGCGGCAGCTTCTTCGGCAACTCAGGGAAGGCGAGGCGGTCCATGCCGGTGCTCGCCTCGTAGAGCACCTTGCCCAGCGCGAAGATGTCCGCTTGAGCGGTGCCGGGCCGCTCGGGAGGAATATAGCCGTCCGTGCCCACATAGGAAGCCGAATCGCCCGCCTCTACAACCAGGCCGATATCCGCGAGTTTGGGCACCCCGGCAACAAAGAGGATATTAGACGGTTTTATGTCCCGATGCACCAGATGATGCTGGTGCAGGACCGCCAAGGCCTTGCTGAGGTTGACGCCCAATTCCACACACTCGCTCACTGGCAGAGACCCTCGCCGATCGATCTCGCTCTTGAGGCTTTTCGGAGCGTAAGTGGCCGGATCTCGGAGGTTGGGTGCCAGGGCACCCTGGGCGGCTCGTTTCGGCTGATCGCCGGATTTCCCCGGCAGGGCGCCCATTGGGCCACTGACATCGTCGGCAAGCTCCATCACGCAGTAGAAGGAGGCGCCATCCTCGGCGCGCCCGACCTGGAGGAGATCCACGAAGCCGTCGTGCGAGCGTGAGAGCGGCTCAAAGCGGAGGATGCCCGCGAATTCCCTCTCAAAGGGATGCCGGTCGCCAAAATCCTGGAGCCGGACCACCTTGACCGCCCTGAAGAGCCCCAGCGCGCACCGCGCCAGCCACACCTCTCCGTAGCTGCCGCGGCCAATGGAGCGCAGCATTTCGTGCTCGGCCACAACCGGCGGTCGGGACCGGGATGCACATCTCCCGAGTTGCTCATCTGGGGATCGACCGTTCATAGGGCGGCAATCCGATTCTGGTCAAGAGCCGTTGAACTTGCGCTCGATCCTGACGGCTTATCCCGGGATGTCAATCATTTTCTGAGCACCGCCCATTCTGAAGATGCCGGACCTCCTTCTGGAGCATGCGCGCCACAGCGTGTTTGGCCCAATAGACCTGTGCGGCGGTAATGCCAAGGAAGCGCGCGATTTGGGACACCGCCTTTTGCTGCATCGCGCTCATTTGGAAGGCCTGGAACTGAAGTGGCTTCGCCTTGCGACGCACTCGTTCCATGGCTGCGGCCAGGAGGTGGTCGTGCCACTCCGCCTCCCACAGCCGCTCCAAGGCCGAGCCGGCCTTGGGATCCGGAATGCGCTCCTCCGTGGCGGTGCGCGTGGCGTCGGCGGACAAGGGCGGCGTGGAGGAAGCCTTGAGACGTTTCTTGAACTGATTGGCAATCTGCCAACCGGTGAGTTGGAGCAGCCAGCCTTTGAAGGAGCCCTGCGCCGGGTCATACTGGAAGCCGCGCCTCATCTTCTTGGCCACTCGCAGCACCGTCTCCTGCACCACGTCTTGGGCCTCGGCCTCCGTGAGGCCGGATTTGATGGCGACATTGTAGATGAGCCGCCAGTAAGTGTCGAAAAACTCGCGCCAGCTCTGCTGGTCGTTCCAATCCTTTAGCCGGCCCAGGAGACTCCGCCGCGTGGGGCAAAGGTCCGGGACCTCATCATTGGTCTGTCTCTGCCGAGCGTCGTTCATAGGGCAGAACCAAGTCCGCTTCACAGTATTCCGCTCCGCCGAGGTGATTCTTGCGACTTTTTTGCAGGATCTGAAAGATTTTTACAAGATCGTCCGCAGGAGGAAGGAATTAAGATGAGAACGCCTATGAAAAAAATAACCTCCTCAACTCTCGGGCTGGGAATTGGTCTCCTGGCCTTATTCACCCTCTCGAGCCGTGCTGCCCCCATGGGTACGGCTTTCGACTACCAAGGCCACTTGAGCGTAAACGGCAATGCAGCCAATGGCCTTTATGACTTCAGGTTCGCCCTGTTCGACGAGCCGGCTGCCGGCACGCAGCAGGGCTCGACGCTCAGCCTGCCCGGCCTGACGGTCACCGACGGCAGTTTCACCGTGACGCTGGATTTCGGCAGCGTCTTCGATGGCAACGGCCGCTGGCTGGCCATCGCGGTCGGGACCAATGGCGCGGCCAGTCTTACGGACCTGACCCCGCGCCAGTCGGTGATGCCCACGCCTTATGCCTTGTATGCCATGACCCCGGCGGGACCCCAGGGGCCGCCGGGCCTGAACTGGCGCGGGACGTTCAACGACTCGGCCACTTATGCCGCGGGAGACGCTGTCGCTTACGAGGGTTCATCCTATCTGGCCACCAACACAATAAATGGCACCGAGCCTTTCCCGGCCAGCCCCTTCTGGCAGTTGCTGGCCCTGGCGGGCGATACCGGTCCGGCCGGACCACCAGGCGCAACCGGCAACACCGGGCCCCAAGGCCCGCCCGGACCGGCTGGCACCGTCGCGAATGACTCAATCACCTCAGCCCAGCTCGCAAAAGATTCCGCCTCGCTTGGCAAAATCACGGGAAACAACGTGATCCAGACCTCCAACGGCAACGTGGGCATTGGCACGAGCGCGCCGGGGACACTCCTCCAAATCAGCGGCAGCTCGTACTCGACCACATCCTCGGACGGCTTGTTCAACGTCGGCCCGGACAGCTTCCACGGTGCGAGCTATCTGACGTTCGATGGCGCGAGCGTCCAGGCCCGCAATTCGCCCAGCTCATCGCAGCCGTTTTACATCAACTGGGATGGCGGCGACGTGGACATTGGCGACGGCACACTGCACGCCATGTACAGGGGCAACGTCGGTATCGGCACGGAAAATCCCGCCTCGACCCTCGACGTGCATGGGACGGTCACCGCCACGGCGTTCGTCGGCAACGGCGCGGGCCTCACGGGCTTGGCCGCGGCCACCGTTGCCAACAATTCCATCACCGACGCCCAACTCGCCAACGACTCCTCCTCGCTTGGCAAAATCACGGGCACCTCGCTCAATCAGACCACCGCCGGCATCGGCGTCTTCACGACCGCACCCTATTGGCCATTGGCCGTGCAGGGGCAGCCCAGCGGCACGATGTTCTCCTGGCGCAACGGGCCGACTTACACCCAGGATCTGGGCCGCCTGGGTGACTCGAGTGGTGGTTATATGTGGCTCTACAACTCGAGCGGCAATATTGCCGCAGCCATCCAAGCCGGCGGCGCCAGTTATTTCACCGGCGGCAACGTCGGCATTGGCAAAGCCAACCCGGGCAGCGCGCTGGACGTGAACGGGACCGTCACGGCCACGGCGTTCGTTGGCAACGGCGCCGGCCTCACCGGGCTGCCTGCACCCACCATTGCCAACAACTCCATCACCTCGGCCCAACTGGCGAGTGACCCCGCCTCGCTGGGCAAGATGACCGGGGGAATGAGCTCGGATTCCAACGGCGACACCTTCCTCAACAATCATAACCTATTCCTGCGCAATGACGACAACCACGGTGTCGGCTGGTTCGGGGCCGGCAAGACCTTCGCGGGCGCCTCCCCGGACGGCCCGGTTTTGTTCGGCTACAGCGGTGGCGCGCTGGGGACCGAACGATACGGCACGGAGACTATCGCGCTGAGTTGGACGACCAACGGCGCTGTCGGCATCGGCAAGACCAGCCCCTTGAGCGCCTTGGACGTGAATGGGACCGTCACCGCCACGGCGTTCGTCGGCAACGGCGCCGGCCTTACCGGCTTGCCTGCGCCCACCATTGCCAACAACTCCATCACCGACGCCCAGCTCGCCAACGACTCCTCCTCGCTTGGCAAAATCACGGGCACCTCGCTCAATCAGACCACCGCCGGCATCGGCGTCTTCACGACGGCACCCTATTGGCCATTGGCCGTGCAGGGGCAGCCCAGCGGGACGATGTTCTCCTGGCGCAATGGGCCGACTTATACCCAGGACCTGGGCCGCCTGGGCGACTCGAGTGGTGGCTTTATGTGGCTCTACAACTCCAGCGGCAATATTGCCGCAGCCATCCAAGCCGGCGGCGCCAGTTATTTCACCGGCGGCAACGTCGGCATCGGCAAAGCCAACCCGGGCAGCGCGCTGGACGTGAACGGGACCGTCACGGCCACGGCGTTCGTCGGCAATGGCGCCGGTCTCACGGGGCTGCCCGCACCCACCATTGCCAACAACTCCATCACCGACGCCCAACTGGCGAGTGACCCTGCCAGCCTGGGTAAGGTCACCGCAGGCAATGTCACCTTGGACTCGAATGGCGACGTATGGCCGAACGCCATCTTCCTCAACTCGAGTCACGATCTTTACCTGCGGAACGACTTGAACCACGGCTTAGGCTGGTACGGCGCCGGCAAGACATTCGCCGGTACTAGTGTCGACGGCCCCGTCCTGTTCGGCTACAGCGGTGGCGCACTCGGGACGGAGCAAGGCGGCACCGAGAAAATCTCTCTCTCCTGGACCCCCAGCGGCGCTGTCGGCATTGGCAAAACCACCCCGGCCACCGCGCTGGACGTGAACGGGACGGTCACCGCCACGGCGTTCGTTGGCAACGGCGCCGGCCTTACCGGCTTGCCTGCACCCACCGTTGCCAACAATTCCAT
>Ga0181533_1006619_pt1 | contig 10451 bp, 8 predicted proteins | sample PEATcosm2014_Bin_45_FD_119772 | JGI IMG/M metagenome (GOLD analysis project Ga0181533, IMG submission 119772) | Peatland microbial communities from MTU Mesocosm Facility, Houghton, MI, USA - PEATcosm2014_Bin11_60_metaG | ecosystem: Environmental > Terrestrial > Soil > Wetlands > Peat | place...
ACCCAGGTTTTCAGGAGAGCCGGATGCGGGAAATCCGCACGTCCGGTTCGACGAGGGGACGGTGAGCCGGCAGATTCCTCTGTTGCTCTCCGTCCTACTCTACCGGCCAGACATGCCTTTTCTCACGGCTCAACGCGAGAAGCAAAACCGATATGGGCCGCAGATGAACGCGGATGAACGCGGATAAAACCAGCAATACGGAAGTTGGCGGGGAAGCTGAAGCGGCTGTATTCAGAGCCTCGCCGGGACAGTCCGAGGGCCGTGACCGAGTCTCCCCGCCCTGCATGGCCCGCCGAGCGGCCTGAAGTAAGGGGTACGCAAGGTTCTCGCGGCGTTTCTTTGAGTTTTTCACGCCTCTCACTTTTGTGCCGCACACCTGCCCATCAGCCTGTTCTCGACATGCGGCTCCGCTTCCCGTTATACTCTGTGGGTTCAGACTCCCATATGAGCTCCCAGCCTGTTCTGGCCGGCGAAGACTTTGAAGCCGCTACCTACCGCAAAATCATGTGGCGGCTGATGCCCTTTCTGTTCCTCTGTTACGTGCTGGCGTACGTCGACCGCGTTAACGTGGGTTTCGCCAAGCTCCAGATGCAACAGGACCTGCGGATGAGCGATTCGGTTTACGGCTTGGGCGCCGGCATCTTCTTCATCGGCTACTTCTTCTTTGAGGTGCCCGGCAACATGATCCTGCAACGTGTCGGAGCCCGCTTCTGGATCGGGCCGATCATGATTGTCTGGGGCGTGGTCTCGGCGTGCACCATGCTGGTCAAGAGCGCAACCAGCTTCTACGCGGTGCGCTTCCTGCTGGGGATCGTGGAATCGGGGTTTTTCCCCGGCGTGATCTTGTACCTGACTTTCTGGTTTACCAGCAAGCACCGTGCCAGGATGGTGGCGGCATTCATGAGCGCCATCCCGGTTTCCGGAATCATCGCCGGTCCGATCTCGGGGTGGATTCTGGCGCGGATGAACGGCGTCGGGCGCCTGTCGGCCTGGCAATGGCTATTCCTCGTGGAGGGCATTCCGTCGCTCATCGCCGGTGCGGTCACCCTGTACTTCCTGACCGATAACCCGGCAGGAGCCCGCTGGCTCGACGGCCGCGAGAAGAGCTTGGTCCTGGCGCGCCTCCAGGAAGAAGAGCATTCCAAGAGAGGGGCGGGACAGGCCCGGCATCGCTTCACCGACGCCTTTCGCAGCCCGCAAGTGTGGCTCTTGTGCCTGGTCTATTTCGGCATCACGGCGGGCAATTACGGCATTGGATTCTGGCTGCCGCAGGTGATCAAGGAGACCATCACCAACAATCCCCTGGCCATCGGTTGGCTCTCCATCATCCCATACACCGGCGCCGTCATGGCGATGCTTACCGTAGGACACCACTCCGATGTTAAGGGCGAGCGGCGATGGCACTTTGCGCTGTGCGGCACGCTGGGAGCGGCCGCGTTCGCAGCCAGCTCCGTCCATGGAATCCCGGGAGGTGTCGGCCTCGCGGCGCTGACGCTGGCGACGATGGGGATCCTGTGCTCGCACGCCCTGTTCTGGGCGCTGCCCACCGCGATTCTCTCCGGCTCGGCGGCGGCGGCGGGAATCGCCTGGATCAACTCAGTCGGCAACCTCGCCGGTTACGTCAGCCCCTTCCTGGTGGGAACAATCCGCGACCGCACCCACAGCATGACTCTTGCGCTGCTGGCGCTTTCCGCGGCGGCGCTGGCGTCCGCCCTGATATCGCTCCACGTGACGCGCAAGCCCGCCGGTCATACGACCTGAAGCCAGGCGGCATCGCCAATTCTTGGAGAGATCCGGCACCGGCCAGCCCCGGAAAATCTCGCCGCCATCTGCGAAACTGTGGCGTGCGGCCCGACATCGTCGTTGAGCGGGTCTCCGGCCTGTGCCTATTTTCGGTAGTGGGTCAGTTTGCCTGCACACTGGAATGGCTGGCAATGCTGCAAGCCGCCTGAAAGGCGGCTGCGGGCATGATTGCCCGCCCTCCAAGCAAACCGATCCACTACCCTATTCTCGGGCGAAAGCGACCGGGGGCGAGAGTGGCTGGCGCGGCAGTTGGAATCACTGGGATACGAACGGATCGGCAAATCTCTAGCGGTGGAGATTGAGAGGCTGGGTTATCGAGTCTGCTATGGGAATGGGAGCCGGCCTCGCGACGCGAGGTCTCAGCACCGAGGTGGTTCGTAAACAGCCAGACGGAATCTGGCTGTTTGCCATCGACAACCCCCGTACGCCCGCGTAACTGCTCAAGCTGTCGGTTCCACTGAGTTGCTGGAGGGGTTCCACTTGGCGCGCCGGATTCCTCGAATGTGGCGATCCGGCGATTGTTATGATGGACGGCTGGAACCTTGTGGATCGCTCCATGATCGGCGAAATCCTCGACGGCAAATACCGCATCGACAAGCAGCTCGGAGCGGGCGGAATGGGTAATGTCTATTTGGCAACGCATCTCGGGACGACTCGCGTCGTCGCGGTCAAGGTGATCGCTCCGAGGTGGGCGGCGGAACCGCAGTTTCTCGCCCGTTTCCAACGCGAAGCACAGGCATGCGGCCGCCTGCGCCATCCGAACATCGTCAATGTCACGGATTTCGGAATCGCGAAAGCCGCTGGCGGCGACATGCCGTACCTGGTGATGGAGTTCCTCGACGGGCAGACGCTTTCGGATTTTCAGAAAGCCAATCCGCAACTCGCGTTGCCGCTGATCGCGGACCTTCTGGACCAGATTGGACTGGCGCTCGCGGAGGCACACCGGCATGGAATCGTCCATCGCGATCTCAAGCCGGACAACATCTGGCTGGAACCAAACGGCCGCGGCGGATACACGGTGAAAGTGCTCGACTTCGGAGTGGCCAAGGTGAATTTGCTGGGCGAATGGGCTCCGCGCGCGAAAGAGATACCGGAGGTGAGCCCGGAGGCGGTCATTCCTCGGCTCATCGAGACCATGCCGTCCGGCGACAAGCTGCCCGGCGACGAATTGGAAACGGCCGCGATCGACATGACTCCTGGGCCGGGTTCGCCGAAAGTCCGCACGCGAGCCGAGGAAACAGAGACCATCGCTCTCGCGAAAACTCCGTCCGGCCCGTCCTCCGGATCGTTCGACAGCGGCGCAGACGCGCACACCATGCCGGGCAGCTTGATCGGAACCCCCGCGTATATGTCGCCGGAGCAGGCGTTGGGGAAGGAAATCGATTTCCGTTCCGACATCTATAGTTTGGCCGTGGTGGCCTACTCCCTGGTTTGCGGCGCACTGCCCTTTACCGGAAAGACCAGCGAGTTATTCGAATTTCACCGGACGGGCAGTCCTCCTCCGCCCGCCAGCGTCCGCAAGATTCCGCGCGACGTATCGGACGCGATTCTCGCCGGACTGGCGCGCAATCCCGCGGACCGCCCGGCCTCCGCAGTCGCATTTACACAGCGGTTCCATAACGCAGTGGACGCCGAGTTTTTCGCGCTTCGGAGATCGAAAGCATTTCTGCTGCAACATCTCGGGGCATATGCTCTTTTGCTGGCGCCCATCTACGCGATTGTTTTGTCGATAACGGCCGTGCTGGTTTCATCCAGCAGGAAACTGCTGCCGGTTGCCGTTTTGCGAGTAATACTCGTCCCGCTGGCAGCCGCGATTCTTTTCATTTTTTCCGACAACGTACTGCGCGCAGCCGCGGCGCTGATGGCGATGGACGAGCAAGCCCGCGTCAGGAGGTTCCTATCGTTCCGAGTGTTCTGGAAGCTGGTTAGGACGATGCCGGCCCTCGTGTTGACGCAGGCCCGATCTCTGTTGTTCTGCGGGCCCGGTTGGGTGATCGGCGACTGCCTGTGGCCGGTGATTTGTGTGGTTGAGAAGCTATCGGGGAAGGCGGCCATTCAGCGCTCGCGCGATCTGATGACCGGCTTGCGGTCCGCCGGGCGCGCCCTCGCGATTCGCCATTTCGCCCTCGCGGCGTTCGCGATTGCAGACGTGTTCAAATCTATCGGCTTCCTTTGGCAGAGCGGGAAGATCGAGCCGGCGAATGTGGTCATCACCGCGGTGTGGTTTCCCGTGTTTGCCCTCTATGCGGGAGCTCCGCTGTTTCTGTACGACCGGACGGCTGCCAATCCAAGCGGTCCGTTGCTGCAGTTAGACCGCACGCCGGAGGTGCGCATCACCGCGCGCGCGTTCTCCGTCAGCTCGATGATCTGGTTAGCGGCTGGGGCGATCTACTTGTTGTATCAGCCGATCAAGCTATGGCTGTCCGGTGCGCGCTGAGGGCGCTAGGAGGTTTGGAAGCGCAAGAAGCAGCCCGGATATTTTCAAGGAAGGTCGCCATCGCGATATTGTTTGGTAATACAATGACCGAACGTTCTTTCATAATCCAGGCGGCGCTGGCTGCGCCGCTGGCCGCACACGCGGTGGCTGCCACCACGCCCAAACCGCCGTCTTTCCATGTGGTGATCGCCGGCCACGGCAAGCCCATGATCCTCATCCCGGGCTTTGCATGTTCCGGTAAAACGTGGGACAGCACCGTGGCGCACTACAAAGACCAATTTGAATGCCACGTGCTGACGCTCGCCGGTTTCGCCGGAGAGCCGCGCATCGAAGCGCCCTTCCTGGAAACCGTACGCAAAGACCTGGCCGCCTACATCCGCCAGAACAAAATGAACAAGCCGGCGATCGTGGGCCACAGCCTGGGCGGCGTGCTGGCGCTGTGGCTGGCCGAACAGGAGCCCGATCTGGTGGGGCCGCTGGTCATCGTGGATTCGTTGCCGTTCCAGGCCGCCATCATGAATCCCGGCGCCACTGCCGAAAACTTGAACGCGCAGGCCGAGCAGATGCGCAAGATGTACAGCGGCCCGCCCACGGAGCAAACAGAGATGGCTGTCAAAACCAGTGTCACCAGCCCCGCGGATTTCGAGACGATTATGGGATGGTGCCGCAAGTCGGACCCCGTCGCCATGGGTGACGCCATTTACGAGGCGATGACCACCGACCTGCGCGGCGACCTGGACAAGATCGCTTCGCCCACGCTGGTGCTCGGCACTTGGATCGGCTATAAGCAATACGCCACGCGCGAAGAGGTCGAGAAGAACTTCCGCACGCAGTACGCCAAGCTGAAGCATTACGATTTCGTCCTCTCGGACAAAGCCCGCCACTTTGTTATGCTTGACGATCCCGACGGCTTCTTCCAGGCGCTGGATCGCTTCCTGGGAGCCGCAAAGCACTAGAATGCGGGGCAGGCGTTTTCCGTCGAATGTCACGTAGCTTTCCCGATATCCGGAACGCTGCATACTTTGTACTACTCGCGCGCCACGACGATTTCTTGGCATGTGGGGCAGGCCCTCGGCCTGCGCGGGACTCTCAGTCCCGCTCCCCGCGAGCGAAGCTCGCCACGCGAGAGAAGCTCGCCCACTCCCGCCTTCAACCTGCGTTCCGTTTGCGGCTTGCCGCAATGCGGGGCAGACCCCGGTGGTCCGCGGAAGACGTAATCCTCAACAGTGGGTTGGCTGTCGTAGGGGCGCGGGAGCTATGCGGGCGTGCGCTTGGCACTCGGGCTGCACCCAACTTATAGCGGAGATGCGCTGTCTCTGTCCGAGTCCATCTTATCTTCCGGCCTGTGGCCGCAGCAAGTAATGCGTGAACAGCGCTGCAAAGATCAGGTTCCCAATGCCGAACAGAAGCAGCACTTCGAGCGAAAGGCTCGATGTGAGAAAACCGTACAGGCTAATCGCAAACGCCCAATACTTGAGTATCGTTCCGTAGACAAGCAAAGGACGATTCCGCCGGTAACCCCGCCAGACCGCAATGTACGCAGCTCCAAACAGCACGGCCGTGCCGCCAACAAACATCCGAAACAGTCCTGGCCCGGAGTCGTTGAAGTGAATCAGTGGAGCGATGAGCCGGAGAAGGAATAGAATCGCCATGCCACCGGAGATGTTGTAGATGGCAGCGAGAATTAGAGTAATTTGCATGTTACAAGTGTAACCAAATAAACTATGCCCAGTCTGATAGGCGTCAATGCAGATGCTCTCCGCCTGCCGGCGGTTTGCCTCATCTGCGCGCGCGCACGCTGGTCACTTGGTTGGATTGAGGAGCGCCATCACGCCACCCGAGTAGCCGTCCCTATGCCGATCAGGCTGTGGTATCGGGAATGCGCCGGCCATCATTCCGCTATACTGGGCGCATGGCCCGCGGCGCACGGCGGCTGGCCCCGGCGTTGGCGGCGGCCCCGGCGCTTGCCCGGATTGCACCGAAGGGTCGCCGCTGCGCGACCATTAGGAGCGCATCAAGATAGAAACGGAGATGATATGAAAACGACGATCATGGTTTCGACTGTTCTCCTGGCATCCGCGGCGGCTGCCGCCAATGTGCCACCCGCAGAGGTCCAGATCGCTGCCGCAGTCCTCGCCGCGCCAGCGGAACTCCGTGCAGGCGCAGCCGTCCTCGGCTACAACCCGCAAGGCGAGTTGGTCAGGCTCCGCGAGGGCCAGAACGAACTCATCTGCCTCGCCAATGACCCGAGTAAGGCTTCATTCAGCGTCGCCTGCTACCACCGGGACCTGGAGCCGTACATGGCTCGCGGCCGTGAACTCACGGCTCAGAAAGTCACTGGGCAGAAACGCAACGACATACGCTGGCAGGAGGTTGCGGAAGGGAAACTCTCGCTGCCGCGCGAGCCTCGCACGCTGTATGTACTCACTGGCGCCGGCTTCGACGTGAGCAGTGGGAAAGTGACAGACGCCTACCTGCGCTGGGTCATCTATGTGCCTTTTGCCACACCGGAATCCACGGGACTATCGACCAAGCCGAGCGACAGTGCGCCATGGCTGATGTACCCGGGAACGGCGGGTGCCCACATCATGATTAACCCACCGAAGAAATAGATGGCGCGGCCCGCCCTAACCAGCGCATCGTACGCTGCCGTTCCGCCGGGCATGATGGCCTGGCTCCTTCCCGACCTTCGGGGAAAGTTTGCACGGACGGGTCGCGCAATGTGGCAGTAAAAGGGACTAGACTGTCGGAAAAGGAGGCTCATGCGACCGGCTCTGCGTTTGCTCACGGATGAACTCATCGAACGGATCGTCGCCGAAGCCCGCGACATCCTCTGCCAACTCGGCGTCGAGATTCACAACCAGGCGGTACTCGGCACCCTCGCGGACCATGGCGCCACAGTGGACCGCGATGACTGGCATGCCCATCTGACCCAGGGCATCATCGATAAGGCCCTTGGCGCCGTTCCTCACTCGTTCCGGCTTTACGACGTTCTGGGCAACCAGACCCACGATTTCGCCGGCGCCAACGTCTACTTCACGCCGGGCTCCGCCGCCATCAACATTCTCGACAATGCGACCGGCGAGATACGCCAGCCCACCACCGCGGACTATGTCCGTTACGTGCAAGTAACCAGCGGACTGCGCCACATCGCGTCCCAAAGCACGGCCTTCATCCCGGCGGACGTCGACGCGCGCATCTCGGACAGCTACCGCCTCTATCTGAGTCTGCTCTACGGCGAAAAGCCCGTGGTTACCGGCGCCTTCTCCGCGGAGGGTTTCGAAATCATGAAGGATCTGCAACTGGCCGTGCGCGGCAATGAGGCTGCGCTCGGCGCCAAGCCGCTCGCGATCTTCTCCTGTTGCCCCACCGCACCTCTCAAGTGGAGCGACGTGACCAGCCAGAACCTGGCCGATTGCGCCCGCTGGCGGATACCGGTCGAGTTGGTCTCCATGCCGCTTTCCGGATTCATGGCGCCCGTGACGCTGGTGGGCAGCCTGGTGCAGCAAACTGCCGAAAACCTGAGCGGCGTGGTCATCAGCCAGCTCACCAACCCAGGGCATCCGCTGTTGTACGGCGGCTCGCCCGCCGTCTTCGATGTGCGCTACGAGACCACGCCCATGGGGGCCGTCGAAACCATGATGCTGAATTGCGCTAATAGCGAAATCGGCAAATACCTGGGCATGCCGACCCAGGGCTATATCGCGATCAGCGATGCCAAGCTCCTGGATGCGCAGGCCGGCTTGGAGACCGGCATGGGAGCCACTCTGGCCGCGCTCTCCGGCATCAACAGCATCTCCGGTCCGGGCATGCTGGATTTCGAAAGCTGCCAGAGCCTGGAGAAGCTGGTGGTAGACAACGAAATCTGCGGCATGACTTACCGGCTGCTCAAAGGCATCGAGCCGCGGGAAGACTTTCCCGCCATTCCGCTCTTCCAGGAGCTGCTCACCGAAAAGAACCTGCTGATCGCCGATCACACGCGCCGCCATCTGCGGGAGGAGATCAGCTTTCCGGGACCGGTCATCGACCGCACCAATCGCACCCGCTGGCAGAAGGAGGGGAAGCGCACGCTGCGCGAGCGTGCGGCCAAAGAGGTTGCGCGCCTGATCGGACAATGTAAGCCCTCGCGCCTGCCGCAGGCGACGCGCGCAGAGCTGACCCATCTGATGGAAAGTGAAGCCCGGCGCAAGGGCATGGATGCTCTCCCTGGTGTCCACTTCGCCGGTTGCGACTGAGCCCGGAGGCATTTGAGCTCCGCGAGCGCTCCTGCGGCGCGCCGGGGTGGTCCCGTTGGGGGGCCCTTGATTCCTGGCTGACAGAAACCGCTCCCTTACGGTCGCGGCTCAGTAGCCCTTGCGAGATCAACGCGACTGTTACCGAGCCGCGACCGTCAGGGAGCGGGTTTCCACAAAACCATATCGGACGTTGGGTTTACAATCGGTATTTGCCATCCGCCATGCCAGACGACGACTTAATTGTCAGGCTCGCAAAGCAAATCGACGCCGCACGGAAGTCCGAGCCCTCCTTGGTTACTGCAGAAGAGGTCGCCGCGCTGCGCCGCCAAGGCGCATGCCAGCTTCACCAGATCTGCGCGGAGTTCGTCTCATTGTTGAACAGCAGGCTCTCGGACTCAGCGCTCGATCTCTCGCCACCCACGTTTACTCAGGAGATGTTCCGCGAGTCCGCTGTGAACCTGATCCAGATCAGCTCTCAGGGGCGCGAGATGCAGATCACGTTCCAGGCCACTCCCCAGCTTTTCGCTACGGAGAAGTTTCCCGTCCCATACATCCTGGAAGGCGAAGTGCGCACGTACAATCAGAAGATGCTCGAACGCTTCGAGATTCGCAGCCACCTGCTATTCTTCTGCCTGGATGAGAACGCCGCTGTGTGGCGCTGCTCCGACTGGCGAGGCGGCCGCCCAGTGCCGGTCGACCGCGACCTGCTGGCGAGCCTGATGGGAAGACTCTTCTGAACGGCAGAGACGGGTGGAACCCCTGCCTCACTCCAGGAACTTTCACCCCCCACTACCTGTCTAAACATCCGATGCTCGAACTGCGCGCGCTCACCAAGCGATATTCCGGCAACCTGGCCGTCGACGATGTCTCCTTCACCGCCCTGCCCGGCGAGGTGACCGGTTACCTGGGGCCTAACGGCTCCGGCAAATCCACCACCGTGAAGATGATCACGGGGCTGCTCGATCCTACCGCGGGCGAGATCCTGTATCGTGGGCGGCCCATCCGCGACCACCTGGTCGAATTCAAGCGCATTCTCGGATACGTGCCCGAAGAGCCGTACCTCTACCCGCACCTGACCGGCGCCGAGTACCTGGAACTGGCCGGCGAACTGCGCGACCTGCCCGCCGCCACGCTGCCCGGCAAGATCGGCGCTCTGCTGGAGTTGTTCTCGCTGGCCGGCGACCGCCACGCGCCCATCTCGTCTTACTCCAAAGGCATGCGCCAGAAGATCCTGATCTGCGCCGCCATTCTGCACGATCCCGAGCTGATCGTCCTGGACGAGCCGTTCTCCGGGCTGGACGTCCACGCGGGCCTGGTGCTGCGCAGCCTGATCCGGTCGCTGGCCGCCTCGGGCAAGACCGTGCTGTTCAGCTCGCATGTGCTGGAGATCGTGGAGAAGGTCTGCCACCGCGTGGTGATCCTGCACAAAGGGCGCGTGGTGGCCAACGACTCCATCGACAGGCTGCGCGACTTGATGGCCTTGCCCACGCTGGAGGATATCTTCGCGCAGCTCATCACGGACAGCGATCCCGATGCCACGGCGCGCCAGATCGCCGAGGTGGTCCGTCAATGACCGCTCCGCCGGGCCGCGAACGGCGCCAGTTCCGCGCGCTGGTTCGCCTGTTCGCCTACCGCTTCTTCGATACGGACATTATCTCGGTGCGCGGCGATCTGTCGTCGCTGCTCTCGCAGTTCGCGGCGCTGCTGGCGGCCCTCAGCCTGGTGCTGGTGCTGATGACGGCCGGGAAGTACGCGGGCCTGTACCAGCACTTGACCGAGAAGCAGCTTCACGCCGCCGCGTGGGCCGATCAGGAGTTCCTCATCTCGACGACCATGGCAATCATCGGGGTGTTCACGCTGCTCCTTTGGGATGCGCTGTTTCCGGACCGGCGCGATTGTATGATTTTGGGCGCCATGCCCGTGCGCGTTCCGGCTGTGTTTGCCGCCAAGCTCGCCGCGCTGGGGGCGGCGCTCGG
>Ga0181533_1006620_pt1 | contig 10449 bp, 4 predicted proteins | sample PEATcosm2014_Bin_45_FD_119772 | JGI IMG/M metagenome (GOLD analysis project Ga0181533, IMG submission 119772) | Peatland microbial communities from MTU Mesocosm Facility, Houghton, MI, USA - PEATcosm2014_Bin11_60_metaG | ecosystem: Environmental > Terrestrial > Soil > Wetlands > Peat | place...
CCTAATGCGGTAGTTGTAGCTGTCCGCGATGTACAGGTTGCCGGAGCCATCCACCGCGACGCCATACGGGCCATTCAGTTTTGCGCTGGTAGCAGCGCCACCATCCCCCGAGTAGCCGTACGAGCCGTTCCCGGCCACCGTCGTAATCGTTCCGGAAGGGGCCACCTTCCGGATGACCTGATTGTCGGTATCGGAAATGTACAGATTCCCGGAGGAGTCCACCGCCAGACCGAAAGCACAGCCGATCTGGGCGATAGTGGCCGGGCCGTCATCGCCCGAGTAGCCGCAACTGCCACTGCCCGCGAAGCCGGCGATGTCGCCGGAAGTGTTCACGTTCATGATGCGGCAGTTGAAGCTGTCCGCTATATACACGTTGCCGAGGGTGTCCACGGCTACGTTGTTCGGGTCGTTCAATTGAGCGCTCAGGGCCGGTCCACCGTCACCCGAGTATCCCGGGACGCCGGTCCCCGCTATCCGGGTCACCACGCCCGTGGGGCTCGTCTTGAAGACCGCATTCAAGTTCGGACTTGGGAAGTAGCTATTCCCGGACGAATCGACGGCCACGCCATAGGAAACCGGGATCGAGACCGACGATCCTGGCACAGGCGTGGGAGGCATGGCGCCGCCCGCCAGCGTAGAGATCAGCGGGTAAATCCCATTCTGCGTCACGGTGAAGGTTTGGCCCGCAATTGTGATCGTGCCGGCGCGTTGCGCGCCCGTGTCGGCCGCTATGGTATAGCCAACCGTCCCGTTACCGCTGCCCGAGGCGCCGGAAGTGATCGTGATCCATGCATCATTGCTCACCGCCGTCCACCCACAACCCGCGGTAGCAGTTACCGGGACGGTACCCGTGCCGCCGGCTGTGGCTACCGTCGCGCTGGACGTATTCAGCGCCGATACGCAACTCGTCGTGAAAGACCACGCCGCGGAGGCATTCGCGCCCATTTTGTTCCTGGCCCCGACCGCCCAGTAATACCTAGTTCCGGAAAGCAGTGTTCCGGGAGCGTAGTTGATGTTCGCCGTGTTCGTCACCAACGGCGGCGTGGACGCCGTGCCGAAGTAAACGTCGTACGACGTGGCCCCGGTGGAAGCGGCCCAGGTCACCGAAGGCGTAGGCGAGACGCCCGTAGCCCCATTGGCCGGTGATCCGAGGACCGGGGCTGGCGGCGCGGTGGAAGATGCAATCGAGCTTACAAAGGCATTCAACAAACTGAAGGCATTCACACTGCCAATGCCCGTCGCAAAGTCCCACCCTGCAGCCGCCGCGTAAGCGGGTTCATACGATGTAGTCGAGGTCGATAGGACGCCCAGCACCTCCCCGTCTACGTAGCAGTTAAATGAGCCCGTACAGGGAACCACCATGTCGCCCTGAGTGATGTCGTTGAAGCTGCAAGTAGAGGCGGGGCCGGTGGTGGAATTACAGGCAGTTCTGCCCGCCGAAGTGCTGTATTCGTTCTGACCAATCTGGTAGTAAATGGGATTGGGGTTGCCCACGTTGGTTGACCCCAACGCCTGGTTGATGAGAGCTTGAATTCCGGCCATGATCGGGGAAGAAACCGAGGTGCCGCCAAATCCGGCCCATGTTGAAGGCGCACCCGAACAACTGCTCGCCGCTGAAAAGCAAACTACGTAATAGTGGCCCCAAAAGCCGTTTGATGCGAAAAGCGCCACATCCGGCAGATCGCGAACGCCGTCGTTCGGATTGCCGAAGATCGATTGCCACGAAGGCTTGCCCCATCCGGCGCATGTGCCGCTGACTGCATAGTCAACCGTCCGGGCTCCCGTGACGCACCCGCTCGGGCCTCCGCTGCCGCCGATGGTATCGGCGTAGTAGGGGAAGGCGTTGCAAAAACCCGTGGCGCCGTAGCTCGTACTAAATCCGAAATAGTTGGCGGCCACTACGCTTCCACAGGAGTCGTTCCAGGGAATCTCGCGCACATAGGATCGGGCGGAATCATAGTAGGGGGAATTGGCCGAACTCCAGAAACTAAGGGTGGTGCCGGAAGCATAGTCGCCGAAGTCGGTGCCGCCGACGGCAACATTATAAACAGTGGAAGCGAATCCACTGACGCTGATTCCGTATATTGCCGCAACCGCGCCGCGATCGGACGTCGCGGCGGCAGAGTCGCCGGAGGAGACAAACACCGAAACGCCCGCGGCAGCGGCAGTCTGATACAACGTGTTGATGAAGCCGTTGAATGAGACTCCGTCTTCCATTTCGGACTCGCCATAGCTGATGCTGACCACGCTGGGAAGAGGGCCGCCGTTAGTCAGCAGGTTCTGCAGCGCAATAAATCCACCGAAGTTGGTGGTATCTGCGCAGGATGCCATGATGATGGCGGCGTTGGGAGCAGCCGCGCTGGCCCATTCGACGTCAATGGCCGCCTCAGCGTCGTCGCCATTGATTCCGGGATCGATGCAACCGCCGCCCGTCCCAGCCGCCGGGTGAACCTGCGTGAGCGTACCGGAGGAGTACCGGTCCAACCCGAACGTCTGGCGGAAGGCGCCCCAATCCGCAGTTCCGTTGTACAGATCCGTATCCTCGACCACGACAATGGTCTGTCCCTGGCCGGTATACCCGGCGGCAAACGCCGAATTCAAATTGTAGATCGTCGCCAGGTCGCCTGGAACGAGGGCAAACTCCTGAGGGTTCACCGTGTATTGCGCGCGTGGCACCAGCATCGAATGCGGCTTAAAGTTGTGGAGTGAGACGACCCCGGTGACCGCCGGCAGCAAAGCAGCGGGAATTTGCGGATCGCTCATGTTGGCGAAGTAACGCCGACCGGCGACTTCGAGGTTGTGAATTTCAGTGTGCAGCGCTTCGCGCACCTGGCCTGCGTTTCCGGAGAAGTCGATCACCATGTGATTCGCCGCAACGCCGTTGACGGTGAATCCATGTAACTCCAGCCAGCGCGAAACAGTCGCGATGTCCTCGGAAGCCGCGCCAAACCGCTGTCCATACTCCGCGGCCGCAATCCATTTGTGAAAGTTCGGGGAAGCCTTGTCGGTAAGCGATTCGACAAACTGTTTAGCGGCAAGCTCCTGCTCCGCCGAACGCTTCAACTGAAGGTACATATCCAGATGCAAGTCGTTGGGCACGGGCCCCAAGTCATTTTGGCTATTCGCTTCGAGGCGTGTGTTGCCTACCAGCGTAACCAGCTTATTTTCGTCAATCGCCTGAGTGATGACGGCGCGCGGCCCCCCCGTCTGAGCCTTGTCTCTTGCCGTGAACACCAACATCAGGCCGACTAGCGCCAGCACTTGCAAAAAGGATTTACGTAGCATTCTTGTACCCCCTTTCCGCTCCATGCGCGGCTCGTTCGAGCCAGCTATGCCATTTCACAGGAATCCCAAACGCTCCACCTTCTGGCTCGCCGACCGCGAACCATTTTTTTGTCGTTAGCCATGGCTGAGATCGATCTCGCGTCATAAGTTTAGCTCAGCGTGCGTTGCGGCGCCTCCTTAGCTATAAGCCGGTCCATACTATCGTAAGTATACGTGGTTGTTTTGATGGTGTCGGTCACGCTGGCCGCTTGCCGGCCGCCCCAGCGCCTCCTTGCGCTCACCTTTCGAGTTTGCGATCGGCGTTACGGACTTTGGCGAGGGCGAGGCAATAGGGCGTCACGGCGCATTTCGGATGTCGGAAGCAAGGGACCGTTGTCGTTGATTGTCGGTAGCTATCGCAGGCGCGGTGGCGGCGATGCCTTCACGCCCGCACGGGGGCAAGTTCGCCTGGCAAATGTTGGTGCCGTCGGTTGCGACGGTTTCAGTTGCGGCCGGAATCGCTTCGATATGCGTGTTGCACTTCGCCGAGGGGAGCCAAAATCGACACCGGTGCGCTAGGGAGCGGATAAATGAAAAGGATCGTTAACGCGTTTGGCAACCAGAGCTGGGGGAATCCGGCTCACGCTGCCTTTGTGCTGTGCGCAATGACGGCGATCACTTTGCCTGGTCAGCCTTTCACCAGATGCGGGCTCCTGGAGCCTCGGTCCAAGGCCTCACGATCAATTCGCCCGGACGAACAAATCGGCACAACACTACCTCTTTGAGACCGTCGTTGCTTCGGTGTCGCCCACTCGCACAAAGAGATGCGCGATGGCCTTCTGGCCCAACCGGTTGACGCGCTCCACACGTACGATGTAATCTCCCGGCTTTTGGAAAACATGCGTTGTGGTGGCGAATCCGTTCTTTGCGTGAGGCACTACATTACCGTCTGACTTCGTCCGGGAAGTGGCGCGGTCGCCAAAGGACCAGGTCTCCTCCCCATCCGTAGTGCCAAACGTCCGGACTTTGAAGGTTACCGAGGCTCCTGGAGCGATGCTCGTAGTTGGCCAGTATGCCGCCTGAATGGATGGAGGTGTCTGCTCCGGATGTTGCGGATCGAGCACATTGACCGTCTCGAAATCGTAGTCCGTGTGGCCCCGGTCGTCGGTGATCTTGAGGATCTCGCTGTACGTGCCGGGCCGGGAGTAGATCCGCTCGACACTCTGTCCCGACCCGTTCCCGCCGTCCGTGAAAGTCCATTCGAAGCGTGCGATGCGCGAGTCGCTATATGACCGCGAGCCATCCAACACCACTTTCTCCCCAACGAGTGCAGCCTGGTGAGGCCGCGCGACGGCAATCACGTGCGGCTTGTACTGCCGCAAGTAGGCCTCCCATAAGAACGCATAGCCTTCGAGGGTCCCCAATCTGCCGGATGCTTGCCGGCTGAGGATCTCGTAGTGCAGGTGCGACCAGCCGCCGCTCCCGCCCTCCTTCCCCAGCGTGCCGATCTTCTGCCCCATGTCCACCCGTCCGCCCAGCTTCACCGACGGATCGAACGAGTACAGGTGCGTGTAGCGATGGTACCAGCCGCGCTCATCCAATACCCAAATGGTGTCGTTGTGCTCGGTGTGCAGGGTGGCGTTGTCTTTCTCGCTGTCCACCACGGCGTTTCCAAGTCCAACCACCAGACCGCTGGTCGCCGCCAGCACATCCACCATGCCCTCAGCACCCCCGATATCGAGGCCTGCGTGATAGTAAATCCGGCGCGAGCCGATGCTCTCACCGTCGTCCACGTAGGTCGGTTCGTTGGCCATTTGCGTACGCGAGGCGAACCAGCGCTGCCGCACCGGATAGACAAAGGAGCCGGCTGGCATGTACGGCGACGCAGCGGGCCAGAGGCGCAGGCGGGCGTCTTTGACCAGCGCCCAGTGGTCGGCGTTGGTGTCGCGGTAGTACGCTTTGGTGACTTCGCAGTCTACTTGCACGCCGCCGACGGCCACCGGAAGACGGTAATTGCCGCAGGAAAGCGTCGCGCTTGCGCCATTAATCTCCACGTCCACGCGAGCATCGCGGATGGCGGAACGGACCCGGTCGCGCGTCTCGCTGGTTGAGAGCAGCTTCACGGTCACGCTCTTGCCATCCGGGACCTGGACTCGCTCCGTCGCGCCAACATCAAGATCCACAAGACGGAATAAGGGCTGCTGCGCAACGGTCACGTTCGCAACCAAGACAAAGAAGAATATAGCGCGGCGCATGATCGCCTCCTATTGCAACCAGCGTACCGCGTACTGGGGTTCCACGGCCGAAGAAATCGCGAGATCTTCGGCATGGCGGGTCGCTTAACCGCACCGACTAGCTCGGGTTCGAAAACACACGGCGGGTCGCCCATTCCCCAATAGCCTGTCAGCCCGAATCGCATTGTCGTAACGGGATTCGGACTTGGCGCCGGGCTTTTGTTGGGCTCAGTGGCGGAAAAAGTCCGCTGTCCGACGCACCCGCGAGCGGCTTGAACGGGTCGTCTCGCTCTTGGCGCTCGAGGACCAGTTGGCAACGCTGCCGAAATTGATGGAGGCATACCGGCGACGATACCTCCAGAAATGCCGACGATCGTGATTCCGTTCGGCACCGTCTTTTCGCCATCGACGTGCAAATGGGGCCGGAAGGCATCCTGTTCCGCCTTGGATCTTTCGAGCTACGCAGCTTCAGCCTCCGCCGCCTTTACTTTCGCCGCCTCTGCAACCGCCTTCTCCAGCGCTTCGGCGTGGGCGGGATAGACGGCGGCGATTTGGTTGAGGATGCGCTCGTACCCTTCTCCCCGATCCAGCCATGAGTCGAGTCGGCGACGTCCACGTTCGATGTTGCGGTAGCCCAGCGCCTGGATGAACTCGACGCGCGAAAAGCCGTGCTTGTCCATGATTGCAGCGATGGACGTGGTGATTGGGTATGGTGATGAAGCGCCCTGAGACATCCGTTGCCCTTTCGGCGCATTCAGGGGAGATTTTGGTTGATCCCTGCATGGGACCCACATCGCCGGCCAGAACCACGCCGGCATCCACCTTGCCGTCTCCAGGCAGGTTGGCAGTCCCGAAGGACATTCCCGATGCTCAGAGCGGATGACCCATGCGCTTTTAGCGAGGTTTCAGCGGGGGACGTGGGCAACGCGGTAAGTCTAAAAGCCAGTGTCGTGGTTCAGGGATGGTAGAGATCCGCAAGAGCCACAAAGGGACTGCTGTGCGCTGTCTAGTGGCGATTGGGGAGCATTCCGGGTGCCGGTGCTCGACCCGATGCGCTCCAGGTTCAGGGCGGGAGCGGTGTGTACGTCGTCTGCGCCGTGCGATTAGCGCGCCTCGTCGGACGCCGATCGTGGCAAGCCTGCGGGAAATGCCTCAGACTGGCCAGGGCGGCCAAGGTGCGCAGTCACCGCCCGGTGGCTAGTGGCAGGCCTTTATGGTTCGAGCGACGCTCTATTTCTTCACACGCTTGCCATCGTAGGTGTAGGCGGTGCCGCGCTTACCTGTTAGCGGCCTTCTGAAGGGCCTTCTTCTGGCGCCGCGGCAGCCGGGACTTATTCTTTTTCGCCAATTGGGGAGTTTTCGGTTTCGGCGGCGTGTTTTTCTTCTCGACTGGGGCGGCGACTACCGGGGCTTCGCTGACGGCCGTGGCTTTTTCTTTCTTATCCTTTTTTTCGGGTTTCTCTGCCATATGGGATGAACCTGCGTCCCCTCAAGTGTACTCCACAACCAGCGCTGGCATCCGCGCTTGCGATCCGCTCGACTTCAGTCCATTGCGCCGAGACCTTCCAGCAACATCTTCGCCAGGTTGCCGATGAGGATGTTTCCCGCATTGTCTGGAGAATAGTCGACGCGGGGCATGTCGTCGATCATAATGGCCATGGCCACGCGTCCCTTCGGTGCGTATACCAGGGCGACGTCGCTTCGCAACGCGTCCAGGGCGCCGGACTTGCTCGCCACCCACTCGTCCTCCAGATGCCGGCCAATGCCCTCCTTGAACTGCTGGCGCTTCAGAATCGCGATCATCTCCCTGGACGCCGCCGGGCTCACCACTTCGCCGCGCTCCAGTTTCTCAAGCAGCGTCACCATCTCCTTCGGCGTGGTTGAGCCCAGTCCGTAACGCTTGTTTTCCGGAAGTCGACCCGCGGCGCTGAAACCGCTGGGGTCTTTCAATGCCTTGCCGTCGCCCAGGACCTTGCGCATGCAACGCGTCGCCGTAAGGCCGTAACGGTCCATCTCCGCGTTGACCGCGTCAGCCGTGATCCGTTCGATCACCATGTTGGTCGCCGTGTTGTCGCTGACGACAATCATCATGTGGACTACATCGCGCAAGGGGAGTTTCAGTCCGTTGGAGAATTCCCGCAGCACGCCTGAACCTGTAACTTTATCCTCTTCGCGAAGCGTGATTGTCTCATCCCAGTTCGTACTGCCGGCGGCAACCGCGCGGAAGACCGCCGCCATGATGGGCAGCTTGATGGTGCTCGCGGCGCGAACCTTTTCATTTTCACCGATGCCGTACGTCTCGCCGCTATCGAGGTTCCTGGCATACAGGCGGACTGTACCCTGAAACCCCGCAATGGCGGCGCGGACTTTGCGGTCCATCGTCTCGCGCTTCGTCTCAGCGGCGGTCAACTGACACGCTGCGGTGGCAAGCAGAACTGCCAAAGCTGTTGTCCGGTTCACTCTCCGATTATCCACCCGCCTGAATCAATCGCCCCTGCTCATCTCGGCGCCGTGGCTTTCAGAGGGATGCGGATGTACTTTTGCAATCCAGAGCCGAACGTTACCGGCACTTGTGGTGCTGGCCATAACGCGGACTGGGAAAGCAGCACCACTCTCGGGAACTCGACGCTGTTCCAAATGCCGGGATTTTCTGGAAGGCGCACTCTGTTGGGAAGCGACTTTCCGCTCCCCGTTCATGGCGAAGGCCAGAAAGCTGATTTGAGGTTGAGCGAAAGAAGGCGGCGAAAGGCTGACACAGGATGCTGCACGTCCTTTGTGCGGTTTCGATGTTGCCGGGGATGCGTGGGTCTGGCGGGCGGTGCGGAGCGGTGGGTTCGGAGCTTGCCGGCCAATAATCGGCGTCGCTCAGCACCGCTTTACATCTTTAGTTAATATATTGATTATAAAAAACTTGGTGCGGATGAGAGGACTTGAACCTCCACGACCTTGCGATCACTAGAACCTGAATGTAAAACACGGCCTTTCGTGGGCTTTCATGGAGTGCCAACCCGTTGATTCCATGACATTCGACTATCGCTGACTTTCGCTGGTTTTCGGTGCGATGGGCACAGTATGGGCACAGTCCCAGGCTCGGCATTTGCGCCTTCAGTGCCGCTCGGATACTGGTGGAGGCGGCGGGAGTTGGGCTGCTGTAGGGGATTGAAAACACGCAAGTTATTGATACTGCATCGTGCGAACAACGCCAAGAACGCACTGATCGCCAGTCCATCTTACGTACAACTTACGCGGAGCATCTTCGCTGCCCGATATCCTGCGCTGCGGTCGGTCCCGTGCTCTCGATCTTAGATCGACGACAAGCGTTCCCAACCGTTTTTGCCGAAGCTCTAGGTTCCGTTTTGAACCGCGCAGCGTTGCCCGCGTCAATTCATTGGATTGTCACGTTGACGGTGTTGGCCGCTTGTTCGTCTGCCGTAACGATGATCCTCACGCTTCCCTTGCCTGCCAACGATTGCGGTAGCGGGCCAATGTTCACCTGATCCTCTCCGGCGAAACCCGGCGCAGCCCCCGCAAATAGTACCGGCACGTTCAGGCCTCCTACCGTCACGGTGACGCTGTTGGCGTTGCGAATGCCCGTGCCGTACATCTCCAGATAAACCTCTTGCGTCGATGGCCCGAGATTGATCGGCAATGGAATCACGCTCCCGGATGCAATCTGGTACACCGGCTGCAACGGTTGCTGCGTCCCTGAAATCACCGGCAGGACCCAGGCCGCTATCAGCCCCGACGTGTTCAACTGGAACAACCCAGGTGAAACGTTGCCTATTTGGATGGCTGCGCTCTGAGTAGTCCCATTTTGATTCTGGATGCTCACCGACGCCGTTCCTGTCGCCATGCCTGCCGGAATTACGAAATTGACCTGCATGGGCGAGACATAGAATAGCGGAGCGAGGCGCGCGACTCCGGCAGAGTCCGTCACCGTCACGCTGGTGCCATCGAGCAACGTTGGGACGGGTAAAGTCACAGCAGAGGCCGTTCCAGTAGCCAGATTCGTGCCATAGGCTGAAACGATGGATTGCGCGGCGAACGGTTCGACCTGGCCTGCCGTGGATAACGCTACCACCAAAGAAGGCGAAACCGCCGCCACGGTTAGCGTGACGGCGATGGACAGAGGAGTATTGGACGCGCCCGCCGCCGAAATCTGCACGCTACTGGTGTACGTGCCAGCGCTCAGGCCAGCGGGGGAGAGGGACACCGCGAGGGTTGATGGCGTAGGAACCGACAGAACCAGCCATGCCGCAGTTGCGGAGGCGCTCCACGTGAGCGTAACGCTGCCGCTATTCGTGACCTGAATCGACTGTGCTGCCGGAACTGTGCCGCCAATGGCATAGGAGAGCTGTAAGCTGGAAGGAGTGACTGCGATTGCGGGAGCCGGAGCCGCGATAGTGAACACGACTCCCCGGTTCGATGCGCCGCCTCCATCAGTGGTGCCGTAGAGATTGCCTGCCGCGTCGCGGATCACACCATTGGGCCAGCCCCCATCGGCCCCGCCAGTGAAGGTGTGCAGCACCGTTTCCGTGCCAGTGGTATCCAGCTTGTACACCAATCCGCAATTCGGCATCAGAATCGCTTCGGCCAGCGGACAGTTGGCACTGCCGCCTCCTTGAGTGATGCCATAGAGGTTGCCTGCCGAGTCCAGGATCACACCTGCGGGTCCCGACCCGTCCGCTCCCCCTGTGAAACTGTACAGCACCGTCTCTGTGCCGGTCGTGTCCAGCTTAAAAACAACCCCGAGGTTCGATGCGCCGCCAAGGGCAGTGGTGCCGTAGAGATTTCCTGCCGAGTCCAGGATCAGAACTCCCCCGTCCGCTCCCGACCCGTCCGCTCCCCCCGTGAAGCTGTGCAGCACCGTTTCCGCGCCGGTCGTGTCCAGCTTAAAAACAACCCCGAGGTTCGATGCGCCGCCTCCATCAGTGGTGCCGTAGAGATTGCC